>Ga0207693_10001218_pt1 | contig 22944 bp, 29 predicted proteins | sample LARL81metaG_FD_184347 | JGI IMG/M metagenome (GOLD analysis project Ga0207693, IMG submission 184347) | Corn, switchgrass and miscanthus rhizosphere microbial communities from Kellogg Biological Station, Michigan, USA - LAR L8-1 metaG... | ecosystem: Host-associated > Plants > Roots >... | reverse complement strand
ATCGAGGGTCACCCAGGCACCCTAAAGTTGCAGGCCATCCTCGCAGAGGTAGGTTTGCGTCGAGATGCCGGACACCAGCGTCGACCATCGCGCAGCTCCCCTGCCGCCGGGCACCGAGGCGCCCGACTTCAGGCTTCCGTCGACGCCGGATCAGACGCTTTCGCTCATGGAGTTCCGGGGTCAGCCCGTGATCCTCGTTTTCTACCCCGAGGACTGGAGCCCGGTCTGCTCCGATCAGCTGGCCCTCTACCAGGAGCTGCTCCCCGAGTTCCAAAAGTTCAACGCAGAGCTCCTCGGCATCTCCGTCGACGGGATCTGGTCCCATCTGGCCTTCGCGAAGGATCGGAACCTTGAGTTTCCGCTGCTCGCGGACTTCGAGCCGAAGGGTGAGGTGGCCCGGACGTACCAGGTCTATCGGGCCGCCGATGGCACGAGCGAGCGGGCCCTTTACGTGATCGATGCCGATGGAATCGTGCGCTGGAGCTACGTCTCGCCCGTCGGCATCAACCCCGGGGCCGATGGGATCCTCCGAGCGCTCGAGAGCCTCGAGGACGGCGCATGAGTACGACCCAATGGGAGAGCGTCCTCGCCGTCCCGGTGGACGAAGCCCGTGACCACATTCAGGGGCCGCCGGACGCGCCGGTGACGCTGGTCGAGTACGGCGACTACCAGTGTCCGTACTGCGGCGCCGCCTATCCGATCGTCAAGGAGGTGCAGGCGCGGCTTGCGGACGGGCTCCGCTTCGTCTTCAGGAACTTTCCGATCACGACGGCGCACCCACGGGCCGAGCAGGCCGCCGAAGCCGCCGAGGCGGCGGCGGCGCAGGGCCGGTTCTGGGAGATGCACGACCTCCTCTACGAAAACCAGAAGCGCTTGCGCGACGAGGATCTGCACGGATACGCCGAGCAGCTCGGTCTCGACGTCGAGCGGTTCGACCATGACCTGGCCGAGCACGCTCACGCCCCGAGGGTCCGCGAAGACTTCATGAGCGGCGTCCGGAGCGGCGTCAACGGAACGCCGACCTTCTACATCAACGGGGCCCGGCACGACGATTCGTATGACTTCGAAACCTTGCTTGCCGCTCTACAGCGCGCTGCGGCAGCCTGAGTACCTCCTCAGGCGAGCGTGGCCAGCGACAGCTCCCAGAGGCGCTCCGCGTTAGCCGGATCGACGGCGTAGGCGGCAACGCCGGCTCCCGTCGGCGCCGCCGTGGTTGGATCGACCACCGGCGCCTCGTTGCAATCCTGGAAGTACCGCCCTCCGATGCCCTCGAGCGGCGGCCACGTGGCGACGAGGACGCTCGTTGCCGCGCCCTGCTCGGTCGTCTTGTACTGATAGACGCCGGATCCCCGAAGCTGCGCGAGGTAGTCGGGATCGAGGTACCGCGAGAGGTTTGTCTCCTGGATCGCGCCTGGATGGACGGCGTTGGCGTTAATGCCTGCATCGCTCCAGCGGCGGTTCGCTTCGACGGCGAACAGCACATTCGCGGTCTTGGACTGAGCGTAGGCAAGCATCGGGTCGTAGGGACGCGAAGCGAAGTTGATGTCGTCGAAAACCACGGGAGACCGCAGGTGACCGCGCGAGGTTAGTGAGACGATGCGCGCCCCGCCGGCGGCCTCGGCTAGGGCGTCGCGCAGGCCGACGGTGAGGGCGAAGTGCCCGAGGTGATTGGTCGCGAACTGCAACTCCCAGCCCCCGGGCGTCAGCTGCAGGTCGGGGACTGCCATGACGCCGGCGTTGTTGATCAACAGATCGAGCGGGCCGCTCCAGCCGGCAACGAAGGCAGAGACGGAGACTGGGTCGGCGAGGTCGAGCCGGCCGACGCGGACTTCCCCGTTGTCGGTCGTTTCGCTGATGTCCGCCGCGGTCTCGGCACCCGCTTCGGGGTTTCTGACGGCGAGGGTGACCTCGGCTCCCGCGCTCGCAAGTGCTCGCGCGGTCTCGACGCCGATCCCCGAGGAACCGCCGGTCACGATCGCGCGCTTGCCGGTCAACTCGATGCCGGCGATGACGTCGGCGGCCGTGGAGTCGAAGCCGAAAGGAGTGGTGATCAGGGCCGTTGCGCTCATGGCGCTCCTTCCTTGCCGATCGCTGGACCTTACGTCCGCGAATGAGAGGGCCGCCACTCGGCGGCCCTCTCTCTCATGCGGGTGCGGCTAGTACCCGCCGCCGCCGCTCTTCTTTACGACCTTGGCTCCGGCCGGCGAAACCGCGTACCACGTCGCGCCAAAGGCGCTCAGTTGCTCGCCGTTCGTCTGGCCCTTCTTCGTGTCGTTCTTGAACGTGTAGAGCGGGTGATGGTTGTAGGTCACCTGCAAGTGGCCATCTGCGCGCTTCGTCGTCCCGAGCAGGGAGGCCTTCGCGCTTCCCGCGGCCCGCGGCTTCCCGCCGGACGCGAGCAGCGGCGGCCAGAAGCTCGCGCACATCCCGGAACACGAGCTCTTGCCGTTTTTGTCCTTGCCGAACAGATAAAGCGTCCGGCCGCTCGAGTTGACGAGGATCTTTCCGAGCTTGGTCGACGCGGTCGAGACGAGGGGCCCGCGTGTCTGGGCGGCGTTGCCGGCCCCAGGGTGGAGGAGCAGGAAAGCGGCCACGGCGATCGTGGCCACGACCGCGGCGATCGCGATCAATTCCAGCCGCGGAGCGGCCGTGGAGTGCTGCCTTGTCGACATGTTGACCTCCTGGTGAAGTAGAGGAGCGTGGTGCACACAGAGGGTCGCCTCCGCGAGCCCGTGCGTCGTCCCGGCCACCGCCAAACCGTCGTATGCGCTAGCCGGAACTCCCGAGCCCCATGCCAGCATCACCGGGGCTCGGGACGCTCTTGAATCAGGCGGCCTCTTCGAGGGCGAGCAACTCGCCGTCGACAGGTGCGACTTGCGTGCTCGGAGCCTTCGCCGACCTGATGAACATGGCGGCGATCAGCGCGCCGGCGAGCAGGAGGCCGATCAGCACGAAGAGGGCGGTCTGGAAGCCATGGTCGAGCGCCACGCCACTGGTGGCGCTGAGGGCCGTATGCGACTCGGCGTAGTGCCTGGTCGAGCTGGCGGCGACCGCGCTCACTGCTGCGATTCCGATCGCGCCGCCGATCTGGCGGCTCGTGTTGATCAGGCCGGAAGCGACCCCGGCGTCAGAGCGCTCGACGCCCGTCAGGCCCGCGATCGTCACGGGCACGAACGACAGGCCCATGCCCGCGCCGCCGATCACGAAGGCCGGGAATAGGTCCCAGAAGTAGTGGCCGTCGACCGGCAGCCGCGTCAGCCACGCGACCGACGCGGCAGAGAGCAGCAGACCGGCCGTGAGCGTGGGGCGCACCCCGAAGCGTCCGACGATCACCTGAGCGACATTGGAGAGGACTACGACTGCCAACGCGAAGCCGGCGAACGCGACGCCGCTCATCACCGCCGAGTAGTGCAGGACGTCCTGTAGGTAAAGCGTCAGCACGAAGAACTCGGAGAACGCGACGGCGCCGACGATCGCCATCGCCGCATTTGCGGCCGACAGCGTGGGCGAGCGGAAGATCCGCAACGGGAGAAGCGGCGACGGTGAGCGCAGCTCGATCACGACGAACGCGAGGACGAGGCCCGCAGCGCCGGCCAGCAGCGCGAGCGTCGAGGAGGAGCCCCAGCCGTCGGTCGTGGCGCGCGTCATCGCGTAGACGAGCAGCATCAGCCCGGCGGTGATCGAGGCGGCGCCTGGGAAGTCGAAGTGGCGATGGGCCACGTCGGCACGGCTCTCTTGCAAGAGCAGCGGAGCCAGCGCGATCGCCGCGACACCGACCGGCACGTTGATGAAGAAGATCCAGGACCAGCTCAGGTACGAGGTCAGCACGCCGCCTAGCAAGACTCCTGCGGCCGCGCCGCTGCCGGATGCCGCACCGTAGATCCCCAGCGCAAGATTGCGCTCCCGGCCCTCGGCGAACCTCGTCATCAACAGCGAGAGAGCGGCCGGGGCGAGCAACGCTCCGCCGAGGCCCTGCAGCGCCCGGAATCCGATCAGCGAGGCCTCCGACCAGGCGAGGCCGCAAAGCAGCGAGCTCGCGGCAAAGAGAGCCAGCCCCGTGACGAAGAGTCTCCGCCGGCCGAGCAGGTCGGCAAGGCGTCCGCCGAGGAGCAGGGCGCCGCCGAACATGATCGCATAGGCCGAGACGACCCACTGGAGGTTCGTCTGGGAGAAATTCAGGTCCGTCTTGATCGAAGGCAGTGCGACATTCACGATCGCGACGTCCAAAATGACCATGAATTGGGCGGTGACGATCAGGGCAAGTGCGCTCCAGCGCCGGTCACTCTTCGTGGGGTTGCTCACTAGTTGGCCTCCGAAATCGTTGACGCGGACAACTATACAGCATCACAACCCTTGCGCGCGCTAATCTTTTGCCCATGAGCACTACAAGCACCCCGATACCGACCACTCCCCTGCTTCCTCGACTGCCCGAGGAGCTCGTCGCGTCTCCCACGTTCCTCCTCAAGCGCCTCGGCTTCAACGCCAAGGAGCGGTCGATGAAGGCATACGAGCAGACCGGCCTTCATCCGTACCACCACGGAATCCTCACCGTGCTGGGCGAGCGCTCGCTCGAGACGCAGGGTGCGATCGCCGACGCGCTGGGCTATGACCGCGGCCAGCTGGTCGGACTGCTGGATGAGCTCGAGGAGCGAGGGCTGGTCGAGCGCCGTCGCGACCCCAACGACCGGCGTCGGCACATCGTTCGCATCACGCCTGACGGGGAGAAGACGCTCCGGCGGCTGCGAGCCCTTTCGAAGCAGATCGAGGACGAGTTCCTGTCACCTCTCGACGACGAAGAGCGCGCGAACCTGCATGCGTTGCTCTATCGGCTTGCCGAAAAGCACGATCCCCGCTGCGGGCCGATCTCGGCCGACTGACCGCTCGCCTCACTTTGCGCCGCTAACGTCACGAACCGTGGCCGAGGCGACGCTCACGCTGTACCAGACGGAATGGTGCCCGTTCTCGTCCGCGGTGCGGGAGGTCCTGACCGAGCTCGGGCTCGACTTCGTCGTACGCCAGGTCCAGCCTTGGCCCAAGGATCGCGCCGACTTGAAGGCCGTTGCCGGTACGGAGTTGATCCCCGTCCTGGAGGTCGAGGACGGGCGACAGTTCCGCGGAACGCGCGAGATCTTTGCGCACCTGCGCGAACGTGAGCCGTCGAAGTACGCGGCGGCCCAACGCCGGCGGTTCGCCGCTCATCGCGACGCGCGAGAATCCGATGTCCCCGCACAGTTGCTTGCGTTCTTCGACGGAACCGACGAGCTGCAGGCGGCTGATGGGTCTGTCGCCGAGGCGAAGGTCGTGAACGTTCCGGAGGCCGGTCGTTACGAGCTCCGACTCGGCGGCCGTCTGATCGGGCTCGCCGCTTACCGGCGTCGTAACGGACGGATTGCCTTCACGCATACCGAGATTGACGAAGCGTGCGAGGGTCGTGGCTTCGGCAGCCGCCTCGCCGAGGTCGCGCTGGCGGATGCGGCTGACGAGAAGCTCGAGGTCGTTCCGCTCTGCCCGTTCATCGCGCACTACATCGACAAGCACCCTGAGTACAGGTCGCTCGTAGCTCAGTGACGGTTGTAGGGACAGCCCCCTTCGGGGACAGTCCCTCCGTTAGGGTTGCTGCAATCGACGAGGAGGCTCGAATGACGCTCGCACGTGTTGTCACCTTCGATGGGGTCACCAAGGACCGGATGGACGAACTGGACCGCCAGGTGCGCGAGGGGGAGCCGCCGGAGGGCATGCCTTCGAGCGAGCTGATCGTGCTCCATGACCCCGAGACCGAGAAGTCGCTCGTGCTCGTCCTGTTCGAGTCGGAGGACGACTACAGAAAGGGCGACGAGATCCTGAGCGCGATGCCGGCGCCTGATACGCCCGGGCAGCGCACCTCGGTGACGAAGTACAACGTCGCCACCCGCATGTCCAGCTGAGCCGCACGGGTTCACCGTCAGCCTGACGCAGTACTACACCGCGACCAGCCTCGACGGCTTCATCGCCGACCCCGACAACTCACTGGAGTGGCTGTTCACCCGGCGGCGGGAGCGGGGCGGCCTGCTGGACTACAGCGACTTCATCGCCGACGTCGGCGCGATCGCGATGGGGTCGACCACGTACGAATGGATTCTCGACCACGAGTCTGGGGCCGATTGGCGTTGGCCGTACGACGTGCCGAGCTGGGTCTTCACGCATCGTGAGCTTGCGGTTATCCCCGACGCGCGGATCGAGTTCACGAGAGATGACGTGGCAGCGGTGCGCGAGGAAATGGTGAGGGCCGCCGACGGCCGCAACGTCTGGATCGTCGGCGGCGGAGACCTGGCGGGCCAGTTCGCCGATGCCGGGCTCCTGGACGAGGTGCTCGTCACGATCGCGCCGGTCACCTTGGGCGCCGGTGCGCCGCTGCTGTCGCGGCGGGTCGAGCTGCGCCTGGAGGAGACTGGACGTAACGGCGACTTCGTCGCGACCAGGTACTCCGTCGCTCGACGCTGACGTCGCCGCCGAGAACGAGGTTTGCAGTCCGCAGGTCCGGGGTAGCCGAAGCCCGATGGGCAGGCAGACCCTCGCGGTAGCGGCCGTGATCCTCTGCGCGGGCGTGCTTCCGGCCGCAGGCGGAAGCGCCGATCTCGTCCCGCCTCTCGCCACCTCGAGCAATGTCCACCACTTGTTGCACATCCCTGGAAACGCGGCAGGGATGAACTTCACGGACCACTACGCCTACGTGAGCGGCTGGGGCGGCATCCTCGTGCTCGACATCGCGAAGGCCGATTAGCCTCAGGTCGTCGGCGATCTTCCGTTGCCGCATTTCGAGAACGAAGACGTCGACCTGTGCGGTAATACGCTGCTCGTCGTCAATGACCGCGAGGCCAAGGACCTCGGGTCGATCATGTACGTCGTCAGCATCGCGAATCGGACCTCGCCCAAGGTGATCGCGATCCTGCCGCTCGGCCTCACCGGCAATGGCCGCGGCTCTGGCCACATCGCGAACTTCGTCAAGACCGATTGCTCGCAGGCCTGGGTGGACGGGGGCGATCACGTCGAGGTCATCGACCTCACGGTCCCGAGCGCGCCGAAGTCGCTCGGCAAGTTCGAGTCGGCGGCGTCGTTGAGCGACAACTTCAAGGTGTCCCACGACACCGAGCTCGACAGCACGGGCACGATCTGGAATGTCGGCGGCGGCGGCGCGGCCGGATACAAGCTGACCGGCGATCCACTCGCGCCGAAGCTGCTTGGAACAACCGGAACGGCCGGGCGCAACCCCTCGCCCTACAACGACTTCATCCTCCACAACTCCCAGCGACGCGGAAAGACGCTGCTCGTCACGGAGGAGGACTACATCGACACCGACGAGGTTCCACCAGGCGGCTGCCGCGGTCAAGGCAAGTTCGAGACGTGGAGTCTGGCCAACCTTGGTAAGGGCGCGATCACACCGCTCGGCACCTGGGAAACGGAGCTGAACGGGATGTTCACCGGCGGTTCTGTCGACTCCAAGGCCCCGGTGACGGTCAACTGCTCCTCGCACTGGTTCGATGCGAAGAACGGCATCGCCGCGGTCGGCTGGTATGAGCAGGGCGTCCGCTTCCTCGACTACCGGACGCCGACCGACATCGCGCAGGTCGGTTACTACATCCCGGCCAATGGTTCGACGTGGGCGGCGTATTGGTCGCCGACCGATCCTAAGGGCGAGATCGTCTATACCGCCGACGCGTACCGAGGCGTCGACGTGTTGAGGATCGACGGTGGCGGCCTGGGCGGCAAGAAGGTGAAAGCGCCGGTGCCCAACACGTGGTTCGGGAGCCCGAGCGCAGACAGCGTCGCCTTCCAGCCGCATCCGACCTTCGGCTTCGTGTGCACGATTCTGAAGCCGGACGTCGACACGCCGTAGTACCGCTCACTCAGGGATAACCTCGGCGAGCCACGTCCGGACGGCCGCGGCGACGGCCGGGGGGTCCGCCTTCAGGCCGTGATCGCCGGGCACAGTCACGACCTTTCGTGATGGGCCGGCCGGCGGCAACCCGAATGGGTCGCGCTCGCCTTGCACGACCAGTACAGGGACCGTCACCGCCTCGAGCTCCGGCAGCCGGCTTTGCGGCGGCTTACTGCCGCGTCGCGGCGGCTCGAGCGGGAAGGCCAGACAGAGCACCGCCACGGCGCGGGTGATCTCGGCGGTCCGGGAAGCGACCCGCCCACCGAGTGAGCGGCCGCCGGCGATCAGCGGCAAGCCGCTGAGCTCGCCCTCGCGAAGGACATCGACAACGGCGGTCCACGCCTCGTCGAGCTGAGCCGCCGCGGGCGGGGAGCGGCGGCCGGCGACGCGGTAGGGCTGCTCGACCAGCGCGACGATGACGCGCTCGCTGTGAGCCGCTTCCGACGCCGCCACGAGATCCGGTGCCGCTACTCCGCCGCCGGCGCCGTGACCGAGAACTAGCGCTGCGCGTGGCCTTTCCGCCGGGTGCAGGTGGGCCCTGGCCGGTCCCCGCGGTGTCTCGATCTCGACGACCTTCATGCCCTGATTCTGCTCCACGGTGTGACGGCAGCGCCTGGAAATAGCCGCTAGCAGGAATCCCGGGTTTCCGGCAAACGGCCAACGACGTTAGGCGTTCTCGGGGATGAAGGGCCGGACGGCAATCGCGACCGTGAAACCACACCAGCCCGCCCGGGCGCGCGACGTCCGAGGCGGAGCCGATCTGAAAGGAGTAGACGATGGAAGCAAGCGAACAATCGCCGGATGCGACCAGCCGCCGTTCCTTCCTGCTGAAAGGCGCCGCCGTCGGCGCAGCGAGCCTCGGTGCCGGAGGGCTGTTGCTCGAGCCCGCGGAGGCGCTCGCGAAGGCTCGGCCAAAGGGTGGCCTGACGAAGGGCGACGTGGCGATTCTCCGGTTTCTCGCTGCGGCCGAGCTGATCGAGACCGATCTCTGGCAGCAGTACAACGAGCTCGCCGGCATCCAGGACAGCGAAGTACCGGGCGGAACCGGGAACCCTGATTACGCCGAGGCCGTCGCCGTGCTGGACGAGGACATGGACCAGTACATCCACGACAACACCGACGACGAGATCAGCCACGCCGCGTTCATCAATGCCTACCTCAAGGCCCACGGCGCGGAACCGGTCAACCTGAGCAAGTTCCGCAACCTGCCGAGCAGCAAGGCGACCGGCGCGCAGCAGATCGGACGCCTCACGAACCTGATGGAGCTGACCGTCGACACCAGCTTCTGGACGCGTTACCGAAGTGACTCGCAGAACCCCGACTTCGGCAACAAGCTCCCGCAAGCTGTCCCGGGCCTGGCGGCTGGGCGATTTCCCGCCATTCCCCGCAGCGACGAGGACCTCAGCCCCGGCGACCACCTGCAGGCGATTGCCAATACGGCCGGGTTCCACTTCTGCTTCATCGAACAGGGCGGTACCAGCCTGTACGCCCAGCTCGCACAGCGCGTCGCCGGTCCGGAAGTGCTGCGCGTCCTGCTCAGCATCGGCCCGACCGAGGCGATGCACTTTCAGACCTGGCACGACAAGGCAGGCAATGCGCCTCCACTCACCGACCCGACGAACGGTCTGGTGTTCCCGGATCTCAACGCCGACGGTGAGTCGACGCAGACCAACCTGATCATGCCCGAGCCGACGATCTTCCTACAGCGCAAGTTCCCGATCGTCTCGATCATTCGCCCCACCCAGACAAGAGGCGCCGCGATGGGTGCAGTTAAAGCCCTGACCGACGACGGGCTGTTCCGCGGCCAGTCGGCGGAGTTCTTCTCCGTCCTCAAAGGTCTGGCAAGAGCCGCGGATGCGGCCCAACGCTAAGGAGGACACATGACCGGTTGGACCAGCCCCACACACCTCGTCGCTCTCCTGCTGATCGCGCTACTGCTCTTTGGCGCGAGACGGCTTCCGGAGATCGGCAAATCACTCGGCTCCGGGATGCGCGAGTTCAAGGACTCCGTAAGCGGCGACTCGGACAAGCCGGCCCAGCTGCCCGCGCCTGTCGAGGCGAGCGTCACGGTGCCCGACGAGCACGAGACCACCCTCTAGCCGCTGATGGGCCGGCTGCCGCGGCGTCTCCGGCACGATGAGGATGCGACGCTCGTCGAGCACCTGGAGGAGTTGCGTTGGCGGATCATCGTCGTGGTCGGCGCGCTCGCGCTGACCACGATCGTCGCGTTCGCGTTCCACGGCCACATCCTCGATTGGCTGAACCACCCGCTGCCTGCTGACCGGCGGCGGGTGGTGACGCTCGGGGTGGCGGAACCGTTCACCGTCTCGGTGACCGTGAGCGTCTACGCGGGATTCCTGCTGGCGCTGCCGGTGATCCTGTGGCAGGGCTGGTCGTTCCTTGCGCCGGCCTTTGACCCCTCGATCGAGCGAAGTGTCCTCGGCCTGGTCGCGTTCGCCACCGCCCTTGGGGCAGCGGGGCTCGCGTTCGGGTATCTGATCGTCCTCCCGCGCGCGTTGGAGTGGCTCACGCACTACGACGACAGCCATTTCACGAATCTGATCCAGGCGAAGGCCTACTACTCGTTCACCGCCACGGTGCTGCTCGGGATCGTGCTCGTGTTCGAGTTGCCGATGTTCGTGCTCGGACTGGTAAGTATCGGCGTCCTCTCGTCTCGAAGCCTGCGGAGGAACCGCCGGCTCGGGTACTTCATCGTCGCCGTGGTCGCGCTCGGGTTGCCCGGTCCGGATCCGGTGACCACCGGGCTCGAGCTCCTACCCATGTGGGCCCTCTTCGAGGGCTCGATCTGGCTCGCGTTCTTCGTCGAGCGGGCACGACGGGAATCGCCGGCCGGCGATCGCTTCGACGCTGCGGCAACCTAGAAATCGTCCAAACTTCATCGACAGTCCTCGGGAGGAGAGAGATGAACGGCTTGGGAGAAGGCGGCTGCGCCTGTGGTTCGGTTCGCTACCGGCTGACCTCCGATCCGCTCTTCATCCACTGCTGCCACTGCCTCAACTGCCAGCGCCAGACCGGAAGCGCTTTCGTGATCAACCTCTTGATCGAGGCCGACCGTGTCGAGCTGCTCCGGGGCGAGCCGAAACCCGTAGAGGCGCCTCGCGACGACGGCAGCAAGCAGCTCATCTTCCGCTGTCCGACTTGTCAGGTGGCGGTCTTCAGCGAGTACGGCCGTCCCGAGGTTCGGTTCGTCCGGGGCGGCACGCTCGACCAGCCGTCGGCGGTCGCACCCGACGTCCATATCTTCACCCGCTCCAAGCTGCCCTGGATCGAGCTCCCGGACACGGTGCCTGCGTTCGAGGTCTACTACGACTCGAAGGCCCTTTGGCCGGCCGCCAGTCTCGAACGGCTGGAGGCGGTCATGTCGCGCGCCGGCTAAGGGCTCGTAAAGAGCGTCAGTTGCATTCCGTCCGGCGCGCGGACGCGGGCGACGCGTAGCTCAGTTATGCCGTCCATGGGCGATTAGCCGAACGTGAAGCAGTAGGTCTCGGCACCGGCGTTCGGGAAGGCGATCTCGAACGTGCGGTCGGCGATCGCGCCAGGCTGACGAATCAGTTGGTAGAGGCGCTGCTCGATGAGAGTTCCGTTGCCCTGCCCATCGACGTCACCTCCGTGAGCCGGGCCCGGCGGCTGTCCGTCGAGCAGCACCCGAAACGCCACGGACTCGCCTCGCGCCGCCGGCCCCAAGACGAGGTTGAGATCGCGTGAGTGAAAGCGATAGACGAGCGACCCGTCGGCTTCGTTCACGCTCGTTGCCTCTCTTCCCACCGTCCAGTCACCCGAAAGGCCCCAGTGGTTGAGCCGCAGGCCCTCGGGAGCGGTATAGACCTGGGGCTCGTTCGGCACCGCGCCTCCGGGAGAGGCGAAGCCCTCGGTGCGCTCGTAGCCGACGTAGTTTTCCGGCGACTTCAGGCTGCCCCAGTCGGCGGCCGCTTCGATCCCGGCGCCTTCCACCGAGACGAGGTCGTGAGCAACCCCGCTGTAGCCGGCTTCGGCGAGCAGGCGCTGGATGACCATCTCCGACTCCTCGTAGGCGCCCTCGCCGAAGTGGTGGTGCCGGATATGACCTTCCGCATCGACGAAGTAGAGAGCCGGCCAGTAGGCGTTGTCGAATGCCTGCCAGATCGCATAGTCGCTGTCGACCGCGATCGGGTAGTCGACTCGCATCTCCTTGATCGCCTTGCGGACATTGTCGACGTCTCGCTCGAAGGAGAACTCCGGCGTGTGGACGCCGATCGTCACCAGCCCCTGATCCTTGTATCTCTCGGCCCAGGCGCGGACGTAGGGAAGCTGGCGCAGCCAGTTGATGCACGTGTAGGTGCAGAAGTCGAATACGGCAACCTTGCCGCGGAGGTCGTCGGGCGTCAGCGGCGGCGAGTTGAGCCATTCGATCGCGCCGCCGAGCGGGGGCAGCTCGCCCTCGACAGAGAGGGGAGATGCCCCGGCGGCGAAGAACCCAGTGAGCCGGTTCAATTGTTGGCTCGGAGCGGTCGGAACGCCGCTCGGATCTCCGTGGTGAAGATCTCCGGTTCCTCCCAGGCGGCGAAGTGGCCGCCCTTTTCGGCCTTGTGGAAGTAGATGACGTTGGGGTAGCTCTGCTCAACCCAGCTTTCAGGGGCCCGGAAGATCTCGTCCGGGAACTGGGTGAAGCCGACCGGGAGCGAGGCCTCTGGAGGAGCCTGGCCGGATGCTTGTGCTGCGGCCTGGGCCTGTCCGCTCTCCCAGTACGACCGGGCTGCAGAAGCGCCTGTGCCTGTCAGCCAGTACACGGTGATGTTGTCGAGGATGTGATCCCTTGTGAGATTGCCCGCCGGCTGGCCGTCGACGAAGGCGTGGGAGATCTTGTAGTAGCTGTCCGTGTCGTGGTCGAGCAGCCACGCCGCGAGGGCGACGGGTGAGTCCAGCAGGGCGTAGCCGATCGTCTGCGGTCGCGTGGCCTGCTCGAGGAAGTAGCCAAAGCCGCTGGCCCTGAATGTGGCAAGCGCAGCAAGCGCGGCCTTTTCCTCCTCGGTGCCCGACGGGTGCTCGCCGCCGCCGAGGCCCGTCACGAGCAAGTTCGTGTGAATGCCGACCAGGCCCTTTGGCGCCTGGCGGCCCATCGCGTCAGTGATGCTCGCGCCCACGTCGCCGCCCTGGGCAACGTAGTGGCTGTAGCCGAGCCGCCGCATCAGCTCTGCCCACGCCTGCGCCACGCGCCCGGGGCCCCAGCCGAGCTCACTAGGCTCGCCGGAGAAGCCGTAGCCCGGGATGGACGGCAGCACGAGGTCGAATGCGTCCTCCGAGTTTCCGCCGTGCGCGGTCGGATTGGTGAGCGGGCCGACGGCCTCGAGGAACTCGACGATCGAGCCGGGCCAGCCGTGAGTCATGATCACCGGCAACGCGTTCTCGTGCTGCGACTTGACGTGGATGAAGTGAATCTCGACGCCGTCGATCTCGGTCGTGAACTGCGGGAGCGCGTTGAGCTGCGCTTCGACCTTGCGCCAGTCGTAGTCGGTCTCCCAGTAGCGCGCGAGCTTCTGCAGGGTCTCGAATTGGACGCCCTGGGACCGATCGTCAACGAGTTCCTTGCTTGGCCAGCGCGTCGCCCCGATGCGGAGCTTCAAGTCCTCCAGTTGATCATCCGAAACCTCGAAGTGGAAGGGACTTAGCTGGGTTGTGGTCTCGGTGCTGCTGCTCATGACGACCTCCCTTCGCGGCACGGCCTCAACGCCGTTCGCAATTCGCTGGTGAAGATGCCCTCCGGACGTCCCTGATCGCGACGCCCTGCAATGACTCTCTCAAAGGCTCCGCCGGTGGTCAACCGCGTTCACTGGATCGCAATGAACGCACTTCGGCGCACGACGGCGAGACCGCTGTAGCGGTCTCGCCGGAGGTCTTCGAGCTTCGCCAGAAGCGCGTCGATTTGTCTGCACCTTCTACATCGGACTCACCTCCGTTCGGCTTGTCGAGTCATCGAACCAGCCGCGTCTAAACGGGAGGTGAGTGCGCCCTGAAGTTCGGCTAAATCTTTGCCAGGCTCAGAAATGGAGGCAGTCGCATGACAACGAAAGAGAGTCCCCGGTCGGTCGAGGACACGGTCGCGCGCTTGAAAGGCGTACTCGACTCGAAAGGCATCAAGCTGTTCGCCGTCATCGACCACAGCGGCGAGGCGAAAGCCGCGGGCCTCGAGCTCCGCGACACCAAGCTCGTCATCTTCGGCAGCCCTGTAGCCGGCACGCCCGTGATGGCGGCGGCGCCGCTCGCGGCGCTCGACCTGCCGCTCAAGGTCCTCGTCTGGGCAGACGGCGACCAGACGAAGGTCAGCTACTGGGAACCGACCGAATTGGCGGCGCGCTACGGACTCACGGACGAGCTCGCGGGCAGGCTCGCCGCGATCGACGTCGTGACCGACGCGGCGATCGAGGCATGAACCCGAGAGACTCCGCGTGGCCGACCCACACGGCTACAGTGACCGCGGAGTTACGTCGAGCGAGGAGGAGGCGGCAACGTGAGCGAAACAGCTGAGAAGGCAATTCTGGCTGGAGGATGTTTCTGGGGGATGCAGGATCTGATTCGGAAGCGGCCGGGCGTTCTGTCGACGCGAGTCGGTTATTCGGGCGGCGACGTGCCGAACGCGACCTACCGCAACCACGGGACCCACGCCGAGGCGATCGAGATCACCTTCGATCCCGAGCAGATCTCCTATCGCGACCTGCTCGAGTTCTTCTTCCAGATCCACGATCCGACGACGCTCAATCGCCAGGGCAACGACGTCGGGATGAGCTATCGGTCTGGGATCTTCTATCTCGACGACGAGCAGCGCCGCGTCGCCGAGGACACGATCGCGGACGTCGAGGCGTCGGGAATCTGGCCTGGGAAGGTCGTCACCGAGGTAGCGCCGGCGGGGCCGTTCTGGGAGGCCGAGCCAGAGCACCAGGACTATCTCGAGAGGTACCCGAACGGCTACACGTGCCACTTCCCGCGGCCGAACTGGGTGCTGCCGCGCCGAACCGAATCGGTCGCCAGCTAGCCGAGCACGTTTCGAACGAGGGCGCGTAACCGCACCCGCTGTGGCGGCCATGAGCGCCGGTTAGCCGTCAAGCTGCGGGCGACGTCGCCTCGCTGGTCACGTGTAGGAGCACCTCGTGGAGCGCCGCGATGTCGCGATGTTCGTAGCCGAGCGCTCCGGCCAGCGTGAGTAGCTGATCCGCCGTTGCGGCGGACGGCAAGGGGATGTGGAGCTCACGTCCGGTGTCGAGTGCGAGCGCCACGTCCTTCTGCATCAGGCTCACGTCGAACCACGCCTCGTCCGGCAAGTCGAGGACGAGGTCGGCCCGCGCCTTCAGCATCGGCGAGCCGATCGGGCTCTGCGTCATCACGTCGACCGCCAGCTTGGGGTCTATGCCGGACCGCTCCGCCAGGACTACGCCCTCGGAAAAAGCGAGCATCTGGACGGCGAGGCTGATGTTGATCGCGAGCTTGAGCACCAGCCCCTGTCCGTTCTCGCCGATGTGCGTCGGCGTGCCGAGCTCGCGCAGGATCGGGTCGACCCGCTTGTAGGCCTCTTCGTCGCCGCCGACCATGATCGTCAGCGTCCCTGTCTGTACCTGGGGGACGCTGCCGGACACCGGCGCGTCGAGCATGGCCGCTCCGGTCTCGCGCACCCGTTCCGCGACCTCGCGGCTTGCGCGTGGGCTGACCGTGCTCATGTCGATCCAGATCTTCTCTTCGCCGAGGCCCGCCAGGATCCCGTCGGGGCCCGATGCGACGCTCTCGAGTACGTCGTCGTTCGGAACCGACGTGATCAGGACGTCGGCGGCCTGGGCGACTTCGCGCGGCGTGTCACGCCACTCGAGCCCCTCGTGGACGAGCTCGTCTGCTTCGCCGCGGTGGCGCGACTCACCGTAGACGGTGTAGCCCGCGGCCAGGAACCGGACGGCCATGTTGCCGCCCATGTGCCCCAACCCGACGAAGCCGATCTTGGTCGTCTTGGTGCCCATCTCTAGCCTCTCCCTTCGATCGTTGCGATCTCGTCGTCCCCCAGTTCGAGATTCGCGGCGTCCACGATCGGATCAACCTGGTCCGACCTGCGGAAGCCGACGTCGCGAGTGCCTCCCGTGTACTCAAGCAGCCTGATCATCGGAGCGCGGCTTCTAAGCGCTGAGCGGTACCACGGGCGCTCGGTTCAGCAGGTCGAGAAGCTGCTCGAGACTCACGTTGCCTCCGCTCGCGATCAAAGCGACGCGCTTGCCGACCAGCTGGTTGCGCAAGCGCAGAGCGGCAGCCAAGGGCGCAGCCCCCGCCGCCTCGACCAGGTTCCGGGTGGTTTCGATCAGCTGTGCTTGGGCCGACCGGATCTCGTCGTCGCTCACAAGCACGAAGTCGTCGAGCAGTCGCCAGAGAATTCTCTGCGGAAGCTCGAAAGGGCTCCTCGTGGCGAGGCCCTCGGCAAACGTCTCCATCCGGTCGTCGACGAGACGGCGCTCACGCCAGGAACGGTATGCGGCCGGCGCCGCGTCCGACTGGACGCCGATCACCTTGACCTCCGGGTTCACAGACTTCGCGACGAGGCAGGCGCCGGCCGCGCCGCTGCCGCCGCCGATCGGGACGATCACGACCTCGATCCCGGGCTGCTCTTCAAGGATCTCGAGTGTCTGCGTGGCCACGCCTGCGATCAGTAGCGGCTCGTTCCCGGAGTGCACGTAGCGGAAGCCGTGCTCGCTCGCAAGCTGCTCGCAATGCTCGCGCGCCGCGTCGAAGTCGCGACCATGGAAGACGAGCTTGGCGCCGAGGCCCCGCATGGAGGCGACCTTGACCGGGTTCGCAACTTCGGGAACGCAGATCGTCGCTTGCACCTCGAAGAGACGGGCGGCGAAGGCAATCGACTGGCCATGGTTTCCCGTCGAGGCGGCGATCACGCCTCGCCTGCGCTCGTCCGGAGTCAGCCGTGAGACCAGGTTGACGCCGCCCCGGACTTTGAAGGCCCCCACCGGTTGGTGGTTCTCGTGCTTGACGAAGACCTCGGTACCAAGCAGCTCGTCGAGGCTCGCGTAGCCGTAGAGCGGCGTCGGCCGCAGGTGCGGGGCGATGCTGCGCCTTGCCTCCAGTACGTCTGCCAGCGTCGGCACTTGCCACTCCATCGCGCCGAGGGTAGTACTCGCAAGCCTGATGCGAGTGTTCGTGGCGGCGGCGAGCGGAGTGATCGGCGTCCGACTGGTGCCCCTGCTGGTTGCGGCAGGCCATGAGGTCGTGGGTCTGACCCGCTCGCCCGAGAAGGTCGAGGCGCTGAGGCGGCTCGGGGCGCTACCGGTCGTCTGCGATGTCTTCGATCGGAAGGCGCTACGCGCTGCGGTCGGCGATTTCGGACCAGATGTGATCGTGAGCGAGCTCACCGACCTGCCGGATGACCGGACGCAGCTGCAGACGTATCGATCGGCAAACGACCGGATGCGGCGCGAGGGAACGCGGAACCTGCTGGCTGCGGCCGCGACGACTCCCCGGTTTCTGGCGCAGAGCGGACCCGGAACCTTCTACGAGTCGGAGCTGCCCGAGTCTCCGCGCGTGAGCGTCGACGAGGCCGCCAAGACGACGGCCGACCTGCTCGAGGCAGAGTCCGGTGTCGTCACGATCGCCGATGCCTGAAGCGCGAGTCATTCTTCGTGAGGGTGTCGAAGTCGAGCATCCGCTCGACGTCGCGCTCGCGTTCTTCGAGGCGTATTCCAGCTACGAGGCGGGCGACTCGTCGCGACCCAACTCGTTCGACGAGCGGGATCTGCGGCGGGCGAACCGGGGCGGCGCCCGCATCTCTGCGACCGAGATCGAAGCGATTCTCGAGCGCCGAAGGGCGATCGAGCGCAGCCTGCGCGCGATCCCTCCCGGCGCGTCGCTGGCCGATGTAACCGGCTCGATCCCGTGGAGCCCGATGACGCGGCTCTTCGACGGGTTCGCCGACATCCGCGGAGTCGGTTTCTCGAAGATGACGAAAGCGCTACATAGGAAGCGGCCTGCGCTGATCCCGATGCTCGACAGCATTGTTCAGGCGTACCTCACGAGGGACGATTCGCGAACGGGCTCCACAGATTTCGGTGAGCGCGCGACCGCGCTTGTGCGGAGCTACAAGCGCGACCTGGATCGCAACCGCTCGGCCCTTAGGGAGCTGAAGCGAGAGCTCGGCAACCGTAAGTACGTGACCACCGAGGTACGAATCCTCGACCTTTTGATCTGGTCCGCCGAGGACTCCGAACGTCGCTCTCGCTCTTGATTAGGCGAGCTGTGGGCCCGCCGGTCGCATGATCGCTCCGATCAACCAGAGCAGTGGGAAAAAGATCCCAAAGAAGAACAGCCAGCCGTGGCCGTTCCGGAGCGTTCTGACCCCGAGAACGATGAGCAGGATCAGGTAGAGGAAGAAGCCGCCGAAGCCGATGCCCCACCACATAGATGCCTCCGTGTCTAGACGTTGAGGTTCGTCCGGGACACAGTCGCCTTTTGGGTTCGGACCTTCATCACCCTCATCGGTTGAATCGACATCTGGCGCGCTATTGCAACGAAGCCGGTGAAGATCTTCGCCTCTGCGCAAGCCGCGTGCGACTCTAAGTTCTCGACGAGCGACGGGACACGAGAGGAGACGTCATGGCTAGTGAACGAGTCAGCCGACCGAGCGCCCCCGGCGACGCACCGAAGCGTCGGCAGGGGATGATCAACGGCAACTTCTCGATCGGTCGCTTCGGCGGCGTCGAGGTCCGGCTCAACTGGAGCCTGATCGCCGTCTTCGCTCTGATCGTCTGGTCGCTGACGGAAGGCGTCTTCCCGTCGACGAACCCGGGCCTGTCACACAACACATACCTCGGGATGGCGATCGTCGCTGGCGTGCTCTTCCTGGCGTCGATCCTGCTACACGAGCTCGGACACTCATGGCTCGCCCGCCACGAGGGGATCGAGGTCGACTCGATCACGCTCTGGCTGTTCGGCGGCGTCTCGCAGTTCAAAGGTCGGTTCACGAGTCCCGGAGCGGAGTTTCGAGTTGCCTTCATCGGACCGCTCGTGTCGATCGTCTTGGGCGCGATCTTCGTGTTGATCGCGCTCGCACACCCACCGAGCTACATAGACGGCGTTGCCGCCTGGCTCGGGTACATCAACCTCATCCTCGGCGTCTTCAACCTCATTCCCGCCTCACCGCTGGACGGCGGCCGCGTCTTGCACGCTGTCCTCTGGCGCGCGAAGGGAGACTTCGCCTGGGCGACGCGGGTCGCGTCGGAGATCGGCCAGGGCTTCGCATACCTGTTCATCGGCCTCGGCCTCGTGATGTTCTTCTTCCAGGGCTCGTTCAGCGGCGCCTGGCTCGCCTTCATCGGCTGGTTTCTCTTGCAGGGCGCCAAGGCGGAGGCCCGCTACGTCGCGACCGAGCAGGCGCTGAACGGATTGCGCGTTCGCGACCTGATGGTGCGCAACCCCGTCACCGTCGACGCCGACTCGACGATCGGGCGCTTCATGGACGACGTCGCCTGGTCGCACCGGTTCACGACCTATCCGGTCCTCGACGGAGGCAGGCCGGTCGGCCTGCTCCCGTTCGCGGCGGTCGCTGCGGTTCCCCGTTCCGAGTGGGAGACACGACACGTTCGGGACACGATGATCCCGCTCGAGGAGGTCCCTCAGCTGACCGAGGACGAGCCGGCCGTCGACGCGCTCACTGAGCTTTCGGAACCGCGCGCGAACCGGGCGCTCGTCGTTGAGGACGGACACCTGGGCGGGCTGCTCTCGATCAGTGATCTCGCGCGAGCGCTCGAGGTAGGGCGAAGGCCGGCGCAGCCGGCCGGCAATCGAGGCTAGCGCGTCATTTCCATCGCGGGCGAGCGGCCCGGCTCCGTAAGTCCAGGAACGCTGGTGGGCGAGACTGCGACCCAGAGCCCAAGTGCGACCAGGGCGACGCCGAACGTGGGGGCGAGCCGCTCACCGGGTGGCAGCACCTTCTCGGCGAAAATCGCGATGCCGACGACGGCCATCCACACGAGGCTCATCGCACCCAGCGCGAACAGGACGGCCATCAGAGCTCCGGAGCAGCCGACACAGTCGAGACCATGCGCGAGGCCGCTCCGGAATGCGTCTCCACTGTGCGGCGCATGGCGGCAGCGGCCGAGGCTCAGCTGCTTCAGCGGCGTCAGTTCGTATAGCCCCGCGGCGACGACCATCGCGCCCGCGGCGTACGGGCCGCCGCGGTCCCACGCCAGCCAGCCGAGATCGAGCGAGGTCACGAGCCAGAAGACCGCATAGGCCAGGAGGCCGTAGCCGCTCCAGACAGCGAGATATCCGGCGGTGAAGAGCGTCGTCGGAGCTCGCCGGGCGATCCTCGCGACGTGGTGTACCGCCGGCGTGGTCGACGGCAGCATCATTGCGGCGGTCATCGTCACCCAGATCCCCGCGTAGAACCCGAGCCCGCCGAGGTCGGTACCGGGGCCCGCATCCATGCCGCGCATCCGATCGACCGTGACCGCCCAGGCGCCGATCGCGGCCGCGACCAACACGATCGTCGTCCGGTTGCGACCGATGATTCGCCAGCCCATCGCCTCTAGACCTGCCAGAGCGGCAAAACTCATCGGCCGGGCTGCGATGACTTTCATGGGCGCCGGAAGTCTCAGTTCGTGATCCCGTAGCGTGCGATCCGACGACGGAGGGAGATGAGATGCCTGAGCACAAGATCGGAACCCAAGAGGAATGGCAGGCGGCCCGGGACGAGCTCGCAAAGCTCGAGGCGGAGCAAGCACAGCGGAACGAGGAAATCAAGACCAAGCGAAGGGAACTCCCCTGGGTTCCCGTCGAGAAGGAGTATGTGTTCGACACCGAGGAGGGCAATAAGAGCCTCGCCGAGCTGTTCGACGGCCGCTCGCAGTTGCTCGCGTACAACGTCATGTTCGGGCCCGACTACACGCTCGGCGCCTGCCCGGGTTGCACCAGCCTGGCCGACGGCCTTGACGGCTCGCTCGTCCACCTGAACCACCGCGACCTGACGTTGCTCTGCTTCTCGCGAGCCCCAATCGAGCGGCTGACCGCCTACAAACAGCGGATGGGTTGGGAGTTCCCTTACGTCTCCACTTACAACACCGACTTCGCCTTCGACTTCGGCCTTGCCCTCACCAAGGAGCAGGCGCAGGAGATCCCGGAGATCAAGGAAACGGTCGAGAACCCGCCGGAGTGGCTCGATGAGTGGGCAGGTCAGGTCGGGGCCGCGCTCGAAGATGGAATGCGCGAGAACCCAAGCTGGATCGCCTTCGCGCGCGAGAACGGCACCGTCTACCACACCTACACCGTGTCGGCACCCGACCCGTTCGTCGCGCCGTACTTCAGCTTCCTGCTCGAGCGAACGCCGAAAGGCGAACCGGCGGAGCCCCGCTCCTGGCGGAAGGACGAATACCCGGACTAAGGCCGCGCTCTGGTAAACCGCGACGCGATGGCCGGCCGATTTCTCGTCGTCGACGTGGGTGCCACCGACGTCAAGTCGGCCGTCGCGACTGATGGCGCGTTGGGCGCGGTCCAGCGAACGGCGACCAGGCGAGATTCGAAGGGTGAGCTGGTCGACCAGCTCTGCGGAATCCACTCGGACGCTGCGGGGCGAGAGCCGCTTCCCTGGGCTCTGTGCACGGCGGGCGTCGTCGATACGGATCGCGGCCGCATTCTCTGGTCCGGCAACCTCGGCCTCGAAGACGAGCCGATCGTCGAACAGCTTGGGGCAGCCGGCTCGCGTCCGCGGTTCATCGTCAACGACGTCGACGCCGCGGCCGTCGGAGAGGCTGCCGGGGGGACCCTTGCGCTCCTCCAGATTGGATCCGGAGTCGCCGGCCGGTTCGTCGTCGAGGGCGCAGTCTCATCAGGCGCGCACGGTTACGCCGGTGAGGTCGGCCACCTCGTCTACCTGCCCGGCGGCCGGCCGTGCGTTTGCGGCCTTGCCGGCTGTGTCGAGGCCTATGCCGGGATGAGGACGATCCTGGAGCGATACTCAGAGCTGGGCCGCACCGCCCCCTCCGCGGTGCAAGTCCCGGCCGACGCGGCTTCTGACCCGAACGCCGCAGAGGTTTTCGAAGACGCGCTTGGCGCGATTGCCTTTGCGGCCGCGGTGGTCGTGATCGCGTATGACCCCGGGACGCTGCGTCTCGGCGGGGGCGTCGCGGCGGCTTGGGGAGAGAGGCTCCGCGCTGCTGTCGAACACGGCGTCGCCAAGCGTGTACCGCCCGGGCTCAGCAGGCGGACCCGCATCGAGCTCTCACAGCTCGGCGAGCGCGCGCCGTTGCTCGGGCTCCTACACCTCGCCGACGACTTCGGCTAGGGCGAACTAAGCGCCCTGGCAGCCGCTTCGAGGTTGGCTCGGCCGCTCCCGTGAGTGGCGATCCACGGAACACCTTCTGGGCGCCAGATCGGTAGGCCGACCTCGACGACGACGACGTCAGACGTGCCCGTGAGCAGCCTCTCGGCGGCAGCACGCTCCCATTGATGTCGGTGCGCATCGCGAACGACGATCACTACGGGGCGTCCGTCCGAGGGCGGCACTGCTAGCGGCTCCCCTTCGAGGAGGACGATCTCCTCGGACGCATCGAGCAGGACGGCAAGGCCGTGCAGCGCTTCACCGGCGGCGATCGAGGCGGTCGGCCGAAGGTCGAAGATCACCGGTCGGCCCGAGATCCGGACCTCGCCGTCCACGTCGAGTGCGCGCCTTGCGACGGCGGCGCCAAGCTCGGGCTTGAGCGCTTCTGCCGAAGGTTTTCGCGCCCAGACGGCGAGCTCGTCGACGCGACCTGCCGCTTCGAGCAAGCGCTCGCGCGTAAGCCGTCCGGACGTGACCGCTTCAAGGATCGCGCCGTGAGTGGATTCGACGAGCCGCTCGTCGACCTCCGCGCCGAGGCAGAGGGCATCGGCGCCGGCCGCGAGTGCGCGGACGGCTCCTTCCTCGATGCCGACGGTAGCGCTGACGGCGCGCATCTCGAGAGCGTCCGTGATCGCCATGCCGGCGAAGCCGAGCTCCTCGCGCAGGAGCCGCTGGAGGATGC
>Ga0207693_10001217_pt1 | contig 22944 bp, 19 predicted proteins | sample LARL81metaG_FD_184347 | JGI IMG/M metagenome (GOLD analysis project Ga0207693, IMG submission 184347) | Corn, switchgrass and miscanthus rhizosphere microbial communities from Kellogg Biological Station, Michigan, USA - LAR L8-1 metaG... | ecosystem: Host-associated > Plants > Roots >... | reverse complement strand
CTGGGTGGCCTCGACGACATCACCGACATCGCAGTGGGGGTCATCTGGCTTGCCGACGACAATCGCGGCCTGGCGGTCCCACACACGACGAGGCCGCCGGGCAGCGCGGTGGTCACTCGGCGTCGCTCACCAGCGTCGTTCGCGCCACTCTTCGAGATGGGGACGCTCAGCACCCAGCGTGGTGTCGTCACCGTGGCCGGGGTAGACGACTGTGTCGTCCGAGTAGACGTCGAACACCTTGCTGCTCACGTCGCGGAAGAGCGAGTCGAACTCCGCAGGTTTTGTTGTCCGTCCAAGACCGCCGGGGAACAGGCAGTCGCCGGTGAACAGGTGCGTGGCTTCGTCCGCTCCGTCGAGGGCCAGTGCGACCGATCCGGGGGTGTGGCCTTGCAGATGGATGACATCGAAGGACAGCTCACCGATCTTGACGGTGTCGCCGTGGGCCAGGGTGCGGTCCGGCTTGACCGGCAGCGGTCCCGAGTCGAGCCGGTGCGCGGCGGTCGGCACTCCGGTGGCCTTGGTGACCGCCTCCAGCGCCAGCCAGTGGTCCTGGTGCTGGTGGCTGGTGACGATCAGCGACAGCTTCGGGGCCAAACGCTCGATCAGCTCGAGGAGGATCTCGGCGTCATTGGCGGCGTCGATGAGTAGCGTCTCGCCCGTCTGGGAACACGTGACCAGGTAGGTGTTGTTGTCCATCGGGCCCACCGATACCTTGACGATCGACGCGCCCGGCAGGGTGCGTCTCGCCGCGGTCCTGGGTTCGACGTGGCCGGTGTAGTTGTCGTCGACGGTTGTCATCTTCCCGCCTCAGTCGGGGTGGTCATGGTGCTCACGTTACAAGTCGGCACGCAGCGGCCGCGAAGTTGTCGGTGGGTGGACATAGCATGGGCATGAATTCTGTCTGCGGGAGGAAACCGGGTGTCTGACCGCCTGATCATCAAGGGTGCGCGTGAGCACAACCTGCGAAGCATCGACCTTGACTTACCGCGCGACGCCCTGATCGTTTTCACCGGATTGTCCGGGTCGGGCAAGTCGTCGCTGGCGTTCGACACGATCTTCGCCGAAGGGCAGCGCCGCTACGTCGAGTCGCTCTCGGCGTACGCGCGGCAGTTCCTCGGCCAGATGGACAAGCCCGACGTCGACTTCATCGAAGGTCTGTCGCCCGCGGTGTCCATCGACCAGAAGTCCACGAACCGCAACCCCCGGTCGACCGTGGGCACCATCACCGAGGTCTACGACTACCTGCGCCTCCTGTACGCCCGCGCCGGCACGCCGCACTGCCCGGTCTGCGGTGAGCGGATCGCCCGCCAGACCCCGCAACAGATCGTCGACCAGGTGCTCGCCATGCCCGAAGGCACCCGGTTCCAGGTGCTGGCGCCGGTGGTGCGCACCCGCAAGGGCGAGTTCGTCGACCTGTTCGACAAGCTCAACTCACAGGGCTACAGCCGCGTTCGCGTCGACGGGGTGGTGCACTCGCTGACGGACCCGCCGACGCTGAAGAAGCAGGAGAAGCACGACATCGAGGTGGTCGTCGACCGCCTGACCGTCAAGGCGAGCGCCAAACAGCGGTTGACCGATTCGGTGGAGACGGCGCTCAATCTCGCCGACGGCATCGTGGTGCTGGAGTTCGTCGACCGCGAAGACGACCACCCGCACCGTGAGCAGCGGTTTTCCGAGAAGCTCGCCTGCCCCAACGGCCACCCGCTGGCCGTCGACGACCTCGAGCCCCGGTCGTTCTCGTTCAACTCGCCCTACGGCGCCTGCCCCGAGTGCACCGGCCTCGGCGTCAAGAAGGAGGTCGATCCCGACCTCGTCGTCCCCGACCCGGAGCTGACGCTCGCCGAAGGCGCGATCGCGCCGTGGTCGATGGGCCAGACGGCCGAGTACTTCACCAGGATGTTGTCGGGTCTCGGTGATCAGCTCGGATTCGACGTCGACACCCCTTGGAAGAAGCTTCCGGCCAAGGCGCGCAAGGCGATTCTCGAGGGCTGCGACGAGCAGGTGCACGTGCGGTACCGCAACCGCTACGGCCGAACCCGTTCGTACTACGCCGATTTCGAAGGCGTGATGGCGTTCCTGCAGCGCAAGATGGAGCAGACGGACTCCGAGCAGATGAAGGAGCGCTACGAGGGCTTCATGCGCGACGTGCCGTGCCCGGAATGCAACGGCACCAGGTTGAAGCCGGAGATCCTGGCCGTGACGCTGGCGGCGGATCGCAACCACAAGTCGATCGCCGAGGTCGCCGAGCTGTCGATCGCCGAATGCGCGGAGTTCCTCAACGCGCTGACGCTCGGAGCGCGCGAGCAGGCGATTGCGGGCCAGGTGCTCAAGGAGATCCAGTCGCGGCTCGGCTTCCTCCTCGACGTCGGGCTCGAATATCTGTCGCTGTCTCGGGCGGCGGCCACGCTGTCCGGCGGTGAGGCACAACGTATCCGGTTGGCGACGCAGATCGGCTCTGGGCTCGTCGGTGTGCTCTACGTGCTCGACGAGCCGTCGATCGGGCTGCATCAGCGCGACAACCGCCGACTGATCGAAACCCTCATCCGGCTGAGGGATCTGGGCAACACGCTGATCGTCGTCGAGCACGACCTCGACACCATCGCCCACGCCGACTGGGTGGTCGACATCGGCCCGGCGGCGGGGGAGCACGGCGGCCGCATCGTGCACAGCGGCCCGTACGACGAGCTACTGACAAATCCGAATTCCCTTACTGGAGCGTATCTTTCGGGCAAGGAGCAGATCGAGGTCCCTGCCATCCGGCGGCCGACCGACCGCAAGCGCCAGCTCACCGTTGTTGGTGCGCGCGAACACAACCTGCGAGAGATCGACGTGTCGTTCCCGCTGGGCGTGCTCACGTCGGTGACGGGCGTGTCGGGTTCCGGGAAGTCCACACTGGTCAACGACATCCTGGCCGCGGTGCTGGCGAACAAGCTCAACGGCGCCCGCCAGGTGCCTGGCCGGCACACGCGGGTCACGGGGCTGGACAAGGTGGACAAGCTGGTCCGCGTTGACCAGTCGCCGATCGGCCGCACGCCGCGGTCGAATCCGGCCACGTACACCGGTGTGTTCGACAAGATCCGCACCCTGTTCGCCGCCACCACGGAGGCGAAGGTGCGCGGGTATCAGCCGGGCCGATTCTCGTTCAACGTCAAGGGCGGTCGCTGCGAGGCGTGCTCCGGCGACGGCACCATCAAGATCGAGATGAACTTCCTGCCCGACGTGTACGTGCCGTGTGAGGTGTGCCAGGGCGCGCGGTACAACCGGGAGACGCTCGAGGTGCACTACAAGGGCAAGACCATCGCCGAGGTGCTCGACATGTCGATCGAGGACGCGGCGGAGTTCTTCAAGCCGATCACCTCGATCCACCGCTACCTCCAGACGCTGGTCGACGTCGGGCTCGGCTACGTGCGGCTGGGGCAGCCCGCGCCGACGCTGTCCGGCGGTGAGGCGCAGCGCGTGAAGTTGGCGTCCGAACTGCAGAAGCGCTCGACCGGTCGCACGGTGTACATCCTCGACGAGCCGACCACGGGCCTGCACTTCGAGGACATCCGCAAGCTGCTCGGCGTCATCAACGGGCTTGTCGACAAGGGCAATACGGTCATCGTCATCGAGCACAACCTCGACGTGATCAAGACCTCAGACTGGATTGTCGACATGGGTCCCGAGGGCGGGGGCAGCGGCGGGACAGTGGTGGCGTCGGGAACGCCGGAGGACGTCGCCGCGAATCCCGACAGCTACACCGGGCACTTCCTCGCGGAGGCGCTGGGCGTGCCGCGGACCGCGCCGGCCAAGCGCCGCAGCGGCCGCAAGGCCAGTGCCTGATACCTGCCACCGGGTACCGCAGGACTCCGGTTGATCAGGTGTCTGTTTGGCCGTTAGCTGCGCAGACATCGAACGTAAGTCACGCAATCCTTATCGACTATGACGTTGATGATTGCCACCTCGGCCGCAGCGGTGATCACTGGCTTCTTCGTCGAGTGGGCCCAGCGCCGTTGCGAACTGTGGGCGCAGCTCCGCGACAAGGATCTGTGAGCCGCCTCAGCCGCGAGATAGTGGCGACGGGAAGCGCGGGCTGACGCGCACACCGTCCAGCCACACCGTCAGTTCATCGGCGCGCCGCTGCAATGCCCGCTTCGCATCCCGGCCCGCGTCCTCGAGCAGCCTGACTTCGACCCGGCCGTCAGCGTTCTGACCCCAACCGCCGACGATCCGGCCTTTCCACCATGCCGTGGTCCCGCCGTTGCCGTTGCTGTCGAACACCTGGCCACGATGTTCCCCGAGATACCAGTCGCGGTTGTACCAGCCCATCGCCGTGACATCCAGGCCGGGCAGCAGCGCGCACCACGGGTCGACGTCCGGTTCGGCTTCGAGGTCGTCGGGCAGCGCGAAACCCGGGGTGCCATCCAGATCGACTTCGACCGCGTCGATATCGCGCAGTGCCTGTCGCGCCCACGTCAGCGTGTTGCCGAACCACCACTTGATGTCCGTGACGGTGGCGGGCCCGAACGTACGCAGCCATCTGCGCACCAGTTGGGTACGTGCGACCTCCGGCGCTTCCGGCGCCGACACCGGCGGTAGCCATGCGCCCATCGGCGTCCAGCGGGGACGCGATATCGTCCACGCGCCGTCGTTGGGTCCCCGGACGATGTCGCCGCGTACCGATAGCACTGTCAAAACCCTTGGTGCCAAAGGTGTCTCGCCGCCCCAGCGCTTACCCGGTGCATAGTCGAAGCGGCCTGCCAGCTCGGGGAGCGCCTCGCGCAGCTCTTTCGCACTGGCGTCGCCGTGTTCCGTGAGGTGCCGCAACACCGCCGCGCACGCAGTGTCCAGCCACGCGTCACCGTCGTCGGTGATACCCGCCTTCTGCGCGTCGGCAACCAGCCGCCTGCGCTCGTTGTCGGCCACCCGGTCGCTGGCGCCGGACTGGATCAACGGCAGGTCATCGGCCCGCACCGTCCACAGTGTGCGGCGCATTGCCAGGTGTTTGACGACCGTGCGGTGTTCGTAGAGTTCGGCGTCCAGATCGGCGACGGCGAACCCCGGTAGCCGCGCCCACAGCGACAGATACGGCGTGGCCGGATCCGTGGCATGCACGCCGACGAGGTCCGTCACCACCCGGTCGATCGAACCCGCCGATTCAACAAGGAAATGGCGCCGCGCCAGCCGCGCCCGTCGCTCCTCAACCGTGAATGACCGCATCGCCGAGGAACCGTACCTGTGCATGCCGACAAAGTTTGGGATCGGTAGCGATCCGGCCGATCTTGACTAGCCCCACGACGGACGCCATCGGGGCGACGTACGACGAAGGGAAAGAGCGATGAATCGAGTTGTCGTGGGTTTGGTCGGGCTGACCACCGCAGCAGCTGTGCTGGTGGGTTGCTCGGACAACAAGAGCGGTCCGGCTCCGGCAACGGCCGCGGGAGGCGCACAGGTCAGCACGGGTGGCAGCACCGAGGTCAAGGTGGAGGGCAAGGACCTGTCCGGCCTCGACCTGAGCTCGGTGACCTGCGTCAAGCAGAGCGGCAAGATCAACGTCGCCAGCGGCGCGATCAACGGCCAGGCGGGCTTGGTGGTCGTGATGACCGACGCGAACCCTCCGACCGTCGACTCGCTGGGCATGACAGTTGACGGCAACGCGCTGGCGGTCACCAACACCATGGGCGCGAAGGTCGGCTCCGCTGACGTGAAGGTCGACGGCAGCACCTACACCATCAGCGGTGAAGCCTCGGGCGCCGACATCAAGAACCCGATGGCAGGGATGGTCACCAAGCCGTTCACCGTGAAGGTGAGCTGCAGCTGATCGCTCCCCCTTCCGGAGCGGCGGGCATGCCTCCTGCGCCCGCCGCTTCTTATCATTCAGTCGTGACGATCGTCGGCGACCTTGATCGCGCGCGTCGGTTGATTTTCGCCGCAGACGAGGAGGCGGCGAAGGACTTGCTGTTGTCTCTCGGGGAGCAGATCGAAGAGGCCGACCGGGACGATCTGATGCTCGAGGTCTACGCACAGCTCGGCGAGATATATCTGGTCCGCACCGCGTACAACGGTGTCGAGGAGTGCCTCCGCCGCATGACCGACTGCCTGGCCGTCTACCAGTCGATCCGGGCGGGCACCAATCCGGAAGCGGCCGCCAAGGTGACGATGTCCGATGCCGGCGTCGACCACATGATCGGCCGGTATTCGCGCCGGGCGCAGTTCCTCCGGACGGGCCTGGCCGCTGCCGCGCACGGCGACCACGAGGCTGCGGAGGCCGGGTTGCTGGCCCTGACCGACGACGCTGAAGCGACATTCCCCGATCTCGCCGCGGAACACGGGTTCCTCATCACCTATGCGCGGATTCTCTGCGCCACCGCGCTCTGCGACGACGACCTGCACGTGCGGTCAGTCCCGCTGTGGGAGCAGGTGATAGACGCCATTGAGAACATCCGGGACGACGACGAGTTCGACGACTTCCTGCTCGTCGTCGGCGCCACCGGGTACGGCAGGTTCTGTGTCGAGACCGGCCGGCTGCCGGCGGCCGAGCCGTGGCTTCAGCGTGCCGGCGCCCGCGCACGGAAGCGCGGATGGCGATTGGCTACGGCCAGAACGCAATTGGAACGGTCGACGGCGAAATGGTCGGCGGGCGATCGAGCAGAATGCCAACGCCTTGTCCACGAAGCCTATCCCGCGATCGCCGAACATCTGCGAGCTCACGACGTGTCGAGGTGCTGGCTGTATTTCGGCCTCCTTAGCCTGTCCATCCAGGCGTTGGACGATGCCGACGAGCGCCTCAGCCATGCCGAACGACATTGGCGCGAGGTCGAGAAGCCCTTGCACATCCACCGTATTCTGTTGCAGCGGAGCTGGGTCGATATCTTCCGCGGCGACTTCGCGGCGGCCAAGGAACGCGCAAACGAGGCCCGCGGGTTGCTGGACGCATGGCCCCGGCACAGCTGGCTGCAGTACGCCCGGCTCGACGACCATCTGGGCAGCATCCTTCGCGCGGAGGCGTTGGCCGACCCCGAGCACGCAGCGGCCAACTTCGAGAAGGCCGCTGAGCTCAAGGTCCCAGCGGCCCTTGCCGTCGATTCGGTGCGCCACTCGATGACCGATGCCGACGCGCGAATGCGGTGGGCGACGCACGTCTCTGCGCGAATCCTGGCAGGCGCCTTCGCCGTCGCGTATGAGTGGGGGAACACCGAACTAGTCAGCGAACTGGTCGAATATCACAGCGCCCGAGGAAGTTTCAGCACCGAACCATACGAGCAAGCCGCGGACTGGACTGAGGTCGCTACGGCGGCGGTGCCCGTCGACACGGTTGACGAGTACGCGCTCGTCGCGGCGGGGTCGGCGTCGTCGGAAGGTGGTGCGCTGACCCGGCTCGGGCCGCTGCCGCCGTTGCAGATGGACCCGACCACCGCTCCGATCATGAGCCGCTATCGCGCGCTGGCGTGCGAACGGTACTGCTGTGAGGTCACCGCCGACGAGGCCGCCTGGTCGACGTGGCCGTAACCCTCGTTCTTCGCTTCGCCGACGTCGGCATCGCCACATACGCCAGCCTTCGGGTGGTCGGGCAGCCGGCGAGAACCGTCACCTGGGCGGTACAGGAATCGGATCTGCTTGCGGCGCTTGATCAACTGTCGACGGCGCTGCCGGATCCGCGCGTGTCCGAGACACGCCGCGACGCCCTCGAGCGTGCCATCGCAACCGGCCCGTTCGCAGCGCCAGACACCGAACTTGCTATCGCCCGCACCCTGGGAATGCAGTTTCTGTCGCCCGAGGCGTGGCAGCTGTTGAGCGACTGTGTCGCATCGCCGCGCGCCGCGCTGTTCGTATCACCGAGCGCCCGGCTGGCGCGGGTGCCGTGGGGTCTGCTCGCGATGCGGAGCGACGACGGCTACCGCCTCATGGAACTCGCGGATGTGCTGATGGCGGCGCCGTCGAACATCGTCCACTCGAGGCGGAAACCGGCCTGTTGGGACGACCGCCGCGACGGTCCGCCGCTGTTGATTCTCGATCCGCGGGTGCCCGGGCAGCGCCCCGACTCGGCCCTTGGCTCGGTGCTCGGCAAGCCATCCGCGGAAACAGCGCTGGCTCAACACTTTACGCAGCTGATGGCACGCCGTGCGGTGCTGCCCGACGTCTCCAGTGCGGTCGAGTTGTTCCGCCGCACCGACGCCGATCGCCCGTGGCTGGGACGCCAGCTCGATCGTCAACCGAGCCGGCTACTATACGTCGGCCACGCGACCGCAGCAGACGGCGATGTCGGCCACGCCGACCGCGCCGCAGTGCACCTCGCCGATGAGCGCCCGCTGACCGCAGCGGATCTGATGTCAGCGAAACTGTCGATGCCGCCCCGAATCGCCATGGTGGCCTGCGCATCCGGCGGTGACTACCAGTTCGACGAGGCGACGGGCCTGGTGGCCGCGATGATCCTCGGCGGCGCGCAACTGGTGACCGCGACACTGTGGTCACTACCGACGGCGGCGGGATACCGCCAGTTTGCCCCTGCCGCAGGGGATCATGACCCGATGGCTGAGGTGATCATCGCCGTCGACCACGCGCATGAAGCTCCGGACGCGGGGTGCGCCGTGAACCACTGGCAGCGGGTGCAGATGCGACGATGGCGAGGCGGCGACACCGGCGCAAGCCCGTTGTATTGGGCGGCGCTGGCCACATTCGCCGTAGACGGCGTGCGATGAGGCGTCAGGTCGGCGCCACGCAGACGACCACCGCGGACTCGTCGCCCGACCGGTAGTAGGCGTCGATGATGCTGCCAGGGGATACCTTTGCCAGCGACGACGCGGGGATCAGCGCCGTCTCGTGGGCGGGAAACTGTCCACCGCCCGGCTTTCGCACCATCACGTCGAGTACGACCTCGCGATGGTCCTCCCGCGAGGCCCCCGTGGTGCGCATGCCGGTGACCACCCCTCGTGACTTGGTGCCATGCCGGATCAGGTGAAGCTGATCGTCGGTGATCAGGCCTTTTCGGATGAGCATGTCGTCGAATGCCGCCTGGACGACCAGCATGTCCGCGGCGGTGACCAAACGTTCATCCACCTCGTCGGAATCGGGTTTTTCCTCGGCGATGGGGCGTGTGTTGGTGAACAGCGTGGCCGCGGTACCGGCCACGATGAAAACGAAGAAACCGACGGCGATCAGATCGTCGACTGCCAGTCCCAGCAACAGTGCACTAAACATGCAATTAGGGTCTGCTCTTGCGCTGGCTACCGAACCCAACTTTATGCTGGAGAGATGAGCGCGGGTTCCGAAGTGGCGACGGCGATTGCCGTCAGCCAACCGCGCCGCGCCGTGATCGATCGCGCATGGCGCGCTATCGGGCCTGGGGTCGAGGTGCTCAGCGGCGACGACGGCGGGCCGCTGCGTCGCACCGTCAAACGGATCCTGGACCCGCTGGTACTGCGGCTGCGGGCGAACGCCGCGTACTCGGCCCCGTTCGTCGATGCCGATACCGCGGTGGCTATGCATGATCTGATCGTCGGGCACAGTGCCCAATTATGCTCGGCTGCAGCGTGGTTCGAGCTCCTAAAACGGGAGCGACGCCGGCTGCGCATCACCACGGGCAATGCGCAGGAACTGTATTTCCCCGTCTGCTTCGAGCTGGCGGTGACGAAAGGCCCACCCGCGCAACAGGATGACGGTTCCGCAAAGGCGGTGCTGCTGGAGATTCACGGTGACCGCGACCGCACCGCGATGGAGGTGCTCAATCAGTACGTGGCTGACCCGAAGGTGGTCGCCGTGCTGACCGATCAGCTCGACCGCAGCTGGAGCGACGTACGGGCGGGCTCGGAGATCACCGGTCCGTTCCTGGCGGGCCTCACCACCGTGCTCGCGTTCGCACAGAGCCACACCGGGGCGGCTGCGCGGCAGCGGGTCTGGTCGGCGCTGATTGCGGATGCCACGCCGTACAACCTCGGCGCGAAGGCACACACCGGGGGGGCCGGACTGCCTTGGTCGATCGCGGAGCTCGGCCTGAGTTCCGTTGAGCCGCAACCTCCCCCCGCGGTCGTGAGCGGGCCCGGCAGCGATCGGCCGCTGAACCGCTGCGTCGTCGACCGGGTGCGAGCGACCCTACGGCGCGCGATGGACCGAGAGGAATTGCCGGGCATCCCGATGCTGTGTGCAGAAGAGGTCGATCGGTCGTGCGCGCCATGGGGTCTGTTGGCGGAGGACAAGCAGGCCACGCTGATCGCCGGGATCGAGGTCGGCGCATGCCTTGCGCCGCTTGCTGAATCGGCGCAACCCCGCTATGACTTGGCGACCCAGATCCAGGCGCGGCTGCGCAAGGAAGCGTACGTGCTGCACGCCCGCCGTTATCTCGCCGAGGACGGCCCAATGCATCCTCGGCAGCAGCAGGTGATCGACGACCTCGCCGCGTTTGCCCGCCCGTACCTGAGCCGATTGTGGGCGCGACTGCACGGGCGCGACGTCTGGCAGGAGCCCTGTGAAGACGTCGATGACGTCCGCACGCTGCTCGAGGGGGTGGCGCGGTCGGTGAGCCTCGATCACCGGCAACGGATCAAGGCGATGCTCGAATTGCAGGTGGCCGGATGAGGCTCGTTGTGGATTCGGGGCTGTGGAGCACGGGCCAACATGCGGCCCCCACACCGCTGGTCACCGTGCTGGAGGTCAGCGGGGCCGTGCTGTCGTGGGCCGTCGACGACCCGGCCGCCGTTGCCCAGATCACGTTCACCGATCCGGTGCGCGCGGATTGGCTCTGGCGGGTCCTCGGCGAGCCAGGACACGTCACGCTGGCAGCGGCGCTGGACGGACGGACACCCGACGCGGCCATCGAAGTCACCGGCGTCGACCTGCAGCCGGAATCACTCGAACCGCTGCGCCGCCTGGCCCTGGGGCATTGGCTGCGCCGGTGGTGGCCCGCCAGCCGGCGCGACGGCATCGCGGTTCTCGACGGCGCGCTTCTCGATGCCGAGATCGCGGTGCTGACCGCCCGCGCCGAGGACTTCTTCACCGACGACACCGTCGACTCCGACGTGTCGGCCCTGCTACGTCCACACACCGCGGCGCTTGGTGCGCACCTGCGCGGCGGCGACCCGCGGGTGGTGGAACTAGTGCGGATCTGCGCAGACCTCGCCGACGACGTCGGTGTGGCGTTCGGCGAGGCAGACGCGGTGGCGGCCGTGCGCCGCGACGACTACGCGCTGGCCGCAGGACCGGATTCACGCGGGCACGGATCCAACGCGATCGCGACGGGAAACGACTCGGTCAACTGGGCCGCCGTCCCGCCCGGCGTCTTCGACGCGGCCGAGGACACCGTCGAGTGGCGTGTCGAGGCCGCCGACGGGGTTACGAAAGCCGTTGTGCACATTGAGTTGTCGGGATCCGGACTGGCGGAGGGGATCACCGTACGGCTGCGGTCCGGCGGCCTCGGCGGTGCAGGCGTGCTTGACGCCGGCGGTGTAGCGACGTTCCCAGTCATGGACGAGGCCCAGCAACTCGTCACGGAATCGGCTGCGTGGGATCATGATTGGCGGACGGCGACCGTCACGGTGGGGGCCGATGTCGAGGAGTCGCCGCACACGCGGGAGCGGATCCGAGACTTCGTGCGGGCGCGGCTGCGTGCGCCTGCCCACGATGCGTTCCTGGCCGAAGTTCTGGCCGCGGAGTCGGACTACTGACTGTCGTCCTCTTCGGGGTGCATTGACTTGCGGATCTCGGCGAGCCGTTCGGCGGCGGCACGCTGGCGCGCGTCGTACTGCTCCTCGACGGTGCGACCCTCCGGTGTGTCAGCGGCCAGTTCCGACGCGCCGATAGCGGTGCCGTAGCGCGTCTCGATCTTCTCGCGCACCGATTCGAAGGTCGGCACGCCGCCCGCTGTGTAGCCGGTGTCGACGGGCGCGGCCGGTGGGGGCGCGGGCGTGGTTTCGGCCGGCTTCGCCTCCATGGGCTCGGCCTCGACTGGCGTGGCCTCAGCGGCGGGCTCGTCGGACATGGGCTCACGGTACCCGGCTTTGTTCGAACCGCCGTGACCCTTTTCGTGCGGTGGGACACTGCCTCCATGGTCCGGCAACCGGACACGCACTACGCGCAGGGCCCTGAAGGCAACGTCGCCTACCAGGTCGTCGGTGATGGCCCGATCGATCTGGTGGTGGTTCCGGGCTGGTTTTCCCACGTCGACCTGCAGTGGGAAGACGCTCTGTGGCGGACGTATATCGGGGAGCTGGCGTCGTTTGCGCGGGTCATCCTGTACGACAAGCGCGGCACCGGTCTGTCTGATCCGGTTGACGGGGTGCCCACCGTCGAGAACCGCGTCGATGACTTGCGCACAGTGATGGATGCCGCCCGCAGTGAACGCGCCGCATTGTTCGGGTTCTCGGAGGGCGGCCCGATCAGCCTGATGTTCGCCGCCACCTATCCGGAGCGCGTCCACGCGTTGGTCGTCTACGGAAGCGGCGCGGGCGGGCGAGCCGATGATCTTGATGCGGCGACGCGGCATAGCGTATTCGAAATCGTCGCGCGATTGCGGGCGACGATCGATCACTGGGGCGAGGGCCAGACCATCGATTGGGCAGCGCCGAGCCTGTGTCACAACGACCAGGCCCGCAAGCGCATCGGCAGGTTTGAGCGAGCCGCGATGAGCCCGAAGATGGCGCTAATCACCTGGCAGGCGGTTCTCCGGCAGCGGGATATGCAGGACATCCTCGCCAACGTCCGGGTTCCGACGCTCGTGCTGCATCGCAAACACGATGCAATTCCCGTAGAGCTGGGGCGCGATCTCGCGGCACGGGTGAAGGGTGCGCGGCTAGTCGAACTCGAAGGCGTCGACCACCTTCCGTGGGTCGGTGACATGAAGTCGGTCACCGGCGAGATGGAGGAGTTCCTGACCGGACACCGACACGAGCACCCGCCCGACCGAGTGCTGGCGACCGTGATGTTCACCGACATCGTCGACTCCACGCGGCATGCTGCCGAGCTTGGTGACCAACGCTGGCGCGAGCTGCTTGAACGTCACAATGAGATAGCGCACGCCGAGATCGATTCGTTCCAAGGACAGTTCATCAAGGACACCGGCGATGGTCTGCTGGCGACGTTCGATGGTCCGACGCGAGCGGTCTTGTGCGCCACCGCACTTGCCGAACGCATGCCGCAAATCGGCGTCGACATTCGAAGCGGCCTACACACGGGCGAATGCGTGCGACGCCACGAGGACATCGGTGGAATCGCGGTCCACATTGCCGCGCGAATCGCATCGCAGGCGACCGCGGGGGAGGTGCTCGTGTCCAACACAGTGAAAGAGCTTGTCTACGGTTCGGGAATCAGCTTCGAAGACCGGGGTGCTCACGACCTCAGAGGCGTCCCCGGTGAGTGGCGGCTATTCGCGCCGGCGGGCTATCACGATCCTGTTGAGGACGCGCTGACCGCCGCCCAGCAGTTCTAGGCTCACTTGGCCGCCGCCTGCAGATTCTGCTTGGAGTGTGGCGGCGCGGGCGGTGGCGGAGCCGGCGGCACCGTCTGCGTCGAGGCAGGCAGCGGGATGACGGGCACACCAGGAGTGCGGAGTTGCCCCGCCAGCCATGGCAGCCCCACGCCGAACGCGCGCGCGGCGAAGGGCCAGTCGTGCCTGCCCGCCTGCATCACCACCGCGCAACTGATGCCGTTGGCACTGCCCGTCGCGCACAGTGAGTTCGCCGCCGCGGTTTGGTTGTTGGGGTTCGCCGCGGCATTCACCACGCGTGGCTTCGCCGACGGGATGCCGTTGATGTCGAACCAGCCTGCCACTCCGGCGTAGGGCCCATGGCGGGTGATGACCGTCGTCGGATCGAACGCCGCGTAGGCTGCGACATTCCCGCCGAACAGGCGCTGAATGGTCTGGGCCTTGTTCCCCGAATTGGGCGTGAGGTCACCCGCGATGTCCTCGAATGCGCTGAACATATTCGGATGCATCACGGTCAGGTCGACCGCGCATGTGCCGCCCATCGACCATCCAACGACGCCCCAGCTGGCGCGGTTGGGCGAGACGCGGTAGTTCGAAATCATGAACGGTACAACATCTTTGGTGAGGTGATCGGCGGCGTTACCACGGGTGCCGTTCACGCATTCGGTGTCGTTGTTGAAAGCGCCGCCCGAGTCGACGAATACGAACACCGGCGCGTTCCCGCCGTGCGCGGCCGCGAAGTCGTCGATCGTCTTGACCGCGTTGCCCGCCCGCATCCAGTCGGCGGGAGTGTTGAACTCGCCGCCGACCATCATGACCGTCGGTAAGCGCGGCGGGGGATCGGTGGCGTACCACGCCGGCGGAAGATAGACGAGCTCACCGCGGTGTTTGAAGCCCGACCCGGAGTCGGGAATGCTGACCGGCACGACCGTGCCCTGCAGCGGGATCGCATGGCGTTTCTGCATCGCGACCACCGTGCCCGTGTCCGTCTGATCGGGCAACGGTCCCGAGGTCAGCTGGTTCCATGCATTCTGCACGGTGGGGAAGTAGCCGACCCACAGGTTCAACGCCAGCGCCGAGCACAACACGGACACCGGCACGGCCAGCGTCGACACCCCGCGCCGCCACCAGCGTGCGCTGCGCCAGCCGGCGACCAGCACCGCGGCCGCGACGCCGGAGAGCGCGACCCAGACCCAGAGCGAATACGGGGCAGGGTTGTCTTCATCACCCAATCCTTGCGAAGCGATGTACCAGTACGCCGCCACCGCGAGCGCGACCCCGACCAGCGCGGCCCACGGCAGCCACACCAGGCGCCAGCGCCGGTTGCGCCACCCGATCGCGGCGATCAGGAGGATCCCTGCGATGACTTGCACGGTTATCGGGAGCCATCCGTGCATCAGCGAAATGTGGTGGCGCAACGGCTCGGGTAACGTCACGGCAATAATCGTGGACGCGTTTCCTTGGGGCTGCCTGTGAGCGATCTGCTAACGCGGTTTGGCTAATGGGAACGGCAGAGTTTCGCGGATGCTGCGCCCGGTGATCAGCATGACGACCCGGTCCACGCCCATGCCGAGTCCACCTGTCGGCGGCATTGCGTACTCCATCGCCTGCAGGAAGTCCTCGTCGAGTTCCATCGCCTCGGGATCGCCGCCCGTGGCAAGCAGCGACTGCTCCTGCAGCCGCCTGCGCTGCTCGACGGGATCCGTCAGCTCGCTGTAGGCGGTGCCCAACTCGACGCCCCACGCCACCAGGTCCCAGCGTTCGGCCACCCCGGGAATGCTGCGGTGGGGTCGAGTCAGCGGCGACACCGACGTCGGGAAGTCCTTGTAGAAGGTGGGCTCTTTCGTGCGCTCCTCGACGAGCCGCTCGTACAGTTCGAGCACCACCGCGCCGGCGTCCCAGTGGGTCAGGTAGGGGATGCCCGCGGCGTCACAAAGCCTGCGCAGCGCAGCCAGATCAGTGTCGGGGCCGATCTGTTCGCCCAGCGCCTCGGACACCGCGCCGTGCACGCTCTTCACCGTCCACTCACCGGAGATGTCGATGGGTTCGAGAACACCGCCATCGCTGGGACGCAGGAACACGTGCGCACCGTTGGCGGCCTGTGCGGCGTTCTGGATCAGCTCGCGGCACCCGTCGATCCACACGTTGTAGTCGGCATGCGCCTGGTAGGCCTCCAGCAGTGTGAATTCCGGGTTGTGACTGAAGTCGACGCCCTCGTTGCGGAATGCGCGCCCGAGCTCGAAGACCCGCTCGACACCGCCGACGCAGAGCCGCTTGAGGTACAACTCGGGCGCGATGCGAAGGTACAGGTCGAGGTCGTAGGCGTTGATATGAGTGAGGAACGGCCTGGCGTTGGCGCCGCCGTGGATCTGCTGCAGGATCGGTGTCTCGACCTCCAAAAACCCCTTGCCGACCAGGGTTTCGCGGATCGAGTGCAGCACACCGCTACGCGCGCGGATCAGGTCGCGGGCCTCGGTGTTGATCGCCAGGTCGACGTAGCGGGCCCGCACGCGCGCTTCCTGGTCGGTGAGCCCCTTCCACTTGTCCGGCAGCGGACGCAGGCACTTGCCGATCAACCGCCACGCGTGCACCAGCAGCGACTGGGTGCCCGACTTGCTGCGACCCATCGAACCGCTGACCTCGATCAGGTCACCGAGGTCGATGGCATGGGTGAAGTCCGCTGTCGTGCCCTTTTCCAGCAGCGAATTGCCAAGCAGCAGTTGGACTTCGCCGGACCAGTCGCGCAGGTCGGCGAACAGCACGCCGCCGTAGTCGCGGATCCGCAAGATCCGACCGGCCACAGTCACGTCGGTGTCGTCGCTTGCGTCGACGGCCTGTGCCACGGTATGGCTTGGCGCCTCGCCGACGGGATAGGCATCGAGACCATCGGCTTGCAGCGACTTGAGCTTGGCCATCCGCACGCGCACCTGCTCAGGTAGCCGTGCTGCATCGGCTTCTGGCAGATCGGCCTGAAGTCCGCTGAGGTCGGGCGCGCTGCCGTCGGGGTGCAACAAGCCCGTGGCGACCAGGTTCTCCGGAGCCGAGATGTGATGTCCGGTGTGCGGCTGCGGGTGCCGCCGCGAGAACGGCAGCACCAGAAAGCCCTCGGCGATCACCGATGCCACGCCGACCCGGGGCACCAGCCTGGCGTCCTCGTAGCACGCATACCGCGGCACCCACTCGGGTTGATACTTCATGTTCGAGCGATAAAGCGTTTCCAGCTGCCACCAACGGGAGAAGAACACCAACAGGCCCCGCCACAGCCGGGCGACCGGGCCCGCGCCAAGCTGTGCGCCGTGCTCGAACGCCGTCCGGAACATCGCGAAGTTCAGCGAGATCCGGGTCACCCCAATGCCTTCGGACTGCATGCACAGCTCGCTGACCATCAATTCGATTGTGCCGTTGGGGGATTGAGGGGAGCGGCGCATGAGGTCCAGTGACACCCCGTTGTTGCCCCACGGGACCAGCGACAGCATCGCAACCACTTGGTCATTTCCCGCGGCGCTCTGCACCGCTTCGACCAACAGGCAGTCGCCGTCGGCGGGGTCGCCGACGCGACCGAGGGCCATCGAGAAGCCGCGCTCGGTCTCGGTGTCCCGCCAGGCATCGGCCCGCTCAACCACCCGGGCCATCTCGTCGCTGCTGAGGTCGCGGTGGCGTCGGATCCGAACGGTTGCGCCAGCGCGCCGCGCCCGCGTCACCGCCTGCCGGACCGCGCGCATATCGGGACCGGAGAGCCGGAAGTTGTCCGGATGCAGGATCGCCTCGTCGCCCAGTTGCAGCGCGTTGAGGCCGGCCTGGCGGAAGGCCTCGGCGCCCGTCAGGCTGGCACCCATCACCCCGGGCGCCCAACCGTACGTTTGGCACAGCGCCAGCCATGCGTGAATGGCCTGCTGCCACGCCTTCGGGTCGCCGACGGGGTCGCCACTGGCCAGGCAGACACCGACTTCGACCCGGTAGGTGATCGCGGCCCGGCCGTTGGGCGCGAACACGACCGCCTTGTCGCGGCGGGTCGCGAAGTAGCCAAGCGAATCGTTCTTGCCGAACAGCTCGAGCAGGCCGCGGATCGCGGATTCGTCCTCGCCCGTGAGCGCGTTCTCGGCACGCTGCGACTGAAACAGCACGATCGCGGCGACCATCAGTGCGACCGCGCCGAAGAGGCCGAGCAGCGCATTGACGAAGACATGTGGGTGGCCGCTGAATGAATCGGGGTCGGCGCCCGCGAACGCACTCACCCGGTTGAGCGCGTACAAGAACCGGTCCTCGCGGGCCAGGCTTCCCGGGAACACCTCCAAAAGGGCCCAGCCGACGAGCGTGCCGATGGCCATGCCGGTGACCAGCGTGGCTGCCGCCTTGACCAGCGCTCCGCGCCGGACCTTCGCCCAGAACTCCTTACGGGCCAGCAGCAGGAACAGGATCGAAGAGATGTGGAAGGCGAGGCCGATCACCTCGCCGATGTCGTCCATCACCGACTTCGGGCTGGTGACGAGGCCGCCGACATTCCACGCGATCGACGCGAGCATGTAGCCGATCAGGATCCACCACGCGATGCGCTTGCGGGCCGCGAGCGCTGCCGCCAGCAAGACCAACACGAAGGCCCAGGCGAAGCTGGTGTCGGGGAAGTTGAAGATGTAGTCGTTGACGAACTCGCGAGGCTCCCTGATGAACCACCGGATGCCCGGCGAGATGCTCGCGACGAGGGACAGGGTGGCGATGATGCCGACTGTCCAGCCGGCCGCCGCGGGCACCCACGAGTATCGGGACGCCCGACGCGTCAACGTGGCGGTCATAGGCCGCGAGGATATTCGCTAATGCTCAGAAAAGGTTGTGACTACGCCCAGCTACCAGACAGGGCCGGTGTACTTCTCGCCCGGACCCTGGCCAGGTTCGTCCGGTGCGGCACTGGATTCGCGGAACGCCAGCTGCAAAGTCTTCAACCCGTCGCGCACCGGCCCGGCGTGCGGTCCCAGATACTCGGCGGACGCCGTGACCAACCCGGCCAGCGCTGTGATCAGCCGGCGTGCTTCGTCGAGGTCGCGGGTTGGGCTGTCGTCCGGATCCTCCGCCGACAGGCCGAGCTTCTCGGCCGCCGCGCTCATCAACATGACCGCCGAGCGGGTGATCACCTCGACCGCCGGAATCTCGGAAAGCTCACGGATGTTAGTTGGATCGGTCATGCCTGCTAGACTGGCACGCGCGACCGTCCCGGCGTACGCCAGGGACAGCAAGTGGAGTCCCACTCCCACCGCTGACCATATCGGTTCAGCGGTCCGGTCACAGGCATCCGATGCCTGTCCTGGTCGGCTTTGGGCCCTGCTTTGAGCAGGGCCTTTCTGTTCAATTGAGCAGAGCGCTGATGGTGTGGGATTCCTAGAGGACAACGTAGGAGGCCCCATCAGCACTGAGACCCGTGTCAACGAGCGCATTCGAGTCCCTGAAGTTCGTCTCATCGGACCAGGTGGCGAGCAGGTAGGCATTGTGCGCATCGAAGACGCCCTCCGCGTCGCCGCGGATGCCGATCTCGACCTTGTCGAAGTAGCCCCGGACGCCAAACCGCCGGTTTGCAAGATCATGGACTACGGCAAGTTCAAGTACGAGACGGCTCAGAAGGCACGCGAGTCTCGCAAGAATCAGCAGCAGACCGTGGTCAAGGAACAGAAGCTGCGGCCAAAGATCGACCCTCACGACTACGAGACCAAGAAGGGTCACGTTGTCCGCTTCCTGCAAGCGGGGTCGAAGGTCAAAGTCACCATCATGTTCCGCGGACGCGAGCAGTCGCGGCCCGAGCTGGGCTACCGGCTGCTGCAGCGGCTGGGCGCCGACGTCGCCGACTATGGCTTCGTCGAGACGTCCGCCAAGCAGGACGGCCGAAACATGACGATGGTGCTGGCTCCGCACCGCGGCGCGAAGACTCGCGCCAAGGCGGCGCACGACGCAGATGCCCCGCCGGCACGACGAGCAGAACCGACCCCGGCGCCCGCGGCGGCACCACCCGAAGACTCAGACGTAACACAGAACTGAAAGAGGACATATGCCAAAGGCGAAGACCCATAGCGGCGCTTCCAAGCGGTTCCGGTTGACCGGGACCGGCAAGGTCGTGCGCCAGAAGGCCAACCGTCGGCACTTGCTCGAGCACAAGCCGACCAAGCGCACCCGTCGGCTCGATGGTCGCACCGAGGTGGCGGCCAACGACAAGACCCGCGTCAAGAAGCTGCTGAACGGCTGAGCTCGAGCCCGTACAAGACCCGAGTGAGATAGGAAGACTTTCATGGCACGCGTGAAGCGCGCAGTAAACGCGCAGAAGAAGCGCCGCACAGTACTCAAGGCATCGAAGGGTTACCGCGGTCAGCGGTCGCGCCTGTATCGCAAAGCCAAAGAGCAGCAGCTGCATTCGTTGACCTATGCCTACCGTGACCGGCGTGCCCGCAAGGGCGAGTTCCGCAAGCTGTGGATCTCCCGGATCAACGCTGCGGCCCGCGCCAACGACATCACGTACAACCGGCTGATCCAGGGGCTCAAGGCCGCTGGCGTCGAGGTGGATCGCAAGAACCTCGCCGAGATCGCGGTCAGCGACCCTGCCGCCTTCACTGCGCTGGTTGAGGTCGCCAAGGGCGGGCTGCCTGAGGACGTCAACGCGCCTTCCGGAGCCGCTCGGCCGGCGACGTCAGGCGCGGGCGAGGCTGCCTGACGCTCACCGAGCGCTCTGCCCGGGTGGCGGCAGCGATAAAGCTGCACCGCCACATCGGACGCCGTCGCGCCGCTCGCTTTCTGGCCGAGGGACCTAATCTCGTCGAGGCAGCGTTGCGGCGCGGTCTCGTGTCAGAGGCGTTCGTCACCGAGAGCGCCTCGGCGCGATTCGGTGCGATGCTGAGTGACGTTCCAGTCCACCTGGTGACCGATCGCGCCGCAAAAGCGTTGTCCGACACGGTGACTCCGGTCGGACTAGTGGCGGTGTGTTCGGTGCCCGATGTGGGACTGGCGGACGTCATCGCCGATGGCCCACGGTTGGTGGCCGTTGCGGTGGCGATCTCCGAACCCGGTAATGCGGGGACGTTGATTCGCATCGCCGACGCGATGGGCGCCGACGCCGTGGTGCTGGCGGGGCACAGCGTGGATCCCTACAACGGAAAGTGCCTGCGGGCTTCGGCGGGTAGCATCTTCTCGATTCCGGTGGTGTCGGACGCGGACGCCGCCTCCGTCGTTGGCACGCTGAGCGATGCCGGGCTACAAGTGCTGGCCACCACCGTCGACGGCGAGGTCAGTCTCGACGACGCCGAGCTGGCGGGGCCCACCGCGTGGCTGTTCGGGCCCGAATCACACGGTCTGCCAAGCGAATTGGCGGCCATTACCACTCATCGGGTCCGCATACCGATGCCTGGCACCGCCGAAAGCCTCAACGTGGCATCGGCCGCATCGATCTGCCTGTACCAGAGCGCCCGGGCCCACCGACGGTAACTTCAAGGCGCAGAAACGCCGGAGGAATTCCCGCCATGGCGTCACCTTCGCGGCCTAACCGCTCAGAAGCCCTTTGGCGACATGGGCGATCTGCACCTCGTTGCTGCCTGCGTAGATCATCAGCGACTTGGCGTCGCGGGCCAGTTGCTCCACCCGGTACTCGGTCATGTAGCCGTTACCGCCGAACAGCTGCACCGCCTCCATCGCGACGTCGGTGGCGGCCTGCGAGCAGTACCACTTGATCGCCGACGCCTCGGGCAGCGAGATCGGCTTGCCGCTCTGCGCCGACTCAATGACCCGGAACAGGCTGTTGCGCACGTTCATTCTGGCGACTTCCATGTTGGCCAGCTTGAGCTGGATGAGCTGGAACTGCCCGATCTCCTGGCCCCACAGTTTGCGGTTCTTCGCGTAGTCGACACACAGCCGGAGGCATTCCTCGATGACGCCCAGCGCCATCGCGGCAACCCCGATCCGTTCAGCGGAGAAGTTGGACCGCGCGCTGGCCCGGCCGTCGCCCGCGGCGTTGTCCTCGGTTTCGCCGAGCAGCCGATCCCGGCCCAGCCGGACATTGTTGAAGAACAGCTCGCCGGTGCGTGAGCTGTGAATACCCATCTTGCGGAACGGCTTTGATTGGACGAAGCCCTCCATACCGCGGTCGAGCACGAAGGTCAGCACCTTGCGGTCGCGCTTGTCGACGGTCGGGTCGCCTTCGTCCAGCTTGGCGTAGACCACCACCACATCGGCGTCAGGACCGTTGGTGATGAAGGTCTTCTGGCCGTTGAGGATGTAGTCCCCATTTCCTGAGCCGTCACGGACTACGTAGGACTTCATGCCGCCGAACGCATCTGAGCCCGAGTCGGGTTCGGTGATCGCCCATGCGCCGACCTTTTCGTAGGTGACCAGGTCCGGCAGCCAGCGCTCCTGCTGGGCGAGTGTTCCGCGGCGCATGATCGTGGGAACCGTCAGACCGAGGCTCACACCCATCCCGGTGACGACTCCCATCGACACCCGGCACAGCTCGCTGACCACGACGAAACCCATGCCGCCCTGGGAGCCGTCGCCGAACATGCCGCCGCCGGACGGAGCTTTCTCTGGCTTCGACGACGACTCGCCACCCTCGCGCAAGCTAGCGAGTCGCTTGTTCAGCGAATCACGCGCCATCTCGGCGATGCCGAACGCCGCGAACAGCTTGCGGATGATGGGGTAGGGCTCCATCTCGCCGCTTTCGAGCGCGTCGACGTACGGGCGGATTTCTTTGTCCACGAACTCGCGCACGGCATCGCGCACGGCGAGCTCGACATCAGACCACTCGATCATGCAATCAGGCTGCCTTACCGCGACCGCGCGCCGGACGCAGCCCCGCCAAAGAGAACGTGGTGTGCACCAGCGACCCGGCGCGGCCGAGCAGCGTCTTGCGCGGCGGCAGGTAGTGCAGCGACATCCCGCGCCGGTCGCTGGGCGGTGCCATGAACGCGGGTGCCTCGACCAGCGGGGCATCTTCGGGCAGCCGGCCCTCCGCGCGGCGATACGCGGCCAGCGCCCGCGGATGCAGCCGGATCTCGTCGGGCACCACGACGAACGCCAACTCCACGAGCTTGCCGAACAGCCGCAGCGCCACCTCGTCGCCGTGCGTCCATCGCATGCTGGCCCTTTCTCGCACTGCATCGTCGAACAGCCCTGCGGCGATCCAGCGCTGCGCGCCGACCATCGGCCGGAACAGCTGGTCCCACATCGCGGTTGGCATCAACACGAACCACGGCTTGGGGATGCGGATCGTGAAGATGTCCAGCGTGGCCTTGTTGATCTCGAGCTCTTCGCTGCACTTGCGGCCCCAGTACTCCTGGAATTCCTCCCAGGTCTCGGGCACCGGTCGCATGCTCATGCCGTACATCCGGTACCACTGGACGTGCTCGTCGAACAGCTGGCGCTTCTCGGCCTCGGTCAGCCCGCCGCAGAAGTACTCGGCGGTCTTGATGATCAACATGAAGAACGTGGCATGGGCCCAGTAGAACGTCTCCGGATGCAACGCGTGATAGCGACGGCCTCCGGCGTCGACGCCCTTGATCGTCTTGTGGTAGCTCTTGATTTGCTCACCG
>Ga0207693_10001215_pt1 | contig 22979 bp, 23 predicted proteins | sample LARL81metaG_FD_184347 | JGI IMG/M metagenome (GOLD analysis project Ga0207693, IMG submission 184347) | Corn, switchgrass and miscanthus rhizosphere microbial communities from Kellogg Biological Station, Michigan, USA - LAR L8-1 metaG... | ecosystem: Host-associated > Plants > Roots >... | reverse complement strand
CAAGCCGAGCGTCGCTACCAACATGGTCATCATGATGGGCCGTAGGCGAAGTGCCGCACCTTCTTTGGCCGCGTCGCGCGGGCTCATGCCTCGGGTACGGAGTTGATTCATGTACTCCACCATGATCACGCCGATCTCAACGGAAACGCCGATGAGTGCAAGAAATCCCAGCCCCGACGAGACAGAGAAGTGTGTTCCGGTGACCAGGAGGCTCAGGAATCCGCCCAACGGTGCAAGCGCCACGACCGCGAGAATCAGTCCGACCCACTTCCACGAGTCAAAGGCGGAATAAAGAATGAAGGACATGAGCAGGATGGTGATCGGTACGATGACTGCCAAGCGACGGTTAGCGCGCTGCTGGCTTTCATATTCGCCCGTCCAATCCAGGTGATAGCCTTCCGGTAACGGCACGTTCTGCTGAACTTCCCCGATTGCTTGACGGACTGTGCTCCCGAGGTCGCGCCCGCGCACGCTGTACTTGATAGCGATGTAACGGGAGTTCCCCTCGCGGTAGATCGAGGAAGCGCCATCTTCCAGTCTGATCTGGCAGAGCTGCCCCAGAGAAACTCGCTCACCAGACGGTGCCTGGATTCGCACATCAGCGACGTCCTCTACCGTCTTGCGAAACGGTTGTTGATAACGCACCGTGAGGTCGTAACGCTGTTCGCCGACCAAGATTTGGCTCACAGCTTTGCCGCCCACTGCGGTTTCTACTGCGTCCTGAACATCGCTGACATTGATCCCGAAGCGGTCAGCCGAAGCTCGGTCCACAACTAGATTCACATTTGGCTGACCGCGAACCTCGAATGTGCCGAGGTCGGCCACACCTGAGATCTTGCTCATTACGTCTCGGATTTCATCCGCTTTGGTTTCAAGGACCTTCAAATCTGTGCCAAAGAGTTTGACCGCCAGCTCACCTTTAACACCGCTGACGGCTTCTTCAACGTTGTCGGAAATTGGTTGAGAGAAATTCCAGTTCACACCGGGGAATTTGTTCAGCTCTTTATCCATGGCGGCGATGAGGTCATCCTTCGTCTTGAACTCGGAACGCCATTTCGCACGCGGCAACAAATCAACAAAGAATTCCGTGTTGTAGAATCCGCTGGCATCGCTGCCATCGTCTGGACGCCCTACCTGGCTCACCACCTGCTTGGCTTCGGGAAAGCTGGCCAGCGCGCGGCGGGCTCGGTTTGCGAGATCGATTCCTGCCGAGGGACCAGTGCTGGGAGCAAGTGTGCCACGTACCCAGATAGCGCCTTCATCAAGGTGGGGAAGAAACTCAGAACCGATTACGCCGCTGAAACCGATAAAGAGCATGAAGGCGAACGCCGCGACCCCCACTCCTAGCGTCAGCTTCAGGTGATCGAAACACCACTCCAGTAGGCGGCCGTAGTGCTCCTGCATCCACTGAAGTACAGGATTACGCCATTCTTTGATTTCGCCTTTGAACAGGAGACTGCACAGGACAGGCGCAATCAAGAGTGCGAACAAGAGCGCCCCTACTAGTGCAAACGCCACGGTCCACGCCATCGGTCTGAACAAACGGCCTTCGACACGCTGCAGGGTAAATATGGGCAGATAGGAAACGATGATGATGATGCGAGCGAAAAACACAGGCTTCTGCACTTCGTGCGCCGCGGTCGCGATCATCTCCAGCACTGTCTTTTTGCCCCGTTCGTACTCAGCATGACGAAGGATGTTTTCAACCATCACCACCGAGCCATCAACCACCATGCCAAAATCCAGTGCACCCAGTGAGAGCAGATTTGCGGGAATGTGACTCAGATCGAGCAAGATCGCGGCGAACAACAAGGCGAAGGGAATAGTGATGGTCACGATCAGCGCGCTGCGAACATTGCCCAGGAACAGAAACAAAATGAGGGTGACGAGCAGAACTCCATCCGTCAGATTCCGCAGTACGGTATGGGTGGTGTAGTGAACGAGGTCGCTCCGGTCGAGATGGGGGACAATCTTCACCCCCTTCGGCAGAATGCCTTCGTTCAGCTCCTTAATCTTTCGATGAAGGGCCTCAAGGGTCGCATCGGCCTCGGAACCCTTGCGAAGCAGCACGATGCCTTCGACCACATCGTCATTGTTGATGATTGTTCCGTCCTCATGGCGGGTTGTTCTCCCGAGTCGTCCCAATCGAACCTTTGGCGTCTGAACCACCATGCCAAGGTCGCGAACTCGTACCGGAATACCGTTCGCGACCTTAACCACCGTGGCCCCAATGTCATCAGTGTTCGTCATCAGGCCAACGGCGCGCACGTTCAGCGCCTGTTCCCCCCGCTCGATGAAACCTCCGCCAGCATTGATATTGTTGTTGCTTAGCGCCTGTTCCACCTGACCGAGTGAGAGTCCGTAAGAGACGACTTTACCGGGATCGATCTGAACTTGGTATTCGCGTGTCGGCCCACCAAAGATATTTACCTCGACTACGTTCGGAACCGATTTCAGTTGGTTGCGAACGAACCAATCCTGAAGAGTCTTGAGTTCCATCACGTCGTATTTCGGATTGGTGCTGGCCAGGGTAAAAAACATGATCTGCCCGGTTGGGCTATAGTCGGGGCCCAGCCCTGGATTCACACCTTGTGGCAGAGTGACTTGTTGCAGCCGGTCGATTACTTCCTGACGAGCATTCAGGGTCGTGATCTGATCGTCGTAAATGATGGTTATTACCGATAGTCCGGCCAGAGACACCGAGCGCAGATGGGTCATGTGCGCTACGCCATTCAACTGGACTTCGAGCGGGACTGTAGTTTGCTGTTCTACCTCTTCGGCCGCATGGCCCGGCCATTGGGTGATGATTTGTGTATAGGTGTCCGCGACATCGGGGTAGGCTTCGACGGGTAGACTGTGGAAAGAGAATACTCCCCAAATAAAAAGGACAACCGCTACACTCAGGACCAAAATACGGTTGCGGAGAGCGAAGTCGATCAAATACCGTATCACTTGCCCTGCTCCGCGACACTCGACGAGAACTCCAGCGCGTTGGCGATCAGTTCATCGCCAGCCTTGACCCCAGTCTGAATCTGCTGCGTACCATCTGCGCCTGCGCCAACTGTATGTATCTCGACGAGGCGAAATTTGCTCGGTCCCTCTCGCCGAAACACCCAATCCTTATCCTGAAGACGCATAACTGCCGTCGAGGGGACAAAAATACGCGAATGCAACTTGCGCGAACGGAACATGGCAACGGCGAACATGCCGGGGCGCAATGATCCGTCGCGGTTGGGCAACACGATGCGAACCTTGGCCGCGCGCGTGGTTGGATCAAGCACGCGCGAAATATCGGTGACCTTACCTTGATAGAGGCTCTCGGGATAGGCGTTCAACCGAAGATCGGCGTTGTCCCCGAGATGTACTCCGCCGAGGTCGTTTTCATAAACATCACACAGCGCCCATACCTGAGTTAGATCGGCAATGGTAAACAGGCTCGGACTATTGTCGAGGCTCTTTATCCCCTCGAATCCCGAAACGTTCTGCTCGACGATAGCCCCGGAGACGGGTGCGCGAATTTCAATCAGAGAACTGGGATGAACTGGATCTGCGCCCAATATGCGAACGTGTTGTTCAGTGTTCTGAACATCCACACGAGCCTTATCCTCTGTATCCTCAGCTTGCTGCAGGTCTTTTTCTGCAAGAGCACCGTGCGAATTGAGCAGCTGCGCCCGGTCCAGCGCTTTCTTAGCTAAGCGTTCATCCGCGACCGACTTCTGGTAATCAGAGAGCGCAGTGGCGAGGTCGGCGCTACGGATCGTAAGCAAAACTTGGCCTTTCTTTACGTAGTCCCCAAGCCGAACTTTCAGGTCGACAACCCGTCCGGCACCTTGCGAGGTTACGTGTATCGTGCGATTCACATCCGGCGTGATGCTTCCGTTGGCCGTCAACATCGTTGGCACATCGCGGCTTTCAGCCGTGACCAGCTTGAACAACTCCGGGTGTGCCACGGTGTACAGATTGGGATCAACGGTGACTTCGGTCTTTGTCGGAGCCGCCTTCGTCTCGTTGGAGCAAGAACTCGGGATCATTGCGAGAACGAGGACTCCGCAGACAGTACCCATAAGCCTCCTTTTGACGTTTTTCATGGCAATAGCTCGCGCCCTACCGCCGTGTTCAATTGAGCCGCCACCATCAGATAAGAGCCGACTAGGTTTACGTAGTTCAGTTGCACACCTCGGTATTCAGTCTGTGCGTTCAGAAAATCCAGCAGAGAAGCTCCACCGTTCTGATAAGCAAACGAGACCGTGTCCCGCACGCGGACAGATTGTGGTAAGTAAGTCGCCTTGTACGGACGAAGCAGGCGAAGCGTGCTGGCAAGGGTGGCGTAGGCGGAGTCGACGTCACTGAGTACCTGGGCTTCGGCGGCATCGCGCAATCTTTCGGCGCGGGTAATCTCCAGTAGCGTTCGCAGCTTTTCCCCCTGATTGCGGTCGAATAGCCGCAGGGGAATGCTCAGACTCGCGCCCAACGTTTGGTGGTCAAATGGATTGTTAAAAGACGGGTTGTACGACCACCATGTGCTAACCGTCGGGTCTGTTGATCCGTTTGCGACGGCTAACTTATGGTCGCTTCGTGCCTTTTCTATGGCTTCAATGGCGGCCTTGAGATCGGGTCGTGTCTCCAGTGCGATTTTTCGAAAATCGTCACGGGTGGCAAGTTGATCGACAAAATCGAATGGGCCGTTCACATCGAATTGTTCTACCGGCTCCCGATCGTTCAGCAACGTGAGTAGTTGAATCTTTGCGGTGCGCAGATTGACTTCGGCGGTTTGCAGATCGGATTCATACTGTACGCGCTGCAACTCCAGCCGATCCAGATCGATTTGTGCGATATCGCCAGCCTTGAGGCGTTCTCGGCTAACGTCAAGGAGGTGATCGTAATAAGCGAGGTTGTCCTTAGCCAGCTGCAGTACGGCTTTGGCTTCTAGTATTGACACAAACGCGCCGCGTAGACTGAAAAGGAGCGTTCTCTCAACATCGGCGTGAGTTGAGACGACAACACCGGTGGCTTTCTCGGCGCTCTCCAGGCGCAGTTCGCGTTTGCCCTCCCGTTCGTGCAGGTAGCTAAAGTTGGTAGTAAGCATGGTGCCAGTTAGCGGCTGCCAGACTCCTTTGTAAGGAGCGATCTGAGTACCATCGGTCAGGAGAGTGAAATTCGGGTTGGGACGCAGATGTGCGGTGATCTCCTGGGCCTTGGATTCATTGACATTGATCTGGTCTGCCACCAGTGTTGAATTTTGTCGTTCAAAACGCTCGCGCACCTGCTCCCAGGTGGAGGCGGTCTGTGTCTGCGCTGAGGAACAAGTGCTACAAAACATCAGCGCACAGCACAGCCAAAGCATTTTGTGCATCCATGACTCCGTTCCGGGCGAGATAGACAGAACTCTCCCGCAACCTCATAACGGGCGTTGGAGTTTATGTATCCTGAAACGCCGGTCCACGGGTAGACACTCAAAAGGCTTGGGTCGGCAATATTTTGATTACAGAAATCGGAGAACTGGCGTTGACCTGTTGCTTAGGACACGCTGAACGGCCCCCGCCAAAGGGGTCCATGGCGTGGTGTGGAGGATTAATCTTTAGATTGCCGAAGGGCGAGCCCCGACGAAACCATTTGATTGGCTTGGGAAACGGCTGCAAGTGATGGATAATCAGCGATTCACCAAAAGATCTATGCTGAACTTGGAATGGATATGGGAACCACGGCAACGAACGGTGGTTCTGCTTATCAGCGGTGGTATCGTCCTGGCGATCGGAGCCCTCGACTGGTGGACCAAGCCCTACATCTCGCTCGGCTTCTTCTATTTGTTTCCCATCATGCTGGCTGCGGGGTTTCTGCCGCGGTGGGCAATCGCCCTGATGGGGATCGCATGTGCATTGCTCAGCGAGCGCTTCAGCAACTTGGCCCCAGCCGATGCCCCCATCCGTTCCAGTTTCGAAGCGCTGGCACTCATCGGCTGCGGACTGTTCATCTCTGAAGTCCTGCGCAACCGCCGGCTGAGATTAGCGTCCCAGGAGCGAATACGCGTTCTGGTGGAAACGAGTCCTGCAGCGATTGTCACCGTTGACGAACATGGCATTATCGAGCTCGCTAACGACGCTGCGTCCATGCTCATGGCCCCACGCAATGGAACTCTGATCGGCCAGCCGATCGCCGCATTTTTGCCTGAACTCCATCACGCACTGCGCTGGGAAGAGGGACCACAGTTTAAGGCATCAATGCAATGCCGAGGCCATCGAGGCAATGGGGAGTCGTTTCTGGCGGACGTGTGGTTCTCCAGCTATAAAGAAGGAAGTGTTCCGAAGGTGGCGGCGATCATTGCCGACGTCACCGAAGAACGGAGCGACAGCGCACAGTCGAGTGCGAGTGCGTCTGGCAGCCAAGAGGGCCCCGCCTTAAACAATCGCGAATCGGACGTACTCCGGTTCCTTGTTCAGGGTCTGACCAACAAAGAAATCGCGTCACGATTGGGAGTCTCAGAGAGTGTAGTCAAGAACACTCTCCAGCAATTGTTTTCTAAAACGTCCGTGCGAACACGCAGCCAGCTGGTTCGGATTGCATTAGAGCAGTACAGAAATCAGCTATAGTCGGTTGTAGTGGACCTCCGTCAGTGGCTGCATGGAGTAAGACCTATGGCGGAGGATCGACCGTCGAAAAAGGTGAGTACGCACTTGCTTCGGGCCTGTTTTTGAGTCCCTGAGCCTTTCTTTGCCTAAAGAACATTAGTTTCAGAACGAGGGTTCATCAGCGCACTAATTTTGCTGACGGTTTTGCTGGTATTTGCTGATTCCTGTCCTGAGATCCTAGCCCGATTACCATCGGCATGTCTTTCGGATAGACCACATCGCGTCCGCGTGCCAGAAAATGAGAGTAAATGGACATCGCGGCTCCATACGATCCGAAACCGGCCGACACCACGCGGGAATGTGCAGCGATTCCCACAACCATCCCTACCAACTTAAATCCCGATGCGCCGCTCACCGCTCCGCCTCCCGCTTCGCCGACGCTCTGTCCCCCCTCTCCCGCATCGCGATCGGGAGACGCCTGCGAGGCCGCCAGCAGTACTTGAATCCCGGTCGTCAGATATCGTGTGCGCGGAGTTGTAACCTCCGCTCCACCTTCGTTATCCAGCTTCAGATGTTCACCCTTGGCCACGGCAACGCCTTCTAAGTTCGTCTCAACCCTTCGCTCGATTCCGTTCGGAGGCGCAACCTCGCGAAATAAAATTCTCAACCGCCCATTCCGACCCATTCGACGCGCTGGCGAAACTTGCATCACGGAGCCTTTGATAAGGCTACCCTCCGGCAGAATAAGATGATTTGATGCCACTAGCGGCTCGGTGATGATTGCTTCCACAGGATCGCCAGCCTTCGCTGTTGCCGAACTCAATCCTGTCACCAGCCGCGCATGCACGACGCTACCGGTCGGCGGCGGCGCTCCGATGTCCTTCATCGCTCCTGACTTCACCGCCTCAGTCCCGAAATCCAAAGCTTGCAACAAATTCGCATTGAAACTCGTCCCCAAGTCCAGGTATTGCGGATGCACCGGCAACTGCGCCAGGGCGATCCTCTTTGCCTTGTGCATCTTTCCGGGCTCGTGGATCTTCGTCTTCAAATCGTTCCACTGCTGGTGTATCGCTTGCCGTGTCGCGCTGACTTTGTTCGATGCCGCCTCCTGCATCTTGTTTTTTGTCTTCTCCGCCTCATTCGCTGAGACAAACCGCAGTACTCCATCTGGAGCTGGAGACGCGATCGTGTGCAAAGCGATCCTTCGCCCGTCGGACATCACCAACTCGTCAAATTGCACGTGCACCTTACGCACTGGTGAAAAATTTCCATTTGCCGCCTGCATCGTTCGCGCCGTCTTCGAGACTGGATCGATCGCCGACACTTTCCCGTTCACCACTGTCCCAACCGGAATCAACAACTTGTCGAACGCATACACCGGTTCCATCGTCCTACCATGAATTGTCTGACCCACTGCGCGAATCCGTACCTCCGAGTCGAGCACCACCTTGATCGGCGTACCCTCCTCAACGGTCATCGGCATCATTATCGGCGAGCCTTCCGCACTTTCAGACTTCATCTGCGTGGTCGGCTTATCCTGGTTCTGCGGTGTCCCTACGGGAAGCCGCGGCTTCAGGGTCTGCCCGACACTCAGCCCACACAATCCCATCATCAACACTGTTAGAGCAGATACACTTTGTCGCATGGCAAGAAACTCCAGATCGATTTTCGCGCAAGAAGAGTGCCATTTAAGGCTGCTTAAACTGCAGGGCCAAGGTTGCGATTGCCAGATGCCCCAGAGAAACGAAGGAAGCCGCCTCTTCTATGAAGCAGCCAACACGGAAAATGGTTGCAACGGCGTAAAGTTCGTCGAAGAGAGACATATGAGGCAGGTCAGCAGAACAACTACGGCGGTGATTCGAGACGCCGGAGACTGCATGCTGTCGAGTATAGCGCGGCAGATTCCCCCGGCGCGAGAATTCGTTCAGATTTGGACAACAGAATAAAAAAACTGACGGACAGCCCGCGCATAGCAGCCGACAGACGCCCTCGGAATCTCTTGCGGGGCTCAATCTGCCCATGGTGGAAAGGCTTATTGCGACTGCAGCAACGCTCGCAAGCCATCAATGTAGCGACTCAGCTTCAGAATTAGGAAGCGCCACGCCCCCAAAGCAATGAGACCCCGACTTAGGAAACGGCGCCAGGTAGGCTGTGTCCATCTGCTTGATCGTGAATCCGCCTTCTCTAATGAGTGACGGGATATCGCGAGTTACGTGGCAGCCTTCGAAGGCCCACTGGAAGAACGGCTCAGTCCTTTCCTGCCACCGCCGAACCGGAGGGTCAGGAGCAAGTCCATGCTCGAAGAAGATGAACTCGCCACCCGGCTTCAGGACTCGTGCGATCCCTTGAATTGCATCGACCACTCCCAGAATGGTGCACAGGGTAAATGTGCTAACTACCGTGTCAACGCTGCTGTTAGGCAGTGGAATGCGTTCGCCCGGTAAATCCAGGAATTCGATGTCCAACTTCGTTCGGCGTCCTTGTTCTTCTGCGCGTCGAATCATCCCAGGGTTCGGTTCCAGGGCAAAGATCTTGCTTACTCTGATTGGATCGTAGTGGGGAAAGTTCACGCCCGGTCCGACGCCGATTTCCAGGACCGTTCTTTGGGCCAAAGGGACGACCCGCCGACGGATGTTCCGAATCGGCGTAGGATTACCCAGCGCGGCCACGAGATGGGGATAAACGTGATTTTTGTAGAAAGGCACAGAGATTTCGTCGCCAGTAATGATCGAATCCAGCTTATGATTTATCGAGAGTTTATCAATAAGGACACCGCATGGATGCTCAAACTTACTGGGAAAAAATCTACGGCACCAGGGCGGCGGACGCAGTCAGTTGGTATCGGCCACACCTTGAGAAATCGCTCGGGCTCATCGAACACGCGGTCAGTGGGCATTCCGCCTCGATCATCGACGTCGGAGGTGGGGAATCTACGCTGGTCGACGATCTAGTCGCTCGCGGGTACCGGAATATCACCGTTCTTGACATCTCGCACACCGCCATCGATGTGACCAAGAATCGGCTGGGGTCAGCCTCAGAAGGTATCCGTTGGCTCATCGGCGATATCACGAGCATGGAGTTGCAGCCGTGTTCCTACGATGTGTGGCATGACCGCGCCGTGTTTCATTTCCTTACAGCCGCCGACGAACGCACGGCTTATGTCCGCCAAGTGGCCAAGGCGGTGAAGACTGGGGGCCACGTAATCGTCAGCACGTTCGGGCCTGAGGGCCCAACCAAATGCAGCGGCCTTGACGTTGTCCGCTACGACGCGGGCTCGTTGCATCGGGAGTTCGGTGTTCGCTTCCATCTGTTGGGAAGCTCGACGGAGTTACACCAGACGCCGTTTGGGGCGAATCAGCAATTTCTTTATTGTTTCTGCCGAATTGAATGGGCGTAGTGCGGGGACGGAAAACTTTAGTGAAGTTTGAGACTGCATGTCCACTCACCCCGAACATCAATGGCAGCTAAATACCCAGCGTTGCCTCTCTTCCTCTATGGGAATTTCTTCTTGACTCTGGACGTAACTCCAGGGTTTATCCTTACACTTAGATGGCAGAGACCATCCACATCGGGCAGGCGGCAAAATTCGCGGGCGTCAGTGTGGATACGATCCGCTTCTACCAAAGACTCGGACTCATTAAGGGTCTGGCCCGCAGCGCCGGGGGATATCGTCTCTTCGATAGGGAGCAGATTAACCACCTCAAATTCGTACGGCACGCGCAGGAGTTAGGCTTCTCCCTGAACGAGATTAAGGAACTGCTGGCATTACGGCAGAAGCACCACACCTGTTCAGATGTCCAATCCATGCTCAAGCGCAAACTGACGGACGTGCACAAGAAAATCAAAAACCTAGTTAGCCTGGAAGCGGAGCTCAGAGGGGCAATGCGCAATTGCAATCGCGAGTTGCGTCTCAATCGGGAGGTCAAGCACGGGGACAGTTGCCCGCTGCTGAAAAGGCTCGACCGAATGAATGGTTCTAAGGGAAGCAGGCATGCCACAAGTGGAAGAAAAGGATCAAAGAAATAAATCCGGTTCCGAAAGCACCGTGTTTGCCAGCCTAGCGGCACTCAGCAGCGTGGTTGTGGCATCAAGCTGCTGTCTGCCCGTTCTGCCGTTTGTGTTCGCAGCAGGGGCGGCGGGCGCGTCGGCATTTGTGGGCAAGCTGCGGCCGTATTTGCTCGTCGCTTCGGTGTTGCTCATTGCGTTTGCTTTTTACAAATCCTGGCGCGCCAAACAATGCAACTGCAAGCCCAGCAGGGCTAGCACGGCTCTGTTATGGATTTCGGCGATCATCGTGCTCCTGTTCATATTTTTCCCACAGCTGATTGCCAACTTATTGGCCAACATCCTGGCAGGTAAATCATGAATCGAAAACGAATCTTCCCTTTTGTGGTCGTTTTAACGTTACTCGCGTCCGCGTATTACTTCTATGGCGGAAGCTCGGCTCCCAAGGGACAACCGCGACTCGTGAGTTTTTCTTCAGGCGATCTTACGCCTCTAAAGGCAGCGTTCAACGACTCGGCGTCTTCCATTCGCATTCTCGTGATGCTGTCGCCCACCTGAGCGTATTGTTTGCAGGGGGCCTCTGCAACCGAACGATTACTGCATGAAAACAACAGCCGGAATGTCCGCGTCTTTGTTGTGTGGGAACCGGTACTGGCTACCGACTTCGCGGCTCCTTCAACCGCTACGTTAGCCCGCATTTCCGACGTACGAGCTTCGCAGTATTGGGATCGGGAACGGATATTGTCTCACTTGTTGGGAGAACGCAACCGTTCGACCGTGGTATGGGACTCCATCGCGGTCTATGCGCCCGGAACATTGTGGCAAGACCCTCCTCCCAAGCCGGTTTACTCCAGCGGCCCGGTCCGCGATGCGATTAGCGGAGCAAAGGATGCCTTTAAGAGCTTGGGGGGCAGGCGGTAAGAACCCGACGGGAGGTGAATGACATGAAGAATGTTATCGTTTATTCCCAACACGGGTGAATGTTCTGCGATCAAGCGAAAGAGTATCTTTCGCAAAAGGGAATACAGTTTCTGGAGAAGGACATAGCGCAAGACCCCAGCGCTTTCACCGATCTAAAAAAGCTTGGGTACATGACCACGCCTGTGATCGTGGTTGACGGTTCGGTAATTGTCGGGTTCGATGCCGATAAAATTGATCAGGCATTGCAAGGCTAGTGCTGAGCGCTCTCATAAACGGCCGCCGCGCCAGCAGAGCGATGGTCGCCGTCCTGCGAGGTGTTGCTGCCGCCAAAACATTAAGAGGGTGGATGATTGTCACGGCCCCGTGACCCCCTTTGCTGCCTTCTCGGATCCGGCCTTCGAGATCAACCTTTTCCTTTACTGTCGTCACTCCCGGTTCCGGCCGCAAAGCGCTACGCCGCAGAGCTCCCCCGGTGCATCTAAGATCGGAGGCACGGAGAACGCCCAATGCAAATCACGAAATTATTGCTCGCTGAACTTGATCGCGAGGCTGTTGGTATCCGCAAGACCTTAGAACGTGTCCCGGAAGGAAGGAACGACTGGAAACCCCATGAGAGGTCGATGCCACTCGGTTCGCTGGCGACCATTGTCGCCACCATCCCCGCGTGGCTCGACATGGTAGTGAACATGGACGAGCTGGACATCAATCCTCCCGGGGGCCCGAAGTTTAAGCCGCAGCCCTGGAAGACGCGGCGCGAGCTGCTGGAGCAGTTCGAGGCAAGTCTGACAAAGGGGCGCGAGGTCCTGCAACACACCACGGACGATCGTTTGCTGAACACCAAGTGGCGCATGCTCGCCGCGGGCAAGCTGATGAGCGAGCAGCCGCGCTACGTCGCGATCCGCGATGGCGTGCTCAATCACATGGCTCATCATCGCGGACAACTGACGGTATATTTGCGCTTGAACGAAGAAAAGGTCCCCGCGATTTACGGTCCCTCAGCCGATGAAGGTAAAGGATAATCAAGAAAGGATGCTTCCGCCCGAAGACCGGATTCCAAATCGCTTCTGAACCGAACGCGGCCCATAAAAGATTGAGTATTGGTTGGGCCGGCGTGGCAGCACTGCTGGTTTGCACTTGCTCTCGCTTGTTTTATCGACCGCGTGCGCGGGTTTGTTTCGCGGACCGGCGCTTTACGTCAACGTGGTAGAGCATCCAGCTCGCACGTCGTGCGGCCCGGAGATAGCCCTGCGCGAGTTCGCGTCTAGCTACCGGCGCGCCACCATCCTGCAAACTTCCCTTGCTCTCGGCGGTCTCGCTCTCGGTCTGACCGCGGCGTGGCAGCTCCATGATCCATGGGTAGCGGTTGGCGGAGTTTTACTCGGCGCTTCAGTTCCCTTCACGCTGATAGTGATCTTCCCCACCAACAGCAATTGCTTGATGCCACGCTCGATTCGAGGAGTCCACAGGTCATCAGCCTATTCCACCGCTGGAATCGGCTGCACGCCATCCGGTCGATCCTAAGCGCCGCCGCCTTCAGGATCCTGTTATACCGAGCGGCCACTCGTTAAGCCAATTGTCGGGGAAGTTGGAGCCGCCGGTGGAAAGGTTTGAATATCAAGACTTGGGTGAAGCGTGCGGATTATTCAGCGGTTAGACTTCTGCCTAGCGCGATAAGAGTCCTTCTGAACACCCTCCAATGCGATCGCGAGCTCGCGAACTCCGCGACGGATTTCGTTCAGGTCCAACGCGGCAAATCCCAACTGCAAAGCCTCCGGCACCGGGCTGGTGTAAGCATATCGGGCCACGGGAGTCACGTCCAGATTGTGCCTTATTGCGGCGGCCGCCGCCGATTCGGCGTCGATCCCTCCGCATAGCCGTCCGACAGTCTGTAACCCGGCTTCGACGCTTGAGATTTCCAGCAAACCGGTGAGCCGCAAGCGCGCCTCTTCCAGAAGGACCGAAAGCCGCTCAGCATATATCTCGCGCATGCGTCTCAGGTGGCGCCCGAAGTGGCCCTCGGCGATGAAGTCACTGAGCACGATCTGCTCCAAGAGTGGCGCGTGCCGGGAGGTTAGTGACTGGATCGCTTCGAAGTGACGCACCCACTCTAAAGGGATCACGACATATCCCAGCCGAAGCGCGGGAAACAGCACCTTACTGAAACTACCCGCGTAGAAAACTGAACCGCTGCCATCGAGTCCTTGCAGGGCCGGAATCGGCCGCCCCGAGTAGCGGTACTCGCTGTCATAGTCGTCTTCAAAGATCATCGCCCCCGATTTCCGGGCCCACTCCAGCAGTTGCACACGCCGCGCCAGGCTCATGGTGGTTCCTAGAGGAAACTGATGTCCGGGCGTGACGTAAGTCAACCGAATTCCGCGGGAAGGGAGTTGGCGAACTGCGATTCCCTCGTTATCCACCCCAATGGGAAAGATCTTCGCGCCGATTGCCCGAAACGCCAGGAATGCCCCAGGGTATCCGGGGTTCTCCACGCACACCCGACTTCCAGGATTCAACAGAAGGCGGGCAGTCAGGTCGAGTGCTTCCTGCACTCCAGAGGTAATCGCTACTTGCTCTGGCACACACCTCACGCCTCGCGACCTGCCCAGATACTCTGCGACCGCCTGCCGGAGCGGAATGTATCCCAAGGGATCGCAGCCCATCAGATCCCGTCGCGAGATTCGGCGCAGGCACCGGAGCGTAATTTTTGTCCACAGCGTCGTGGGAAACAGATCTAACGCCGGCAGATTGGAACGGAAGGCGCGAATCGGTCGGTTCTCATAACCTCCGAAAAGCTTTGCTCGCCGTCCGTAATCTGAAACCACTGGCTCCCGCTTCCCTTCCCCTTTCGGTTTTCCTGCGTGTCTGGACGGCACGTGGAGCAATTTTTCCGGCAAGACTCGACTGACATACGTACCCGACCCCAGGCTGCCTACAAGGTAGCCCTCCGACTTGAGCTGCTCGAAAGCATTGACGATCGTTCCTCGCGCTAGCCCATACTGCCTTGCAAAATCGCGAGTGGATGGGAGCCGTGCTCCTCGGCGCAAGCGGCCGGACAAAATCTCTGCACGTAAGGAGGCATACAGCCAGCGGTAAGCAGGCACGCTTGAACTATTTGGCGGAAGAACCAATTCGAAGGCGGTCGTGAGTTTCACCCTAAAAGTGGTACATACATAACATCAAAAAGTGGGCCTTGCTAATGATCCACTATAGTTTAACGTATATATCTCACGGGAGGTAGGCAATGAGTTCGATGAGAAGTCCTATCAGCGTCGCCGTGGCGTGCCTTTGCGGCGGCCTGGTGGCAGCGCATTTCGCATGGAGCCAACAGGCCGCCTCCGGCGCTCCCACCCAGGTGAAAGATCGAGCGCGAATTGTACTCTCCCAGCCGCTGCCTAAAATGGATGGCGACCACTTGAAGGCAACCTTGGTGGAAATCAAGTACGGTCCAGGGGAGGCCTCGTCGCCGCATTCCCATCCTTGCGCCGTTATTGGCTACGTCGTCGAAGGGGCGCTTCGAACTCAGGTGAAAGGCGAGACTGAGACGATCTACAAGGCCGGTGAGAGCTTTTACGAAGCGCCCAATGGCGTTCATCTTGTCTCGGCAAACGCCAGTTCGACGGAGCCAGCGAAGCTCGTTGCGTACTTGATTTGCGATCATGACACGCCGCTTAGCGTGGATGTGCCGGAAAGAATCCATCCGAAAGGACTGTGAATATGAATGAGGACACGCGGGTCGTCTCAGGAACCAAACCTGAGGGACTCGACAATAAGCTGCACGCGATCAATTGGGAGCGAGCGGGAATTCTCTATGCTCGGATTGCTCTCGGAACTGCCTTTCTGTCTGCGGTTGCCGACCGCTTCGGTCTCTGGGGCAAATATGGCGGCTGGGGAAACTTCGCCAATTTCACGAAATACACAGCGGCGGTCAACTCCTTCATGCCGGCCTTTGCTATTCCATTTCTGGCGTGGACCGCCACGCTGGCCGAAACCGCCCTCGGTCTCGCTCTGATTATTGGCGTTTGGCCACGCTGGGTCGCCCTCGGCGCCGCTGTGTTGTTAGTAATGTTCGGTACCACGATGGCGATTTCCTTTGGCATAAAATCCCCGCTGGACTATTCGGTATTTTCCGCATCCGCGGCAGCGCTGTTGCTGGCGCTGCATCAGAGCCACAAACCAGGAGTGGACTTGTGAACACCTTCTCTGGCCCGCATAGCGAGGCTGGTGCACTGGCTTCGACTAGTATGAATGACCTAAAACGCAGATCGAGTTGGGGTCAGTTCATGTCCGCAGACTGGCTGCTGGTTGCAACCCCCGGACTCATCTGGGGCGCATCCTTTCTTTTCATCGCCGAGGGATTGAAGGCAATAGGGCCCAGCGGCGTTGCCTTCGTCCGTCTGTTCATCGGATTTGCGACCCTGGCGTTGTTTCCTAACGCGCGCAAACCCGTCGGCCGGTCAGCATGGCCGGGGATCGCCCTAGTCGGTATTTTGTGGTTTGCCTTCCCTCTCAGCCTGTTTCCATTCGCGGAGCAGAGAGTTTCTTCCGCGCTGACTGGCATGTTGAATGCCGCCGTCCCCCTTCTTACCGCAGTCGTTGCCACTGCCATCGCCGGTCGAGTTCCCGAGCGCCGAGTGGTCGTAGGTTTGGCTGCTGGATTGATAGGTGCTGGACTGATTGCATGGCCCACGATGCATGAAGGTCAGAGCAGCGTTGTCGGCGTCTTACTTATTGTGGCAGCTGTTGTGTCCTACGGATTCGCGCTGAATCTTGCCCGTCCCCTGCAGCAGCAGTACGGAGCTCTTCCGGTGATTCTCCGGGCGCAGGCTGTGGCAGTGCTGTTAACCGCGCCGCTCGGTGTACCCGACGTACTTGCTGCTCGCTGGACACCGGCGCCCGTGTTGTCGCTGCTGATATTAGGAGCCTTCGGGACCGGGGTTGCATTCGTGTCTCTGGCGACAGCTGCTGGAAGAGTTGGCGCCACACGCGCGTCGTCGGCAGCATTCTTGATACCTCCGGTCGCGCTCCTCCTGGGAGTCCTGGTTCGGGATGAGCAGGTTGCGACGCTCTCGATTTTCGGCAGCGCAATCTGCGTGGCCGGTGCGTGGCTCATGCGCCGCCCGCAGTTTAGCCGCGAACGTGAAGTCAAGGCTCCGCAATCGTTGACGCTCGTCGCTCAGAGGGGTGACTCATGAGAGGGCTGCCGGTGACTGCACGAGTCGTCGTAGCTGGGGCCAGGCACGAACGAAGCTAAAGCTGCAGCCCAACGACTACGGCTGCTCTGGGAGGAAGAAAATGTCTCGTCTCCGGGGGACCGCCGTCATCGTCATTCTTCCGGTGTTGCTGGTCTCACTGGCCGCCGCATCCACATCGAACGATGAGCTTCTCAAAGTGCGTGAGACGGTATGGCGCGCATGGTTTGCCGGCGATACAAAGACTCTGGAAAAATTGGTGCCGCCTGAAACGATTGTCATGAGTGGCGGCGAGAATCAATGGAAGAGCCAAGCCAATGTGCTTCGAACGGCTGCCGAATTTCATGCTAGAGGGGGAAAACTCCTCCGCCTTGTATTTCCCCGCACGCAAGTTCAGCACTTTGGCGATGTTGCCATCATTTGGAGTAGTTATGTCGTGGAAGTGGAAGTTGACGGCAAACGATCGTCGGGCTCCAGCCGCGTTACCGAGATCTTTGTTCGGCAACATGGGCGGTGGACCAATCCTGGTTGGCACACCGACGAGGAAAAATGACCGACACCAGATGGCCAAGGCACCTGAGTCTCTAACTTTGGACAACAAAGTGCCCTAGGCCAGGTCGGGCGTCTGTCCAGCTTCGTAAAATTGCCTCACCTACTCTTCGTTGTACACTTTGATGTTGTATTAAGCCTGGAAAACGCGCCCCAGATAGAGTATGCGAGCTTACGCTTAGCAGTCACATGCATACAGCCATTCTCGCCGTATTTTTGGAGATCTCTCGCACAGCGGTTTCGATGTGCAGCGCCGGCATCCTACTTTTCCTTGTTGCGCTGTGGGCCGCGAAGGCCGATATCGCGCGGGCCGGCGGCCTAGATAAAATTGTAGTCCTGAGCAATTTGTGTTTCGCCATCCCCTTAGCAGTCTTCGGCGCGGAGCATCTCTCCGGCGCAAATTTCATCATGCTTGGCGTGCCCTCGTATATGCCATGGCGGTTGTTTTGGGCCTATTTCGTCGGCTTTGCGTTGCTGTCTGCGTCCTTGAGCATTGCCACAAAAATTCAAGTGCGCTGGTCCGGCTTGCTATTCGGGATCATGATGGTTCTTTTTGTGGCGATGGTGCATATCCCGCGAGTGCTCGCTGGCCCCCGAGACAGGTTTGCATGGGTAATCGTCTTTCGTGAGATGTCATTCGCGGGCGGAGCGTGGAGCCTCGCGGCAAACACCATGCGCGAGCAAGACAAAAGCAAGCTCATTAATGTGTGTCGCGTATTGATCGCGATCGCCGCTATATTTTTTAGCGTTGAACACTTTCTGCACCCAGCGGGATGCCCTGGAGTCCCGCTGGAAAAACTGACGCCTGCGTGGATTCCATGGCGCCTGTTCATTGGCTATCTGACGGGCGCAATTCTTCTAGTTGCCGGGGTATGGATCTTGCTGACCACGAAGACGAGGATCCCGGCAACTTATCTCGGCACCTGGATTGTGCTGCTTGTGTTGGTCATCTATGGGCCGATCCTGATCGCGCAGATGTCCGACCCGAGCACCGCGGTCAAGGTTGAGGGGATCAACTACTTTGCGGACACGCTCCTGTTTGCCGGTGCGATTCTGGCGCTCGCCAGCGCGATGCCACGCACGGATTAAGATTTCGCCTGCCAACCTGTTAAGAACTTAAGATCACATCAGTGTTGTTCTGCATCTGGTCGAGTTGTGCGCGTGTGGGCTCTCGACGAGGGGGCCGATTGGGCGGAAAAGGCAATCAATGAGCATGACCTGTCCATGATGATCTATCTCCGCTTTGTGGTCTGCAAGGGGCTGCGAGCGAGCCATCGTTGGCCGAAGGTCACGAAGATGTTGAATCTGCCAGTTTAAGCGCAGCGCCCAGGCCTATTACGTGCTAGTCCCGACTGAGGGAACAAACACACTGCATGCCTGGTTTTACCTGAGGCTAAAGACTTTCCAAATCGAGCGCTCGCGCTCGGGGCCGCGTATATTATCTCCAAGCAGGCACGCCATGCCGTATTCGCCCATATTGATCGGTCATATCTGCGCAGGAACCTCAGGGTTGCTGTCCGGTACTGCGGCAATGTCTTTCCCGAAGGGTTCCCCCCGCCATATCGTGGCGGGAAAGGTCTTTGTCGCATCCATGCTCGCCATGGCCGTCGCCGCGGTATACCTCGCAATCGTGAGGCATCAACCGAACAATATTGGAGGCGGGATTATCACTTTCTATCTGATCGGAACGGCATGGCTCACGGCCAGGCGCAGAGACGGGGGAACCAGTCGCTTCGATTGGGTTGTGCTCTTGATTCCTTTGGTGCTTGGTATCCTCACCTGGATGAACGGTATAAAAGTCGTGCGGAGCGGAGCGAGTTCACCAGACGGAGTTCCTGTCGGAATGACCTTCTTTATGGGTTCTGTGATGCTGCTTGCTGCCGCGGGAGACCTTCGCATGCTGGCGGGCGGTGGTGTGCTTGGAGCAAAGCGAATCGCGCGACATCTCTGGCGCATGTGCTTTGGGCTGTTCATCGCAGCAGGTTCTTTCTTCCTGGGACCCTCGAACCGCCCATTGAGATTGCTTTCGGCAGTGCGGCTCGGGCAACATCTGCCCCAGGCTCTATTCAGTACGACTTTATATTCCATTCTCACGATACTCCCACTGATCATGCTGATTTTCTGGCTCGTTCGAGTGCGCTTCGCAAATGCCTACAAGGGCTCGGTACAACTTGCATCCGCCAGTCCGGATCTAACGCGATAACGGGACGAGTCAAGCGCCAAGATTGCTATCGCCCTGCGGGCTATTGCCGGCGGTAGACGGCAACACGGAGGCGAGGACAGCACCCAAAATCGTGCTCACCCCTAGGTACTCTCGGCGGGCAAGCGTGAAGTAATCCCAACAGGGTAAGGCTTGCGACCGGAACCTTTTAGTCTCTATGTGAGTCTTCTCCACTGATCAATAAAGCCTCCGGGCAAGTTTTCGAGGATGCAGCCCATTGAGACTAAGGGCAGGCCCACGGGGCGCAGTTCTGCCGCAGTGTTTGCAGTTCCTTCCTAGTCAGTCCGAGCTTGTCGATATCCTTGATCTCTTGCAGAGGGGTCAGGACATTGAAGTCAGATCCGAAGAGGAACCGCTTCATATCAATTCTCCGTATCTGCACTAGTAGGGCAGTCGTCGCCTGGCGCGTTTCGTCTGGAGCAGGCACGTAGGACAGGTCCAACAGCACGTGCCGCGTTACCGGGTCATCTCGGACGATGTGATCGGCGAATGCGCGCAGCACAGCCACGTTGTTTCGCCGCGGCATGCCACCCCCCGCGTGAGCGATCTGGACCCAAGAAGAACCGGCCCTGGGCAGGATATCTCGAATAAAGAGTTCAGCGTCGGCAGCGTCGAACTTGCCGCCCCCAACATGAATCACCATCGGTAGACCCGCGGCAGCAGCGACACTAACCACTTTCGCGACCTGACGCCGATGTGCAGCATTGCGCACATCAACCGCAGAAGCGCTGAAGTGCAGCTTTAATCCAATCAGTCGGTGACTTCCGCGCCAGTGGCGGACCTCATCGATGGCAGAATCAGCGAGGGGATCTACAGACAAAAATCCGACAAGGCGGTCCGGGTATTGCGCCACCTGTGCTGCAGTAAACTCGTTCTCGCGCCTTGTCATTGCGGCGAGGTCGCCGGACTTCACATGCAATGACGGCAAGCCAAAAAGATAGGCACAGGACAAAATCACTCCCTTGGAAACGTGAGCCTCATCGAGCGCACGCACGGCGTCAGCCGCGAAAACCGCAGGCGGGTTGTTGGACGACAGACACTCTCCTACCAGCCCGCACAGCTCGGGAGATGCCAAGTGCATATGATGATCGGCACGCCATGCGGGTGCATTTGAGGATTGGCCTTGTGCTTCTACGAAGTTCCAAGCATCAGGGCTCAAGAGCGTTAAGAGAAGGATACAGAAATTTGTGATCTGAACACGACTCTGACTAGTCCGGGACTGGGGCATGTCGTGGAGGATTATGGCGAACATGGCTGTATTCCAGCATCACCTACATTCCGGCAAGCACGACCCACGAAATCACCGATGACGACGAAACCCCGAATCAGGGTGATTGGTGGAGAATTCTGGGGCAAGAGAGTGTGTCTCCGATCCCTCTCCCGTTGAGGATCGGAAATAACATGAGACGAAGAAGTGCTCTAGGCAACCAAGGGTGATGTCTCCGTCACCAGGATCGGCAAGGTGAAATGAAAGGTTGCACCTCGTTCATCGTTGCCAGTGACCCACAGCCGGCCGCCATGCGACTCTACAATCGAACGGCTGATGGCCAATCCCATCCCGCTGCCCTGCGGCTTGGTCGTAAAGAATGCAGAAAACATTTGTTCCACGCCCTCAGTTGGCAGCCCCACGCCTGTGTCACTGACTGAGAACTGGAGGTGACCGTCCTGTTGTTGCGATTTCACCGTAAGCTCTCCGCCGGAGTCCGCCATGGCTTCGATGCCGTTAAGCATGAGGTTCATGAACACCTGCTGTAACTGCACACGGTCTACAATGATTTTGGGCAGTTCAGCGGACAGCTCCGTGCGCACGGCAATTGAAGATCGCGTAGCCTCACCTTTCAGCAGCGAGAGCATTTCGTGGATAATTCCGTTCACGTCGACCAACTCCCGTTGGGGAGGAGATTTCTTGTAGAACGAACGGATGCGGTCGATGATTTCCGCCGCCCGATTCCCATACTTATCAATTCTGGCCGCTGCCGCACGGGCCCGATCCAGATTGGGCGGTTCGTGTGCCAGCCATTCCATGCAGCTGTGGGCGCTGGTGATGGCGGCGGCGATGGGCTGCTTGATTTCATGCGCCAGAGATGCGGCCATCTCTCCCAATGTGCTCACACGATTGGTATGTGCTAAATCGGCCTCTAGTTGTCGCAGTTTCTCACGGGCCTCTTCGGCACGTTTGCGCTCCGTAATGTCGACCATCGTGCCGACCAATTGAACAAGCTCTCCACTGGGACTCAAAACTGGATGGCCGATGCCATGAATGTGTCTGCCTGTTCCATCGGGCTTCACGATTCTGAACTCGACGTCGCAATTTACTTTATTGAGGAACGTCCCTTCACTCGCCAGTTTCAGCTTTTCGCGGTCTTCTGGGTGTATTCGCTGTAGCCATTGGTCGAACCTGGGTAGGCCTTGTTGTGGATCAAAACCGAAAAGTCGGAACATTTCGTCGGACCAGTACACGGTCTCGCGACTTGTGCCATCAATGGCACAACTACCGGTGCGCGTCAGGCTCTGCGCTTCGGAAAGGTACGCTTGTCGCCGCTCCGCCTCCTGGGTCAGCAGCTCTTGCTCAGTGATATCCATAGCGGTACCGAGGAACCCCTTGAGGACTTCGCCTTCAACAACAGGAATTCCAACCCAGCGAATGTGGCGTAGCTCGCCGTCGGAGCGAACAATTCTCTTTTTCACATCGCAGCCCCCGCGTTCCGCGTGCATTCTCTTTATGGTATTAGCCACAAAGTCGCGGTCTTGTGGATGAACGGTGGCTAGATACTCTTCAAGTGTGGGGGCTCCCTTGGCTGGATCCAGGCCGTAAATCTTGAACAGCTCATGAGACCAGTATTCAAAAAATCCAGAGGGGTTAAATGCCCAACTTCCCATATGGGCGAGGCGCTGTCCTTCGCTGATGTAAAACTGGCTTCGCTGAAGCGCCTCCTCGGCGCGCTTGCGATCCTCAATGTCGGTGAGGGTTCCGTACCAGTTAACGATATTTCCATGCTGGCCCCGGAGTGGCACACCACGCACCAGAAACCATCGATAATCGCCCACAGCGGCGCGACGGAACCGCGCCTCGCCTTCGAAAAGCCGCCCGGTCGCAACGGAGCTGCGCCAATTCTCGGAATGGTGCGCAAGGTCTTCGGGATGGACCGCGCGCTGCCAACCTCCGCCTGAACTGTGCTCGACCGAAAGCCCGGTATATTCGGTCCAGCGCTTGTTCACAAATGTGCAGGAGCCGTCAGACAAAGCAGTGAAAGTCATCGCCGGAATTGTTTCCACCACGTCTCGCAGACGCTTCTCCTGGCCCTTGAGCCGATGAACGCGCCAGCGGTGAAGTGCCCAGAGGAGGACAATGAAGGCTGCGAAGCACGACAAACGGAACCAGTCGGTTTGATAGTAGGCCGGGGCAACGTTCAAAGCGATCGCAGTTTCTGGCCCGTTCCACAGCCCCTCGCTGTTGTTGGCGACCAGCCGAAATCGATAGGAGCCGGGCCCAAGGTTCGTGTAAACGGCTTCTCGCGCTGCAACCGG
>Ga0207693_10001214_pt1 | contig 22993 bp, 22 predicted proteins | sample LARL81metaG_FD_184347 | JGI IMG/M metagenome (GOLD analysis project Ga0207693, IMG submission 184347) | Corn, switchgrass and miscanthus rhizosphere microbial communities from Kellogg Biological Station, Michigan, USA - LAR L8-1 metaG... | ecosystem: Host-associated > Plants > Roots >... | reverse complement strand
AATGAACTCACAATCACCCGGCGAGTTCCACCGCGCCTGGGCGAGACATAGTCCGGCCGAAAGTTGGGGCGTCGTCTCATGTCGTCACGCCCAGCCCATACCTGCCGATTCCGGTGGTCGAAGTGATCGGCCTTTTGACATCAGCAGTCCGGCAAATTCATCGACAGAGACTTTCGTGCCGGGAGGCGAACGTCGAGGGGGGTGCAAAGACGGCATCATTCGAGCCTGCTCGGTCACCGGGGATATGCTATTTTCCAGTCCAACGGACTGAGTATTCGCCGACCGGGGGGTTCCAGAGGCTACGGGCTTAACGAGAACAAGGAGGACCACAATTGCAATTTACCGTCGGTTTTAAGCTGCAGGGAAAGTCTGGCCACGTCATTGTAGACGCGGAAGATGCATTGGTCGCCGCACTCAAGGTCAAGCTGGAGCGTCCGGAAGCTCTGATCACGTACGTCCGTCACCAAAATAAACGGGGTGACACGCGTCATCCTGGCCACGGATTCGGCAGCGAGAGCCGTTGAGGCTCGCAAGCATTGGCCGATCAGCGCCAAGTGGAGATCTTGGCGGGACGTGACGCTGACCTTTCGAAACGAAAGATATTTCTCCTGCGGAGCAAGCGTGACGTAGCACGCCCGGAGCAAGACCGAGCGACCGAATGAAGCTCATATGCGGTTTTTTTGCCGCACTCACGGCGTTGCTCACCCCGAACGCCGGGCTTGCGCAACTCGCCTACCCTGAGAAATCCATTCGGATTCTCGTCGGTTTTCCGCCGGGCGGTCCCCCTGACATCGCGGCACGGTTGCTTGCAGACAGGTTTGCCGAGGCCTGGGGCAAACCCGTTTTGGTCGAGAATGCGACGGGTGCCGGCGGCAATATAGCGGTCGATCGCGCCGCAAAGGCCGCGCCTGACGGTTACACGCTGGTGATGGCCAGTTCCGCCATTACCATCAATCCCAGCCTGTACGAAAAGATGCCGTACGATCCAATCAGCGACTTGGCACCGATCTCGCTCGTCGTGTTCACGCCGAGCGTCCTCGTTGTTCGCAACGACGTACCGGCCAAGAACGTGAAGGAGTTTGTCGCACTCGCACGCGCGCAGCCCGGCAAGCTCACCTATGGACACGCCGGCGTCGGCACGCCGTCGCACCTTTCCGCCGAGCTGTTCAAGTCCGTTGCGGTTGTGGACATTCAGGCGGTCCCCTACCGTGGCATCCCGTCATTGCTGCCCGACCTGCTTGCGGGAATTATCACCATGACAGTTCCCAATATGTCGGTGGTGTTGCCGCTGGTGCGCGAGGGCAAGCTGCGCGCCCTCGCGGCAATGGCGCCGGCACGTCCGATAGCGCTTCCCGATGTGCCGACGCTCGCGGAAGCCGGGCTCACCGGCTTTGACACAACCGTATGGTTCGGCCTGATGGCGCCCGCCGGAACTCCGCAGCCGATTATTGATAAGCTCTACGACGAAACGGCACGCGTTCTCGCGCAAAATGAAATGCGCAAACGTCTGCAGGATCTCGGCATGGAGATCGGCACCAATACGCCTGCGGAATTCGCATCGATGATCAAATTCGAAATCCTGCAATGGGCGAAGTTGATCAAGGACGCGGGAATCAAGGTGAGCGAATAGAGTTTCACTCTGCCGCGGCCCGCCGTTTTCGCGTTCGCGGAGTTTTCACACAGCCAGGGTCATGAACTGGCGCTTTCGCTCTCAGCGAGAGCAGCCTGCTAGTTCGTGGGAACCAGCGAATCCGGAATGCTCATGCCGATTTCGCGGTAGTAGCGAACTGCGCCGGGGTGGAACGGCAGGAAAGTATTTTTATCGACGTTCTGCGGGAGGGTCTCGCTTGCAGCCGGATGAGCCTTCACAAGGCGAGGCTGGTTCTCGAAGGTTGCTTTGACCAGTTGATACACCAAGTCGTCCAGGAGATCGGCTCGCCCGACCGCAAAATTATACACTCCGACAGTGACATAGTCCTTGTCCAGCAGGCGGTAAGTCCCGGCCGCGATCTTCGAAGGGCTGAACTCCGGCATCGCTTTGCGAATGGCTTCAATTTGCTCGGGAAAAAGACGGATGAATGTGACCGGCTCCTTCGCCTCCGCCTGCTGGATCGCCGGCATGGGTGGTCCGGTCAGCGCTATGAAGGCATCAAGGTCACCCGCAAAAAGCTCGGTAGCCACGGCTTCAAATGATCCATTGATAATTTTGGGTGAAATCCCGAAAAGCTTCAATATCGCTGGAATATAGGTGCCGCCGGTCCCCGCACGCGGTCCGACACCAACGCGCTTCTTATCGAGCTCTGCAAGGGTCGCAATGCCGGATCGCCGCAAGACCACGGCTTGAAAAGGCGTATCGTACATCGGGAACAGCGCACGCATATTTCGGAACTGCTTCCCGCCCGTCCAATCTCCGGTGCCGTTCCAGCCATGCAGGCCGATCCCCAGGGTAATCATCCCGAGTTGTGCGGCGCCGCTATCGACGAGCTTCACGTTGTGGACCGGGCCTTGGGTCGGCAGGGGATTGACAGCAATGCCGAGCTTCTCCGTCAGGATCTGTGCGAGTGCTTCGCCATAGACGTAATACACGCCGCCCGGCGAAGCCGTCCCCAACGTGAGAGACTTCGGCCAGTCGGGGCTGGCGGCCGGGGCGCTGGTCGATATGGCAATGCCGAGCAGCGTCGCAACGACAGCGAAAAGCGATCTCAACCGCATCATTCCATCCTCCCGGCCGCAAGGGGCTATCTTTTTCATTGTAAAAAATGTGCTATTGCTACTTACCCTCAACGGTGGGCAGACTCAATGTTTCTTCCCAACACTGCCCTCGGCCGGCGCAAACGATTCCGTCCGGACGCGTCAATGACGGCGAAGGTATCGAAACGCACGAGGGTCGGCTATGGCCTGCGTGAACGGCTGCTTCTTTCGTTCATCGCGATCAGTGACAGGGGCGACACGACGCGATAAAATAATAAAGAGACTGCCGCAGGAGAGGCGCGATGGAAATTGCTGAGCAGCACACAGGCAAAATCACGATTGTCGAGATTAAGGGGCGAATCGACAGCAATACCGCTAAAGTGTGTGCGGAGAAACTCACAAACCTGATCAACGCGGGCCATCCGCGGCTTGTCGTCGACCTCAAGCACAGCATCTACATCAGCAGTGCCGGTTTCCGCGTGCTTCTGGTGGCTGGCCAACTTGTCAAAGAAAGAAATGGAGCGGTGGTCCTGTGCAGTCTGTCAGCGGATCTCCGTAAGCTTTTTGATACCGGAGCGTTTACCGACTTGTTTGCGATCTATTCGACTCGCGACGAAGCAGTCGCAAGGTTATCAGCGAGGCACGTAGTCGATTTATGGAATGATCCGACCGACCGGTTATGGATTGATTCGCCCGACCGGCGAAATGACGCCGCCAGCGACCGTTGACACTTCGTCGGCGCGAACGAGCAGCGTGGATGACAAGGTCACGGCCGGACGAACATTTCGCGCGACGAATCCGTCAATTCGTGGGAGTGAGCGAATCCGGAATGCTGACGCCGATCTCCCGATAGTATTTGATCGCGCCGGGATGAAACGGCAGGAAGGTGTTTTTCACCGCGTTCTGCGGGAGAGTCTCGCTTGCAGCCGGATGCGCTTTCACAAGGCGGGACTGGTTCTCGAAGACCACTTTGACCAGTTGATAGATCAAATCGTCCGGGAGATCGGCTCGCCCGATCGCAAAATTATACACTCCTATGGTGATATGGTCCTTCTCCAAGAACCGGTAAGTTCCGGCCGTGATCTTGGAAGGGCTGAACTCAGGCATCGCTTTTCGGATGGCTTCAATTTGTTCGCGAGAAAGATCGATGAATGTGAACGGCTCCGTCTCCGCTTTCTGGACCGCCGGCATCGGTGCTCCGATCACCGCCAGGAAAGCGTCATGGTGGCCGGCAAGAAGCTCGGTGATCATGCCGTTCCATGATCCATGGCTGATTTCGGCTGAAATTCCGAGAGCCTTCAATATTGCTGGAACATAGGTGCCGCTGGTGCCCCCACGCGGTCCGCCGCCGATGCGCTTGTTGTCGAGCTGTGCGAGGGTCGCAATGCCGGATCGCTGCAAGACCACGGCTTGAAAAGGCGTATCGTACATCGGAAACAGCGCTCGCATATCCCGGTAGCGCTTCCCGCTGGTCCAATCGCCGGTGCCGTTCCAGCCCTGCAGGCCGACCCCCATCGTAATCATCCCAAGTTGCAGCCCTCCGCTATCGACGAGCTTCACGTTGTGGACCGTGCCCTGGGTCGGCAAAGGATTGACTGTAATGCCGAGCTTCTCCGTCAGGATCTGCGCGAGCTCTTCGCCATAGATGTAATACACCCCACCCGGCGAAGCCGTCCCCAAGGTGAGAGACTTTGGCCAATCGGGGCTGGCGGCCATGACGCTGGTTGATGTTCCAATAGCGAGCAGGCAAGCCGCGAACGCGAAACCTATAAGTCTGGACATCAGTCTGCCCTCCCATCAAGGACATGCGCTGCTGGCAGCGTGCGAAAGTGATCTCCTACGCATGATTCGGTAACCCCGGACCGCGGGCGAGCATTTCACGCGGCGGACCACTTAATTCGTGGGAACCAGGGAATCCGGAATGCTCATCCCGATCTCGCGATAATAGCGGACGGCGCCAGGATGAAACGGCAGGAAGGTATCTTTCACGACGTTCTGGGGACCGGTTTCGCTGGCTGCCGAGCTGGCTTTGATCAGATGAGGCTGGTTCTCGAAGACCGCTTTGACCAACTGGTAGACCAGATCCTTGGGGAGATCGGAGCGGCCAACCGCGAAATTGTAGACGCCAATTGTGGAGTAATCCTTGTCGAGAGAGGAATAGGTTCCGGCAGGAATGATTGAAGGAGTGAGTTCCGGCATCGCTTTGCGTATCAAATCAATTTCCTCGGCGGAGGGGCTAATGAAATTCAGCGGCTCCTTGGCCTCCAGCTCCTTCGCCGCGGGTAAAGGAGCACCCCCCGTAAACACCACCGCGTTGTACTGACCGGAAAGAAGCTTGGTGATCATGTCGTCCCACGATCCATAGCCGAACCGGGCCGAGAGCCCGAGGACTTTTAGTATCTCCGGAACATAGGTTCCTCCCGTTCCCGCTTTGGGACCGGCACCGACATCAAGCTTGTCAAGCATCGCGAGTGTAGAAATTCCAGATCGACGCAACACCACGAATTGAAACGAAGTGTCGTACATCGGGAAGAGCGCGCGCATGTTCCCGAAGCGCTTTCCGCCCGTCCAATCGCCGGTGCCGTTCCAGCCCTGCAGAGCGACCCCCATGGTTGTCAGCCCAAGCTGCCCCGCGCCGCTATCGAGAAGCTTCACGTTGTGGACCGGGCCTTGGGTAGGCAAGGGGTTGACCGGAATGCCAAGCTTCTCCGTCAGGATCTGCGCGAGTGCTTCGCCATAGACGTAATACACGCCGCCCGGCGAAGCCGTCCCCAACGTGAGAGACTTCGGCCAATCTGGGCTGGCGGCCGGGGCGATGCTTGATGCGCCAATGGCGAGTAAGGTCCCAATAACACCCAAAAGTGATCCCATCCGCATGATTCTATACTCCAGTGCGTGGATGAGCATTTGAGGGACGCACGAATCAATTCGTGGGAACCAGCGAATCCGGAATGCTCATCCCGATCTCGCGATAATAGCGGACAGCGCCAGGATGGAACGGCATGAAGGTATTTTTAACCGCGTTTTGCGGGAGGGTATCGCTTGCCGCCAAAGTAGCTTTCACAAGGCGAGGCTGATTCTCGAAGACTGCTTTGACCAGTTGGTAGACCAATTCGTCCGGGAGATCGGCTCGCCCGATTACAAAATTAGGCACTCCGATGGTGACATAGTCCTTGTCCAGGAGGCGGTAAGTTCCAGCGGCGATCTTTGCGGGGCCGAATACCGGCATCGCTTTACGGATGGCGTCCATTTGTTCGGGCGAAAGACTGAGGAAGTTGACCGGCTTCTTTGCATCCACGTCCTGGATCGCAGGCACGGGCGCTCCGAGCAGCGTCAGCAGAGCATCGATGCGGCCCTCGAGGAGCTCGGTGGCTATATTGTTGTACGACCCATAGCTGAGTTCTGCCGAAATCCCGACAATCTCGAATATTCCCGGAGCATAGGTGGCGCCGTTCCCAGAACGCGGCCCAACGCCGATGCGCTTCTTGTCGAGCTGTGCGAGGGTCACAATGCCGGATTGCTGAAGGACCACGGCTTGAAACGGGTTATCGTACATCGGAAACAGCGCGCGCATATTCCGGAAGCGCTGTCCCTTAGTCCAATCCAGGGAGCCCTCCCAGCCCTCCAGGCCCGTTGACATCGTAATCAACCCGAGCTGCGCCCCGCCGCTGTCGATGAGCCTCACGTTCTGGATCGAGCCTTGGGTCGGAAGAGGGTTGACCGCAATGCCGAGCTTCTCTGTCAGGATGTGCGCGAGCTCTTCGCCATAGATGTAATACACCCCACCCGGCGAAGCGGTGCCCAACGTGAGAGACTTTGGCCAATCGGGGCTGGCGGCCGGGACGCTGGTCGATGTTGCGATGGCGAGCAGGGTCGCAACCGCACCGAGGCATGATCTCACCCGCATGTTCCCATCCTCCCGGCCGCAAGGGGCTATCTTTTTATTGTGAAGAATGTGGTATTGCTACTTACCCTAAACGGTGGGCAATCTCAATGCTTCTTCCCAACATTGCCCTCGGCTGGCGCGACGACTCCGTCCGGATGCGTCAATGACGGCGAAGGCATCGAAACCCACGAGGGTCGGCTATGGCCTGCGTGAACGGCTGCTTCTTTCGTTCATCGCGATCAGCGCCTTTGCTGTGGTCGCCGCGGTGGTCGGCAACTACGCCTTCTACGCGATCGGCGAGGCGCTCCGCCAGGTCACCGAGAAATCGGTCCCTCCCGCAATCGCGACCTTGGAGTTTGCACAACGTACCGAGCGTATCGTCGCCGCCGGACCCGCGCTGCTTGCGGCAACCAACAACGCGGAGTTTGCCGGCGCTTCCTCGGTTGTCGAACAAGAGCTGAAGGAAGCCGCACAACTACTCAACGATCTACCAGAGAAGGGTGTTACGGTCGAAAAACTTATCGAGATCCAAACTGTCTTCAATCAGGTAGCCGTCAATCTCGCAGCACTAAAATCTATGGCGCAGCGCCGCATCGCTGCCGCCGACCGCAAAGCTACGCTCGTACGCGATACATTCGATGCCTACAACCAGTTCCGCACCATCTGGACTCCGAAATTCGAGGAGCTGAAGGGACATATCCTCGCATTGCAGCGCTCGCTCGATGCGGCAGGAGGCACGCCCGAGGAGCGCCTCGCCGCCCTCAACCGCCTCAACGCGGTGCTTCGGGATCTCACGCCGCTCGAGCAGATTCAGCAGGAGGCTGCGATCGCATTCGAGGCGCTTGTCCGTGCCGCCGGTTCCGGCACGCAGGCCGCGCTCGACACCATTCAGGGTCAAGTCGACCGCTCGGTGCGGCGCATCGACGACCTGGTGTCGGGCCTTGATCCTGAGGTCTCGCTTGCATTGATCGTCCCGCTCAGCCACTTGCGAACCAGCGCGATCGGAAATTCGAGCATCATGGCCGCGCGAGGGGTCGAGCTTGAAGCCACCGCGGAGGGTCGTCGGCTCACGGTCGAGAACTCGGCATTATCGATCCAGTTGAGCCATGAAGTGGCCGCCCTCGTGGCCGGATCGCAGAGGGGAATTGCGACGGCCACCGAGCAAACGCGGTCTGTCCAAGAGCTCGGTCGCTTAGGGCTGCTTGCCGTGGTCGCGCTCAGCCTTATCAGCTCGGTGCTGATCGTCTGGCTTTACGTCGGGCGCAATATTGTCGCCCGCCTCACGGCGCTGAGCGATCGCATGCTGACCTTGGCCAGAGGTGACCTCAAATCGCCGCTTCCGCAGGGCGGCACCGACGAGATCGGCCGCATGGCCGAGGCGTTGGGCGTATTCCGCGCAACCGCGATCGAGATGGAGGAGGCAAATCTTAAAGAGATTCGCGAAGCGCGAGCCCGCCTCACCGACGCGATCGAGACCATATCGGAAGGATTCTCGCTCTACGATGCCGAAGACAAGCTCATCGTCTGCAATAGCCATTATCGCGAGCTCTTTGCATCCCATGCCGAAGTGATGGTGCCCGGCACGAGCTTCGAAACAATTTTACGCACGGCTACCGAGCGTGGCCTGATCAAGGATGCCGAGGGACGCAGGGAGGCCTGGATCGCGGAACGACTCGCGCGCCACCACGCCTCCAGCGAGACCCACATCCAACGCCGCAGCGACGGCCGCTGGATCCATGTCAGCGAACGAAAAACCGCCAACGGCGGTGTCGTCGCGATCTATGCCGACATCACCGAAATAAAACAACACGAAGCCGAGCTCGCCGCTGCGCGCGACGCTGCCGATGAAGCCAACCGGACCAAGTCGAGCTTCCTCGCCAACATGTCGCACGAGCTACGCACGCCGCTGAATGCGATCATCGGGCTCACCGACATGTTGGTCACTAACGTGGCGCGCTTTGGAACGGAGAAAGCCGTAGAACCTCTTCGTCGCGTCCATCGGGCGGGCACCCATCTGCTTGGGCTGATCAATCAGGTACTCGATCTTTCGAAGATCGAGGCGGGGAAGCTTGAGATCAATCTAGAGAACATCAGTGTTCCACCGCTCATTGACGAAGTCGTCGGCACGGCACGTCCGCTTGCCGAGCAGAACAAGAATCGCCTCTCGGTCGACTGCCCGCGCGACCTGCCGGCGATCGAAGCCGACGCGATGCGCCTTCGGCAAATCCTTCTCAATCTCCTGAGCAATGCATGCAAATTCACGAAGGGCGGCAGCGTCATTCTGCGAGTCACCCGCTCTACCCATGAACAGCATGACTGTGTCGAGTTTGCAGTAACCGATACCGGCATCGGCATGAACGCTGAACAGATGCAGCGGCTGTTCGAGGAATTCTCGCAGGGGGATGCCTCGACCGCGCGCCACTACGGCGGGACCGGGCTCGGTCTGGCGATCACGCGACGCCTTTGTCGCATGATGGGTGGCGACGTGACGGTAGCCAGCGAAACCGGCAAAGGATCGACCTTCACCGTTCGCCTGCCCATCGCGCAAGCGTCCGCAGTCAGCCAACAAGAGATCAGTGGACCTGCGCCCGAGTTTCGTCGCGGCGAATGCGTGCTGGTCATCGACGACGATCAAACCGCGCGCGATCTCATTAGCGAACACCTTCATCAGGCGGGGTTTTCTGTCATCACCGCGCGGGGCGGACGCGAGGGACTGCAGCAGGCGAAGCAATACCGCCCTGTTGCCATCACTCTCGATGTCATGATGCCGGACGTCGACGGCTGGACTGTTCTGGCGGCCTTGCGAGGGAATCCCGAGCTCGCCGATATCCCCGTCGTCATGGCGACTATTGTCGATGAGCGCCGGCAGGGCATGACGTTCGGGGCGGTCGGTTACCTGACCAAGCCGATTGATCGGGAAAAGCTGATTGAGCTCATGCGGCGGTTCAAAACGCCGAGCGGATTGACACGGGTTCTCGTGGTCGAGGACGATCCAGTCCAGCGCGAGCGCTTGCGCGGCTGGCTTGGACCGCAGCAATGGCTATTGACTGAAGCGGAAAATGGTCGGGTGGCATTGGATCGCCTCACGGAAAATGCGCCGGATATCATTCTTCTCGATCTCATGATGCCTGAAATGGACGGATTTCAGCTGGTCGCCGCATTGCAGGAGCAACCGGCATGGCGACGCATTCCAGTGATCGTCATCACCGCGCGTGACCTGAGCACGGAAGAGCGCGCGCGATTGAACTCGGGAATCGAAACGGTCCTGCTCAAGGAGCAGTTCAGCCCGGTTGATCTCATCGACAAGATTCGGCACCTCGTCGCGGCAGCACGTCAAGCGGAGAAGGTGCCGGAGGGCGTCTCGTGACCAGAATTCTGTATGTCGAGGACAACGATGACAATGTCTACCTGCTCAAGATGCTTTTCGAGCTGTTGGACGGATTCGAGATAATCGTGGCCGAGGATGGCGAGCTTGGCTGTGAAAAGGCCGCGGCGGAACATCCGGACATCATTCTGATGGATCTCGACCTGCCGGTGGTGGACGGTTGGGAAGCAACGCGCCGGCTCAAGGCCGACCTGGTGACCCGCGGCATACCCATCATTGCGCTGACCGCGCATGCCATGTCCGGCTCCCGCGAAAAGGCACTCGCCGCCGGATGCGACGATTTCGATACCAAGCCCATAGATTTCGATCGACTGATGCAGAAGATCGGCCGGCTGCTCGTGAGCAGCAAGGTCGACCGCTGAGTGCGGCGAAATCCCGCTTAACGTAATCCACACAATTTTCGTTGGCGGCCCCGGATGGAGGTACGCCCTGGCGCCGCAGTTGTGAAGCTGGCACCATTGCCGAAACGATCTCTGAACGGAAGTGGATACATGCTGCCTGCAAAGAAGCCATCCAATCTCATCTACGGGTTGGATGACGTGCCACCGCTGCCTATCACCCTGTTCAACGGCGTACAGCACGTGGGGTTGATCGCAATCAATCTCGTCTACCCGCTGCTGATATTCCGAGTGATGGACGCCCCGGTGCATCTCGTCACCAATCTGCTGGCGATCGGAATGCTCGTGCTCGGCATCGCCACGTTCTTGCAGGTCATGCGTCTCGGCCCTGTCGGCTCAGGCTATATGTGCCCAGCAACATTCACCGCTACCTATCTCGGCCCATCGCTGCTCGCGGCGCAGATCGGAGGGCTGCCCATGGTGTTCGGAATGACTGCTTTTGCAGGGTTGCTGGAAATAGGGATTGCGCCGCTCCTCAATCGCCTGCGCCCGATCTTCCCGCCGGAGATCTCCGGGTTGGTGATTTTCATGATCGGATTGTCGGGCGGAATCGCCGGATTGCGTTCGTTGTTTGCGACAGGAGCAGCGCCCGTCACCCCGGCGGAATGGTGGGTGGCAGGCATCACACTGGCGACCATGATCGCCCTCAACGTCTGGGGCACTGGAACTCCGCGCATGTTGTGCGCGCTCATCGGGCTGGCGGGCGGCTATATCGCGGCGTTCGCAGCCGGACTCATCGACAGTCGCACATATGCCTCGCTCAGCGCGACGCCATGGATGGGTCTTCCGACGTTTGGCCATATCTCCTGGTCGTTCGACATTGCGCTTGCCGCGCCATTTGCCATCGCGAGCATTGCCGCAGCAATGAAAGCGGCGGGCACCATCACGGTCTGCCAACGCATGAACGACGCCAATTGGGTGCGACCGGACATGGGCTCGGTCACCCGCGGGGTCTTGGCCGACGGGCTTTCGACTATGCTTGCCGGATTTGGCGGTAGCGTGGGAATAAATACTTCGACGCCCGCCGTGGGGCTGGCATCGGCGACCGGCGTCGCAAGCCGCCAGGTGGCATTCGCTGCCGGGGGCATTTTCCTGCTGCTTGGTTTCCTCCCGATAGTGACGGCATCGCTGGCGGTGATGCCCCGTCCAGTGATAGTGGCTGCCCTGCTCTTTGCCGTGAGCTTCATCATCATCAACGGGGTGCAGGTGATCGCCTCGCGATTGCTGGATGCACGACGGACACTGGTGATTGCGTTGTCGATCATCGCCGGAGTTGCGGTCGAAGTTTTTCCCGGCATTGCGGCTGCGGCACCGAAATGGCTTGCGCCGGTGATCGGCTCCTCCCTCGTGTTTTCCACGCTGATCGCACTGACGCTCAATCTGTTGTTTCGGATTGGCGTGAAGAAGACAGTCCGCCTGACGCTCGATGGGACGCAGATCGAGCCGCAAATAGTCGAGGAATTCTTCCAGACCGAGAGCGCGAAGTGGGGAGCCCGTCCCGATGTGGTCAGACGCGCCACGTTCGGTGTTGCCCAACTGGTAGAGGTGGTGGTGGAGAACTGCCGACGCGCCGGATCAGTTGCGATCCAAGCATCCTTCGACGAGTTCAATCTCGATGTTCGCGTCGGTTACGAGGGCGATATGCTGGAGTTTCCCGATCGGCGTCCATCCGACAAACAAATCCGAGACGGCGACGATGGGGCGCGTCTGTTGGCAGGGTACATGCTCCGACGCAATGCCGACCGGGTGCGCTCAGAATCGCAAAACGACCGCGTGACCATACATTTCCACTTCGATCATTGAACCATCGCCTTGGTTATATTGGGGCGGTTACGACAGCTTCGTGAGCCCTTCCTCGCGCGATGAGTAGATCGGGAAGAGGTCGGTGAAGGCACCCAGGTCGAACAGCCGCTGCACCTCGGATGACAAGCTGCACAATACCAGCGTGCCTTGGGTTTCCTCGGCAAGCCGACCCGCTAGCAATAGCGCGCGAAAACCGGCGCTGCTGATGTAGACCAGGTTCTTAAGGTCGACGACTAGCCGCTTTCGACCAGCCTTGATGAGGCCCGTCAGCCGGTCCCCGAACGGCCTTGCGGTGTTGCTGTCGATCCGGCCTTTGATCTCGACGATCGTGACCTCGCCATTCTGCTCTTCAGCGATATCCACGGTCTCTCTATCCTCTTGTGGCTGGGTAAGACTTATATCTTTTTATGGAGTTTCAAGTGATTACATCCATTTTTGCGAGAGTAGTCCACCTTGTCCATGAGCGCATTTACGAAATGAAGCCCCAGTCCACCAACCTTACGCTCGCCCAAGCCTTGTGAGGGATCGGGCGGGGTAGCTTGCCGCGGGTCAAATGGTTTACCATCATCCACTATCTCCGCAATCATTAAATCGCCCACGAGCGCCAGGCTCACGAGGATAGAATGGAGACCCTTGTCGTCATAGCCGTATGAGATGATATTGTTCAGGATCTCGTCGAGGCAGAGATTCAACTCATTGACAGCCTTTTTCGAGACATTATGAGCAGCGCCAAATCGCTCGACCAAGTCCACGACCTTCTTCATTTCACTGATCGTATTGCCGATCCGGAGGCTGAAATGCGTGCCTGGGCTTTCGGATGTCATCTTGGAATGAAACAGAAGGGTTGGCCGTAAAGGTTCAATCTGCAAATGCAGCCTGCACGACTTTATCGCGGGTAATATCGAAAGAGAAGTTACAGTAGGCATTCCCCGGAGGCGCGGCGCGGCGCGGGGCGAGGCAAAGGCAATGGCCATGTCCAGTTCTGTTTTGGAGACAAATCCACCCGGCCCGCGGCTGCTCGTAGTCGATGACAACGAGGACAATCGCTACACGCTCACTCTGCAGCTCGAGATCGAAGGCTATCAGAACATCGCGGTCGCCGAGAATGGCGAGGAAGCACTCGAACTGTTGCAAAAACAGGAGTTCGATCTCGTCCTCCTGGACGTCATGATGCCGAAGCTCGATGGGTACCAGGTACTCGAACGGCTGAAAAGCGAGGGACGCCTGCACAATATTCCGGTCGTCATGATCTCGGCGCTTAATGAGATCGCCAGCGTGGTGCGATGCATCGTGCTCGGCGCCGAGGATTACCTGCCCAAGCCGTTTGATCCGGTTCTGCTCAGAGCGCGGGTTGGCGCAAGCCTGGAAAAAAAGCGACTGCGCGACGAGGTGCGGGCTCATCTCACGCGAGTGGAAGAGGAGCTCGAATCGGCACGCGAATTGCAAATGAGCATGGTGCCCAACATCTTCCCTCCCCCCTGCAAGGAGCGGCCGATCGAAATTTTCGCCATGATGGAGCCGGCGCGCGAGGTGGGCGGCGATCTCTACGATTTCTTTGAGAGTGCCGACGGAAATTTGTGCTTTCTCATCGGGGATGTCTCGGGCAAAGGCATCCCGGCGGCGCTGTTCATGGCGCGAACCAAGAACCTCGTTCGGTTGATCACCCGTTTGGCGCGCGGTGGCGATGGGACCGCGCTCGCCCCTTCCGACATTATTGCAATGGTCAACCAGGAGCTCTGTCAGGACAATGCCGGGCTGATGTTCGTAACATTGTTCTTCGGCATGGTCCGTCTCGACAGCGGAGAATTGCAATTCTGCAATGCCGGCCACAATCCTCCCTATCGCCTGCGCGATACGACGGTCGAGCAGGTGCCCGACATCAAGGGCCGGCCCCTCGGGTTGCGGACGGACTCCAGATACGAGACCATAACCTTGTCCATGGCGCCAGGAGATATGCTGTACCTCTACAGCGATGGAATCACGGAGGCGACGGACTGTAACGGGGCGTTGTTTTCCGAGCAGCGGCTCGAGGCCGCCTTATTGGGCGCGTCGGGCGTCGGGACTACTGCCGTCGTCGATGCTGTGGCGGATGCGGTGAAGCGATTCGTCGGCGAGGCTCAGCAGTCCGACGACATCACGGCCATGGCAATGCGGTTCACGGACGCTACTGGATTGTGACAGCTCAATCGTTAGCCAAAATCACACCGTGCTCGGCGCCAGCGCCTCCTGGTGCCACAGCAACAGGCGGCTCCGCATGAGGCTCATGATCTTGACCAGGGCATAGCCAAGGACGGCAATCTCCACGATCCCGGCGAACACGCCGCGTGAATCGGCAAAACGCGCCGCGGTATTCATCGCGCCGCCGAGACCGTAGCCGCCCATGAACATTTCCGTGACGATCGCGACGATGAGCGCAATGGGAAGCGCGACCTGCAGCCCGGTGATGATCTGCGGCAGCGATGCGGGAAGCGCGATCTGCCAGAGGAGCTCGCGCTCGCCCGCTCCCATATTGCGCGCCGACCACAGAAGCTCGCGCTCCACCCCGCGGATCCCGACGATGGTGGCGGTGACAACGGGAAAGATCGCCTCGACCGCCACCATGGTGATCTTCGATACGTCATAGACGCCGAGCCAGAGCATGACTACGGGAAGAAAGGCGATCTTGGGCATGGGAAATCCAACCGAGATGATCGGGTCGAAGAACCAGCGGGCGAGGGCGTTGCGGCAAATGGCCATGCCCAAGCCGATGCCCATGACCGCTCCGATGGCAAACCCGGCCAACGCGCGATAGAGGCTCATGGCGGTATTGGTCATGAGATCGCCGCCGAGGAGATCATTCCGGATCCGCGCCAGCACCGCGCTCAACGGCGGCAGCATGAAGGGTGTCACTGCGCCGGAGCGGGCGAAAACCTCCCAGGCAATGGCAAGGGCAACGATGGGTCCTACGCGCGCGAGCCCCCATGCCGCCGACCGCAGCGCCCTATATCGAGGCAGGTCGCCCGTGAGGCCAGCTACGCTTGCCATCGCAGCATCCTGTGCATCACGAGGAGGTAAATGCGGTCGGCGATAAAGCCGAGGAGCGCGACCGTGAGCACGACGGCAAACATGGCATCATAGGTGCCGCTCGCGCCGAGAAAGCCGATGAGATAGCCAAAGCCCTGCTGTGCCGCGATGAGCTCCGAGCTGACCAGCAGAATGAAGGAGAGGGCAAGCGCCGTGCGGATGCCGTTGAGCAGCTCCGGCAACGCACTCGGCACCACGACGTCCCACAGCATGCGCAACCGGCTCGCTCCCATGCTGCGCGCAGACCACACCAGCGCCTGCTCGCTCGAGCGCGCGCCGTTGAACGCGCCGATGGTCACCGGCAGCATGCAGCCGAGAAGGATGAGCAGGATCTTCGAGCCGTTGCCGAACCCGAGCCACAGCACGGTCACCGGGATCAATGCGGATTTCGGCATGGGATAGAACATCTCGACCAGCGGCCCGAGCAGCACATTGACGGGTCGCCACCATGCCATGACGATGCCCAGCACCCCTCCAATCCCAATTGCGAGGAGGAGCCCGGCAGCCGCACGCCATAATGAGGCGGCGCCATTGGTGATGAGCTCGCCGTCCCGCACGAGATCGACCCAGGCCGCGAGGACCGCGCTCAGCGGCGGCAGAGCAAGGGTCGAGACGAGCCCGGTGCGCGCGCCGATCTCCCACGCGAGCGCGAGCAGGAGAAGCGGCAGATACCGCAGCATCATGGCGCGGCGCGCTCCTGCGCCTTGATGGCCTCGATGCGCACCAGGTTCCAGATCTCGTCCACCTTCTCGACGAATTCCTTCGCCTTGAAGATGTTCACGTAGTTCTTGTCGAACTTGGTGTCGACGATGGTCTTGATGCGCCCCGGCCGCGCCGACATCACCGCGACCCGCTCCGCGAGGTAGACCGCTTCCTGCACGTCGTGGGTGACGAAGATCACGGTCTTGGGCGTGCGCTGCCAGATCCCCAGAAGCTCGGACTGCATCAGGCTGCGGGTTTGCGCATCAAGGGCGCCGAACGGCTCGTCCATGAGCAGGATGCTGGGATCGAACGCGAGCGTGCGCGCGATCGCGGTGCGCTGGCGCATGCCGCCGGAGAGCTGCGAGGGATAGCTGTCCTCGAAGCCTGTCAATCCCACGAGATCGATGAAAGCTTGAGCCCGCTTCTCGCGCTCGTGGCGCGCAAGTTTCATGCGCTCGAGCCCGTAGAGAATGTTGGAGCGCACGCTCTTCCAGGGAAACAGCGCGAAGTGCTGAAAGACAATGCCGCGATCAGGACCGGGCGCGCCGACTGGCTTGCCATCGACAAGAATTTTTCCCTTCTCTATCGGCAGAAAGCCCCCGAGCAGATAGAGCAGCGTGGACTTGCCGCAGCCCGAAGGCCCGAGCAGAGCAACAAATTCCCGGTTGCCGACGTCGAGGGAGACCTCTTCCAGCGCCAGCACGGATCGTCCGCTCGGCGGCCGATAGACATGGCTCACCCCATCAATGACGATCTGCGCCTGCGCCATCATGCTCCCGGCGTTTGGACCACGCCGGCCCACCCACTCCCGCATCTACACTCTATTCGCACAGTGAGGATCAATGCCTGCAACAAGCTCGGTCTGCGGCACCCCTGTGCATCAATATCACCGGAAGACGCTGCATCATACCGGGGTGAGCAGCGGGGGCGGGCGGCAAACGCGTGACGAGATTGTCGATCATGAGCTGACCGATACCCGCGCGGGTATGCATCGTTGCGCTGCCATGGTGCGGTTGTCATAGTCATGGCTGCAAGGGCTCGCTGAGGAACTGCCTTGCAGCTTCGAGCGCGCCGTAGGCCGCGAGCTCATTATGCCCCGCACCGGGAAAGCGCACGAAGCGCTTGGGTGCGGTGATCAGCTTGTAAAGCTGATCGCCGAGCGCGATGGGCACGATAGAATCTTTATCGCCGTGCAAAATGAGAAACGGAGCCGTTACCGTGCCGATGAGCAGATCGGAGCGGAAGCTGTCCTTGATCAGCAATCGTACGGGAAAGAACCAGTAGATTTGAGCCGCGATGTCGGCGATCGAGGTGAAAGGCGATTCCAGCACGATGCGCCCGACCGGCTTTTGCGCCGCGAGCGCCACCGCAACGCCGGTGCCCAGTGACTCGCCCCAGAGCGCAAGCCGCGAGGCCGGATAGTGGGCCGCAGCAAACGCGTAGGCGGTCAAGGCATCGTCGATGAGACCTTTCTCGGTCGGCCGTCCGCTCGATCCGCCATAGCCGCGGTAGCTCAGCGCTATCAGCCCATTGCCGTCCGCGGCAAGCGCGCGGAAGCGGTCGACGCGCCAGCGAAGCGAACCCCCGTTGCCGTGGAAATAGAGCACCACGGGCTTTTCTCCGCGCGGAGGAATGTGCCAGACGATCACGCGCTCGCCGCCGGAGCTGTCGAGCACGACCTCCTCAGCTTCGGGCAGGCCCGCGGCAGCGGGCGGGGTGCGCGCGCGCTCGGGGAAATATTGCAGCGCGCGCTGGCCTAGATACACCAGGAGAAGCAGGCCGCAATATCCGGCGAGCACAATGATGAGGAGCCATTTGAGCATGGTTGTCACGGACCCTTACCGTTCGGCCGGCGACAGTTCGAATACAGATTTCCCCATTCGTCCAGCCGTCCGCGACGATGATCGTCAGATCTGGCGCGTTATCGAGCCGGCGATCCGCGCAGGCGAGACCTACCCGCTGGCGCGCAATCTCACGCAAACCGAGGCGCTGGCCTATTGGTGCGCGCCCCAGCACGAAGTGTTCGTTGTGGAGGAAGCAGGTGCGATCGTGGGGAGCTATTACCTGCGCGCCAACAATCAAGGGGGCGGCGCTCATGTCGCCAATTGCGGCTACATCATCGCTGCGCAAGCGGAGCGGCGCGGCATCGCGCGGGCCATGTGCGCGCATTCGATGGAGCGCGCCCGCGCTCGGGGATTCCAGGCCATGCAGTTCAATTTTGTCGTCGCCACCAACCAGCGTGCGGTCAGGCTCTGGCAAAGCTGCGGGTTCGGCATCGTCGGCCGGTTGCCTGGCGCATTCCAGCACCCCCGATTGGGGCTTGTCGATGCTCTGGTGATGTATCGGGCACTATAGAGCGGGATGACGCTTCGGCTCGTCATCCCGCTCTATCTTGTTTGAGCATGTCTTTCTTCGCAAAACCGGTTCCCACCCTCGGGTCAAGCCCGAGGGCAGGCTTTTGCGGGACATGCTTTGATCACAGCGCCTTGACGATCTCTTCCGTCATCTTCTTGGCGTCGCCGAACAGCATCATCGTGTTGTCGCGATAAAACAGCGTGTTGTCGATCCCCGCATAACCGGACGATAAAGAGCGCTTGATGAACATGACCGTGCCGGCTTTCCAGACTTCCAGGACCGGCATGCCGTAGATCGGCGATTTGGGATCCTCCTCTGCCGCCGGGTTGGTGACGTCGTTTGCTCCGATCACGAAGGCCACATCGGCCTGCGGAAACTCCGAATTGATGTCGTCGAGCTCGAACACCTCGTCGTAGGGGACATTCGCCTCTGCGAGCAGAACATTCATGTGTCCGGGCATGCGGCCGGCAACGGGGTGGATGGCGTATTTGACGTCGACGCCTTCCTTCTTGAGCCGGTCCGCCATCTCGCGCAGCGCATGCTGAGCTTGCGCTACCGCCATGCCGTAACCCGGCACGATGATGACCTTGCCCGCATTCTTTAGGATGAAGGCTGCGTCCTCGGCAGAGCCTTGCTTGACCGGCCGATGCTCCGTCCCGGTTCCCGCAACCGCAACCTCGCCGCCGAAGCCGCCGAGAATGACGGAGATGAAGCTGCGGTTCATGCCCCGGCACATGATGTAGGAGAGGATTGCGCCCGAGGAGCCGACCAGAGCACCGGTAACGATCAGTGCCGAGTTGCCCAGCGTGAAGCCGATGCCGGCAGCGGCCCATCCGGAATAGGAGTTGAGCATCGAGATCACGACCGGCATGTCTGCTCCGCCGATCGGGACGATGATGAGCACGCCGAACAGAAAGGACGCAAGTGTCAAGAGCCAGAAGGCGAGATGGCTCTCCGCCCGCACCAGCCATACGATCAAAAGGATAATAGCGAGCGCAAGCGTACCGTTGATGACATGGCGGGCCGGCAGGATGATCGGTTTCCCGCTCATGCGGCCAGAGAGCTTCAGGAATGCAATGACCGAGCCAGTAAACGTGATGGCGCCGATTCCCAGGCCGAGCGACATCTCGACGAGGCTCGACCTGGCAATCGTGCCCACATCGCCGATGTCGAAGGCCGCCGGCGCGTAGAGTGCGGCAGCCGCTACCAGCACTGCCGCCATTCCAACCAGCGAATGGAATGCCGCGACCAGCTCCGGCATCGCCGTCATCGGAACGCGGCGGGCGATCACTGCGCCCACCGTGCCGCCGATCGCGACCCCGACGATTACCAACGCCCATGCACCCACACCTTCCGGCGGATGCGAGGCGAGCGTGGTGACAACGGCGATCGCCATTCCCACCATGCCGAACAGATTGCCCCGGCGGCTGGTCTCCGGATTGGAGAGGCCGCGTAACGCCAGGATGAACAGGACAGCCGCGAGCAGATAGAGCAGCGCGACCAGATCGGCGCTCATCGGCCGGTGCTCCTGTCTCCTTTCTTCCGGTACATCCCGAGCATGCGCTGGGTGACCAGAAACCCTCCAAAGATGTTGATCGAGGCGAAGGTGAGCGCGACGAAGCCGAATACCCGCGCCCAGATCGGCCCGGAGCTGGCGCCGATCAGACTTACTCCGACAGCGAGCAGCGCGCCAACGACGATGACGGACGAGATCGCGTTCGTCACTGACATCAGCGGCGTGTGCAACGCCGGCGTGACCGACCACACCACGAAATAGCCCACGAAGACCGCCAGAACGAAAATGGAGAAGCGCGCGACAAAGGGATCCACCGCCCCCGCGCTCACCGCGTGCATGGCTCCCCCGCTCGCCGCGGCGATGATGTCGAGCTGCGCCAGGATGAGGTCTCGAGCCGCACGCGCCATGTCGGAACCACCGGGGAGGCTGGCAAGACTGCCGGACGAAACCAGGGTCAGCATTGGCGTCTCCCTTTCCTGCTCAGGGCTATCGCATATGACTCGGTCGGAAGGCGGAAACTCCATACCTCGCCCTGCAAGGGGGAGGTCGACAGCATTTGCCCCGGCCTTGCGCCGGGGCAAATGCTGTCGGGTGGGGGTCCCACCCCTGGCCCGCGTTTTTGCTGATCATCACGGCCGCGGTTCGACCCCCACCCGGTTTGCACAACGCTCGCCGACCTCCCCCTTTCCCGGGGAGGTATCGCGGAGCTTGCTGCACCGCTGGGTCCATATTGGCCTTGCATTCAGGCCGCGCTTTTGGGCGCGAAGCTTGGATGGATGACGGCGCCATCGCGCGTGAGCGCGGTCGCCTTGATGATCTCGTCGTCCCAATTCACCGCCAAGGTCTTTTGCTTCTTGTCCACCAGCACTTCGAGAAACGCGAACAGGTTGCGGGCGTAGAGGCTCGATGCCGATGCCGCCACTCGGCCGGGCACGTTGAGGTGGCCTACGATCTTGACGTCGTTCACGATCACCACGTCGCCGGGCTTGGCGAGCTCGCAATTGCCGCCGCGCTCGACCGCGAGATCGACGATCACCGAGCCGGGCCGCATCGAGAGCACCATCTCTCTGCTGATCAGCCGCGGGGCGGGGCGCCCAGGGATGAGTGCGGTCGTAATGACGATGTCCTGCTTTTTCAGGTGCTCGGCAACGAGGGCGGCCTGCTTGGCCTGGTACTCCTTCGACATCTCCTTGGCATAGCCTGCCGCGGTCTCCGCCTGCTTGAACTCCTCGTCTTCGACTGCGATGAACTTGGCGCCGAGGCTCTCGACCTGCTCCTTGGCGGCCGGCCGGACATCGGTAGCGGTGACAATCGCGCCCAGCCGGCGCGCAGTCGCGATGGCCTGCAGCCCGGCAACCCCTGCTCCCATGACAAAGGTTCTGGCGGCCGGCACGGTGCCCGCAGCCGTCATCATCATCGGCAAGACGCGACCATATTCGGCCGCCGCATCGATGACGGCGCGGTAACCGGCGAGATTGGCCTGGCTGGAGAGCACGTCCATTGTCTGTGCGCGCGTGATACGCGGCAACAGTTCCATCGCAAAGGCGGCAATGCCCGCATTCGCCATGTCCCGTACGGCCGCGTCCTGCCCGTAAGGGTCCATCATCGCGATCACCAAGGCACCGCGCTTGTAACCGGAAAGCTCGGAGGGTGCGGGTCGACGCACCTTGAGAACGATATCCGCATCTTTGACGGCGCCGCTGGCGACAGCCGCGCCTGCGGTTGTGAATTCTGCGTCAGGGATGCCGGCATTCGCGCCGGCACCCGGCTCGACCGCAACGTCGGCCCCGAGCGCCTTCATTTTTTTCACGGTTTCCGGAGTCGCGGCAACGCGCGTTTCGCCTGGCTCGAGCTCGCGCGCTACCGCAATGCGCATGCATCCGTCTCCTGGGCTCGGATAGCCGGATTATGGCGCCGGCGCGCCGCCACCGGAGCCGAGCGCAAGGGCAAGGAGCGAAAGCACGACCATGACCGCGCCGGGCGCCCGCGCCCCCGTCATAAAACCATGCACCGCCACGATACTGGCGATCACGAAAATTCCGAAAGCCGTCAGCCAGTGGCCCTCTACTGCACCGATCGCAAGACCCAGGAGGATGTTGACGACGTGGGCGCCACCGACGAACACCAAATGGACGAACCGCTCATACATCGTCTCATGCGCCGGCAGATCGTTGCCCTGCGCGGTCGCATATTCGAGGGGTCCGTGCTCGGCCATTCGGTCCTCCAGCTTGGCTCAGCGCCGTGGAATTACCTCAGTTGGCCCGCCTGAGCAACGTAGGGCGGCGTAACCCACCGGACGGCGGCGGGTTACGCGGGCCAATCTCGCTGGGGCGAGCTCGGCCGTTAATTTAACCCGCCCTACGCTTCAGGCGTTCACGCGACCTGATCGAGCCCGACCGCAGCGAGCGCGGAGTTCTGCTGATTGCGCAGGCGCGCGAGCGAGAAGTCCTCGATGGCTGCATTAAACAGCCGGTGGAAATTGAGTTCCGCTCCCAGATGCAGAAACACTGCGCCAAGTCCAATGGCGGCGCGATCCATGAACACGAACTCGCGCGGCACGGTGACCGGCCCGCGCTGTTTGAGCGCCTGGTGCACGCGAAAAGCCTCGCGCCGGCCATAGTCGGACGGCTTTACGCCATCAGCCAGGCTGCGCACCCGATCATCCAGAAGGGGTCCATAAATAAAGCGCGCCCAGATGTTCAGCGCCTCGATCACCTCGCGACCCAGACGCTTGAACCCCCAGGTCTCGTATGCATGCACGATGAGATCGTCATCTCCGCGCAGGAGGCCGTGATAAAGGTCGATGACGCCGCCCACGAACTTGGCGGCAAATATCCGAATGCAGCCATAATCCAGCAGATTGATCCCCGATGGGTAGCCCTTGACCCGGTATACCGTGTAATTCCCCAGGTGCGGGTCGCCATGGATCACGCCGTACCGGCTAAACGGCCACCACCACGCCATGAACATCGCGGTGCCCAGGCGGTTGCGGATTTCGAGCGCGTCGGTCTTGTGCGCGAGCAGCCCGTCGCCCTCCAGCCAGTCGAGCGTGAGAAGACGCCGCGTGGAGAGCTCGGGCCACACGTGCGGCACCCGGATATCAACAACCCCGGACAGCATGTTCTGGTAAAGCGCCGCGTGCCTCGCTTCGCGCCGATAGTCGAGCTCTTCGCGGATGCGCGCGCCGATCTCCT
>Ga0207693_10001213_pt1 | contig 22999 bp, 19 predicted proteins | sample LARL81metaG_FD_184347 | JGI IMG/M metagenome (GOLD analysis project Ga0207693, IMG submission 184347) | Corn, switchgrass and miscanthus rhizosphere microbial communities from Kellogg Biological Station, Michigan, USA - LAR L8-1 metaG... | ecosystem: Host-associated > Plants > Roots >... | reverse complement strand
AGCTGATCAGCCCGATCGCCATGGAAGAGGGACTGCGCTTCGCCATCCGTGAGGGCGGCAAGACCGTCGGCGCCGGCGTCGTCTCCAAGATCGTTAAGTAAGTAACACAGGCCAGTAGCTCAATTGGCAGAGCGGCGGTCTCCAAAACCGCAGGTTGGGGGTTCGATTCCCTCCTGGCCTGCCATCGGTTGACATGACAGAAGACATCAAAGTACAGCCCGCCGGCGGCGCGGATACCGCGAAGCTGGTGGTGGCCACCCTGCTCGTGATCCTCGGGGTCGCGGGCTATTACGTGCTGGGCGACCAGAACGTGTGGCTGCGCTGGGGCTGCGTGGTCGCAGGCCTGGTGCTGGGCGCGCTGGTGGTGGCGTTCTCCGCCTACGGCACGCAGTTCCGCTCGTTCATGGATGCCGCCCGCGTCGAGCTGCGCAAGATCGTCTGGCCGACCCGCGAGGAGACCGGCAAGACGACCCTCGCGGTGTTCATCTTCGTCTCCATCGCCGGGCTGTTTTTCTGGCTGCTGGATTTTGCGCTCGCCTGGGCTACGCGCTTTCTCACCGGGCAGGGGAGTTGATAGTGGCGATGAGATGGTACGTGGTGCACGCCTACTCGAACTTCGAGCACCGCGTGGCGGAGTCGCTCAAGGAGCGCATCGCGCGCGCCGGACTTGAGCCGCGCTTCGGGGAGATCCTGGTCCCGACCGAGGAAGTGGTGGAGATGCGCGACGGCCAGAAGCGCAAGAGCGAGCGCAAGTTCTACCCCGGCTACGTGCTGGTGCAGATGGAGATGGACGAGGAGACCTGGCACCTGGTGCGCGACGTGCCGAAGGTGCTCGGGTTCATCGGCGGCACGCCGGAGAAGCCGGCCGCCATCACCGACAAGGAAGCGAACCAGATCCTGCGGCGGGTGGAAGAGGGCGTGGACAAGCCGCGGCCGAAGGTGCTGTTCGAGCCCGGCGAGGTGGTGCGCGTGGTCGACGGGCCCTTCAACGACTTCAACGGGGTCGTGGAGAGCGTGAATTACGAGAAGAATCGCCTGCAGGTGGCAGTGCAGATCCTGGGGCGTTCCACCCCGGTGGAGCTGGATTTCTCTCAGGTCGAGAAGGCCTGAGTGACGGGTGCAGCGCGGGCTGCGTGTTTTGGCCTTTATTCCTTGCAAGGGAGCCGCACAGGCGTTCAGGACCTTGAGGAGAGGTATGCATGGCTAAGAAAGTAAACGGTTACATCAAGCTGCAGGTGCCTGCAGGCTCTGCCAATCCCTCGCCGCCCATCGGGCCGGCGCTGGGCCAGCAGGGCGTCAACATCATGGAGTTCTGCAAGCAGTTCAACGCGCAGACCCAGAAGCTGGAGAAGGGCTTGCCGATCCCGACGGTGATCACCGTCTACAGCGATCGCAGCTTCACCTTCGTGATGAAGACCCCGCCGGCGGCCGTGCTGATCCGCAAGGCGATCGGTATTGAAAAAGGCTCCGGCACCCCCAACACCGCCAAGGTGGGCAAGATCTCCCGCAAGCAGCTGGAAGAGATTGCCAAGATGAAACAACCCGACCTGACCGCCGCCGATCTGGACGCCGCGGTCCGCACCATCGCGGGCAGCGCCCGCAGCATGGGCGTCGACGTGGAAGGGGTGTAAGTCATGGCAGTCGCAAAGCGGATCAAGGCCTGGAAGGACAAGATCACCCCAGGCAAGCAGTACCCGGTGGAAGAGGGCCTGAAGCTGGTGAAGGAGTTCGCCACGGCCAAGTTCCCCGAGGCGGTCGATGCGGCCGTGAACCTGGGGATCGACGCCAGCAAGTCCGACCAGCAGGTGCGCGGCTCGACGGTGATGCCGCACGGCACCGGCAAGACGGTACGCGTGGCGGTGTTCACCTCCGGCAAGAACCAGGAGCTGGCGAAGGCGGCCGGCGCGGACATCGTGGGACTTGAGGATCTCGCCGCGCAGGTGAAGGCCGGCCAGATCAACTTCGACCGCGTCATCGCCAGCCCCGACGCCATGCGTGTCGTCGGCCAGCTGGGCCAGATTCTCGGTCCGCGCGGACTGATGCCGAACCCCAAGGTCGGCACCGTGACCCCGGATGTCGCGACGGCGGTGAAGAACGCCAAGTCCGGCCAGGTCACCTACCGCGTCGACAAGGCCGGCATCGTGCATTGCACGATCGGCAAGGCGAATTTTGAGCTCAATGCGCTGAAGGAAAACCTCGCAGCCTTGATCGCGGACCTGCAGAAGGCCAAGCCCGCGAGTTCCAAGGGCGTGTACCTGAAGCGCGTCACGCTGTCCTCGACCATGGGGCCGGGCGTGCAGATCGATCATTCGACGCTCAGCTGATTTTTGATGCCGCGCGGCCTTAAAGGCCGGGCGGGGAGACCAAGTTTGGTGCGGGCTGGCGCGCTCACGGCGCCTAGCCATCATCGAAGACCGCAGGCGAGGGATCCGGCCCTCTTAATGGAGCGCCTGCGCAGATGGTGAACCGCTTTTCGCATCGAGGAACTCCTCGAGGCGTGGAGGTCACCGTCGATAGGGGAAGCCGCTTACGGATGAGCAGCTTCATGTAGTGATCTTCAGGCGAGAGGAGAAATGAATGGCGCTCAACCTGGAAGACAAAAAGGCGCTCGTCGCGGAAGTGGCCGAGGTGGCAGCAAAAGCCCACTCGGTCGTGGCCGCCGAGTACCGCGGGCTTACCGTCGGTCAGATGACCGAGCTGCGTAGCAAGGCGAGAAAGTCAGGCGTGTACGTGCGTGTGGTCAAGAACACGCTCGCCCGCAAGGCGCTCACCGGCACGTCGTTCGAATCAGTCGGACCTAAGCTCAAAGGGCCTCTGGTGCTCGCTTTCTCGAAGGACGATCCGGGCGCGGCCGCGCGCGTGGTGAAGGACTTCTCCAAGGCGAACGACAAGCTCGTGGCGACTCTCGTGTCTCTTGGCGGCCAGGTGTTCCCTGGGGCCGAGCTCGAGAAGGTGGCGAGTCTGCCGACCCGCGAACAGGCGTTGTCGATGCTGCTCGGTGTCATGAAGGCACCGATCCAGAAGTTCGTCCGCACGCTCGCAGAGCCGCCGGCAAAGCTCGCACGCACCCTTGCCGCCGTACGCGACCAGAAACAGGCCGCGGGCGCTTAACTGTCTTAGAACCTATTTAGGAGTATTGAAATGGCTGCTAACAAAGACGAAATCCTCGATGCGATCTCCAAGATGACCCTGATGGAAGTCGTCGAGCTGATCTCCGACATGGAGAAAAAGTTCGGCGTCACCGCCGCGGCCCCGGTGGCCGTGGCCGCCGCCGCGGGTGCGGGCGCCGCCGCCGCCGCCCCGGCCGAGGAGAAGACGGAATTCACCGTGACCCTCAAGGAATACCCGGCGGACAAGAAGGTGACCGTGATCAAGGTGATCCGCGAGCTCACCGGCTTGGGTCTGAAGGAAGCCAAGGACCTGGTCGAGGGCGCCCCCTCGCTGGTCAAGGACGGCGTCAACAAGGCCGATTCCGAGACGATGAAGAAGAAGCTCGAGGACGCTGGCGCGAAGGTGGAGGTCAAGTAAGACCTCCATGCGCCTAACCCCTCTCCGTCTTAGGGCGCGAGCCGTAAGTACGGGGAGGGGCTGTTTTGTTTTGATTTTTGATGCCGACGACCGCGCCCGATTTTTTTTGATGACCCGCCGGCTTGCGCCGCGCGGGTCGAACCCGAGGTGACCCGATGGCTTATTCCTTCACCGAGAAAAAGCGCATCCGCAAGAACTTTGGCAAGCAGGCGAGCATTCTCGATACGCCCTACCTGCTGGCCATTCAGCTCGATTCCTATCGCAAATTCCTGCAGGTCGACAAGCCTGAAGAGAAGCGCGATCAGATCGGCCTGCACGCGGCTTTCAAGAGCGTGTTCCCGATCTCGAGCTACAGCGGCAACGCTTCTCTCGAGTACGTCAGCTACCGGCTCGGCGAGCCGGTGTTCGACGTCAAAGAGTGCCAGCTGCGTGGCCTCACCTACGCCGCGCCGCTGCGGGTGAAGGTGCGCCTGATCGTGCTGGACAAGGAAGCCGCCGGGGCCAAGAAGCCGGTCAAGGACGTGCGCGAGCAGGAGGTCTACCTCGGCGAGCTGCCCCTCATGACCGACAACGGCACCTTCGTCATCAACGGCACCGAGCGCGTCATCGTCTCGCAGCTGCACCGCTCGCCGGGGGTGTTCTTCGATCACGACCGCGGCAAGACCCATTCCTCCGGGAAGCTGTTGTTCTCGGCCCGCATCATTCCCTACCGCGGCTCCTGGCTCGACTTCGAGTTCGACCCGAAGGACTGCGTGTTCGCGCGCATCGACCGGCGCCGCAAGCTGCCGGTGACCATCATCCTGCGCGCCCTCGGCATGAACGAGTCGGAGATCCTGGCGACGTTCTTTGACACCAACACCTTCTTCATCGGCCGCGATGAGGTGGCCCTGCAGCTCGTGCCGCAGCGCCTGCGTGGCGAGACCGCGACCTTCGAGATCCGCATCGGCGACCAGGTGATCGTGGAGGAAGGCCGCCGCATCACCGCCCGCCACGTGCGGCAGCTGGAGGACGCCAAGGTCACCCGCCTGCACGTGCCGCGCGAGTACGTCTACGGCAAGGTGCTGGCGCACGACGTGGTCAACACCGACACCGGCGAGATCCTCGCCAAGGCCAACGAGGTGCTCACGGCCGCCTCGGTCGAGAAGCTGATCGAGGCGGGCATCCCGCAGGTCAACACGCTCTACACCAACGACCTGGACCGTGGTGCCTACATCTCCGACACGCTGCGCGTGGACCCCACCAAGACGCGCCTGGAGGCGCTGGTGGAGATCTACCGCATGATGCGTCCCGGGGAGCCGCCCACCAAGGATGCGGCCGAGAACCTGTTCGCGAACCTGTTCTTCAACCCCGAGCGCTATGACCTCTCGGCCGTCGGCCGCATGAAGTTCAACCGCCGCGTGGGTCGCAAGGAGATCCTCGGCCCCGGCATCCTCTACGACTTCAAGTACGCCGGCACCCGCACCGATGAGCTCTCCAAGCGCCTGGTGGCGCAGTACGGGGAGATGTCGGACGTGCTCGACGTGCTCAAGGTGCTGATCGACATCCGCAACGGCAACGGCCAGGTGGACGACATCGATCACCTCGGCAACCGCCGCGTCCGCTCAGTCGGTGAGATGGCGGAGAACGCCTTCCGCGTCGGCCTGGTGCGCGTCGAGCGCGCCGTCAAGGAGCGCCTGACGATCGCCGAGACCGAGCCCTTGATGCCGCAGGAGATGATCAACGCCAAGCCCGTGGCGGCGGCGGTCAAGGAGTTCTTCGGCTCCTCGCAGCTGTCGCAGTTCATGGACCAGAACAACCCGCTCTCGGAAGTCACCCACAAGCGCCGCGTGTCGGCGCTTGGCCCGGGCGGCCTCACCCGCGAGCGTGCCGGCTTCGAAGTGCGCGACGTGCACCCGACGCACTACGGGCGCGTGTGCCCGATCGAGACGCCGGAAGGCCCGAATATCGGCCTCATCAACTCGCTGTCCGTGTATGCGCGCACCAACAACTACGGGTTCCTCGAGACCCCGTACCGGCGCGTGGACAACGGCCACGTCACCGACCGCATCGACTTCCTGTCGGCGATCGAGGAGGGCGAGTTCGCGATCGCCCAGGCGAACGCGGTGCTCGGTCCCAAGGGCGAGCTCACCGACGAGCTGGTGTCCTGCCGCTTCCAGAACGAGTTCACCCTGATGCCGCGCGAGCGCATCAACTACATGGACGTCTCCCCGAAGCAGATCGTGTCGGTGGCGGCCTCCCTGATCCCGTTCCTCGAGCACGACGACGCCAACCGCGCGCTCATGGGCTCGAACATGCAGCGCCAGGCGGTGCCGACGCTGCGCTCGGAGACCCCGCTGGTGGGCACCGGCATGGAGCGCCCGGTCGCGATCGACTCGGGCGTCACCGTGGTCGCCAAGCGCGGCGGCGCGGTCGACTCGGTGGATGCCTCGCGCATCGTGGTGCGGGTGCACGACGAGGAGACCCTCGCCGGGGAACCCGGCGTGGACATCTACAACCTCACCAAGTACACCCGCTCCAACCAGAACACCTGCATCAACCAGCGTCCGCTGGTGAATGCCGGGGACGTGATCGCGCGCGGGGATGTGCTGGCGGATGGCCCCTCGACGCACCTGGGTGAGCTGGCGCTGGGCCAGAACCTGCTGGTCGCCTTCATGCCCTGGAACGGCTACAACTTCGAGGACTCGATCCTGATCTCCGAGCGGGTGGTGCAGGAAGACCGCTTCACGACCATCCACATCGAGGAGCTCACCTGTGTCGCGCGCGACACCAAGCTGGGACCGGAGGAAATCACCGCCGACATCCCCAACGTGGGTGATGCGGCGCTCGCCAAGCTCGACGAGGCGGGCATCGCCTTCATCGGCGCGGAAGTGAAGGCGGGCGACATCCTGGTGGGCAAGGTCACGCCGAAGGGCGAGACCCAGCTGACCCCGGAGGAGAAGCTGCTGCGCGCCATCTTCGGCGAGAAGGCCTCGGATGTTAAGGACACCGGGTTGCGCGTGCCGCCGGGCATGGATGGCACCGTGATCGACGTGCGCGTGTTCACGCGCGACGGGGTCGACAAGGACTCGCGCGCGCTGTCGATCGAGAAGGCCGAGATCGAGCGCGTCCGCAAGGACTTCGCCGACCAGCAGCGCATCCTCGAGGATGACCTGTTCCAGCGCGTGCGTGGGCACCTGCTCGGCCAGGGCGCCGCCGGCGGCCCGCACAAGCTCAAGCCCGGCACCAAGATCGCCGCGGAGTACCTGGATGAGGTGCCGCGCGAGGAATGGTTCGAGATCCGCCTCGAGGACGAGGACGCGAACGCGCAGCTGGAGTCCTCCTCGGAGCGCCTCAAGCTGCAGCGCAAGGCGTTCGAGAAGCGCCTCGACGACAAGAAGGCCAAGATCACCGCCGGCGATGACCTGGCGCCCGGCGTGCTGAAGATGGTCAAGGTGTACCTGGCGGTGAAGCGCCGCGTGCAGCCCGGCGACAAGATGGCCGGCCGCCACGGCAACAAGGGCGTCATCTCGACCATCGTGCCGGTGGAGGACATGCCGTACCTCGAGGACGGTACGCCGGTGGACATCGTGCTGAACCCGCTCGGCGTGCCCTCGCGCATGAACGTCGGCCAGGTGCTCGAGACGCACCTGGGCTGGGCGGCGAAGGGGGTCGGTCTGAAGATCGGGCGCATGCTGGAACAGCAGGCGGCGGTCGCGGACCTGCGCGGCTTCATCAAGCAGATCTACAACGAGACCGGCGGCCAGAGGGAAGACATCGACAGCCTGAAGGATGACGACCTCAAGGCGCTCGCCAAGAACCTCACCAACGGGGTGCCGATGGCGACGCCGGTGTTCGACGGCGCGAGCGAGGCGGAGATCAAGCGCATGCTCAAGCTCGCCGACCTGCCGCTCAACGGCCAGACCTACCTGTACGACGGCCGTACCGGCGAGCGCTTCGAGCGCCAGGTGACGGTCGGCTACATGTACATCCTCAAGCTCAACCACCTGGTGGACGACAAGATGCACGCGCGTTCCACCGGCCCGTACTCGCTCGTCACGCAGCAGCCGCTGGGGGGCAAGGCGCAGTTCGGCGGCCAGCGCTTCGGTGAGATGGAGGTGTGGGCGCTCGAGGCCTATGGCGCGGCCTACACGCTGCAGGAAATGCTCACCGTCAAGTCGGATGACGTGAACGGCCGCACCAAGATGTACAAGAACATCGTGGACGGCAACCACCAGATGGATGCAGGCATGCCGGAGTCCTTCAACGTCTTGGTGAAGGAAATCCGCTCGCTCGCCATCAACATGGAACTGGAGCAGGACTGAACCTATGAAAGACCTACTGAAACTGTTCAAGCAGCACGCTCCGGTCGAACACTTCGATTCGATCAAGATCGGACTCGCCTCCCCGGAGATGATCCGGGCGTGGTCGTACGGCGAGGTCAAGAAGCCGGAGACCATCAACTACCGCACCTTCAAGCCGGAGCGCGACGGCCTCTTCTGCGCCAAGATCTTCGGGCCGGTGAAGGACTACGAGTGCCTGTGCGGCAAGTACAAGCGCCTCAAGCACCGCGGCGTGGTGTGCGAGAAGTGCGGCGTCGAGGTCACCCAGTCCAAGGTGCGCCGCGAGCGCATGGGACACATCGAGCTCGCCAGCCCGACCGCGCACATCTGGTTCCTCAAGTCGCTGCCGTCGCGCATCGGCCTGATGCTCGACATGACGCTGCGCGAGATCGAGCGCGTGCTCTACTTCGAGGCCTTCGTGGTCATCGACCCGGGCATGACGCCGATGCAGCGCGGGCAGCTGCTCACCGACGAGATGTACCTCGAGGCCATCGAGGAGCACGGCGATGAGTTCGACGCCCGCATGGGCGCCGAGGCCGTCTACGAGCTCATGCGCACCATCGACCTGCCGCAGGAGATCGTGAAGGTGCGCGAGGAGATGTCGGGCACCTCCTCGGAGACCAAGCTCAAGCGCCTCTCCAAGCGCCTGAAGCTCATCGAGTCCTTCGTCGAGTCGGGCAACAAGCCCGAGTGGATGGTGCTGACGGTCCTGCCGGTGCTGCCGCCGGACCTGCGTCCGCTCGTGCCGCTGGATGGCGGCCGCTTCGCCACCAGTGACCTGAACGACCTGTACCGCCGCGTCATCAACCGCAACAACCGCCTGCGGCGCCTGCTCGAGCTCAATGCGCCCGACATCATCGTGCGCAACGAGAAGCGCATGCTGCAGGAGGCGGTCGATGCGCTGCTGGACAACGGCCGCCGCGGCCGTGCCATCACCGGCACCAACAAGCGCCCGCTGAAGTCGCTCGCCGACATGATCAAGGGCAAGCAGGGGCGCTTCCGCCAGAACCTGCTCGGCAAGCGCGTCGACTACTCGGGCCGCTCCGTCATCGTGGTCGGCCCGCAGCTGCGCCTGCACCAGTGCGGCCTGCCGAAGAAGATGGCGCTCGAGCTGTTCAAGCCGTTCATCTTCCAGAAGCTGCAGCTGCGCGGGGAGGCCTCGACCATCAAGGCCGCCAAGCGCCTGGTGGAGCGCGAGGGCCCGGAAGTCTGGGACATCCTCGAGGAGGTGATCCGCGAGCATCCGGTGCTGCTGAACCGCGCACCGACGCTGCACCGCCTGGGGATCCAGGCGTTCGAGCCGCTCTTGGTCGAGGGCAAGGCGATCCAGCTGCACCCGCTGGTGTGCACGGCGTTCAACGCCGACTTCGACGGCGACCAGATGGCCGTGCACGTGCCGCTGTCGCTCGAGGCGCAGCTCGAGGCGCGCGCGCTGATGATGTCCTCCAACAACATCCTCTCGCCCGCCAACGGCGACCCGATCATCGTGCCCTCGCAGGACGTGGTGCTCGGGCTGTACTACATGACCCGCGAGCGCATCGGCGCCAAGGGCGAGGGCATGTTCTTCTACGACGTCGGCGAGGTGCATCGCGCCTACGAGAGCCGCGGCGTGGACCTGCAGGCCAAGTGCAAGGTGCGCCTGCGCGAGCACGTCAAGGGCGAGGGCGGTGTCATCACCGAGCGCCTGCGCCTCGCCGACACCACGGTCGGCCGCGCGCTGCTGTTTGAAATCCTGCCCAAGGGCCTGTCCTTCGACCTGATCAACCAGGACATGACCAAGAAGGCGATCTCCGCGACCATCAACGCGTGCTATCGCGCGCTCGGGCTCAAGGAGACGGTGGTGTTCGCCGACCAGCTCATGTACACCGGCTTCCACTACGCGACGCGCTCGGGTGTCTCCTTCGGCATCGACGACATCGTCATCCCGGAGCAGAAGACCCGCATCGTCACCGCCGCCGACAACGAGGTGAAGGAGATCCAGGACCAGTACGCGTCCGGTCTGGTCACCAACGGCGAGCGCTACAACAAGGTGGTCGACATCTGGTCGCGCGCGAATGACCAGGTGGCCAAGGCCATGATGGAGAAGCTCGGGTCCGAGGATGCGACCGACCTGCGCGGCAGGACCCATCGGCAGAAGTCCTTCAACTCGATCTTCATGATGGCCGATTCCGGCGCCCGCGGTTCCGCGGCCCAGATCCGCCAGCTGGCCGGCATGCGCGGCCTCATGGCCAAGCCCGACGGCTCGATCATCGAGACGCCGATCACGGCGAACTTCCGCGAGGGCCTGAACGTCCTGCAGTACTTCATCTCCACCCACGGCGCCCGCAAGGGCCTGGCGGACACGGCGCTGAAGACCGCGAACTCCGGCTACCTGACCCGTCGCCTGGTCGACGTCGCGCAGGACCTGGTGGTCACCGAGGTCGACTGCGGCACGGTGAACGGGCTGGCGATGGCCCCGCTGGTCGAGGGCGGCGACGTCGTCGAGGCGCTCGGCGAGCGCGTGCTCGGGCGCGTGATGGCCGAGGACGTGCTCAAGCCCGGTGGCAAGGAGGTGCTGATCCCGATCGGCACCCTGCTCGATGAGAAGCTGGTGCGGCTCATGGAGACCGAGGGCGTGGACCAGATCAAGGTGCGCTCCCCGATCACCTGCGAGACCCGCTACGGGGTGTGCGCGAGCTGCTACGGGCGCGATCTGGCGCGCGGGCGCACGATCTCCATCGGCGAGGCGGTCGGCGTCATCGCCGCGCAGTCGATCGGCGAGCCGGGCACGCAGCTCACCATGCGTACCTTCCACATCGGCGGCGCCGCATCGCGGGCCGCGGCCACGAGCAGCGTCGAGGTGCGCAACAAGGGCGTCACCCGCTTCCATCACCTCAAGACGGTACAACATGAGAAGGGGCACTTGGTTGCGACGTCACGTTCGGGTGAAATCGGGGTCGTCGATGACTTCGGCCGCGAGCGCGAGCGCTACAAGATCCCCTATGGCGCGGTCATCAACGTCAAGGAAGGCGCCACCGTGGCCGGCGGCCAGGTGGTCGCGACCTGGGATCCGCACACCCACCCGGTCGTGACCGAGGTGGCCGGCTTCGTGAAGTTCCAGGACTTCGTCGACGGCCTCACCGTGACCTCGCAGGTTGACGAAGTGACGGGCCTGTCCTCCACCGTGGTGCTGGATACCAAGCAGCGCGGCGGCAAGGACGTGCGCGCCACCATCAAGCTCGTCAACGGCAAGGGCAAGGAAGTGACCTTCGCCAACACCGAGATCCCGGCCGTGTACACGCTGCCCCCGGGCGCGCTCGTCTCCTTGGAGGACGGCGCGCGCGTCTCGGTGGGTGACGTCATCGCCCGCATCCCGCAGGAGTCCTCCAAGACCCGCGACATCACCGGCGGCCTGCCGCGCGTGGCGGACCTGTTCGAGGCCCGCAAGCCCAAGGACCCGGCCATCCTGGCCGAGAAGTCGGGCACGGCGAGCTTCGGCAAGGAGACCAAGGGCAAGCGGCGCCTGATCATCACCAGCGACGACGGCGAGAAGTACGAGGAGCTGATCCCGAAGTGGCGCACGCTCAACGTCTTCGAGGGCGAATCCGTGGAACGCGGTGAAGTCATCGCCGACGGTGAGCCCAACCCGCACGACATCCTGCGCCTGCAGGGCGTCGAGGCGCTGGCGAACTACCTGGTGCGCGAGATCCAGGACGTCTACCGCCTGCAGGGCGTGAAGATCAACGACAAGCACATCGAGGTGATCATCCGCCAGATGCTGCGCAAGACCGAGGTGCAGGAAGCCGGCGAGACGGCGCTGCTGCGCGGTGAGCAGCTCGACCGGGCGCGGGCACTCGACATCAATGATCGCGCCAGCACGGACGGCAAGCAGTCGGCACGGCTGCAGCCGGTGCTGCTGGGGATCACCAAGGCGTCGCTCGCCACCGAGTCGTTCATCTCCGCGGCCTCCTTCCAGGAGACCACCCGCGTGCTGACCGAGGCGGCGGTGCGCGGGCTGAAGGACGACCTGCGCGGCCTGAAGGAAAACGTCATCGTCGGCCGGCTCATCCCGGCGGGCACGGGCTTCGCGGCCCATGCCTCGCGGCGTCGCAAGCTCGAGGGTACCGACCGTCGCAGCTTCATGGACGTCGGCGGCGGCCTGCCGGATGCCGAAGAGGCGACGGTGGGCGAGGAGTCGGAGAGCGCGGCCGGCTGAAGCAGCCGTCGGCGCCCCGCACCGGCGCAGCCCGCGCGGCTGCCGGCGGTGCGGTAACATCGGACGGGCCGGTGAAGCGATTCACCGGCCCGTTTTTTTTGGTGCGGGAGAGAGAGACGCCGTGACCGATGCACCGGTACTCCACGGTACGCACGTGCGCCTGGAGCCGCTGGCACGGCGCCACGCCGCGGGCCTGCTGGCCGCCGCCGCCGGCGGTGCGGAGCTGTTCCGCTGGACCACGATCCCGGCAGATCTTGCGCAGATGAGCGAGTACATCGACACGGCGCTCGAGTGGCGCGCCGCAGGCTCGGCGCTGCCCTTTGCCACGGTGCGCGTGAGTGACGGCGTGGTGCTCGGTTCCACGCGCTTCTTCCTGATCGAGCACTGGCCGTGGCCGCAGCGACCGCACGCCGGGCCCGACGGCTGCGAGATCGGCTACACCTGGCTCGCCCCGCAGGCGATCCGCACCGCCGCCAACACCGAGGCGAAGCTGCTCATGCTGCGCCACGCCTTTGACACCTGGCAGGTGCAGCGGGTGTGCTTCCACACCGACGTGCGCAACGAGCGCTCGCGCAACGCGCTGCTCGGCATCGGGGCCCGCTTCGAGGGCGTGCTGCGCGCGCACCGCCTGAGCGCCGATCTGAAGCCGCGTGACTCGGCGCGCTACTCGATCCTGGCCACCGAGTGGCCCGCCGTGCGCGAGTGCCTGCAGCGGCGCCTGGGCGCCGCCGCCTGAAGCGCTTGCGCGCGCATCCACATGGGCAGTGATGATGAATGGCAGGCGTGGGGCGAGCGGGACCCGTACTTCGGCGTCCTGGCGCACCAGCGCTTCCGGCGCGGGCAGCTGACGGTGGCGGCGCGCGAGGAGTTCTTCGCCAGCGGCCGCGAGGACCTCGCCGCCGCGCTCGCCGGCTGCCGCACCCACCTGGGTGAGTGCTCGCTCGAGCGCACCATGGACTTCGGCTGCGGGGTCGGTCGCGTGCTCATCCCGCTGGCGCAGCTCTCACAGCGGTGCGTCGGCGTGGACGTGTCGCAGGCGATGCGCACGGAGGCGGCGCGCAACCTGTCCGCTGCCGGCTGCAGCAACGTGACGCTGGTGAAGGAGCTGGGCGAGCTTGCCGCGGCCGGCGGCTTCACCTTCATCCACTCCTATATCGTGCTGCAGCACCTTGAGCCGCAGCGCGGGCTGCGCCTCATCGAGGGCCTGCTGGCGCGCCTGGACGTCGGTGGCTGCGCGGCGCTGCACGTCACCTACGCGCGGGTGAAGTACGCCCGCAGCTTCGGGGCGCCACCGCCGCTGCGGCGGGTGCTGCGCCGGTTCGCGCGCCCGCTGGAGCAGCTGGCGCGCCGCCTGCGCGGCCGCGAGCCGCGGATGCGGATGAGTGCCTACGACATGAACCGGGTGCTGTTCGTGGCGCAGAGCCAGGGCGTGCGCAGCGGCGGCCTGCGCTTCACCGACCACGCCGGCAATCTCGGGGCGATGCTGTTCCTGCGGCGCGAGTAGCGCCGCCCGCCGCGCCCTAGGGCTGCCGCGCCTGCTGCCATACCTGCAGCATGTCCGGTGAGCCCTGCGAGCGCACCCCGTTGTCGGTGAGGATTTCCTCGGTGGCCGCGGTGAGCTTCGCGCGCGGGAACACCAGGCCCTCGCTCTGGCGGTTCTCGAAGTCGATCACCACGTACTCGTCCTTCAGGTCCCGCAGCAGCGCCACCAGGTGCGCCAGACTCTTCACCGCGGTGCCGTTCACCGCCTTGACCACTTCCCCGGCCGGATTCGAGTAGCCCTTGGAGAGCGCGTGCGGGAACAGCGGCGAGGAGATGACCACCAGCTCCTCGCGCTGCGGGCCGGGCGGGTCGCCGAGGTTGGCGATCAGCGGGCTCGAGGGCATGGTGTCGGGGCGCTGGCGCAGCAGCATCAGCGACTCGAGCGTGGCGCGCGAGAACACCAGTGGCCCGTAGATGAAGTAGGAGGGGTATTCGCCCCGCAGGCTGTCGATCAGCAGCGGCCGCCGCGCCGGTACCGGCATCTGCAGCTGCTGCGACTTGCCGCCGCGCACCACGGTAAGCGGCACGCTGCCGTTGCGGGCGATCTTCTGGATCTCGTACTCGAAGGCCACCCGCAGGTTGGGGCCGGCTTTCACCATGCCCTCGTCGTCGATCTCGGTGTCGCCGATGCGCGTGATGACGTCCCACGCCTGCAGCGGATTGCCCGGCACGCCGTCGTCCGGGCGGTTCACGATGGTGCCGCGCACGCTCGCGTCGAGCTTGAGGAAGCCGCGCAGCGAGGGGTTCTCCAGGGTCTGCAGCACGTCATACATCCCCGGCTTGCCGTCGTAGCGGCCGTCGGCGATGTCCTGCAGGAACAGCTCGATCTCCTCGTTCGGGATGATGTAGCTGATGTTCTCCGAGCCCACCAGGTGACTGAAGGCGAGCCCGAGCATCTTGCCGGCCGCGATCGCCGGACCGCCGCTGTTGCCCGGATTGATCGCCGCGTCGATCTGGATGCGCAGGCCCGAGGTCGAGAGCCCGTAGCCGACGAACTCGATGCGCGAGACGATGCCGCGCGTGATGGACAGCGAGGTGCCGCCGGTCGGGAAGCCGTAGGCGAGCACCGCGTCCTTGATCTGCGGCAGCACCCCGGCGCGCGGCAGCGGCGGGCGCGTGGCGAAGAAGGACTCGTCGTCGAGTTTCAGTACCGCCAGGTCGATGCCGGGTGCGACCGCCACCACGGTGGCGGGGACCTTGTCCCCGGACTGGTTCCCCTGCACCTGTACCTGGGTGGCATAGGCCACCACGTGCGCATTGGTGAGGATGCGCTTGCCCTCGATCACGACACCGCTGCCGCTGGCCTCGAGCGGCGGGGACTTCTGCCAGGGACGCGTGATGTCCGGGTGGCGGATGGTCGAGAACACCTTGACCACCGCGTTCTCGGCCTCGTGGCTGATGGCCTCGGGAGTCGCGGCGCTCCTGGGCGCTGCGTGCGCGGCGGGCAGCAGGCTCAAGGCGAGCAGGGTGCAGGCGGGCAGCCTGCCGGTCAGGCAGAGTGTGTGCAAAGTGGGGACTCGCGCGCGCAGGGGTTGTCGGAGGATTCTGACACAGAACCGGGGCGGACCTCGTTCCCACGCGATCTTACTTATCGACGAGGCTGCTAGAGTGTTGGGATCACTTCGAGGAGGCCACTATGTTACGTGCATCCGTAGTTGCTGCCGGCGCCGTGCTGACCTGCGCGCTCGCCGCCACCGCCACCCAGGCGGCGATCCCCGGCTACGTCTCGACGGCGGTGGCGGACAAGGCGCGCCCGGAGAGTGACACGCAGGCCGACGCCGACCGCAAGCCGGCCGAGACGCTCGCCTTCGCGGGCATCAAGCCCGGGCAGCAGGTGGCGGAACTGATCCCGGGCGGCGGTTACTACACGCGCCTGCTGTCGGCCGTGGTGGGACCCAAGGGCAAGGTGTACGCGCTGCCGAACCAGCGCCGGCCGGATGCGGCGGCGGATGCCCCGGACCCGGCCGCGCGCCTGAGCCCCATCACCTCGGATGCGCACTACGGCAACGTGAGCGTGAGCCCGATCAAGGTCGCCGACATCCAGCTGCCGCAGAACGTGGACGTGGTGTGGACCTCGCGCAACTACCATGACATCCACAACGTGAAGGACCTCGACGTCGGCTCCTTCGACAAGGCGGTGTTCAACGCCCTCAAGCCCGGTGGCACCTTCATCGTGCTCGACCACACCGCCGCGGCCGGCTCCGGCTTCCGCGACACCGCGACCCTGCACCGCATCGATCCGGAGGCGGTGAAGCAGGAGGTCGAGGGTGCGGGCTTCAAGTTCGAGGCGCAGAGTGACGTGCTGCGCAACAAGGATGACCCGCACACCGACAAGATCTTCGACAGCGGCATCCGCGGCAAGACCGATCAGTTCATCCTGAAGTTCCGCAAGCCGAAATGAGTCACCCCGCGAGGCGCGCAACAGTGAGGGGGTCCTCCGCAGCCGCGAAGTAGCGCGCCAGGGCCTTGCGGAAGGCCGCGTCGTCCGCCCCGGCGGCATGCGCAAAGAGCGTCATGCAGGAGTGGAACTTGAGTTCATCCGGGAAGCCGAAGATCTGCGCGGCACTGCGGCCGTTCACCTCATTCACCGCTCGTGTGCACTCGTGCAGCCGCGTGCCCAGGAGCGGGTGTGCCAGGTAAGCGCGCGCCTCGGCCAGCGAGCTGATCGCGTACAGGCGCGCGGTCGCGCTGCGGCCGAGCCCCGCCAGCTGCGGGAAGATGAACCACATCCAGTGCGAGCGCTTCTCGCCGGCGCCAAGCTCGGCGCGCACCCGCGCGTACACCGCGGCCTGCGCTGTCACGAAGCGTGCGAGGTTGTAGGGATCGTCCACGATCAAGCGTGAGGATGCTTCACCGGGCGCAGGGCGCGCCGACGGGGCCATCGGTCAGGAGCATAGCTGCCCACGCGAGCGGCTCGAACCGGTGGCGGGCGTCAGCCGCTCTTGTGGAACACCAGCACGAAGCGGTCAGTCTTGCCCACCATCGGGCCCTTGTAGGTGAGCTGGTCGCGCGCATCATCGGGGCGGCGCAGCACGTCACTCTTGCCCGCGGGCTTGAAGCCGTGCTTCTCGAAGTCGGCGAGCGCGTATTGCTCGTCGATGCGATGCAGGGGGCCGGCGGCGCTGTTGCCCGTGCCCGGTTGCGCGGAGTGATCCACCACCACCAGGATGCCACCGGGCTTGAGCACGCGGTTGATCTCGCTGAGGACCCGGCTGACGTCGAACTTCGGCCAGTGGTCCTTCGGATCCTCGTCGACCCAGTACAGGTCGTGATAGACCTTGATCAGGAGCATGGCGTCGAGGGAGTGATCCGGCACGTCCAGGTGCTCGGCATCGATGGTGCGGTGCTCGACATTGCCGAGGCGACCCTCGATGCGGCCCTTCCACTTGTTCTCGCTCCAGTCGTCGTAAGCCAGGTTGTTGAACAGGAGCACGTGACCCTTCGGCCCCACCACGTAGCTCAGCAGCTCCGAGTAGTAGCCGTCGGCACCCATGAAGTCCCCGACGCTCATGCCCGGCTTGATGCCGGCGAGGCGCAGGATCTCCGCCGGGTGATCTATCGGGTCGCGCTTGAGGTCCCCGGCGATGCGTCCCGGGTGGGCCACGGCGGCGTCGTAGAGGTCCGGGGCCGCCCACAGACCCGAACCGCCGAGCAGGGTGAGGGCGAGGAAAGCGACGAGGGTGGGAACGCGGTGCCTGCGGGTGTTAGGTCGGGACATGGGCGACAGACTCCCCGTTGGAATTCCAGGGCCCGCAGTATGAACCGGTTGGCCGCCCCCGGCGCTGCCGCTGCGACCAAGCGAGTGCCCTACGGGCATGAAAGGCTTAGGCCAGGGACTTGTCCAGCAGCTGGTAGCCGTCACGGCCGCGGTAGCCGCGGCGCTCGTAGAATTGGCGCGCGCTCACGTTGGCGACACTAAGCTGCAGCTGCAGGCGCACGCAGCCGCGAGCGGCAAGCGAGGCTTCCGCGGCCTGCAGCAGCTGCGCGCCGACGCCCGTGCCGCGCTGCTGCGGCACGACGAAGAACTCATCGATCTCGGCCATCAGTCCCTGGTGCTCCAGACTCAGGACGCACACCGCGATGAGGTAGCCGCACAGTTCGTCGCCGCTCTCGGCCACCCAGATCTCACCGAGTGCGCGCTCCTTGAGCAGGCGCTGCAGCAGCAGCTCCACGCGCAGTGCCTCAAACCCCGCGAGGTCCTCGAACTCCCAGTAGCGGCGCACCAGCGACAGCAGGCGCGGGACATCGCTGTGCACGGCGGCGCGGATCTGCATGGCGACTTTCAGGCCGCCAGCGAGCCGGCGAGCTGCACCTGGTTGCGCCCGGAGCGCTTGGCCGCGTACTGGGCGGTGTCGGCCTGCGCGATCAGGTGCTGGCCCCAGACCCCGAGCCGGTCGGAAGCCGCCACCCCGATGCTGCAGGTGAGCTGGATCGGGCCGCCGAAGCCCTCGATGCGGATCTCGGCGACGCGCCGGCAGATGCGCTCGGCGATCGGGTGGGCGGCGACGGCGTCCGCCCCATAGAGGATGACGACGAACTCCTCCCCGCCGTAGCGGCCGATGACATCCGACTGGCGCAGCTCCGCCTGGATCGGCGGGATGATCCCCGCCAGGCAGGCATCGCCGGCGGCGTGGCTGAAGGTGTCATTGATCAGCTTGAAGTGATCCAGGTCCAGGAACAGCACCGAGATCGGCAGGTTGCGCGCGCGGGCGCGCAGGCAGGCCGCATCCAGCCGCTCGATCAGCGAGCGGCGGTTGAGCACCCCGGTCAAAGGATCGGTCTGCGCGCGCCGCTCGGCATCGGTGAGGGCGAGGGACTGCTGGCGCACGTGATCGGAGACCCCGAGCGCGATCAGCACCGCCGCCGCCACCATGGAGGGGGCGAGCCCGTAGTAGAGGATGCCCTCGGCGCTGTCGGCGCGGGTGTAGAGCAGGCGCAGGGCGGTGAGGATCTGGAAGGTGCACAGCAGGCTCCACGCGATGAGGAACCAGCCCGCCGCGCGGTTGCCGCCGCGGCGCCAGGCGAGAAAGGCCACCACGATCGTGATGATGGCGCTGCCCAGGAACATGAGGTTGCCGACGGCGGCAATGTGGCGCCCCAGGCCGAATTCGCGCAGCAGGTTGCTCAGCGCCAGGCCGGCGAAGGCCGCGGCCAGCCAGCCGAAGGCGCTGTAGACCCGCGGCGAGAACAGCTTCAGGTTGGCAAACTCGCGCACGAACAGCGCCGCCACCGCGCCGCTCACTGCCACCGGCACGTTGTAGGCGTAGTTGGCGAACGGGCGTGCATAGGAAAGGAGCGGCCAGCTGAAGCCCTGGCCGGAGAAGTAGGCCAGGTAGATCGCCTGCAGCAGGAAGAGCACCCCGTACAGCGGGTAGATCTGGTCCGGCAGCACCAGGCGGATGAGCAGCGCCGAGATCGCCATCGCCATCAGCGCGCCGAACGCGAAGCTGATGATGCGGGCGTGGTCCGCGGCGCCCTCGAGCACCTGCGCCAGGGTCGAGGTGGAGAACTGCAGGTCGGTGACCGCCCGCCCGACACGCGTCACCCTGGCATACAGGGGCTTGCCGGGGTCCAGCCCGGTGGGCAGGGCGAACACCTTATCTTCCGCGCCGCCGAACTTGGGGATCACGCTCGTGATCTCCAGGGGCACGCTGTGGCCGCCCTGGCGGCCGTAGACCTCCAGCGCCTGCTCCATGCCGGAGCGGGCCACCAGCACCGGGGTACCGCGCTGCCCCGCCGGCGGGGGATCCAGGCGGAACCACTGGGTGCCGGTGAGCAGATGGGAGCCCGCGCTCCTGAAGGGCGCGAACCGGCCCTCCAGGGCCCCCTGGCCCAGACCCTCCGGGTCCGGGCTGGTCACCGCGGCATCCAGGATCTGGGTCCCGAGCGGCGTGGCGCCGGCGGCCGGCGCGGCCAGGGCTTGATGCGGGTCGGCGGTGGCCGCACTTAGGGGGAGGGCCAGGGCGGCGCTGAGCAGCCAGCTCACCAGAAGCGGGTTACGCACTTAGTCCCTGTGGCCTCACCAGAGGCTGAATTGAGCCGGTCAGGATCTGCACCTAGGGCGTCTTGGGGCGCCTGCTCAGGTAACCCTGTTATCCTACCAAAGGGCTCTGACTGGCGGTTGACACCTACGGGGGTCGTACCTAGAATCGCCGGCCTTTGTCGGGCCGGCCTTATCCACACGCCGGCACCGGAAACAGCGACTTGACGAAGACCGGGCCGCCTCACGCAGGCGGCCCGGTGTTCTTCGCAGGTCGCTTTATCGCGCGAGTCCACGCTCCCGCAGCGCTTTGGAGAGTAAGAGAACGATGGCGACCACGGGTCAGCTCATCCGGCAACCGCGCCGGACGAAGGCAGAGAAAACCAAGGTACCGGCGCTCGGGGCTTCCCCCCAGAAGCGCGGCGTGTGCACGCGCGTCTATACCACGACGCCCAAGAAGCCGAATTCGGCCTTGCGCAAGGTCGCCCGCGTGCGCCTCACCAACGGCTACGAAGTCACCAGCTACATCGGCGGTGAGGGCCACAACCTGCAGGAGCACTCGGTGGTGCTCATCCGCGGGGGCCGCGTGAAGGATCTGCCGGGCGTGCGCTACCACACGGTGCGCGGCACCCTCGACTGCGCCGGCGTCGCCGAGCGCAAGCAGGGTCGTTCCAAGTACGGCGCCAAGCGCCCGAAGAAGTAAGGGGTACCCATCCATGTCCCGTCGAGCCCAAGCTCCGGTCCGCACCATTCTCCCGGACCCCAAGTTCAACAACGAGATGCTGGCCAAGTTCATGAACGTGGTCATGAAGAGCGGCAAGAAGTCCGCCGCCGAACGCATCATCTACGGCGCCCTGGACCGCATCAGCGAGAAGACCGGCAAGCAGGGCGGGGAGGCCATCGAGGTGCTCTCGACCGCGCTGGACAACGTGAAGCCGGTCGTCGAGGTGAAGTCCCGCCGCGTCGGCGGCGCGACCTACCAGGTGCCGGTTGAAGTTCGGGCCACGCGCCGCCAGACACTGGCGATGCGCTGGGTCATCGAGGCCGCCCGTGACCGCAGCGAGCAGACCATGGCCTTTCGCCTGGCGCACGAGCTCATGGACGCCTCCGAGAACCGGGGCGCGGCCGTGCGCAAGCGCGAAGACACGCACCGCATGGCGGAGGCCAACAAGGCCTTCGCCCATTACCGCTGGTAAGCGGAAAGGATCCTGAATCGTGGCACGCGCGACGCCCATCGAGCGCTATCGGAACATCGGTATCTCCGCGCACATCGACGCGGGGAAGACGACGACGACTGAGCGCATTCTTTTCTACACCGGCGTGTCGCACAAGATCGGCGAGGTTCATGACGGCGCGGCCGTGATGGACTACATGGAGCAGGAGCAGGAGCGCGGCATCACCATCACCGCCGCCGCCACCACCTGCTTCTGGAAGGGGATGGACCAGAGCTTCCCCGAGCACCGCATCAACATCCTCGACACCCCGGGGCACGTCGACTTCACCATCGAGGTGGAGCGCAGCCTGCGCGTGCTCGATTCCGCCGTGGCGCTCTTCTGCGCGGTCTCGGGCGTGCAGCCGCAGTCGGAGACCGTGTGGCGGCAGATGAACAAGTACCGCGTGCCGCGCATCGCCTTCGTCAACAAGATGGACCGCGCCGGCGCCAACTACTTCCGCTGCGTCGAGCAGATCAGGACGCGCCTGCGCGCCAACCCGCTGATCATCCAGCTGCCCATCGGCGCCGAAGAGAACTTCGAGGGCGTGATCGACCTCATCCGCATGAAGGCCATCTACTGGGACATGGAAACCCAGGGGATGAAGTTCGAGTACCGCGACATCCCGGCGAACCTCGAGCCCCAGGCCAGGGAATACCGCGCCAAGATGATCGAGGGTGCGGCCGAGGCCAACGACGGGCTCATGCACAAGTACCTCGAGGGCGAGGAGCTCTCGGAGGCGGAGATCCGCGCCGGCCTGCGCGAGCGCTCGATCCGCAACGAGATCGTGCTGTGCATGTGCGGCACCGCCTTCAAGAACAAGGGCGTGCAGGCGCTGCTCGATGCGGTCATCGAGTTCATGCCCTCCCCGATCGAGATGCCGGACGTGAAGGGCATGGACGATCGCGGCGAGCCGGACACCCGCAAGGCGAGTGACGATGCGCCCTTCTCCGCGCTCGCCTTCAAGATCCTGAACGATCCGTTCGTCGGCAACCTCACCTTCTTCCGCGTGTACTCCGGGGTGCTCAACTCGGGCGACACCGTGTACGTGCCGACCAAGGACAAGAAGGAGCGCATCGGGCGCCTGCTGCAGATGCACGCCTCCGATCGCACCGAGATCAAGGAAGTGCGCGCCGGCGACATCGCCGCGGCCGTGGGCCTGAAGGACGTGATCACCGGCGACACGCTGTGCGACCTGGAGAAGGTCATCACGCTGGAGAAGATGGAATTCCCCGCGCCGGTGATCTCGGTCGCCGTGGAGCCCAAGACCAAGGCCGACCAGGAAAAGATGGGCCTGGCGCTGCAGCGCCTCGCCAAGGAAGACCCCTCGTTCCGCGTCCACACCGACCAGGAATCCGGGCAGACCATCATCTCCGGCATGGGCGAGCTGCACCTGGAGATCATCGTCGACCGCATGAAGCGCGAGTTCAAGGTCGATGCCAACGTCGGCAAGCCGCAGGTCGCCTACCGCGAAACGATCCGCGGCAAGGTCGAATCCGAGGGCAAGTTCGTGCGCCAGTCCGGCGGGCGCGGCCAGTACGGCCACGTGTGGCTGAAGCTGGAACCCAACGAGCAGGGCAAGGGCTACGAGTTCATCAACGGTGTCGTCGGCGGCAGCGTGCCGCGCGAGTACGTGCCGGCGGTGGACAAGGGCATCAAGGAAGCGGTCGAGACCGGCGTCATCGCCGGCTACCCGATCGTGGACGTGAAGGTCACCCTCTTCGACGGCTCCTACCACGACGTCGACTCGAACGAGATGGCCTTCAAGATCGCCGGCTCCATGGGCTTCAAGGAGGGCTTCCGCAGGGCCAAGCCGGTGCTGCTGGAGCCGATCATGAAGGTCGAGGTGGTGACCCCCGAGGAGTATTCCGGGGATGTCATCGGCGACCTCAACCGCCGCCGCGGGCAGATCACCGGCATGGACGAGACGCCGGCCGGCAAGGCGATCACCGCCGACGTGCCGCTGTCGGAGATGTTCGGCTACGCCACCACCGTGCGCTCCATGAGCCAGGGTCGCGCCACGTTCACGATGGAGTTCGCCAAGTACGTGGAAGTGCCGCCGAACATTGCCGACGGCATCATCAAGAAGTAACGGGTTTAAAGAGTTAAGAGCCGAGGAAGTACGCCATGTCCAAAGAGAAATTCGAGCGCAGCAAGCCGCACGTGAACGTGGGCACGATTGGTCACGTGGACCACGGCAAGACGACGCTGACGGCGGCGCTGA
>Ga0207693_10001210_pt1 | contig 23009 bp, 35 predicted proteins | sample LARL81metaG_FD_184347 | JGI IMG/M metagenome (GOLD analysis project Ga0207693, IMG submission 184347) | Corn, switchgrass and miscanthus rhizosphere microbial communities from Kellogg Biological Station, Michigan, USA - LAR L8-1 metaG... | ecosystem: Host-associated > Plants > Roots >... | reverse complement strand
CGAACTGATCGTGCCCATCGCCATGGAGGAGAAGCTGCGCTTCGCCATCCGTGAAGGTGGCAGAACCGTCGGCTCCGGCGTCGTCGCCAAGATTTTGAAATAAGCAGCAGCGGACTCGAAGGCTCAGACCATGCAAAGTCAAAACATCCGTATCAGGCTGAAAGCCTTCGACCACCGCATTCTCGATAATTCGACGCGGGAAATCGTCAACACGGCCAAGCGCACGGGCGCGCAAGTGCGCGGTCCCATTCCGCTGCCGACGGGCATCGAGCGCTTCACCGTGAACCGCTCGCCGCACATCGACAAGAAGAGCCGCGAACAGTTCGAAATCCGCACGCATAAACGCCTACTCGACATCATCGATCCCACGCCGCAGACCGTCGACGCTTTGATGAAGCTCGATCTCGCGGCCGGCGTCGACGTCGAAATCAAGCTCTAAGGAACAACGCGATGCGCACCGGCGTCATCACGCAAAAGGTCGGAATGACCCGTCTGTTTCTGGACGACGGACGGCACGTGCCCGTTACAGTCCTGAAACTCGACGGCTGTCAGGTCGTCTCAACGCGCACGGACGAAAAGGACGGCTACAGCGCCGTTCAACTCGGCACCGGCTTCGCGAAGGCGAAGCGGTTGTCGAAGGCCGACCGCGGCAACTTCGCCAAGGCGGAAGTCGAGCCGAAGAAGAAGCTTGCGGAATTCCGCGTTGACGCCAAGAACCTGCTCGAGGTCGGCGATTTCATCCAGGCCGATCACTTCGTGCCGGGCCAGAAGGTCGACGTCACTGGCGTCACGATCGGCCGCGGCTTTACCGGCGCCATGAAGCGTTGGAATTTCCGCGGCCTCGAAGCTTCGCACGGTGTTTCGATCTCGCACCGTTCGCTCGGCGGCACCGGCGGTCGACAGGATCCTGGCAAGACCTTCAAGAACAAGAAAATGCACGGTCACTACGGCGTCGACAATGTGACGACACAGAACCTCGAAGTGGCGAAGGTCGATGTCGAACGTGGTCTCATCATGATCCGCGGCGCGGTGCCCGGATCGAAGGGCGGCTGGGTCATGGTGCGCGATGCGGTCAAGCGTCCGCACAGGGATCTTCCGATGCCGGGCTCCGTCAAGAAGCGCGAAGCGGCACCCGCTGACGCGAAGGCTGAGGGCTGAATATGAAAACCAAGGTCCTCAATCTGGATAACAAGTCGGCCGGAGAGGTCGAGCTGAAGGACGACATCTTTGGACTCGAACCGCGCACCGATCTGATCCAGCGCGTCATCGTCTGGCAGCTCGCCAAGCGTCGTTCGGGTCAGCACAAGGTGCTGACGCGCGCCGAAATCAATCGCACCAAGAAGAAGGTCTACAATCAGAAGGGCACCGGCCAGGCGCGTCATGGCGCGCGGTCGGCTCCGCTCTTCGTCGGCGGCGCCAAGGCGATGGGCCCGGTCGCGCACAGCCACGAGTTCGATCTGCCCAAGAAGGTGCGCGCGCTCGGCCTGCGCCATGCTTTGTCGTCCAAGGCGAAATCCGGCTCGATCGTCATTCTCGAGGATGCCAAGTCGAAGGACATCAAGACCGGCGATCTTGCCAAGCGCTTCGGCAAGCTCGGTCTGCAAAGTGCGCTCGTCGTTGACGGCACGTTCGACAAGAATTTCGAACTCTCGGCGCGCAATTTGAGCCACGTCGCGCTGCTGCCCGCAGCCGGTCTCAACGTCTACGACATCATTCGGAGCGACAAGCTGGTGCTGACAAGGGCCGCACTCACCGCGATCGAGGAGCGCCTGGCATGAGCACGCATCACGACGTCATCCTCGCACCGGTCATCACCGAAAAAGCGACCAAGCTCACCGAGACGAATCAGATCGTCTTTCGCGTCGCGCTCGATGCCACCAAACCGAAGATCGCCACCGCCGTGGCGGAGCTCTTCAAGGTCAAGGTGAAGGCAGTGAACACGGTGATCGTCAAGGGCAAGAAAAAGCTCGCTCGCGGTAAACCATACAAGCGCAGCGACATCAAGAAAGCGATCGTGACCCTCGAAGAGGGCCAGCAGATCGATATCACGACGGGACTCTAGGCCATGGCCCTCAAACAATATCGTCCCACAACGCCCGGCCAGCGCCAATTGGTGCTGATCGATCGCACCGGCCTTCACAAGGGCGGGCCGGTCAAGGCCTTGACCGAAGGCAAGCATTCGTCCGGCGGGCGCAACAACACCGGCCGCATCGTCGTACGCTGGCAAGGTGGCGGCCACAAGCAGCGTTACCGCCTCATCGATTTCAAGCGGCGCAAATTCGGCCAGCCGGCCAGGGTCGAGCGCCTCGAATACGATCCGAACCGGACCTCCTTCATCGCCTTGATCAAATATAAGGATGGCGAGCTCGCCTATATCCTAGCGCCACAGCGCCTTGCAGTCGGCGACACGGTCGTCTCGGGCGACAAGGTCGACGTCAAGCCCGGCAATGCCATGCGGCTGGCGGCGATGCCCGTCGGCACCATCGTGCACAACATCGAAATGAAGCCGGGTAAGGGCGGCCAAGTGGCGCGTTCGGCCGGCACCTATGCGCAATATCTCGGACGCGACGCGGGCTACGCGCTGCTGCGCCTGAACTCCGGCGAGGTGCGCAAGGTTTCGCTCACCTGCATGGCGACGGTCGGCGCGGTTTCCAATCCGGATCACATGAACGAAGTGATCGGCAAAGCCGGTCGCAACGTCTGGAAAGGCAAGCGCCCGCACGTTCGCGGTACGGCGATGAACCCAATCGACCATCCGCATGGCGGCGGTGAGGGCCGCACCAAGGGTGGACGTCATCCGGTCACGCCGTGGGGCAAGGGCACCAAGGGCAACAAGACGCGCACGAACAAGCGCACCACGAAGTTCATCGTGCGTACGCGCAAAGGCAAGGCACAAGGCTAAGAGATGACTCGCTCTGTTTGGAAAGGCCCCTTCGTCGACGGCTATCTGCTCAAGAAAGCGGAAGTCGCACGCGGTAGTGGACGCAAGGATGTGATCAAGACATGGTCGCGCCGCTCGACGATCCTGCCGCAATTCGTGGGCATCACGTTCGGCGTCTACAACGGGAAAAAGCATATCCCCGTGCTCGTCACCGAAGACATGGTGGGTCACAAGCTCGGCGAATTCTCGCCGACGCGGACCTTCCACGGTCATTCCGGCGCGGGCGACAAGAAAGCGAAGAGGGCGGAATAATGGGCAAGACGGCACGCGCCCGCGTCCTACCGGAGAGCAAGGCCCAGGCGGTCGGTACGATGATCCGCACCAGCCCGCGCAAGCTCAATCTCGTGGCGCAGACCATTCGCGGCAAGAAAGCAGGAGCCGCGCTCAATGAGCTCACTTTCTCACCCAAGCGCGTGGCGAAGGTGGTCAAGAAGGTGCTGCAATCGGCGATCGCGAACGCGGAAAACAATCACGATCTCGACGTCGACGATCTCGTCGTGTCCGAGGCGAGCGTCGGCAAGAACCTCGTGATGAAGCGCTTCATGGCGCGCGCCCGTGGTCGCGGCGCCGGCATCATGAAGCCATTCTCGCAGATCACGATCGTGGTCGAAGAGAAGCGCGAAGAGAAAGTCGAACCCGCACCAAAGGCAAAGTCGAAGGTTGCGGCGAAAAAGCCAGCGAAGAAGCCGGCCGCCAAGAAGGCGGAAAAGGAGACCGCATAATGGGTCAAAAAGTAAATCCGATCGGCTTGCGCCTCGGCATCAACCGGACCTGGGACTCGCGCTGGTATGCGGGCAAGAAGGACTTCGGCCGCCTGCTGCAGGAAGACATCAAGATCCGCGAATATCTGAACGACAAGCTCAAGCAGGCAGGTGTCTCGCGCATCGTGATCGAGCGTCCCCACAAGAAGTGCCGCATCACGATCCACTCGGCGCGTCCCGGCGTCGTGATCGGTAAGAAAGGTGCGGACATCGAAAAGCTGAAGAGCGATGTCCAGAAATACACGGCCGACGAGGTGCACCTGAACATCGTCGAGATCAGAAAGCCTGAGATCGACGCCAAGCTGGTTGCCGAAAACATCGCCCAGCAACTCGAACGCCGCGTCGCGTTCCGGCGCGTGATGAAGCGCGCCGTGCAGACGGCCCAGCGCCTCGGCGCGCTCGGCATCCGCATCAAGTGTGGTGGCCGACTCGGTGGTGCGGAAATCGCGCGTGTCGAGTGGTATCACGAGGGCCGCGTGCCCCTGCACACGCTGCGCGCCGACATCGACTATGGCATCGCCACCGCAAAGACGACGTATGGCACCTGCGGCGTGAAGGTCTGGATCTTCAAGGGCGAGATCATGGAACACGATCCCATGGCGCAAGATAAGCGTTTGGCCGAAGCCGAAGCTGGTCGTCAGCAACGTCCGCAACCCACGCCCGCGCCGGCGCCGTAAGAGACGATCATGCTCCAACCCAAACGCACAAAGTTTCGCAAGCAGCACAAGGGCCGCATTCACGGCCCGGCCAAGGCGGGCACGCAGCTCAACTTCGGCGCCTATGGCCTCAAGGCGCTGGAACCCGAACGCCTCACCGCGCGCGAAATCGAGGCGGCACGCCGTGCGATCACGCGCCAGATGAAGCGCGCCGGCCGTGTGTGGATCCGCGTCTTCCCCGACGTGCCGGTGTCCAAAAAACCCGCCGAAGTGCGCATGGGTTCGGGCAAGGGCGCGCCGGAATATTGGGTGGCGAAGGTCAAACCGGGCCGCATCCTCTTCGAGATCGACGGCGTCGATGCCGCGACGGCGAAGGAAGCCATGCGCCTCGGATCGGCAAAACTTTCGATTGCGACGAAGTTCGTCGCGCGCATGGGTGCATGAGAAGCGCGATGGCGACGAAGAAACCCACCAAGGCCAAGAGCGCAGCCAAGCCGAAGAAGGCGAAGACCGCGAAATCTGCAAAGGCCACCAAGACATCGGCGAAGTCGTCGTCGAAGGCGGACGACTACCGCGCCAAGTCGGCGGATGAGCTGAACGACAGTCTGGTGCAGCTGAAGAAGGAGGCGTTCAACCTCCGCTTCCAGCGCGCCAACGGTCAGCTCGAAAAGACAAGCCGCGTGCGCGAGGTCCGCCGGACCATTGCCCGCATCGAAACAGTTTTGACGGAGCAGCGCCGCAAGGCCGGCTGAAGGACAGAAGGAAAAGAGAATGCCAAAGCGCGTGCTGCAGGGCGTCGTTGTCAGCGACAAGAATACCAAGACCGTCGTGGTGAAGGTGGAACGCCGCTTCACGCACCCGGTGATGGGGAAGACTGTGCGGCGCTCGAAGAAATATCACGCCCATGACGAAAAGGGCGAATACAAGGCCGGCGACATCGTTCGCATCCGCGAATGCCGTCCGCTTTCCAAGTTGAAGACCTGGGAAGCGTTCGAACGCGTGGGCAAGTGAGCCGCAGGGCACCGGAGTAGATTAGATGATTCAAATGTCCACCGAACTCGACGTCGCCGACAATTCCGGCGCGCGCCGCGTGATGTGCATCAAGGTGCTGGGCGGTTCGCATCGTCGCTATGCCGACGTCGGCGACATCATCGTCGTCTCCGTCAAGGAAGCCATTCCGCGCGGCCGCGTGAAAAAGGGCGAAGTGCTGAAGGCTGTCGTGGTGCGTACCGCGCATGGCGTGCGACGTCCCGACGGCAGCCTGATCCGGTTCGATGGCAATGCCGCCGTGCTGATCAACCCGCAGGGCGAGCCGATTGGTACGCGCATTTTCGGACCCGTCACCCGCGAACTGCGCGCCAAGAACCAGATGAAGATCATTTCGCTGGCACCGGAGGTGCTGTGATGCCTGCCAAGATTAAGAAGGGCGATCGCGTCGTCGTCACGACCGGCCGCGACAAGGGCAAAAAGGGCGAGGTCATGAAAGTCATGGCGGGCGAGAGCCGCGCGCTCGTCTCGGGCGTCAATATGGTCAAGCGCCATCAAAAGCAGACGCAGAAGCTCCAGGGCGGAATCGTCTCGAAGGAGTCGCCCGTCCATCTATCCAATATCGCCCACGCCGACCCGAAGGACGGATCGCCGACGCGCATCGGCTGGAAGAAACTGAATGACGGTCGCATGGTCCGCTTTGCGAAGAAGTCGGGTGAGGTCATCGATGTCTGAGGCTGGCAGCAAGAATCCGCGCGAGGCGGAACGAGCCGATGCAAAGGCGGCCAAGAAGTCGGGCGCCAAGCGCGAAATCGCGGCCGGCACGCAGGTGGCCGTCGGTGAACGTCAGCGCGACCCCAACTATATGCCGCGCTTCAAGAAGCGCTACAACGACGTCATCCGTCCCGAACTGATGAAAAAGTTCGGCTACAAGAACGTGTTGCAGGTTCCGCGCATCAACAAGATCGTGCTGAACATCGGTGCCGGCGAGGGTTCTCAGGATACCAAGAAGATTCAGGCCGCACTCAACGATCTGACGGCGATTGCCGGACAGAAGGCGGTGATAACGCGCGCCAAAAAGGCGATCTCGACCTTCAAGATCACCGCGGGCCGGCCGGTCGGCGTGAAGGTCACGCTGCGCCGGGACCAGATGTACGAATTCATGGACCGGCTCATCACCATGGCGCTGCCGCGCGTGCGCGACTTTCGTGGCGTCAAAGGCAACAGCTTCGACGGCCGGGGCAACTACGCCATGGGACTGAAAGAACACATCGTTTTCGTCGAGATCGACTACGACAAGACGGAAACGGTGTGGGGCATGGACATCATTGTCAACACGACTGCGAAGACCGACGCGGAAGCCAAAGAGCTTCTCAAGGGCTTCCAGTTTCCGTTTGTGAACTGAGGACGAGCGCAATGGCGAAAAAAAGCCAGATCAACCGTAACAGCAAGCGTGAAAAGCTTGTGGCGCAATATGCCGCGCGCCGCGCCGCGCTGAAGGCCCGGGCGGACGACATGAAGGTGCCAACCGAGGAGCGCTTCGCCGCACGCCTGAAGCTCGCCAAGTTGCCGCGCAACTCGTCCAAGACGCGCATTCATCACCGTTGCGACCTGAGCGGCCGACCCAAGGGCTTCTATCGCAAAGTCAAACTGTCGCGCATCGCACTTCGCGATCTCGCGAATTTTGGCCAGATCCCTGGCATGACCAAGGCGAGCTGGTAAGGAGAACGAACAAAATGGCGGTCACCGATCCCATTGGCGATCTATTAACGCGCATTCGCAACGGCCAGCTTCGCGGTCTGGCGAAGGTGAAGTCGCCCAATTCGCGGCTTCGCGCACGGCTGCTCGACGTGCTGAAGGAAGAAGGCTTCATCCGCGGCTACACGGAAGTCGAGCTCAAGTCCGGCACGCGCGAAATCGAAATCGAACTCAAGTACCATGAAGGCCAGCCGGTGATCCGCGAGTTGAAGCGCGTGTCGACGCCGGGGCGCCGGGTTTATACGTCGGTGAAGGAACTCAAGCCCCATCGCCAAGGTCTTGGTGTGTCGATCGTCTCCACGCCGCAGGGCGTGATGACCGACACCCATGCCCGCGAGAAGAATGTGGGCGGCGAAGTCCTCTGCCAGGTGTTCTAAGGAGCGCATGATGTCTCGTATCGGCAAAAAGCCGGTTGCATTGCCAAAGGGCGTTACCGCCATGGTCGAAGGCAAGACCGTGAAGGTGAAGGGCCCTAAGGGCGAGCTGAAGGTCACACTGGTCCCAGAAGTGGATGCCAGCGTCGGGGACGATGGCGTCACCTTGACTCCGCACTTGGAGATGGAAGGTGCCGACGCCATGTGGGGCATGTCGCGCACACTGGTGAATAATCTCGTCGTCGGCGTCACGGCGGGCTTCACCTCCAAGCTCGAAATTCAGGGCGTCGGCTATCGCGCGGCGGTGCAGGGCAAGAACCTGAACCTGCAACTCGGCTTCAGTCACGATGTGGCCTATCCGATTCCTGCCGGCATCGCGATCACGGCGGAAAAGCCGACGATGCTAACGATCTCCGGCATCGACAAACAGCTCGTCGGTCAGGTCGCAGCCGAGATTCGCTCCTATCGGCCGCCGGAGCCCTATAAAGGTAAGGGCGTGCGGTATGAGGGCGAATATGTCCGCCGCAAGGAAGGCAAGAAGAAATGACGAAGAATCTCTTCGACCGCCGCAAGAAGCGCACGCGGTTTCGTGTCATCACAAATGCGGGGGGTCGTCCGCGCCTCTCCGTATTTCGGTCGGGCCGGCACATCTATGCGCAGATCATCGACGATCGTGCTCAAGCGACGGTCGCCGCTGCTTCGACCAACGAGAAGGAAGACAAGGCGCCCAAGACGTGGAACGTCGCGGCGGCGGGCACGGTCGGCAAGAAGATCGCCGAACGCGCGATTGCCAAGGGCATCAAGCAGGTCGTGTTCGATCGCGGCGGCTACATCTATCATGGGCGCATCAAAGCGCTCGCGGAAGCGGCCCGCGAGGGCGGCCTGGAATTCTGAAAGAGAGTTGAAACATGGCGCGTGAAGAAGGCAGACGGCGCGAGCGCGGTGATCGCGAGGAACGCGACAGCGAGTTCGTCGACAAGCTGGTCCACATCAATCGCGTGGCCAAGGTCGTCAAGGGCGGTCGCCGTTTTGGTTTTGCAGCACTCGTCGTCGTCGGTGATCAGCGCGGCCGCGTCGGTTTTGGTCACGGCAAGGCGCGCGAGGTACCCGAAGCGATCCGTAAGGCGACGGAGGCCGCCAAGCGCGCGCTCATCCGCGTGCCGCTCAAGGACGGCCGCACCTTGCATCACGAAGTCCGCGGCCATCATGGTGCCGGCAAGGTGATTGTTCGTCCGGCGCCCGCCGGTACGGGCGTGATCGCCGGTGGTCCGCTGCGGGCGGTGTTCGAAGCACTCGGCGTCGGCGACGTCGTGTGCAAATCGCTCGGCACCTCCAATCCCTACAATATGGTGCGCGCCATTTTTGACGCGCTGAAGAACCAGCAGAGTCCGCGCATGGTCGCGCAACGTCGCGGCCGCAGCGTCACCGAAATCATCGCCCGCCGCGAAGGCCAAAAGGGCGAGCAGGCCGCCGCCGGCTAGGAAAACCAATCATGGCAGACAAGAAAACGAAGAAAACCGTGACTGTGCGCCAGATCCACAGCGCCAATCGCAAGCCCGAAATCCAGGCTGCGACTCTGCGCGGTCTCGGTCTCGGCAAAATCCGCCGCACGCGTACGCTCGAGGACACCCCATCGGTTCGCGGCATGATCCATGCCGTCAAACACCTCGTCGAGGTTGTTGAAGAAAGCAAGTGACATGAAGCTCAACGAAATTCACAACAATGCCGGCGCACATAAGCGCAAGACAAAAGTCGGACGCGGCTCGTCCTCCGGGCTCGGCAAGACTTCGGGGCGCGGCGTGAAGGGTGCCAAGGCGCGCACCGGCACGAAGGTCTATGGCTTCGAAGGTGGCCAGATGCCGCTGCACATGCGCGTCCCCAAGCGCGGTTTCAACAACATCTTCGCCAATAATTTTGTCGAACTGAATCTCGGACGCCTGCAAAAGGCGATCGACGACAAGAAGATCGATGCGGGCCAGAAGATCACGGGTGAGACGCTGCGCAAGGCCAATCTCGTCCACAAAAACCGTGACGGCGTACGCCTGCTCGGCGACGGCGAACTCAAGGCCAAGATCGACATCGAGGTCGCTGGCGCTTCCGCGTCCGCGCGCGCGGCGGTTGAAAAGGCCGGCGGCACGCTGACAACGACCTTCAAGAAGGCCAACTACATGAACAAGAAGGGCGAGCCGGGCAAAAGGAAGCAGCGCCGCGCGAAAGCCGCGGAAAAGCGGGCAGCCCGGGCCGGTTAGGCTATATTGGCCTCGCGCGTCGGTTGAACTTGTCGATGCGTGGAGCCGACCCGATATAAAGTCGGCCCGAATCGGGAGAGAGACATGGCGTCAGCAGCCGAACAATTGGCCGCCAATTTCAATTTCAGCAGCTTCGGCAAGGCGACCGAGCTTCGCCAGCGCATTCTGTTCACGCTTGGTGCACTCATCATCGCAAGGCTCGGCACCTACATCCCGATGCCCGGCATCGATCCCGCGGAACTCGCACGCCAGCTGACGCAACAGTCGGGCGGCCTGCTCGACGTCTTCAACGTGCTGGCGGGCGGTGCGATCAGCCGCATGGCGATCTTCTCGCTCGGCATCATGCCCTACATCTCGGCCTCCATCATCATCCAGTTGATGACGACGGTTTTTCCCGAACTCGAGAACCTGAAGAAGGAAGGCGAAGCGGGACGCAAGGTCCTCAACCAATATACCCGCTACGGCACGGTCGGACTTGCCGCCGTTCAGGCCTACGGCATCGCGCTTGGTCTCGAGCATTGGGGACATGTGGTGATCGCGCCAGGCTTGTTCTTCCGGCTGTCGGCGGTCATTACACTCACCGGCGGCACGATCTTGCTGATGTGGCTCGGCGAACAGATCACCAGCCGCGGCGTCGGCAACGGCATTTCGCTTATCATCTTCGCCGGTATCGTGGCGCGTTTCCCGCAATATATCGGCCAGGCGTTCGAGTCGGTCAGAACGGGCTCGATCGGCCCCTTGATGATCATTGGCGGCACGCTCTTCATCGCAGCACTCGTGACCGGCATCGTCTTCATGGAACGGGCGCAGCGGCGACTGCTTGTGCAATATCCAAAGCGACAAGTGGGTAATAAGATGTACGGCGGAGAGGCGTCGCATCTGCCGCTCAAACTCAACGTCTCGGGCGTCATTCCGCCGATCTTCGCGTCGTCCATCCTTCTGATGCCGACAACAGTCGCCGGCTTCAACGCGCAGAGCATCCCCGATTGGCTGCAGACGATTGTGACCTACATCAGCCACGGTCAGCCGCTCTATCTCGTGCTCTACGGTTTGATGATTCTATTCTTCTCGTTCTTCTACACCTCGATCGTTTTCAATCCCGAGGAGACTGCCGACAATCTGCGGAAATATGGCGGCTTCATTCCCGGCATTCGCCCCGGCAAGAAAACGGCGGAGCACATCGACTATGTTCTGACCCGTATCACGGTGGTTGGCGCACTCTACCTCGCGGGCGTCTGCCTTATTCCTGAGATCGCGTCCGCCTATTACAACGTGCCCTTTTATCTCGGCGGCACGTCGATCCTGATCGTGGTGAGCGTGACGATGGACACCGTCGCCCAGATTCAAAGCCATCTCATCGCTCAACAATATGAAGGTCTCATCAAGAAGGCGAAGCTCAGGGGGGCGCGTCGTTGAACCTGGTTTTGTTTGGACCTCCTGGCGCCGGCAAAGGCACGCAGGCGAAGGTCCTCGTGGAGACGCGCGGCCTGCCGCAACTCTCGACGGGTGAAATGCTGCGCGCCGCCGTCAAGGCCGGCACACCGCTCGGCAAAAAAGTCGACGCGCTACTCACCAAGGGTGAGCTCGTTCCCGACGCCATCGTCATCGACATCATCGCCGAACGCTATGACCAGCCGGACTGTGCTAAAGGCGCGGTGTTCGACGGATTTCCGCGCACCATCGCTCAAGCCGAGGCACTCGACGCCATGCTCGCCGCACGGGGCAAACGGATCGACGCGGTCCTCGAACTCAAGGTCAACGACAAGGCGTTGCTCGACCGCGTTGAACAACGCATAAAGGACGGCGGCATTCTGCGCTCGGACGACACGCCCGAAACGCTGCAACATCGTCTTGGTGTCTACTACAAGAACACCGCCCCACTGCTCGACTATTACGGCAAGCAGGGCAAGGTCGTGACGATCGACGGCATGGCAGCCATTGCCGACGTCACCAAACACATCGCCGCGGCGCTGGATGCGGTCCGCTAGCGGAGCAGCAGTTTTCAAAGGTCCAGCGGTTCGCCAAAACCACCCACGAAACAACGTGTTAATAGCCATTGACTGGCGAGGCGCGATTCATATAATCCGCGCCCTTGCGGACGATTTCCCTGGAAATATCCGGTGTTTTGGCGCGTGCAGTCCCATGCCGCGACCCGGTCATTTGCTCGGAGACGTTGCAGCGGAAATAACAAAGCTTTTTCAAGGCTTTGTTGACACTCGGAGAAACTCGTGGCTCGCATCGCCGGCGTCAATATTCCTACCCAGAAACGGGTCGAGATCGGCCTGCGCTACATTCACGGAATCGGCCCGGCTAAGGCCAAGGAGATTTGCGAAAAGGTCGGTATTGCGACCTCGCGCCGCGTGCACGACCTGACCGAGGCGGAAATCATCCAGATCCGCGAGGCGATCGATCGCGACTATCTCGTCGAAGGCGATCTGCGCCGCGAAGTGGCGATGAACATCAAGCGGCTGATGGATCTCGGCTGCTATCGTGGCCTGCGCCACCGCAAGAGTCTGCCGGTTCGCGGCCAACGCACGCACACCAACGCGCGCACGCGCAAGGGCCCAGCGAAGGCGATCGCCGGCAAGAAGAAGGTCACGAAGTAATCACATGGCAGCTCCAGCAGCAGCAGAAAAAAAAGCGGGCCGCGCTCGCAAGAAGGAAAAGAAGAACGTTGTCGTCGGCGTGGCGCATGTCGCTGCGACGTTCAACAACACGATCATCACGATCACCGACCAGCAGGGAAACTCCGTGTCCTGGTCGTCGGCTGGAATGATGGGCTTCAAGGGCTCGCGCAAGTCGACGCCGTATGCCGCGCAGGTCGCGGCCGAGGACGCCGGCAAGAAGGCGATGGAACACGGCATGCGAACGCTGGAAGTCGAGGTGACTGGTCCAGGTTCGGGCCGCGAATCTGCGCTGCGCGCCTTGCAGGCCGTCGGCCTTGTCGTGACTTCGATCCGCGACGTCACGCCGATCCCCCACAATGGCTGCCGGCCGCCCAAGCGCCGCAGGGTCTGAGAATTTGCTTTCGGAATAGAGCGTACCCGTCGAACGCAATGGGTGTGGTCCGACACGTCCGGGAAACGATGAGGAACTTATGTTTCAGAAGAACTGGCAGGAATTGATCAAGCCGGGAAAGTTGAAGATTGAGGGCGGCCACGAAGCCGGCAAGTCCGCAACGATCACCGCCGAACCGCTCGAGCGTGGCTTCGGCCTCACGCTCGGAAACGCATTGCGCCGCGTGCTGCTGTCGTCGCTGCAAGGCGCTGCGGTGACCTCGATTCAGATCGAAGGCGTGCTGCACGAGTTCTCCTCGATCGCCGGCGTGCGCGAAGACGTCACCGACATCGTGCTCAACGTGAAGCAGATGGCGCTGCGCATGCATGCCGAAGGCCCCAAGCGGCTTTCGCTGAAGGCGCAAGGTCCCATCGAAGTCACCGCCGGCATGATCACGGGGACCTCCGACATCGAAATCCTCAATCCCGAACTGGTGCTGTGCACCATCGACGAAAAGGTCGAGTTCCGCATGGAGCTGACCATCGCGACCGGAAAGGGCTACGTGCCTGCGGAACGCAACCGCCCGGAAGACGCGCCGATCGGGCTCATTCCGGTCGACTCGCTGTTCTCGCCCGTCAAGAAAGTCTCCTACAAGGTTGAGAACACCCGCGAGGGCCAGATCCTCGACTACGACAAGCTCTCCCTCGTCGTGGAGACGAACGGCGCCGTCACGCCGGACAATGCGGTCGCCTACGCCGCGCGCATCCTGCAGGACCAACTCCAGGTCTTCATCAACTTCGAGGAGCCGCGTGAGCGTGTCGCCGAGGAGGCGAAGCCTGATCTCGCCTTCAATCCGGTGCTGCTCAAGAAGGTGGACGAGCTCGAACTTTCGGTGCGCTCGGCCAACTGTCTCAAGAACGACAACATCGTCTATATCGGCGATCTCATCCAGAAGACCGAAGCCGAAATGCTGCGCACGCCGAACTTCGGTCGCAAGTCGCTGAACGAGATCAAGGCGGTGCTCGCCGAAATGGGCCTGCATCTCGGCATGGAAGTGCCCGGTTGGCCGCCTGAGAATATCGAAGACCTCGCCAAGCGGTACGAGGATCAGTATTAGGAACGGATGGCCGGGTCGCGCTGACGCTGCCCGGCCATGACGAGGATTTAAGGACATGCGTCATCGCAATTCGGGCCGAAAGCTAAACGTCACCTCGTCGCATCGAACCGCGATGTTCGCGAACATGATGGCCGCGCTGATCAAGCACGAGCAGATCAAGACGACCCTGCCCAAGGCCAAGACGATCCGTCCCGTCATGGAAAAGCTCGTCACGTTGTCGCGCCGTGGCGCCAAGGACCTGCATGCGCGGCGTCAGGCCCTCGCCCAAGTTCGCGACGCCGACCAGGTCAAGAAGCTGTTCGACGTGATCGGTCCGCGCTATGCCGCGCGTCCCGGCGGTTACACACGTGTCCTGAAGGCGGGCTTTCGCCACGGCGACAACGCGCCAATGGCTTTCATCGAATTCGTCGACCGCGATGAGGCCGCTAAGGGCCAGGATTCTGGTCCCGTCGAGATCCGTGACGAGGATGACAGCGACGCCTAGTCCTCACTTTTGCCACGCTTTGAATTAGATTGAGGGCGGCTTCCACCGCCCTTTTTCTTTGACAATGAAGAGGCATTGTTCATGAGACTCAGGCAATTCGTTCCGCTCGGCTTGGCACTCCTGCTCGCGGCTTCCGCACTCGCCGATCCGCCGCGGGCGGTGCCGAGTTCGATGCCGCAGGTGCAACTCACTTTCGCGCCGATCGTCAAACGCGTCGCGCCGGCCGTGGTGAATGTCTACGCCCGGACCGTGGTGCAGGCGCCGACAAATCCGATCTTTTCCGACCCTATGTTCGCTCAGCTGTTCGGCAATCCGCAGATGCGTCAGCGCGTGCAGCAATCGCTTGGCTCCGGCGTCATCGTGCGCTCCGACGGCGTCATCCTGACCAACAATCACGTCGTGCAGGGCGGTGCGAATATCGTCGTGGCGCTTTCCGACAAGCGCGAGTTCCGTGCCAAGGTTCTGCTCGCCGATCCGCGCACCGACGTCGCCGTGCTCAAGATCGACACGCGTGGCGAGCAGCTCGCGACGGTCCCCTTCGCCGACAGCGACAAGGTGCAGGTGGGCGACCTCGTGCTGGCGATCGGCGATCCCTTCGGTGTCGGCCAGACGGTGACGATGGGGATCGTCTCGGCGCTGGCGCGCACCCAGATCGGCGCCTCCGACTACCAGTTTTTCATCCAGACCGACGCCGCGATCAATCCCGGCAACTCCGGCGGTGCGCTGGTGACGAGCGATGGCCGGCTCGCCGGCATCAACACGTCCATCCTCTCGCGCACGGGCGAGTCGATCGGCATCGGCTTTGCTATTCCGGCGAACCTTGCGCGTCGCGTGCTTGAGGGCGCACTCGGCGGCGGCATCAAGCTCGCCTGGATCGGGGCCGAAGGGCAGCCGGTCACCGCGGCAATCGCGGCCAGTCTCGGCATTTCGGTTCCGAATGGCGTGCTGTTGCGCAGCGTCTATCCTGGCGGTCCCGCCGCCCAAGCCGGTCTCAAGACCGGCGATGTGATCTTTACCGTCGATGGCCAACCGGTGAACGACATGCAGTCGCTCAACTACCGCATCGCGACACATAGGGTCGGCGACGTGGTGAAGATGCACGTTCATTTGGCCAAGCAGGCATCGGACGTTTCCGTCACGCTGGCATTGCCTCCAGAAAATCCGCCGCGCGAATTGCAGACCATCGGCGGCCGCAATCCGCTGACAGGTGCGCAGGTGGAAAACCTCTCGCCGGCGACGGCCACGGAACTGCAGATGCCGCTGATGTCCAAAGGTGTCGCCATTGTTTCGGTGACGGCGGGAACGCCGTCAGGAAGCTACGGCTTCCAGCAAGGCGATGTGGTGCGCGGCGTCAATGGCGCGGCGATCAGCAGAGTCGCCGATCTGCAGCGTGCGCTCGCGAGTGCCAATCACTGGGATCTCGTGGTCGATCGCGGCGGCCAACGCCTGACGCTGAGCGTGGACGGATAGCGCGAAGCCTGTTGCTTTGGGCTAATCTGGGTGCATGAGCGATCTCTTCGAGGCTGGAGGACTTTCCGACGATGCGCCACGGCCGCTGGCCGACCGGCTGAGGCCGAAAACCTTGGCCGAGGTCGTCGGCCAGGATCACATCATCGGCGCCAATGGTCCGATCGGGCGCATGATCGTGCAAGCGCGACCGCTCTCGATCATCCTGTGGGGACCTCCGGGCACCGGCAAGACAACGATTGCGCGTCTCCTTTCGACGGCGTTCAAGCTCCAGTTCGAACAATTGTCCGCCGTGTTCTCCGGTGTCGCCGACCTCAAAAAGACGTTCGACGCCGCACGGCAGCGGCGCAAGATGGGGCAGGGCACTCTCCTTTTCATCGACGAAATCCACCGCTTCAACCGCAGCCAGCAGGACTCGTTTTTGCCCGTCGTCGAGGACGGCACCGTCGTGCTGGTTGGCGCCACGACGGAAAATCCCTCGTTCGAACTTAACGGCGCGTTGCTTTCGCGCGCGCAGGTGCTGGTGTTGCGCCGGCTCGACGATGCGGCGCTCGAGATTCTGCTCCAACGCGCCGAAGCACATTACGGCGAACCATTTCGTCTTACCGACGATGCGCGCGCCTCGCTGCGGGCCATGGCGGACGGCGACGGGCGCTACCTCCTTAACCTCGCTGAAGAGCTCGCCGCGATCAGAACCGTCAAGCCGATGGATACGGCCGAACTCGTCGCCGCCATCCAGAAGCGCGCGCCGCTCTACGACAAGTCGCGCGAGGAGCACTACAACATCATCTCCGCGCTGCATAAGTCGATCCGTGGCTCCGATCCCGATGCCGCACTCTATTGGCTGGCACGCATGCTGGCGGGTGGCGAGCAGCCGCTCTACATCGCACGCCGGCTGGTGCGGGCCGCGGTCGAAGATGTCGGGCTCGCCGATCCCAATGCTTTGATTCAGGCGTTGGCAGCCAAGGACATGTTCGACTTTCTCGGCAGCCCCGAAGGCGAAATCGCGCTGGCGCAGACTGTGATCTATCTGGCGACGGCGCCCAAATCCAACGCGGTCTATACCGCGCTGGGCGCGGCGAAGCGCGCCGCGGCGGAGCATGGCTCGCTGATGCCGCCGGCGCACATCCTCAACGCGCCGACCAAGCTGATGAAGAAGCTCGGCTACGGCAAAGGTTACGAGTACGATCCCGAAACCGAGGAAGGTTTCTCCGGTCAGAACTATTTCCCGGACGCCATGGCGCGCGAACAGTTCTACGTGCCGAAGGAGACCGGATTCGAACGCGAGGTCGCCAAGCGGCTCGACTATTGGGCGAAGCTCAGAACGAAGAAGAGTAGTGCATAGTAGGCCCTCGTTCGGCTCCGGGGAGGCGAGACGCGAATGGGAATCTGCTATAGCTCCCGGCAGATAACATTCGGTTCACCTCATGCAACTGGGCATCCTCCTCGCCGTCGCGCTCGGCGGCGCCATCGGCTCGCTGCTGCGCTATTTCACGGCGGGAGCGATACAGTCCGCCGCATCGTCCGGATTTCCCTGGGGCATTTTTGTCGTCAATATCTCCGGGGGCTTCGCCATGGGCATCATCGTCGAGCTCGCAGCCCTTAGGTTGAGCATGACACCCGAAGTCCGTGCGTTTCTAACGGTTGGCATACTCGGCGGCTACACCACCTTCTCCACATTTTCCCTCGACAGCGTGCTCCTGATCGAACGCGGCAGCTATGTCAGTGCCGCGATCTATATCGCAGGCTCCGCCATTCTCTCGATCCTCGCTCTCTTCGCCGGCCTCTGGCTGGTGCGCTCGATCTGATGAGCAAGACGGCTCGCATCGACCATGACGACGACGGCATCCGCGTGGATCGCTGGTTCAAACGTCACTATCCCTCGCTCACGCACGGCCGCCTCGAAAAACTCCTGCGCACTGGCCAAGTTCGCCTCGACGGGAAGCGCGTCAAGGCGGCCGATCGCGTCGCAGTCGGTCAGACGGTTCGTTTGCCGCCACAAATCGTTCATGGCGATCTCAGCGAAAAGCCGCAACAATCCGTGAAACCTACGATGCGCGGCGACCTAGAGGACATGATCCTCTACATGGACAAGTCCGTCATCGTCCTGAACAAACCGTCGGGGCTTGCGACACAGGGCGGCAGCGGTTTGACGGAGCACGTCGACGGCATGCTTGACAGTCTCGCTTTCGAGAAGAACAGCCGGCCCAAACTCGTTCACCGCCTCGATCGCGATACTTCCGGCGTCCTCGTGATCGCACGCACCGCGACCGCCGCGTCGGGGCTGTCGCGCTCACTGGCTCAGCGCGACGCGCAGAAAATCTACTGGGCGCTCACCAAGGGCGTGCCCAAGGTCAAACGCGGCACGATCAAGGCTGCGCTCGCCAAGGAGAGCGGCTTCGGTGCGCACGGTCGCGACGAACGCATGACGACGGTCGAAAAAGGCGCCGTCAGCGAGAATGCAAAGGACGCCGTCACCGACTATGCGGTGATCTCGACGGCAGGTGAAGAGTTCGCCTTCGTCGCCGTCAAGCCGCTGACCGGCCGCACGCACCAGATACGTGTCCATTTGGCGGCCCTAGGAACGCCGATCGTCGGCGACTTCAAATATGGCGGCACCGAGGTGCGCGGTCGCGGCGAGATCGCGAACCGCCTGCATCTGCATGCCCGCTCCATCGATATCGCAAGGCCGGACGGCGGCCGGCTTGTTGTCACCGCGCCACTGCCGCCCCATATGCTAAAAACCTGGCAGCTGCTCGGCTTCGATACCGAGCTGATAGCCAATCCCTTCGAGAAGAAACCAAGGCGCAAAAGATGACGAACCGTCCTTCCATCATCCGCAATTGGCGCGACGTCGAATATCCGGGCGTGCCGGACTCCGCCGATGCGGACCAGGCTGCGGCGTTCGCCAACCTGAGCGGCGAAGCGGGACTGGTGCATCTCAGCGCCGGACATCTACGCCTTCCGCCGGGCGCGCGCTCCGGTCCGCCCGCCGCCATGCGCGACGAGGAAGAGTTCGTATTCGTCTTGCAAGGCTCGCCCGATCTGTGGGCCGACGGTTACCTCTATCGCCTCAAGGAAGGCGACGGCGTTGCCCTGCATGCGCGCACCGGCATGGCCAACGCCTTTCTCAACAACTCCAACGAAGACGTCCACCTCTTCATGTTCAAGGAAGGCTCGCTGTTCGGCGCGCGGCTTTTCTTTCCGACCGACCCTGTCGCCACTGCGCGCGCTGATGGCTTGCGCAAGCTGTGGAAGGACGCGCCACGCCGCAGGCTTGGTCCGCACGACGGGCTGACCGACAAGAAGCGCGGCAAGCCAGCGCCGGAAGGTTCGCGCAAGACGCGGCGGCCCGAATTCGTCTTGCAGTGGCGCGACATCCTGGAAACGAAAGCCTCGCGCTACCCCAATTCGACGGAAGAGCAGGGCATCGATGCCAAGTTCGGCAAGCGCGCGCGCTTCACCCGCATCGGTTTTCACCTCGAAATTCTCAAACCCGGACGCCGCACCTCCTATCCGCATGCCGAGCGCGACGAAGAAGAATTCGTCTATGTCGCATCGGGCACGGTCGACTGCTGGCTCGACGGCCACATCCACCCGATGGGCGAAGGCGACTTCGTCGGCTGGGAGGCCGGAACCGGCATCACCCATGTCGTCATGAACAACAGCGATGCCGATGCGACCCTGCTCGTTGGTGGCGAAGCGTCTCGCTTCGCGGGCCAATGCTGGTATCCCTATCATCCCTCGCGCAAGAAGGAGATGGGACCCAACTATTGGGACGATCATCCGATTCCGAAACTCGGTCCGCATGATGGTCTTCCCGATGCACTGCGCGCGCGCGTGCCGGCGAAGGCACGCAAATCCGCCCTCGCGGCGAACATCGCGGCGCTCACCCTGAAGCCGTTGCCCAAGAAGCGGCGCGCGTGAAGCGCTTTTACAAAGACGTTTGCGTTGCCGACGACTACTCCATTCTCCTCGACGGCAAGCCGATCAAGACTCCGGCCAAGGCTGATGTGATTGCGCCAACTCGTGCGCTGGCCGAAGCCATTGCGCAGGAGTGGCGCGAACAGGGTGCCGAAATCTGGCCAGCCACGATGTTCCTGACCAAGCTCGCCAATACCGCGATAGACCGTGTCGAGCCGCTACGCGAGGCGTTCCTGCGCGAACTCGCCGAGTATGCGCGCAGCGATCTTCTTTGCTACCGCGCGAGCGAACCGGCCGCGCTGGCGGAGCGTCAAGCCGCGGGCTGGGACCCGCTGCTTGATTGGGCCAGGGCGCGCTTTCGGGCATCACTGCGAGTGACGCACGGAGTCCGTCCGATTGCGCAGGACGAAGACAGCATCGCCGCGCTTACGCGCGATCTCCACAACTCCGATCGCTGGCGCCTTGCGGCGTTGCAGTCTGCGACGACGCTGACTGGCTCCCTCATCCTCGCGCTCGCCGTGGCGGAGGAGCGACTCGACGCGGCGGAAGCATTCACGCTGTCGCGAATCGACGAGGCGTTCCAAGCCGAAAATTGGGGCCGTGATGCCGAGGCCGAGGAACGCGAGCAACGCTTGGCGCAAGAACTTGCCGCCACCGCCCGATTCCTGGCCCTGGCGCGGTCTTGACCGGCGGGCGCGGCGATAACAGTGTGCCGCTCAAATTCGCCAGCATAGGCCGCGCCATGAAACACATCGTCCAGGACCTCGAGCAGCGCCGCGAGCAGGCCAGATTAGGCGGCGGCAAGGCCCGTATCGCGGCCCAGCATGCCCGCGGCAAGCTGACGGCGCGCGAGCGCGTCGAGTTGCTCCTCGACGCCAATTCCTTCGAAGAGTTCGACATGTTCGTCGAACACCGCAACACCGACTTCGACACGGACAAGAATCGCTTCCCGGGCGACGGCGTGGTCACGGGCTGGGGCACTATCAATGGCCGCATGGTCTATGTCTTCGCCAAGGACTTCACGGTGCTGGGCGGCTCGACCTCCGAATGGCATGCCCAGAAGATCTGCAAGATCCAGGACATGGCGATGCAGAACGGCGCGCCGTGCATCGGCCTGTTCGATTCGGGAGGCGCCCGAATCCAGGAAGGTGTTGGTTCCCTCGCGGCTTACGGCGAAGTCTTCAAGCGAAATGTCATCGCCTCGGGCGTGGTGCCGCAGATCAGCGTGATCATGGGACCGTGCGCCGGCGGCGACGTCTATTCGCCGGCCATGACCGACTTCATCTTCATGGTGCGCGACACCTCCTACATGTTCATCACCGGTCCCGACGTCGTGAAGACCGTCACCCATGAGGACGTGACGCCCGAGGGCCTCGGCGGCGCCAAGGTCCACACCACCAAGTCCGCTGTCGCCGATGGGGCCTACGACAACGACGTCATCTGCCTCGAAGAGATGCGCCGGCTCTACGATTTCCTGCCACTCAACAATCGCGACAAGGTTCCCGTTTGGCCGACCAGCGATGATCCGCGCCGCGAGGAGCTCTCGCTCGACACGCTGATCCCTGAAAGTCCCAACAAGCCCTACGACATGAAGGAGCTGATCACCAAGGTCGCCGACGAAGGCGATTTCTTCGAGATCGGCGAGGCCTTCGCCAAGAACATCATCACCGGTTTCGGCCGCATCGAGGGTCACACGGTCGGCTTCGTCGCCAACCAGCCGATGGTGCTGGCCGGCGTGCTCGACAGCGATGCCTCGCGCAAGGCCGCACGCTTCGTACGCTTCTGCGACTGTTTCAACATTCCGCTTGTCACGTTCGTCGACGTTCCCGGATTCCTGCCCGGCGTGGCGCAGGAACATGGCGGCATCATCAAGCACGGCGCCAAGCTTCTCTTCGCCTTCACCGAAGCGACCGTTCCGAAGGTCACCGTCATCACGCGCAAGGCCTACGGCGGCGCCTATGACGTGATGGCGTCCAAGCACATGCGTGCCGACGTGAACTATGCCTGGCCCACCGCGCAGATCGCCGTGATGGGCGCCAAGGGCGCGGTCGAAATCATCTTCCGCAACGAGCGCGGCAATCCCGACGCCATTGCCGAGCGGACCAAGGAATATGAAGACCGCTTCCTCAATCCGTTCGTCGCCGCCTCACGCGGCTATATCGACGACGTTATCCGGCCGCACTCGACCCGCTGGCGCATCGCCCGCGCGCTGCGCATGCTGCGCAACAAGCAGGTGCCGCACATCTGGAAGAAGCACGACAACATTCCGTTGTGATTTCTGGACGCATTTGTCGGGATATAGCGTAACTGGTCATTTGACCGACTCGGTTCAAGTGCAGCCTCGCGTTTTACAAAATAAGTTTCTGAAAAAATTCGTGCTGCGGAAGTTATCCAACGATCTGCGTTGCTTTAGATCGTAAGAGTCCGCGGCGCGGTTGGAAAAACGTCTCCGTCTCCGCTGGATAAGTTTGCCCGATTTCGACATCGCACCCGCCATCCATCCTTCGACAAGCTCAGGATGAGGAATAGAAAATGGTCCTCACCCTGAGCTTGTCGAAGGGCGAGGACCGACCTCCCCGCAAGGGGGAGGTGACAACTAACTGTCTATCTCCCGCTCGCGTCGGCCCAGCATTCCATCTCGACGCGTGCGCCGAGGATAAGCTGATGCGCACCGATCGCCGTGCGGGCAGGGTAGCGGCCGGCCTGGAAGTAGGGCGCGTAGATCTTGTTGAACGCTCCCCATTCGGCCATGTCGGCGAGATAGACCGCGGCCTTGAAGACATGCTCGAAGCCGAGACCGCACTCCTTCAGAACGCTCTCGATGTTCTGCATCATCTGCCGGCTTTCGGCTTCGATGCCGCCCGGGACGAGCGCCATTTTGCCGGGCGCATTTCCAATCGAGCCCGACAAGTAGACGACGTCGCCTGATCGCACGGCTTGACTGAAGGGCAGATTGGCCGTTTTTGCCGCGTCCGAATTGATGAAGGTGAGCATGTGGAGTTCCGAAGATTGTGTGTCTTAGCCATCGTGACGAGCCGGGTGCACGGTCGCAATGTACCGGAGTCTCCCGAATGGCTCGAGCGACGCGGAAATATGAAGGAGGGTCACCGATGACGGGTTCCCGGCCGCCCCTGCGTCAACGCCCGGCCCGGTTTACGGATACGCTGTGACGCCCTAAAACCTAGCCGCGTCAGGGCCTTCATGGCCGGCCGGGGGAAACGTTGTTCAAGAAGATTCTGATTGCCAATCGCGGCGAAATCGCCTGCCGCGTCATCAAGACGGCCCGCAAGATGG
>Ga0207693_10001209_pt1 | contig 23010 bp, 20 predicted proteins | sample LARL81metaG_FD_184347 | JGI IMG/M metagenome (GOLD analysis project Ga0207693, IMG submission 184347) | Corn, switchgrass and miscanthus rhizosphere microbial communities from Kellogg Biological Station, Michigan, USA - LAR L8-1 metaG... | ecosystem: Host-associated > Plants > Roots >... | reverse complement strand
GATCTCGCGCCGTATCGTCCGCAGCGCTTCGGCTCGGAACGGATTCGGGCAATCGGCACCCAAAGTGATCTCGTCCACGCCGATTGATCGTTACCAGGATCGTTAACTCAAGCGAAGACTCATGACGACATTCCGAACGCTCGCCACCGTCCGCCATCACGGCATGGAGCTGACCGACTACGAATTCAGCGTGCCGCTGGACCATGCGCAAACTTCGGGCGAGACGCTGTCGATTTTCGCGCGGGCCGTGAGGAACAGCGAAACCGAGTCGGCGACGCGTCCCTGGCTGGTCTTCCTCCAGGGAGGGCCCGGCTTCCCGGGACCGCGACCGCTCGACAAATCGGGCTGGCTCAAGCGCGCTCTGGACGATTACCAGGTGCTGCTGCTCGATTCGCGCGGCAACGGCCGCAGCAGCGTGGTATTGCCGCAGACGCTGGCCCGGCGCGGCAACGCGCGCGCGCAGGCCGATTATCTGATGCACTTTCGCGCCGACAGCATCGTTCGCGATGCCGAGGTGATCCGTCGCCAGCTGCTCGGCAAGGACGAGCCCTGGAGCGTGCTCGGGCAGAGTTACGGCGGGTTCTGCGCCGTGCATTACCTGTCGGCCTTTCCGCACGGCCTGCGCGAAGTCTTCATCACCGGCGGCCTGCCGCCGCTCGAAGGCGCTGCCGACGACTACTACCGGCACACCTATCCGGAGGTGCAGCGCAAGACGCGACAATTCTTCACCCGCTACCCGGCCGATCTTGCACTGTGTACCCGCATTTTCGAGCATCTGCATCGTCATGAGGTCGCCCTGCCCGGAGGCGGGCGCCTGACGGTTCGCCGCTTCCAGCAGGCCGGCTTCATGCTCGGGTTCCACGACGGGATGGAGAAGCTGCACTACCTGATCGAGGACGCTTTCTGCGCCGGGCTGCACGGCGACGAGCTCGGCCTGCCGTTCCTGCATGCGCTCGAACATTCACAATCGTTCGAGACCAATCCGATATTCGCGGTGTTGCACGAGATGTGCTACACGCAGGGCGCCGCCGCGCGCTGGTCGGCCGAGCGCATTCGCGGCGAGTTTCCCGACACGAACTGGGCGCCAGGCAAGCCGCCTTCGTTCACCGGCGAAATGATCTATCCGTGGATGTTCGACGAATATCCCGGCCTGCGGTCGTTGCGCGAGGTGGCCGAGCTGCTGGCGCACGAGGAGCGCTGGCCGGCCTTGTACGATCCGGCGCAACTGGCGCGCAACACCGTGCCCTGTGTCGCGACGATCTACGCCGAGGACATGTTCGTCCCGCGCGCGCTTTCCGAGCGAACCGCCGCATCGATCGCCGGCACCAAAGTCTGGCTGACCAACGAATACGAGCACAGCGGGCTGCGCGAGAGCAGCAGGGTGTTCGAGCGCATGCTCGCGCTGCGGCGGGACCTGCTCTAACCGAGCACCGGTTGTGGCGCGAGGGACAGCGAGGCGAGGCGCGCGTCAGGCCGCGCGTCTGAGGCCGACGTCCGGCAGGGCGGGACGCGTCGCCAGCGCGTGCTTCATCATCGCCTCGATCTCGGCGGTTTCCTTCGGACCGAGGGGCAGCCGCGGCGGACGCGTGCGGTGCGTGCCGCGCCCGACGATGTGCTCGCACAGCTTGATGCACTGGACGAGATCGGGCCGGGCGTCGAGGTGGAGCAGCGGCATGAACCAGCGGTAGAGGCTGATCGCTTCGTCGTAGCGGCCGGCGGTCGCCAGTCGGAACAGCGTCTCACCTTCGCGCGGGAACGCATTCGACAGGCCGGAGACCCAGCCGACGGCGCCGACCAGGATGCTCTCGACGACGACGTCGTCGAGCCCGGCGAAAAGCAGGAAACGATCGCCGACCATGTTCTTCAAATCGATGAAGCGCCGCGTGTCGCCGGAGGATTCCTTGAAACACACGATCGTCTCGCAATCGGCCAGCGAGGCGAGGATCTCCGGCGTGACGTCGTTCTTGTAGATCGGCGGGTTGTTGTAGACCATTACCGGCAGATCGGTCGCCTTGGCGACGCTGCGGAAATGCGCGGCCGTCTCGTGCGGCTTCGACGAGTAGACCAGCGCCGGCATCACCATCACGCCGTCGAGGCCGATGCGCGCCGCTTCTTTCGCCATGTCGATCGCGAAGGCCGCCGTGAACTCGGCGATGCCGCTGATGACGGGCACCCGCCCGCGCGCCACCGACTTCGCCGCCTCCATGACCGCGATCTTCTCGTTTCTGGCAAGCGAGCAGTTCTCACCCACGGTGCCGCAGACGATCAGCCCCGAAACCCCGTCGCGAATCAGGCCCTCGATCACCCGCGCGGTCGCGTCGACGTCGAGGGACAAATCTTCGCGGAACTGCGTCGTCACGGCCGGAAAGACACCACTCCAATCTGGGTTCACTGGTCGACTCCTTGAATGAGCATCCGGCCACCGCGGATCATTGAGCGCGTCCCTCGTCAATCATCTCGAGTATTCGAATAGGAGACAGCGGGGCCTCGCGAATCCTCACGTTGAACGGGCCAAGCGCGTTTTCTACCGCGGAGATGACGCAGGCAATCACCGGAATAGTGCCCGTTTCACCAATGCCTTTCACGCCAAGGGGATTGGTCGGCGAAGGCGATTCGTGAAACAAAACCTCGAGGTTCGGAATTTCGGTGGCGGTGGGAAGCAGATAGTCGGCGAACGTTGTGGTGATGGGCTGGCCGATCTCATCGAACCGCATTTTCTCGTACAGGGAGTTGCCGATGCCATGGACGATGCCGCCGTGAATCTGGCCTTCGGCAATCATCGGATTGATCAACCTTCCGCTATCGTGAACACCAATATAGCGCAGGATACGCACGTCGCCTGTCCCGATGTCCACCTCCACTTCGCAGGCGTGGGTGGCATTGGCGAATGCCTGGGCGTCGAACTGGAATAGCGATGTTGCCTCGAGACCCGGCTTGACACCGGGCGGCAGGGCGTATCCCGGAGAACCTTTGAGTTTGCGCGCGATACTCGCGAGCGAAATACCATGACTAGGCACGCCGAGAACCTCGACGCGCCCATTCTGCAGAACCAAATCCTGTTCCGCGACTTCCAGGACGTGCTGCGCGACCTTGATCGCCTTTTGGCGGACTTCGAGCGACGCCAGATGCACGGCCGACCCCGCGAGAATCGCCTGACGGCTGGCAAATCCCCCCAATCCCAGCGAGACTCGGCTGGTGTCGCCCGCGCTGACGTCGATCGACTCCAGCGGCACGCCCAATTGATCGGCGCACAGCTGTGCGAGGGCCGTGGCGAGGCCCTGTCCCATCGCCATAGCGCCGGTATAGATGACAATTCGCCCGGCCGGCGTCACGCGAACGACCGCGGATTCAAACGGACCACGGCCAGTAGGTTTCACGGCATGCGCAAAGCCGAGCCCCAAGTAGCGCCCCGTGGCGCGCGCCTGGTCCTGCCGCGAAGGAAAGCCAGCGTAGTCGATGGCGTCAACCGCTTTCCTGGAACACGCGGCGTAGTCGCCGCTGTCGATCACGGAGATAACGCCTGCCCTGCTCTTGAGCTGCTTGTTATACGGCATCTTTTCTTTGGGAATCAGGTTGCGGTTGCGCACCTCGACACGGTCGATTTGCAACTCCCGCGCGATTCGATCCATCAGGCGTTCCATGACGAATGCTGCTTGCGGGTAGCCCGCGCCGCGCACCGGAATCACCGCCGGCTTGTTGGTCTGGCAAACGAACAGGCTCATCTGGTACGCCGGTACGATGTAGGGGCCGGTCAGCGACGAAACCGAGTTGTAGGGCAAGTTGATGCCTTGGGGCGTATACGCGCCCTGGTCGTGGATCATCCGGCCCCGGATTCCCTGGATCTTTCCATTGTTATCCGCTGCAATCTCAACGTCCCAATACTGATCCCGATCCTGGATCGCACTGAGGAAGTGCTCCATCCGGTCTTCGACCCATTTGACCGGACGCCGCAGATGTCGCGTTGCCGCGGCGACGGCGATCTCTTCGGGATAGACGAGGTACTTCGCGCCGAAGCCGCCGCCGACGTCGGGTGCGATCACCCGCACCCTATCGGGTTCCATCCCGAGGAGATCCGCCAGCACCTGCCGAAGCTCGTGCGACATTTGCGTCGAGGACCAGACAGTCAACTCGCTGCTCGTGTCGTCGAATCGTGCCAGTACACCGCGTCCTTCGATCGGATGCGCCATACCGCGGTGAATGAACAGGCTTTCCTTGAATTGCCTGTTTGCAGGACCGAATGCGGCGGCGATGTCGCCGTAGGCGAGCTCCACCCGTTCGATGACGTTCGACGGCGAATCGCTGCGGGCGCGCGGCTCGTTGTTCTCGAGCGCACTCTTGCAATCCGTCACTGCCGGTAGCGGATCGTAATCGACCTGAATCAGGCCAACTGCGTCTTCGGCGAGATACCGGTCCGTTGCGACAACCATCGCAACGGCCTCTCCGACGAAGCACACCTCGCGTTCGCTCAGCACGAACGGCGTTATGCCCGCCGGCAGCGTCGACGACGGGAATCCCAGGGGCATCCGCAGGTCGGTCAATTCGGCACGCATGGCTTGCGCATCGAAAACCGCCACGACACCGGGCGCCTTGCGTGCCGCGGAGACGTCGACGGCGCGCAATCGCGCGTGCGCATGCTGGCTGCGCAAGAAGGCCGCGTGCAACACGCCGTCGATGTGGATATCGTCAAGGAACTTACCGCGTCCGCGCAGTAGCGCGCGGTCCTCGATCCGCTTCGCCTTGGTGCCGACGATGCGCGGCGAATGCTTGCCGTCAGCCGCCCCCTGGTCGTCCGCCATCATCGCGCTTGCTTGGACATCGAGCGTGCGGCTTCGAGCGCCGCGGCCACGATGTTCTGGTAGCCGGTGCAGCGGCACAGGTGGCCCGACAGTACCAGCCGGACTTGCTCTTCGGTGGGAGCCTCGACGTCGCGCAACAACTCGACCAGCGACATGAGAATGCCCGGCGTACAGAAGCCGCACTGCAGGCCATGCCGGCTCCAGAATGCTTCCTGGAGTGGATGCATTGCCTCACCGTCTCCGCTGTCCGGCGCAAGACCTTCGACGGTATCGATCCTGCATCCGTTCGTCTGCACCGCGAGCATCAGGCAGCTTCTCGCGCTCACCCCGTCGACGAGCACCGTACAGGCTCCGCAAACGCCGTGCTCGCATCCGAGGTGGGTGCCGGTAAGCGCCAGGTCGTGACGCAGGAAGTCTGCGAGCAGCCGGCGGCTTGATACCGGCCGGGTGAATGCCTGACCGTTCACCGTCACCGAGATCATTTTCTCGCCGCCGTTCATGAGTCTCCATCCCGCGCACGCGCGCGCTCAGCGGCGATCGCGATCGCGCGCGGCAGAAGCGTGGCCGCAACGCGCCGCCGGTACCATCTTGGAACCTGCGGGTCGTCAAGCGCGTCGATGCCTGCGCATTGCTCGGCAACCTTGGCAACGTTCGCGGAAGTGAGCGCTGACCCGAGAAGTTGCTTCTCGGCCTCTCGCAAGCGGAGTGGAACAGGGCAGACTCCGCCCAGCGTCAGCGCAACGCGCACGACTTTCGAGGCAGCGTCGAGTTCCAGCAAAACCGCGACGGAGACGATTGCGAAGTCGCCGTGACGGCGGGCATATTCGATAAACGCCCAGCCGTGGCCGGATCTCCAGGGCTCGATCCTGATCGACGTCAGGATTTCGTTGTCGTCAAGCGCCGTGGTCATCAGCCCCAGTGCAAAATCCCGCATCGCTATTTCGCGGACGCCGCGCTGGCTTGCGACAGTCAGCGTCGCATCCATCGCCATCGCGACCGCAGGCTGTTCCGCCGACGGGTCGAGATGGCAAATACTGCCGCCAATCGTCCCGCGGTTGCGCGTCTGCCTGTGGCCGACCAGTGTGATGGCCTCCGCGAGCAGCGGCAGACGCTCGCGGATAAGCGGCGAGAACTCAATATCGCGCTGACGCGTCATCGCACCGATCACGATGCCGCCGCGGTCCTCGCGAATCCCGGCCAGCTCCGGAATCCGATTGATATCGACCAGGTGATCGGGGGACAACAGTCGCATGTTGAGCATCGGCATCAGCGACTGGCCGCCCGCGAGCAAGCGTGTGTTGTCATGTTCGCCGACGATGGCCAGCGCGTCCTGCAACGTGTGCGGCGCGTGATAGTGGAACGGCGGTGGCTTCATGACCGGGACGCGGCAGGCGAGCGCCGTCCGCTAGGGAAGGTGCGCCTCTCGTCGCTGGTACAACTTATCGTCGGCGTAGCCCATGGCTTCGGGACGTCCACGGCCGAGCATCACCTGGAAATACACGGGCTCAAGGCTTCGGTTCTGGTAGCCATGAATGACGCCCGGCGGGCAGGAAATACAATCCCACTCGCCGAGCCGTGTCCAGATCTGCTTCCCCGATTCGTCCTCGAGGAACACGTCCAGAAAGCCCTTCAGCACGAAAAAAACTTCCTCGACTTCGTGCGTGTGGGCGGCATTGCCCTGGTTGGGCTCGACGTACATGATGCTTAGCGTGAAGCCGCGCGCCGGAATGACGCTTGTATCGCCATGCTTGCCGGATCCGCCGGCGCCTATGAAACGGTGTTGCGCCCGCTTGAACCCTTCGATCTTGGCATCTTCGAACGCTGCCCAATCGGGCTTCCGGTCGCGATAGCGGGCGATGAAGCGATCACTCAATTCCTCGAGCGATGCATTGGCGATATCGTCAGGACGCGAATGACGCGCGATCGACATGGGCTCTCCTCGGGCGAGGGCCGCGCCGTGCCGAGCGTGAATCGATCAGCACCTGCAGCCTTGGCTAACGGTATCAGTAAATTGACCGCCTGGTCAATTAATAAAGACAGCGCGGCGACAGCCACGTGCCGCAAACCGGCCGGCGCACGGCAGAGCGCGCCTCGGTAACGCGCATCAGATCTTGCTCAAGTCCAGTGTCGAGGCAGCGAACAGCTGCTCGGGGCGCACCAGGGTCTTCGACAGTCCCTGGGCGTGATGATAACGCGTGAATACGTCCAGCACGTGCCGGTTGTTCGCAAACCCATAGCTCCAGTAATCGTCGCCGAGCGAGGACCGCGCCTGCTCGAAATTGGCGACCGGCCAAGGCAAGCTGACGAACAGGTGGCCGATCTGCGCGAGCTCTGCCATCGCCAGGTCGCGCGCGGCGGAAAACGCCTTGTACAGGCTTACCGGCAGCCACGGATGGCGCTCGGCGAGCGCCTTGCGCACGCCGATGATGTGCATGATCGGGAAGATCTTGTGCTTGGCGTAATAGCGACGCTCGGCGTCGGGATAATCGGGAAACAGCCGCCCGACATTGGCGGCGCCGTTGAGGAAGCACGAGGGCGCCCGCGCGCCGATAACGGCATCGAGCTCCCCCGCCTCCAGCATCGCGGAGAGTGTCTTCCCGGCCCCGACCTGCACGAGGTCGATGCCGGGAGGCAACGTCAACGAAGCGCGTTCTTCGCGCCCTGGCTCTTCGACCCCGCCCCGCCGCCAGTGAATCGTCGATGGATCCAGACCGAACTCGTCCTGGAGAATTCCACGGATCCAGACGTTGGCCGTAATCTGATATTCCGGCAGGCCGATCGTACGACCCCGAAGATCCTCGGGGCTCGAGATTCCGCGATCGGTTCGTATGTATATCCCGGAATGGCGAAACAATCGCGAGACGAAAGCGGGCACGCCCACGTAAGCGTTCTCTCCTCTCGCGGTCATCAGGGTGTGACTGCTGAGCGAAAGCTCGGAAACATCGAATTCGGCGAAGCGGAAGGCGCGGTGGAATGCCTCCTCCGGCTCGATCGGCACCGCCAGCAACCGGCAACCCTCGACCGATACCCGGCCGTCAAAAAGAGCACGCGTGCGATCGTAGTTGCAGCAGCCGAGGCTTATTTCGAGATCGGGCATCTTGGCTCGTTCAGAGGGTGCGGCCGAGCGCCAGGGAGGGATGACCTGGGGCCAAGCCGGCCGCGCTGTCGACGTTGGTCATCGACTCGCAGGTGTTGCCGATGAACTCGCGCATCGCCTGTCCAAGGCGGTCGTCGGCCGTGTTGATGTGCGCGATCATGGAAGTGTGATTGTGACCATCGAGTCGGAGCACCCGCGGCGCGCGGCGAGCGGCGAGCGCAACGCGGTAGGCGAGTTCGAGACAGTACACATCGATCAGGGGATTCTCGTATTCCGCAAAGGCCACCAGCGTGGGAATGCAGGGGGCGGCGACCAGGTTGACCGGCGACAGTGCCTCGTACCGCGCGATATCCGGGCCGAAATAAGCTTGCACCTTTTGTGCATTCGGGTTTTCCGGAAGCGCGTCGGCGCGCACGCGGCCACTGATGACGATCAGTCCCGCGACGCTGCCATGCATCGGTGGATTCAGCACATGGTCGTAAGCGAATCCCGCGGCATGCGCTGCGCCGGCCGAATGTCCGACCAGGATGATCTTCGCCGGATCCCCCCCGTAGCGCGCGATATTGGCCCGGACCCATGCGATGGCAGCGGCCACGTCCTCGATGCCCGACGGGTAGGGATGAAGCGGCGCGAGCCGATACTCGATGTTGACGCCGACGATGCCGTGCCGTGCGAAATAGTACAAGACGTTCGCATAGACTTCCGCGCTGCGATTGCGATGGCCGTCGACGAACGCTCCGCCATGGACGAACACGACGACCGGCCGAGGCTGCGCACTTTTTTCCGCAAACACGTCGAGCTGCTGTCGTGGATCGTCGCCGTAGGCGATATCCACGAAGGTCGAGACGCCTTCCTTGGGAGCCGTCGCGAGGACCGGGTCGAACGCGTCGATCACCTCTCTTACATGGCGAGGTATGTCCGACGCCCACACGGGTCCGAGACGCGCCATCAGCGCGCGCACCGGGTCCGGGATCGGGGGTGCGCAATCGCTCATCGGACGTCGGCGCGGATGCCGATGAACTTGACTTGCGACAGGTCCTCCATCGCGTAGCGAAGGCCCTCCCGGCCGAATCCGGAGCGCTTGACGCCACCGAAGGGATAGGCGTCCAGCCTGAATCGACTTGCTTCGTTGATCCACAGGGAACCGACGTCGAAATCGTCCGCAAATCGATAAGCGGTAGCCAAATTGCTTGTGAACACGGCCCCTTGCAGCCCGAATGGCGAGTCATTGGCGAGCGCCAGCGCTTCGTCGATGCCCTCGAACCGGCGCACCACGGCGACCGGTCCGAAGGCTTCGTCGCGCCATAGTGCACAAGCTTCTGACACGCCATCGACAATGGCCGGGCTTACCAGGCATCCCTCTCTCTCCGCGCGCAACACGTAGTTTGCACCGGCGCCGACCGCATCGTCGATCCAGGACATCAGCCGGTCGGCCGCCGCAGGCGAGATCATCGGTCCGATGTCGGTGTTCTTGTCCCAAGGGTCCCCGACCTTGAGGGCCCTGGCCGCGCCGATGAAGTGTTCCATGAAGGCATCGTACCGGGAAGCTTCCACCAGCACGCGTTGCGCGGATATGCACTGCTGGCCGCTAGCCTCGAAGGCCGCCGCGGCAATTCGCTTGGCGGCGTCGGCGACTTGCGCATCCGCCATGACGATATTCGCCGCGTTCGAGCCCATCTCGGCAATGAATTTTTTCGCCCCTGCCGCGCGCGCCAGCGCGTCACCCGCGGCGGTTCCTCCGGTAAACGTCAATGCATCGACCCCGCCGTGCGCCGCAAGCGCAGACGCTGGCGCACGGTCGCCGAGCACGACATTGAACAGTCCCGCAGGCAACCCCGCCTGTGCAAACAATTGGGCCAGCGCCAACGCAACCCTGGCGCCCGCCGGATGAGGCTTGACGACGACGGCATTACCCATGACGAGGGCCGGACCGACTTTTTGCAGCAGCAGATTCAGGGGCGCATTGAAAGGCGTCACCGCGCCTACCACGCCATACGGAATGCGTCGCGTAAACCCAAAACGCCCAGCGCCGGCGTCGACCGAATCGAGCGACAGAACTTCGCCTCTGAGCGACTTGATTTCGGCAGCGCAGCCGCGCAGCAATTGCACGCCGCGGCCGACTTCGAAGGCCGCGGACCGGATCGGCTTACCGATGTCCCGTACGATCAGCTCGGCAATCTCGGCGCTCCGCTGCTCGAGCGCGGCGGCCGCCTGCATCAGCCACGCAGCCCGCGTGGCGACGGTTGAACGCCGCGCATCTTTATAAGCGTCGCGCGCTCCCAGCACCGCGAAATCCACGACGCTTGCGGAGGAGTCGGGCATGTCCACGCCATCGCCGCCGGCGATGGGTGATTGCACCGAAAAAGGGGCATCGCTTTGCTCGATGAAGCTGCCCCCGACAAAACTCGTTATGCGCGTGCGCACATTCACTCCGGAAGGGATAAATATTGACGTTTGGTCAATGTTTGTCAATCGCTGGTTGACGATTGGTGCTCGATGTTGCGGAGTGCATCAATGCGTGCAGGTGGTCGCCCGTGTGGCGGCGAGGGGGTTGGGCCGCATCATCACGGCGTTCGAGAAGCGAGGGCGAACAACGGTTGCTGATAGAATGAAACATCGCAATAGGGTCGATGCGTGCCGCGGCTTTCCGCGGCATCCGCTGGAAGCGAGTGCTTGAATCAATGACTACCAAAATGCCGACGCGACGCTTGAGGAAACCTCTGCATTCCCGAGCATCGAAAGCAAAGCCATCGACCGGTGTCGCGACGCGAAACGCCGAACAGACACGCCAGGAGATTCTTGCGGCGGCGACAGCCGAATTTGCGGCCAAGGGGTTCATGGGGGCGCGCATCGACAAGATCGCGAACCGGTATGGCGGCAGCAAGAACATGATTTATCACTATTTCGACAGCAAGGACGGGCTCTTCACCGCCGTGCTGGAGGGTATGTATGCGACCATCCGCGACCGGCAACGCGACTTCGAGCTCAAGGGTCGCGCGCCGGTCGAAGGCATCCGCGCGCTCGTGCAGTTCACGGTCGATGTGTTCGACGAGCACCCCGAGTTCGTGAGCCTGTTGCACAGCGAGAACATCGCTCAGGGCAAGCACATCAAGCGATCGGCCGCGATCAAGGCCATGTACAACCCCCTGATGGAAACAATCGACGATCTGGTATCGCGCGGCATCACGATGGGCCTGTTTCGCAGTGATACGTCGTCGGTCGATCTGTACATTTGCATTTGCGCGATGGCGGCCTATTCGATTTCGAACCGGTACACGCTTTCCGCGATCTTCGGCACGGACATCTACGCGCCGAAGCGCAGGAACATGCGCCGCCGGCAGATCAGTGACATGCTGGTTGGTTATCTGCAATACAAGTGACGTGGCGTTCGCCGGGATCTTCAAAGTGCGGGGAAGCGACTGCTAGAACACGACCGCCGACAGCTTTTGGCGGACGGCCCGCTGCACCGACAACGCAGCGAGCGCGGACGTCTTCGGATTGTCGGCCAGCGGCGCAGCGGACACCTTGACCTCGAGCTCGCCGAATTCACCTTGCGCCAGCATGGTATGCGTGTTCCTGACGATCGCAGGATCCGCGATCAGCGTCACCTCGGTTCGTTCGAAGCCGATGCCCGCCAGGGCGATCATCGCGGCCACGTTGGCATTCTTAGGGTACAGGCGCGCAGCATCTCTCGCGTTGCCAGTAAAGATCGTATGCGGCTTCGCAAGCGACCTGAGGTCGACCTGCGCCTCCGCGGGAGTGCCCGTCCAGGCCATCGCGGGCTTGCGCCCGGTGTAGACGACCCTGTCGAGCCGCAAGTGGCTGGCCGCAGCCAGCGCATCGATCGCCGCGATAGCGCCCGGCACGAGCGTGAGTTGCGCGCCGCCCGCCGCGGCCGCCTCCGCGAGCTTCTCCGGAAGTCCCGGCTCCGCCAACGCGCCCACTGAAGCGACGATGACGTCGACGCCTTGCCGCAGCAACGGCAGGACCGACTTCGTGATCGCCGCATGCCCTGCGCACTCGAGCGCAAAATCGGGACGCGCGTCCAGTTCGTCCAACGATGCGACGACACGGACCTCGTCCCCCAGCTCCGCTTGCAAGTCCCGGCAGCGATCGGGAGCCTCGAGGATGTGGGAGAACCTCAGCCGCGAGTCGGCGAGCAACGCCGCCATCACGCTCCGGCCCATTGCGCCGCACCCGATCAAAAGCACTCGCTTCATCTGAAGTCATCCGCGCGGTCATCTCGCACCGTCGCTGTGCGTGTATCGATTACTGCCGCTTGTAGGGGCCCAGTTTCTTGGCTGCATCATTGGCGATGGCGGGCACCACGTAATCGCTGTACTCGAGCTTCTTCTTCAGCTCGTTGCCCTTCACGAGCTCGTCCACAGTGAAATCCCACGCCGCCTTGGACAGCAAGCCGTCGACGTTGTAATACTGGATCTCGGCAAAGTGATTGAGGCCGGCCATGATCTCGTCTTTCGACACGTCCGGAAGGACCTTCTGGCTGATCGCGGCCGCGGCCTGCGGATTTTGCATCGCCCAGCGGGCTCCCTTCAGCGTTGCCGTCGCGAACGCCTGGATCGCGTTGCGCTTCTGCTCGAGCGTGCGCTCGGTGGTGACTTCGACGGTATAGATGAAATCCGGAAGGTCGTTGGCAGCGTCGGCGATGACGTGCAGGTAGTCATACTTGGTGGTTCTCGAGGCGAACGAGCTATTCAGGACCCCGCCGTCGATTTTCTTGCCAATGAGCGCGAGTGTGCGCGCCGAGCTGCCGCCGACATTGATGAAGTTGACCTTGCCCGGATCGCCCCCCGCGCTCTTGATCATCAGCAGCGGCACCTGGTAGGAAACCGCGCCCGGGCCCGAGATGCCGACCGTCTTGCCCTCGAATTGCTTGACGTTGGCAATGTCCTTTTGCGCCACGAGCAGATAGTCCATTTTGGGAGACGTGGCGAGGATCACCTTGAGCTTCGCTCCGGCTTCAACGGCTCGCAACGGTATCGCGAGGCCGACACCCGCCGCGATGTCTGCCTCGCCCGCGATCACGGACCGCATCGCCGTAGCGTCGCCATTGAAAGGCATCAGCACGACGTCGAGGCCCTCGGCCTTGTAGAACCCGTTCTCCTGCGCAAAGTAGTAGGTCTGGAGCGAGAGGTCGGGCGGGGCGGTGCCGATCGCGACGACCAGCTTGTTGGCTTGTGCGGAGACTGCTCCCGAAAGGCAGGCCAGCAGCGCGAACATGCATCCGGCGAATATCGCGTTGAAACGGTGATGCCATACGCTTGCAGTCATTTGGAAGGCTCCTTCTTGCATTTGCGTCAATTAGCTCTCTCGGTTTGCTTCCAGGGTGCCATCTTGACTTCCAGCAGCTTGACCGTTTCGGTCAGGCCGACACCCAGGAGCGCGAGGAGGATGATGACCACGAACAACTTGTCGGTTGCGAACGCATTGCTGTAGTAGACGATCGCGCCGCCGAGGCCGGACATGGCCGTGAACATTTCCGCGACGACCATGCCGACGACGGCCCGGCCCACGGCCAACCGGATGCCCGACATGATGAAAGGCAATGACGCGGGAACGATGATCTTGCCGAAGATCTGGCGCTCGACCGCGCCTTCCGCCTGGGCGATTTCGACCAGGCTGCGGCTGACGTTGCGCACACCCCCATAGGTGTTGACGATGATGGGGAAGACCGCGGCGAGGAAGACGATCACGATCTTCGACGTCATCCCGAGCCCGAACCAGAGGATGAGCAGGGGAATGAGCGCGACGTTGGGTGTCGAGTACAGCGCACTGACCTGCAGATCGACGAAGTAATCGAAGAGCCGATAGCGCCCCATCAGGAGCCCGATCGCCACCCCGATGACGATCGACAAGATGAACCCGATGACCAGCCCTTCCAGCGTCAGCAGCAGCGCTTTCTGCAACTCACCGGATTGCAGCATGACCGGCAGCGCCGACACGATGGCGGTCGGATACGAAAAGAAGATGGGATCGACGCCCCGGCCGTACCATTCCCAGATTCCCAGCGTCAGCACCAGGGAGAAGATTCGAACGGCCTTCGGGTGATCGGTGAGCTTGAAACGGGTGCGCGGCGCAGTGCTGGCCGGCCGTCTCGCCGGTGCCCGCGCCGAGAGACTGTTGGCGGTTTCGCCCTTCTCCGCGGGCGTGTCGGACTCGCCATCGACCAGCATGCCGCGAAGGGTCGTGCACAGCTCGCCGAATCGCGGTGAGGCCTTCACGTTGGACGCAAACCGCGGCCGGGGCAGGTCGATCTGGACATCGGCCCGGATCCTGCCCGGCTTCGCAGCCATGACGATGACACGATCGCCGAGGTAGACCGCCTCCTCGACCGAATGCGTGACGAACAGCACCGTGGTCTCGGTGGTATTCCAGATGCGCAGAAGCTCCTCCTGAAGGACCTCGCGCGTCTGCATGTCGACCGCCGCGAACGGCTCGTCCATCAGCAGGATCTCGGGATCCTTGGACAGCGCGCGCGCCAGGCCCGTTCGCTGCTGCATGCCGCCGGAGATCTGGTGAGGAAAGTGATTCTCGAATCCCACGAGTCCCACCTTGGCGATCGCGGCGTCGCAGCGCTGCTTTCGCTCCAGCGAGGATTCGCCGCGCACTTCGAGACCGAATTCGACGTTTCCGCGCACCGTGCGCCAAGGCAAGAGGCCGTAATTCTGGAACACCATCGACCGCTCGCGACCAGGGCCATGAATCGGCTTGCCGTTGACGAGCACGCTGCCACCGTCGGCCTCGTTGAGTCCTGCGACGATGCGCAGCAGCGTGGTCTTGCCGCATCCGCTGGGACCGAGCAGGCACACGAAGTGGTTGCGCCGCACACTGAGGCTGACGCGATCGAGCACGACGAGCTCGGTCCGCCGGACCTGCGGGTCGTCGTAGAAAACCTTGGAGACTTCCTTTATTTCAAGCATCCGTTCGGCCCGGGTGTGCAGGCGTTGGTGTAGGTACGCGATACGCGCTGTTCATCATCTCTTTAGCAAAGCCGTTCAAGCTTTGCCGATCGTATCTCCTTTCGGCACAACGCGGACGTCATCCTGTCGAAGTCCTCGGCGAACACGGCCAATGCCGACCCCGTGCCCGCCGAGCGGCCTGATGCGACGACGGTTCCGAACCGATGCCTCAGTGCCGGATCGCCGTCGCCCTGCAGCCGACTGCGCTACTTCTTCCTCGGTACCACCGCCCAGGCTTCGATTTCGACCAGCATTTCCTTGAGATCGATGCCGACGCCCCGCAGGAGCGTTGCCGGGCGCGGATGGGCGCGAAGATCGGGCTCGAACTCTTCGAAGAACTTGTACATCTCGTCGCGCATGTCGAACACATCTTCGCGACGCGGCAGGTAGTAGCGGAACATGACGATGTTCTTGAGCGTCGCGTCCATCATTTCAAGCTTGTTCTTGATGTATTCGAGCGTCTGGCGAACCTGCTGCTTGACGTCCATCGACACGACCTTGCCCTTGCCGTCGCGCTCATCCTGGGGCGTGCGGCATGGCACGTCTTCGAACGGATCGCGGCCCGTTTCGCCGGAAAGGAACAGGATGTCGACGTCCCCTTTCGTTTTGAAACCGCCACCCCAGTTCATCTTCTCCTTGTGATAGTGCGGCCAAAGAGTGCCCCACTCGTATTCGACCTTACCCTTCTTTGCGAGCTCAATTGCCTTGGGATTCGTAGCCATTGCGAACATCTCCGTTTAGGTTTGTTGCTGCCGTTCGTTCGAGCGCATTCGTGGCGATGGCTGCAAAGCGAAACGCCGGCCGGCGGTGCACGCCCATTCGCGACTGGGCCGTCCCATACAGCCTTCCACGGTTGCGGCGCAAGTATTGACTGAATATTCAGTAAATGCAATGGGGCCCGCGCTGCTTCGTGCCTGGAGCGTACCTTTGCGGCCCTCGCTCGACTTCTCCGCGCGGGCCTCGCCTAGATGCTGTACAGCATGTTGAGCGCCACGGTTGCGTACACGCGGATCATGTTGAAATAGCCGTCGAGTCGCAGGCGTTCGTTGGGGCCGGAGCCGACCGTGGTGAACGAGAACTTGCACGTCGGAATCTTCGCGTGCAGCACGAGCCACCGCGAATCGCTGGTCGCCGGCGATGCCAGGACGGGCATCTGCTTGCCGGTGACTTCAACGCACGCTTTCTGCACCTCCTGCACGATGGGGGAGTCGACTGGAATGAAGGAGTACGGAGCTTCGTACGCGACTTCGACGGTGACGTCCAGTTCAGGGTCCTGCTCGCGCAGCGGCGCCAATACCCGCTCGACATCGGCGATCACCGTCTGAGGCGTCTGCGGCGGAAGCGTTCTGACATCGCAGTGGATGACGCACTTGTCGGGGACCATGATCTCGGAGTAGCCCCCTTCGATCAGATTGACGCTCAATATCGGCTTGCCCTCCAGCTGCGGGTGCGGTTCCCAGTGGGTGAATTCCATCGCCGATACCGCCTCGATGACTTTCGCCATCTTCAAAACGGCGTTGATTTTCTTCTTGGCGGCAGGTTCCGAGGTATGCCCGCTGCGCCCTCTCGACGTGATCATCACGTCGACCCGGCCGCGATGGCCGATCTCGATTCTCGTAGGCATGCCGGTCTCGGTATAGATCCCGTAGTCAGCCTTCAGCAGGTTATTGTCGATTACCAGCTTCAGCCCTTTGAAGCCGCCTAGCATCTCGTCGGCCGTTTGCGAGAGCAGCAGATCCCCCTCGAGCTTCAGATCGCATGCATTGAACAGTCGCGGCAGGAACATCGCCGCCGCCATTCCGCTTTTCATGTTCTTGGCACCGATGCCCCAAATCATTTCGTCGTGGACCTCGGCGCCCAGCATCGGGTGCTCCCATTCTGCCGGGTTACCGAGTGCGACGGTGTCGAGGTGCGAATTGAAGAGCAGCGTCTTGCTTCCTTGCTTGGTCCCGACCAGACGGCCAACGTTGCTGATCCGATTCTCGAAAGGCTCGATCTGCACGACGTCCAGGCCCTGCCGGCGCATGTAGTCGGCGTTGAAATTCGCGATTTGCCGCTCATTGCCGGGAGGGTTGGGGCTGGGGATGCGAATCATCGACTGCAGCAATCCCAATGCCTCGTCCTTGAGCTCGTCGATCTTGTGCAGAACCTGCGTCTTGGCTTCCTGCAACGAGGGGCGGGCGACCATTGTACTCATGCTGCGTGCTCCATTTCGAATGGGTTGAGGGTGCGGTGCGACGTCATTGCACGATGCGGCGATCGACGATCGTGTCGTACGGCAATGGCGCCGCAAGATCTCCCGTGTCGACCATGATCTTCATCGTCTGATTCAGCATCTGGGGCTCGATGCCGCCATCGACCGCGTAGATTCCCATTTTCGCCGCGGTTTCGAAGGAGGCGATCACGTTGGCCGGGTTCTTCGCGCCCATTCGCTCCATGCTCAGCTGCGCAGCTTGCCGGGGATGCTGCGTGACGAACTGGATCCCCGCCGACTCCGCCCGATAAAGGCGCCGCAGCGCGTCGGTCTTGGTCGCGATCGTCTTGTCGGAAGCCACCACCGAGATGAAATGAAGATCCGGAATCTTCTCAGCCACCGACGCCAGCGTCACGAGGTACGGATACCGTTCTTCGGCTTCGGCTGCCTGGATGAGATCGACCATCCCGGCGTCCACTTTCTTGGCGATGAGCGCCTGGAAGCGCGTCGCCGTGCTTCCCAGCGCGACGTACGTGGCGCTACCCGGATCGACGCCGGCGCGCGCCATGATGATCCGCGGTATGTGATATGAAATCGCGCCAACCGTCGACACGGCGATGCTGCGTCCCTTGAGCCCTGCGATCGTGCCGACGTCCTTCTGCGCAAGAATGACGTTGGAGGACTTCGGCACGGGCGCATAGATGATCTTGATCTTGGCGCCCTTGGCGATTGCCTGGAGGGCGGCAGCGGTACCTACCCAGGCCACGTCCACTTCGTTGCTCAAGACCGCGCGCAGCGCCAGCGAATCGCCTTGAAGCCATTTCACGTCGACCTTGATCCCCTGCTTCGCGATGTCGCCGTTGCGCTCCGCTGCATACAGGGGTTCCGTGATCAACGACGGTGACGACACCGCGTACGCATAGGTGAGTTCCGTCACGGGCTGGCCATGCGCCGGCGCGCCTACCAGCGCCGCAAGCGCGACCAGCGAAGCCCGGAGGCAACCAAGCGCTGTCCGTTCCAATCGATTGTTCATGATCATCCTCCGCAGTCTGCGCCTCTAGACAGATGGCTGGTAGGCGGTGCTGCATCGCCGATTATTGACTAATGAGTCAAGTTACGCAAGCCGAGGAACAGCCCGGTTCGCGCCGCGCTCGGGGCGGAAGGGTCATGGCGCGAGGCCTGAAGAACCCTATGATCAGTGTTGCCGTGAACCGGCTCTCATGTCTCGTTTCCGGGCAACCGACTTTACTAAATTCTCCGTCTCACTGAAAATGGCGATTAGGTCACGATGAAAAGTTGACAAGATCGGAAGACAATTCTCCCCAACCCCTCGACTAAACCTCTGCCGTCCGCAAAGCATGCGGAACAGGCGAAATTCTGCTACGGTTGCGACGCAAGAATGAGACCTGTTGGACAGCTTGCAGCCGAGCACAAGGTAACGACACCATGTCAGACATAAATCCAGTGATGCGCAAATTTCCCGTTCCCGGCACGATCGTGAAGGAATGGATTATCCCTGCGAAGGGCTATGACGCGTTTGTCATGAAGAAAGGCGAGGTCGTGCGCTTCGTCGATATCGAAGGCAAGCAGGTGCCGGATCTGGTGTGCTTCGATGTCGACGACCACGGTGAATGCATCAATCTTGGCAATTCGGTGCTGCTGAACAAGCGCCGCGAATTTATCAAGGGCAATGCGCTTTATTCGATTACCTGCAAGAAGATGATGACGATCGTCGACTACTCGAATGAGTTGAGCTACGCATACGGCCCGATGTGCAGCGAAGAGCTCAACCACATCCGTTATGACGTGCGGCATACGGCCAATTGCCGGGGCAATCTAGCGATGGCGCTCGGCCCCTGGGGCTTCAATTATCGCGACATCCCAAATGCGTTCGTGCCGTTCATGAATGTGAGCACCGACGACAGCGGCACCATGGATATTCACGAGCCGACCAGCGAGCCGGGTGATTTTTACGACATCCGTGCCGAGATGGACCTGCTGGTTGGCATTTCGAACTGCCCTCAGGAGCGCAACCCGTGCAATGGTTTCAACCCGACTCCGATGGGCATCATCATTTATAAATAACAAGGCAATTCGCAGACGGTGACCGGAACGAGCCGAAGCGATGAAAACCACCAAAACAGACGTTGTCATATCGGTCGTTTCGGTGATTGCGTTTATTCTGCTCTGGGAATCTTGCGTTCGGATATTCGATATTCCGTACGTGATACTACCGGCGCCGTCGGCGGTCATCGCGGAAGGGCTTTCCCGCTATCCTCTCTATTTTCATCATAGCTGGATCACGCTGTACGAAACTGCTGCGGGCTTCGTGCTGGCTGCCGTGATCGGCGTTGCACTGTCGGTCGGTATTGTCTATTCGCGTATACTGAGAAGCGCGCTTTTCCCGCTCATCGTTACGTTGCAAATCGTCCCCAAGGTGGCGATTGCTCCGCTGCTGCTGATCTGGGTCGGATACGGTGTCTCGTCGAAGATCGTGCTCGCGCTTCTGGTTGCGTTCTTCCCGATTGTCGTGAACATGGTCACGGGACTCTCCGCAGTGGATGAAGAGCTCATCGAGCTCTGCCGGATTCTGCAGGCGAACCGCTGGAAGGAATTCCTCAAGGTGAGGCTGCCGAATGCACTGCCTTATCTCTTCAGTAGCCTGAAGGTCGCCAGCACGCTTGCCGTTATCGGCGCGGTGATCGGTGAATTTGTGGGCGGTGATTCCGGCCTCGGCTATCTGATCATCATTTCCAATACCGAGATGCGCACCTCGATGGCATTCGTGTCAATTGTCGGCCTGTCGGTGCTGGGGCTTGCCCTCTACGGACTGATCGCGGCTGCAGAAGTATTGTCCATGCCATGGGAGCGCCGCGTTGATTCCTCGGCGCCAGCTATCGCGGCGCCGTCTTAGATATAGGCGAGCCCGATTTTATTGCCGATGGCCTGCACCAGCTCGGTAAAACGAGGGCTAAGCTTAGTTTCAGGCGTGCGCGGTCTCTTGAGATCTATCGTCAGAATATGGGCGATGCGGCCGGGACGCGGTGACATCACCACGACTCGGTCCGATAGAAACACCGCTTCGGAGATGCTATGGGTCACAAGCACGCTGGTTTTGCGCCGCTCTTCCCAGATCCGCAGCAACTCGAGATTCATATCCTCGCGCGTCATCGCGTCGAGCGCGCCGAACGGTTCGTCCATTAACAGCAAAGTCGGATCGTGGATCAAGGCGCGACAAATCGCGGCACGTTGCTGCATGCCCCCCGACAGTTCGTTCGGATATTTGTTGTGAAATCCTGAAAGGCCGGCAAGTGCCAGCAATTCGACCGCCTTGGACTTGTAGGCATTTCCGGCAAGACCGAGCATTTCGATTGGCAGCATGACATTATCGAAGATACTGCGCCACTTCAGCAACACTGGCCTCTGAAACACCATGCCGACATCGGGCAGCGGATGGAGGACTATCTTTCCGCGCACGCTCACGGTACCGGCGGAGGGTACTACGAGACCGGCGATAATCTTCAGCAGTGTCGTCTTGCCGCAGCCGCTGTGGCCGACGATCGACACGAACTCACCCTCGCACACACTGAACGACACGTCTTCGAGAGCGTACACGGGCCCATCTCGGCCGCCATAGGTCTTGCGTACGCGGTCAACCAGAATCGCGGATCCAGCCGCGCCGTTCACGACCAACTCCTGCGCGGCAAGTCTTCGCCGACTGCGTTTAGTTGAGATGCCCTTCGGTCGGTACGATCTTCGGTATCAGGAATCGGTTGGTATAGATGTTGTCCGACTGCAAACCCGTCGCGTTAAAATATTTTTCCACCGTATCGACCGTGTGTTGCATTTTGTCCTTATCCATGTAGCCGATACCGAAGCGCTTGGTGTTGGCGGTCATCAAGTGTGCGAGCGCAATGCGCCAGTGCTCCCGGGCCTCGGCCGGGTTGACCGCCGGATTGTCTTTCAGGAACGTCTGCAGCGCCTCTTCGGGATGCTCGACCGACCAGGCGACAGCCTTGTAGGTCGCCTGGACGAATTTTTTGGTCCGTTCGGGGTCCTTTGCAATTTGATCGTTCGGCACAATTAAGCCCCCGCCGTAAAGATCTAGCCCGTAATCGGAATACAGGAATGACGCCCATTTCTTTCCAGATTCCCTGGCACGGGCGGAAAAGGTCGGAGTTTCCGTCGCCAAAAGGACTGTGGCGTCCGCTTGACCGGCAATGAGACTCGCGGCGCGCGCCGGGGCCGTCATGGTGACCCATGTCACCTTGGATTGGTCAAGTCCTACTATCTGCGCCAAAGCCGGGAATAAAACCCGGCTGGCGTCCCCCGCACTGGACGCGATTCGCTTTCCTTCGAGGTCGCGCGGGCCTTTGATCTTAACAACGTCATCCAACCAGCCGATGCTATACAACGACTTTTCGTGAATAACTCCCACGATTTGGACGTTGGCGCCTTTCGATATCCCGATAATTGCTGTCGGGATATCGGCAAACCCAAATTCGGCAGAGCCAGCAGCTACGGCGGCGACCGTCGCTGCCGAACCGCTGCCTTTTAATATCGTGACGTCAAAGCCCGCATCTTTCCAAAATCCCTTTTCGAGAGCCGCGTAGAAGAACGCGTGTTTTCCATAAGGCACGAAGTCGAGAAGAAAATTAATTGGTTCGTTGGCGAATGCTGCTGGGACAAGCATTGCGCAAATTAGGCTCCCGACGACGATCTGACGAACTGAACGAACTGTTTGAGAAAGCATTTTTTTCATGGGCATCCTCGCAAGTGCTCGGCAGTCTTGATCGGGCATCAACAATTCTGTGCTGGTTGGAGCGACCGCAGCTCGCTTCGTATCTTGCTGCAGCCGCGATAGATGTTTGGATTTAAGTAAGTGTAGGCGTCAATTGGCCAAATGGTCAATTTGTTTTATCGCGCGCTGACACTCGCTGCAAACGGCAACCGACTTCGCGTCGTGGATGTCGCTGAGACGCGCGATCAGAATACCGGCGGCGACGAGGCAGCCGCCAATCAGCAGCCGCACCGGGATGAAGAGCTGCAGCGGATTGGGCGCCGACTCTTCGTGCGTGGTCCACTCCGCCGCGACATACCGCGTGTTCCACGTCGTGCGGGGATCGTCCGGATTTGCTCCGAGGGCGCGCGAAGCGGCGGCGACACCGCCGGCCACGGCCGCATTGATGGAAGCGGACGGCGTACCGACGTGGAGCGACAAATTCCGCAATACGTTCCCGATCACCTGGTTCGGCCCCTTCGCGGTCATCGCCACGTCGTCGAGCCAGACCCTATCACCGCGCACGTCACCGAACACCGCCAAGTTGCGTGCCATCTGTGGCCCGGCGATCAATGCCACCCCCACGGCCATAGCGGCAACCAGCGAACCAGCCGCGCGAATACGTCCGCGGGATGCCAGCATCGCAATGACCGGCAGCAGCGCCACTCCGGCGAAGAGTACCGAAGTCTGCTTGGTTCCCGCGGCCAGGCCGAATGACAGGGCGCAGAGAATCAGGTCCGTCGATCGCTGCTCCGGCGCGAGCAGTCGATACCCGAATGCGCAGGCCGATACGGTCCAGCACGCTGCCGCGACATCGGTCTGCGTGCCGCTGGCCTGGGCGACCGCCATCGGCAAGGTCGCGACGAGCGCCGCGGCAATCGCCGCCGCCGTCCGGCTACCGCCGAGGGCAGCGCTCAGCAGTGCGGCACCACCGCACGCTGCCGCAAAGCAGAGCCATTGCACGAGGTTGGCGAAGTGGTCGCCAGCGCTGAGCAGCCGGAACTGCAGGATGGTGTATTCGGGCCACGACGGCATGAAAAGCTGGCGAGTGTTCCACGTGGCGAACGGACGCACTGAGCCCTGCTGAATCCACCGTTCCACGCGGACGAGGTGATAGGTGAGGCCGTCGTAGGAGTTTGGCGCCGCGACGTACGCCACCAGCC
>Ga0207693_10001208_pt1 | contig 23029 bp, 23 predicted proteins | sample LARL81metaG_FD_184347 | JGI IMG/M metagenome (GOLD analysis project Ga0207693, IMG submission 184347) | Corn, switchgrass and miscanthus rhizosphere microbial communities from Kellogg Biological Station, Michigan, USA - LAR L8-1 metaG... | ecosystem: Host-associated > Plants > Roots >... | reverse complement strand
AATCCCGCCGCACACTTTCGGCGGGTGGCAAGACGTATGTCTATTTTAGCCTGACGGCGGCCGAGAAACACGGGCTCAAGGGCATTTCGCGGCTGCCTTACTCACTCAAGGTGCTGCTCGAGAATCTGCTGCGCTACGAAGACGGCAAGACGGTCACGGCCGATGACATCAAAGCCGTCGCCGGCTGGCTCAAAGAGAAATCTTCCGATCGCGAGATCGCGTTCCGCCCGGCGCGCGTCTTGATGCAGGACCTGACAGGCGTTCCCGCCGTCGTCGATCTCGCAGCAATGCGCGACGCGATGAAGAAACTGGGCGGCAACCCGGAGAAGATCAATCCGCTTGCCGAAGTCGATCTCGTCATCGATCACTCGGTGATGGTCGACAGTTTCGGCGGCCGGGACTCATTCAAAAAGAACGTCGTCATCGAGTATGAGCGCAACATGGAGCGTTACCAGTTCCTGCGCTGGGGACAGCAGGCGTTCGCCAATTTCCGCGTCGTGCCGCCTGGCACCGGCATCTGCCATCAGGTCAATCTTGAATACCTCGCCCAGACGGTTTGGACGCGCAAGGAGCAGGATCCCAACACCAAGAAATCGGTCGACGTGGCGTTTCCCGACACGCTGGTCGGCACCGACAGTCACACGACGATGGTCAACGGACTCTCCGTGCTCGGCTGGGGCGTGGGCGGTATCGAGGCAGAAGCGGCCATGCTCGGCCAGCCGATCTCCATGCTTATCCCGGAAGTCATCGGCTTCAAGCTGACCGGCAAGCTGCGCGAAGGCGTGACGGCAACCGATCTTGTTCTCACCGTGACGCAGATGCTGCGCAAGAAAGGCGTGGTGGGAAAGTTCGTCGAATATTACGGCACCGGACTCGACGACATGTCGCTCGAGGATCGCGCCACCATCGCAAACATGGCGCCGGAATATGGCGCGACCTGCGGCTTCTTTCCCATCGATGCCGAGACGTTGCGTTATCTGAAAGATACGGCGCGCAAACCGGCCCGTGTGGCGTTGGTCGAAAAATATGCCAAGGCGCAGGGCCTTTTCCGTACCACCAAGAGCGCCGATCCGGTCTTCACCGACACGTTGTCGCTTGATCTGTCGAGCGTCGAGCCGAGCCTCGCGGGTCCATCACGGCCACAGGATCGCGTCGCACTGAGTGATGCCGCACAAGCGTTCGCCGTCGCACTCACCGACACCTATAAGAAGGAATCCGATACGCGCGCAAAAATCGCGGGCTCAGAATACACGATCGGCCATGGCGACGTGGTGATCGCGGCGATCACGTCATGCACCAACACATCCAACCCGTCGGTCATGATCGGCGCCGGCCTCATCGCCAAGAAGGCCGTGGAACGCGGCCTGAAGGTGCGCCCGTGGGTGAAGACCTCACTGGCGCCGGGAAGCCAGGTCGTCACCGATTATCTCGAGAAATCCGGCGTCAACAAATATCTCGACAAGCTCGGCTTCCAACTCGTCGGCTATGGCTGCACCACCTGCATCGGCAATTCGGGTCCATTGCCGGAGAATGTCGCCGATGCGATCACGACCGGCGATCTCGTCACGGCGGCGGTTCTCTCGGGCAACCGCAATTTCGAAGGCCGCGTCCATCCGCAGGTGCGCGCCAACTATCTGGCTTCGCCGATGCTGGTCGTCGCCTATGCGCTGGCCGGTTCGATGAACATCAATCTCACCAAGGATCCTGTCGGCTACGACGCGAAGAACAAGCCGGTCTTCCTCAAGGACATCTGGCCGAGCGCAAAGGAAATCTCGGCTGCGATGCGCAAGGGTATCCGCACGGCGAGCTTCAAGTCGCGCTACGGTGATGTCTTCAACGGCGATGCCAACTGGCGCAAGGTGAAGGCGCCCAAGGGCCAGACCTACAATTGGCCGATGGCGTCCACCTATGTGAAGAACCCGCCATTCTTCGAAGGCATGACGGTCAAGCCGCAGCCGGTGAGCGATGTGAAGCAAGCGCGCATCCTGGCGCTGTTCGGCGATTCCATCACCACTGATCACATCTCGCCGGCGGGCAACATCAAGGCCGCGGCGCCGGCGGGCATCTATCTCTCCGAGCACCAGGTGCGGCCGCAGGATTTCAATTCCTATGGTGCTAGGCGCGGCAATTTCGAGCTGATGGAGCGCGGCACCTTCGCCAACATCCGCATCAAAAACGAGATGATGGGCGGCAAGGAAGGCGGCAACACACTCTATTTCGCCGACGACGCAGCGAGCGGCGAGACGATGTCGATCTTCGAAGCGGCCGAGCGCTACAAGCAGAAGAACGTCGATACTGTCATCGTCGCCGGCAAGGAGTATGGCACCGGCTCGTCGCGCGACTGGGCGGCAAAGGGGCCAAAGCTGCTCGGCATACGGGCCGTGATCACCGAGAGTTTCGAGCGTATCCACCGCTCCAATCTGATCGGCATGGGCGTCGCTCCCTTTGTCTTCGCCGATGGCAAGACGCGCCGCGACTACGCGTTCACGGGCCGCGAGACGATCGACATTCCGGGGCTTTCCGGCGAGATCAAGCCGCTCATGAAAGCAACGGCAACGATCCATTATCCCGACGGCCACGTGGCTGCGCTGCCGCTGGTGCTGTTGATTCTGACGGCGGACGAGGTCGCTTACTACAAGAACGGCGGCATCCTGCAATATGTGCTGCGCAACCTGGTGGCGGCTTAGCGCGCCCTGGATGTCGCCACGTAAGCCGTTAGTTCTTGCACGAGATAGTCGAACAGCAGCCGCATGCGGCGCGTGTTGCGCAGGTCCTTGTGCATGACCAGCCACATGTCGAGTTCAAATTTGAATGCGGCCGGCAAGACCGGCACGAGGTCCGGATCGCGTCGCGCGATGCCGAGCTGGCAGACGCCAAGACCGTAGCCCGCGCGCAATGCGGCGAGTTGTGCCAAGTCGGCGTCGCAGCGCAACGCGAACATGTCGCGCGTGAACGAGAGGCCGGTCAGGCGCAGCGCGCGCAGTGCGGCCGTCTCGCGATCGAATCCGATGACCGAATGCTGCGCCACGTCGGCGATCGACTTCGGCGTGCCGTGCCGCGCCAGGTAGCGGCGATGGGCGAAGAGGCCGAGCGCGATGCGTCCGATCTTCTTGGCGACCAGCGCTTCCTGCTTCGGCCGCACCATGCGAACGGCGATGTCGGCGTCACGGCGCAGCAGATCCTGCGTCAAATCGGAAAGTACGAGTTCGATCGTAATGCCGGAATGCTGCTCGCGAAACTCCGTCAAAATCGACGGCAGCACTTCGCCGCCGATCATCACGCTCGCCGTCAGACGGACGGTGCCGCGCTCTTCGGCTTCGGCGGCTGACGAGGCGCGCACCAGTGCAGCAGCGGCGCTCGCCATCGCCTGGGCATGCGGCAAGAGCTCGCGCGCGCCCTGTGTCGGGATCAGGCCGGACTGCGAGCGCGTGAAGAGCGGCAGCTGCAAGGCTGCTTCCAGCTGATCGATGTGCCGGCCCAAGGTCGGTTGGGTGAGCGCGAGTTTGCGCGCGGCCGCCGAGAGACTTCCTTCGGTCATCACCGCAAGGAAAGAACGGTAGGTTTGCCAATCCGGTTCGCGCGGCGCCATACGAAACCGTATAGCACGCCGTCTAGCTTCCCGTACTTGTGTAATGCCCGATGCCGATGCGCCAGGCTGCAAATGCAACGGCGAGGAACGCAACACCGGCAAGCGGCGCCGCTGCGCCGAGCCAGGGCGCGACGCCGGCCACGTCGTTGCGGCCGAGCACGGTGGCGATCGGGAAATAGATGACGCAGCCGAGTGGCACGACGAAGGTGAGGAATTTCCTGAACCAGTTCGCGTAGATGTCGAGGGGATATTGCGCTGCCTCGATGCCGCCATAGGTCAGCGTGTTGACGATCTCCAGACTCTCCACCGTCCAGAACGACAGGGTCGCTTGCAGCAGGAGAATGCCGAAGAAAAGCGCAAAGCCGCCCGTCATCGCCCACACGACGAGAAACACCTTCGCCAGCGACCAATCGATGTGCAGCAGCGCGATTGCGATGGCGAGCGCGATTCCGCCCTGCAGGACGCGGCCGAGCGAGGTGAAGCCGAACTCGAAACCCATCAACTGCAAAGTCGCCGGCCGCGGACGCAAAAGAACGCGGTCGAAATCGCCGGTCTTGACGAACTGCGGACCGAACATGTCGAAGCCCCGGCAGGTCGTATCGGCAAGCGCGAAGGCGACGCTGACGACACCATAGAACATGGCGATTTCCGGAAACGTCCAGCCGCGGATGTGGTGGAAGCGCATGAAGAGTGCATAGAGGCCGCCGAATTCGGTGATGGTGATGATGAACTGCGAGCCAAAGCGCAGCAGGAATGCGGTGGGGAAGAGCATCTGCGCGCGCAGACAGTTGCGGATGAAACTGAAATAGAGGGAAAGGCTGTTCATCTTCAACTCCCCTGCATGTCGACGCGCGCCATGACACGTGCCATCCAGGCGCGGCCCGCAAGGACGAAGAGCACGATCCAAAGCGTTTGCGCGGCGATGCCGGCAAGCGCAGCCATGCCGGTGAGATTGGCGAAATAGATGCGATAGGGAATGTCGACGAGTCCGGCAAAGGGCTGCCAGAACAGGAACGGCTGCAGCCAGACCGGCATCAGCACCAGCGGTACGATCATGCCGGAGAGCGGCGAGACAAGGACGGGCGCGAGATTCGCCGCGCGCCGCGTCTTGAGCGCCGTCACCGCGATGTTGAGCAGGACCGTGAACGCAGACGACAGAAGAACGGTCAGAGAAATCGAAATCGCGAAAAGCGTGCCGGCCTGCGGTGACGACGGCATGCGCCAACGCCAGGCGCCAAGGCCGATGAGTGGCAGAACGATCGCAGCGGCGACAAACATCGGTACCACCCGAAGGCTGGTGTTTGCCGCGCGCGCAGCAATGGCGCGCGCGAGCCACAGCGTGTGCGTATCCACCGGCCGCAGCCGCTCATAGGCGACATTGCCGGTCTCGACCGCTTCGGAGACCTCGGCGTCGGCCTGCCAGGGTAGAAGTCCGAGAAGCCCCTGACCGAGCCAGGTGTAGGTGATGACCTGCGCCAGATCGATCGGCTGGCGTGCGGCGCTGGCGTAAAACGCGGCCATCACCATGATCTTGATCCCGCCCCACCAGCACTGCGTGGCGAAGCCGGCAAAGGCCGCGGCGCGATACTGCAGCATCAGTACAAAGCGCGCCCGCAGAATCGCGAGATAGGGGAGCGCCGTCACGATTCCACCGCGCCATGCAGCGCATAGAAGCGCGCGATCACTTCCTCGATCTTGGGATCCTCGACCCGAATGTCCACGACGTCGTGCGCGGCCGCGATGCGCGAGATCAGCGTATGGGCCGCGGTGCGCAGCGGATCGAAGACATATTCGACGGAGCGACCGTCGCGCGCGCGGATGCTGGCGCCGGCGATGGCGACATCGTCGCTGTCGCCTGCGAAGTCGACGATGAGCCGCCTCTCGCCCAACACATCGCTGCGCATCGATTCAAAGCTGGAATCACGCAAGAGCTTGCCATTGCCGATGATAATGACGCGTTTGGCCAGTGCTTCGATGTCGTGCATGTCGTGAGTGGTGAGGATGACGGTGACGCCGTCCGTGCGGTTCAGATCCTTGACGAAATCGCGCAATGCCAGCTTGGAAACCGCGTCGAGCCCGATAGTCGGCTCGTCGAGGAACAGAATGGACGGCGCGTGCAACAGCGCGGCGGCGATCTCGCAGCGCATGCGTTGGCCGAGCGAGAGCTGGCGCATGGGTGTGTCGAGCAGCGAAGAAATCTTGAGCATGTCGACCAGCCTCGCTTTGCGCCTCGCGAACTGGCTCGGATCGACGCGATAGATGTCGCGCAACAGGGAGAAGCTCTCGCCGATGGGAAGATCCCACCACAATTGCGTGCGTTGACCGAAGACGACGCCGATGCGCGCGACGTGCGCGATCCGCTGTTGCCACGGCACCAGACCATCGACGTCGCAACGGCCCGAGGTCGGGCGCAAGATGCCCGACAGAATCTTGATCGTGGTCGACTTGCCGGCGCCGTTGGGACCGATGAAGCCCAGCAACTCTCCGCGCTCGAGCGAAAAGCTGACACCGGAAAGGGCTGCGATCTCGCGATAGCGGCGGTGGAAAAGTCCGCGCAGGGCGCCGCCCAATCCCGGATCGCGCACGCCCACGCGATAGGTTTTGCTCAGGTTTTCCACGCGAATCTGTGCCATCGCTGCGCCGCCCCAAACGCCATCGCGGCGGACGGGAAATCCCGCCACCGTTCGGCATGCCAAAATGGGCGCGGAAACTATTGGCAGGGCGGCGCTGCGTCAACCAGCGATGCGCCGGCGCGCGAAATCCGTTCACGGCTGATGCCGCAGCGACACAGACTTGTGATGTGCGTGCCTGCTCCGCAGTGACGATCCCTCTGAAAAACCGAGCCTTTCCCATCGATGTGCGATGTAGGCAATCCTACAAAATGAAGTGACTGGAGCCACTGCCGTTCAAGCCGTATGTTTGGCGCATGAAACTGACGACGCGCGCGCTCGCCCTTGCTGGCATGTCGGTTCTTGCCACTGCGACCGCTCAGGCAGGCGGTGTGCGCCCCGTCGTCGTCGAACTGTTCACCAGCCAGGGCTGCAGTTCGTGTCCGCAGGCCGACGCCTATTTCGCCAAGCTATCGCAACGCAGTGACGTGTTGGCGCTCAGTTTGCCCGTCACCTATTGGGACATGCTGGGCTGGAAGGACACGCTCGCAACCGACGCCAACACGCGCCGTCAGAAGGCATATGCCATGGCGATGGGTCATGGCGGTGTATACACGCCGCAGGTGATCGTTGACGGCGTGCAGGACATTGTCGGTAGCCGCTCTGCAATCATCGAAGCGGCGATCGACGCGCGCGCCCACGCCATCGACGCCAGCAGCGCGAGCGAAGGCGGTCGCGTCGCCGAAGCTAGCGCAACGGTTACACGCATATCATCGTCTGGCGGGGATGAGCCCGGCGCCTCGGTTCCGCAGCACCGCTCGGATCCTCTTGTGCCCGTATCGATGAGCGAGACGCCGCAGGAAATGCATATCAGCATCGGCGCGGCCGACGGTGCGAACAACGCGACGGTTTGGATGATGCACCTGCGCTCGGCGGTGAACGTCGCGATCAAGGCCGGCGAAAACGCCGGGCGCACAGTCAGCTATCACAATGTGGTCGGCGATGTGCGCGCGGTCGGCGTGTGGAAGGGCCCGTCGCTGTCGCTGACCTTGCCGCGTACGGCGATGGCGGGCCTGCCGCACGACGGCGTTGCGATCATCGTCCAACAGGGCGCCGCCGGCCATGTCATCGGCGCCTTTTACGCGGCGCGGCCGGAGTTCTATCCGTCGCACTAGCGTTTTCACGCATTCGCAACGCGCTTAGACTGCCGGACCTGATGGCGCTCTTTTTCGATTCGACCTGGTTCGACGCCAAGCTCGCTGCGGCCGGACTTAAGCGCTCGGACGTCGCTGCCGCGCTCGGGCTCAGCGCGGAGCAAGTCGGCGAACTGTGGAAGGACCAGCGCGAATTGAGCGCCGCGGACGTCAGAACGCTCGCCATACTCTTGCGTGTGCCGGCACCGGATATTGCCACGCGCGCGGGCATCTCGACGCCTGTTCCGTCGGATCAGCCCGACGACGCGCTCGTTCGCGTGCACGAGCGGCTGGATCGGCTCGAACGCACGCTTGCCGAGATCAAGGCGCTGGTGCTTGATTTGCGGGCACGGCAGCAATGACGCGGTCCTGTACTGTCGCATTCTGAGACGGTCCGGCGGAGCGCGGCAGGTTGGTAAACGTCCGCGCGGCCGGGCATCAACGTCCCTAACCTTCTCTTAAGGCAAACTGCTTAGCGCGCGGTCTTTTAAGGCTGCCGTCCATCGTAGTTACGAGTTTTTTAAGGCCATCACACCACACTCAAAGAACAAGGCCGGAAAACGGCCGCAGATGGTGGGTCGGGTGAGTCAGCCGCTTCAGAAAAAGCCAGTCGAGGGTTTGGGCGCGCTCAGCGGATCCGAGCGTGCCGAATTGCTGCGCTACGCGATGCTCGGCGCCGGCGTTGCTTCGTTCGACTGGACCATTTCGGACGATCGCGTCGGCTGGGACGGCGCCATCGATATTCTTCCCTATCATCGCGACGCCAAGAGATTGGCGCGCGGAGCTTCGTTCCTCAGTTGGCTCAATCCCGCGTCGCGCGCGCGGCTGGTGGCGCTGATCGAAACACGCTCGGCGCAACAGTCGACATTTGAATTGCCGCTCGAAGCGTCGGCAGCGATGGGATCGCTGTGGATCACGCTTGTCGGCGTTCGCCAGGCCCGCGCCGATGGTCGTACTGAGCGGCTTTCGGGTCTCGCGCGCGTGACGACCGAGCAGCAGCGCGAGATGCAGCGGCTGACCTATCTCGCGACGCGTGACGAGTTGACCGGCCACCTCAATCGCAATTCGTTGCGCGCGGAGCTGACGCAGACCATCGAAAAGGCAACCGCTGAAGATCGCACTTGCGCGTTTCTGGTCGCCAGCATCGACCGGCTCGCCATGATCAACGACGGTTACGGCTTCGACGCCGGCGACGAAGTCATCGTCGCGGTGGGTGAACGGCTGTCGCGCACTCTGCGTTCGACCGACATCATCGGCCGAACGGCCGGCAATAAATTCGGCGTCATCCTGGGCAATTGCAAGGAACGCGAAATCGCCATCGTCGCCAATCGCCTGCGTGACGCGGTGCGCGGCAGCGTGGTCGATACGCGCTGCGGCCACGTCTCGGCGACCTGTTCGGTGGGCGCGGTCTGGCTGCCGTCGGGCGCGGCTTCCAGTCAGGAAGCGATGTTGCGTGCGGAAGAGTCGCTCGAACGTGCGCGCAGTGCGGGCCGCGACGGCTTCAAGGTCTATGAGAAGTCGCCACAGCGCGAGGGCGCGCGGTTGCGCATGATGGCGATCGCCGACGAGGTGATGGCGGCGCTGAACGACAACCGCCTCCTGCTCGCCTATCAACCCATTATTCGCGCGGCCGACCGAAGCGTCGCCAAATATGAAGCGTTGCTACGGATGAAGCGCGCCGACGGTTCGATCGCCACGGCCGGCTACTTCGTTCCCGCCGCCGAACAGCTCGGCATTGTCGGCCTGATCGATCGCCGTGCCGTGGAAATGGCCGTGGCGGCGCTGCGCGCCAATCCGCAGGTGAAAATCGGCGTCAATGTATCGGGAACGGCGGCAGGCAACACGGCCTGGCTGGAGAGCTTTGTCGATTTCGTCCGCGCCAACAAGGACGTGGCCAGACGGTTGAACGTCGAGCTCACCGAAACCGCGGCGCTTGATCATTTTGAGGAGAATGCGCAATTCGTCTCGCAGCTGCGCGAACTTGGTTGCGCGGTATCGATCGACGATTTCGGCGCCGGTTATACCTCGTTTCGCAATCTGCAAATGATGCACGTCGACATGGTCAAGATCGACGGTGCCTTCGTGAAGGGCCTGTCTTCTTCGCCCGACAACCAGGTGTTTGTGCGCACGCTCGTGGGTCTCGCCAAGAGCTTCAAGTTGCAGACGGTGGCGGAATGGGTTGAAACCGAAGAAGACGCGCAGCTCTTGCAGAGCATGGGCGTCGACTATTTCCAGGGCTTCTTCTTCGGTGAGCCGCAACTCGCGCCGAACTGGGCCAATTGCTGAGGCACTGACGAACTAGCGAAACGCGAACTCTATTTGCGCTGGCTGAGTTCGGCGAGTTGGCGCCGCATCGCCTCGATCTCGCTCTTGAGCTCGCTGATCTCCTCGGACGGCTTGGCGCGGTCGCCCGAACCGTTGCCCTTGGACTCATCTTCGCCAGCCTTGTGTCCGCGCGTTGCAGCAAAGGGCGAGAACATCTGCATGGCGCGTTCGAACATCGCCATGTTCTGGCGCGTCATGTTTTCGATCACTTGCGTGCTGCCGCCGAACGCCTCGGCCAGGCGGTTGCGCATGGCTTCCTGGTTCTTGGTGAAGCCATCCATGCTCATGTCGAGATAGCCCGGCACAAAGCTCTGCAAGCTGTCGCCGTAGAAGCGGATGAGCTGACGCAGAAATTTGATCGGCAACAGGCTTTGGCCCTTGGCTTCTTCCTCGAAGATGATCTGCGTCAAGACCGAGCGTGTGATGTCCTCGCCGGTGCGCGCATCGCGCACTTCGAACTCGGTTCCTTCCTTCACCATCAAAGCGAGATGATCGAGCGTCACGTAACTGGAGGTCTGGGTATTGTAGAGACGCCGGTTCGCGTACTTCTTGATAACGACCGGGGCTTCAGCCTTGGGGCTCTCGTCAGACACGCGTGGATACCGTTGATTTGAGGGCGTTTCGCGCTTCTTTGGGCGCCGTCTTGGCGCAAGCTCAACATCACTGCTCCATGGCTGTCCAGTGCCATTTGAGCACGCGCAGCATGGCCTTGGTCAAATTGTGGACACTAAGAGTTTGAAATCCCGATGTGATTTGTCAGAGTTTACCCTTGCTCGCATTCGCGGCAATTTGCGGGGAAGGTGCAGCAAAGAGAAACAAGAAGGAGGTTTTGGTGGAAGACGTCGTCATCGTTTCAGGTGCCCGCACGCCGGTCGGCGCGTTCAACGGATCCTTCGCCTCCCTTCCGGCCCACGAATTGGGAAAGGTCGCGATCATGGCGGCGCTGGAGCGCGCCCATGTCAAACCCGAAGAAGTGTCAGAAGTCATTCTCGGTCAGGTCCTGACCGCTGCGCAGGGACAGAACCCGGCGCGTCAAGCGGCGATCAACTCCGGCGTGCCGAATGGTTCGCCCGCTTGGTCCGTTAACATGGTGTGCGGCTCGGGACTTCGCGCCGTTGCGCTCGGCGCGCAAGCAATCCGGAACGGCGACAGCGCCATCGTGATCGCAGGCGGCCAGGAGTCAATGAGTCAATCGCCGCATGCCGCCTATCTGCGCGCCGGTCAGAAGATGGGCAATCTCGATTTCATCGACACGATGATCAAGGACGGTTTGTGGGACGCCTTCAACGGCTACCACATGGGCGTCACCGCCGAGAACGTGGCGCGCGAATGGCAGATCACACGCGAGCAACAGGACAAATTCGCCGTCGCCTCGCAGAACAAGGCCGAAGCCGCCAAGAAGGCTGGCAGGTTCAAGGCTGAGATCGCCCCCGTCACGGTCAAGGAGCGCAAGGGCGAAAAGATCATCGACACAGACGAATATATCCGCGACGGCGCCACGCTCGAAGCGATGGCGGCATTGCGCCCGGCATTCCAGAAGGACGGCACCGTAACCGCTGCCAATGCCAGCGGCATCAACGACGGCGCTGCGGCCCTCGTTCTGATGAGCGCGAGCGAAGCCAAGAAGCGCGGTTTGAAACCGCTCGCCACCATCAAGTCCTGGGCCCAGGCCGGCGTCGATCCCAAAGTGATGGGCTCAGGTCCGATCCCGGCGTCGCGCCGGGCGCTCGAAAAGGCCGGTTGGAGCGCGGGCGATCTTGATCTCGTCGAAGCCAATGAGGCGTTCGCCGCTCAAGCCTGCGCGGTCAACAAGGACATGGGCTGGGATACGTCCAAGGTGAATGTCAACGGCGGTGCGATCGCCATCGGCCATCCCATCGGCGCATCCGGCGCGCGCGTGCTGGTAACGCTGCTGCACGAGATGCAACGCCGCGACGCGAAGAAGGGGCTGGCGACGCTTTGCATCGGTGGCGGAATGGGCATCGCGATGTGCGTCGAGCGCTGAGCGCAACGTGCCGACCTACCTCGTGGAACGCGTGATCCCCCCGGCGTTCGACATCGAAGATCCGGCTGCCGTTGCACTTCACTCGCGCTGGGCAGCCGACGCATATCAGGCGGCAGGCATCGTCTGGCTGGGTGGCGTTGCCACCGACAGGGGCAACATGTTCAGCGTCGTGGTCGCCAACGGTGTCGACGACATCACGCGCTACTGCGCCGCGTTGGGCATCGCCGAAGTGGAGTTCAAAGTCAGCGAGGTAAGGGCGATGCTGGGTCCGCACGTCGCGATGGCACGCACCGATGCGCGCTACCGCCCGCCGCGACCTCCGAGCACCGCACGAAAATAACAAGGCGATCTGTCGCGTCGGAAGTTTATTGCGTTGTATCGGGTCGTCGGTCTATCAGTGCTAAGCAAATAGAAAGCCGCAAAGGCACAGGAGTTGGAGATGGCTCGGGTCGCATTGGTGACAGGTGGAACGCGCGGCATCGGCGCGGCGATTTCCGTCGAACTCAAGAATGCCGGCTACAAGGTCGGCGCCAACTATGGCGGCAATGACGAAGCCGCGCAGAAGTTCAAGGCTGAGACTGGCATTCCCGTCTTCAAGTGGGACGTCGGCAACGCGCAAGCCTGCGCCGACGGTATCAAGGCCGTCGAAAGCGCGCTCGGTCCGATCGATGTTCTGGTCAACAATGCCGGCATCACGCGCGATGCCATGCTGCACAAGATGTCTGCCGATCATTGGGAAGAGGTGATCCGCGTCGATCTCGGCTCCTGTTTCTACATGTGCCGCCCGCTCATTGACGGCATGCGCGAGCGCAATTTCGGCCGCATCATCAACGTGAGCTCGATCAATGGGCAAAAGGGCCAGATGGGGCAGACCAACTATTCCGCCGCCAAGGCCGGCATCATCGGCTTCACCAAGGCCCTGGCGCAGGAGACCGCCAAGAAAGGCATCACGGTCAACGTGATTTGTCCCGGCTACATCGACACCGAAATGGTCATGGCCGTGCCGCCAAAGGTACTCGAGGGCATCATCGCGACCATTCCGGTCGGTCGCCTGGGCAAGTCCGGCGAGATCGCCAAGATGGCGCGCTTCCTCGCCTCCGATGACGCGGCCTTCATCACGGGCGCCACCATGACGGTCAACGGCGCGCAATATATTGCGGGATGACATGATCGCGTGTACGGCCTCATCCTTCGGTACGCTCGGGATGAGGCCCAGATAGATCCTCATAGCCTGTCAAACCATGAGGGGCCTGATGAGCGTCGCATCGCTCGCCGCTGACCAAATCACCTGCGTTCGCGGGGAGCGGGCGCTGTTTCGCGATTTGAGCTTCACCGTCGAAGCGGGGCAGGTGCTCGCGATTGAAGGGCCTAACGGCGCCGGCAAGACCTCGCTCTTGCGGCTGATCGCGGGGTTCATCGCGCCTGCCACCGGCACTATCCAACTCGCCCTGGATAAAGGAATTTCCGAACCGGAGGAGCGCGGCAAACATATCGGCTGGCTTGGGCATCAAGATGGTGCCAAGCCCCAGCTCACGCCTTTCGAGGTGCTGAGCTTCTTTGCCAAACTCTACGACAGTGCAGAGGATGTCGCCGCAGCCCTCGCAGCCGCCGGTCTCGCGCGCTGTGCGACATTGCCCTGCCAATATCTTTCCGCCGGGCAGAAGAAGCGCTTGGCGCTGGCGCGACTGCAAATTGTCCGACGCCCGCTCTGGCTGCTCGACGAACCGCTCGCAGCGCTCGACAGCGAAGGCAAGAAATTCGCTGCCGATCTGGTCGAGGCGCAGTGCCGCGCGGGCGGAATCGTGCTGGCCGCAACCCATGAGCCGCTGGGCCTTGCCTGCCGCCGTCTTGCGCTCGGTGGCGCATGAACGCGGCGCTGCTCTTGCGCGATCTTCGTCTTGCCACGCGCGCCGGCGGCAGCGCTGCGCTGGCGCTCGCCTTCTTCGCCGCGGTCGCGACGCTCGTTCCTCTCGGCGTCGGCAGCGATCTCAAGATATTGGCGCGTGTCGCGGCCGGAGTACTCTGGGTCGCGGCGGTACTCTCGGTGCTGCTGTCGCTCGACCGGCTCTTTCAGGCCGACTTCGACGACGGCAGTCTCGAGCTTCTCGTCTTGTCGCCATTGTCGCTCGAAACGATCGCGGCGGTGAAAATCGCAGCCAACTGGCTGACCACAGGCTTGCCGCTGACGCTTCTGTCGCCGCTTCTGGGCGCAATGTTCGGGCTGCCACCTGCCGCCGACGCGACACTGGCGCTGTCGCTCATCATCGGGACACCCTCGGTCAGTGCGCTCGGCGCGATCGGCGCGGGGCTCACTTTGTCGATCAGGCGCGGTGGATTGATCCTGCCGCTCCTTGTCCTGCCGCTCCTGGTTCCGGCAGTGATTTTCGGCGCCGGTGCGGTGCAGTCCGGTTTGGACGGGTTGTCGAGCGGCGCGCTCCTGTTTCTGGGCGCGTTCTCCTTGACGGCGACGCTGCTCTCGCCGTTCGCCGCAGCAGCCGCGGTGCGGCTCAACCTCGCAGGATGACGGGCATGCTTGCGGTGCTAAGAGGGAGAGCCTAGATGGCCGGCATGTTCGCCCTTGCCAACCCCAAGCGCTTCATGGATGCGAGCGCGAGGTTTCTGCCGTGGCTCGCGCTGGCAGCAGGTGCGGCGCTTGCCGCAGGACTCTTACTCGGCTTTCTCGCGCCGCCGGACTACCAGCAAGGAACAACCGTGAAGATCATGTTCCTGCACGTACCGGCCGCGTGGACCGCAATGATGGCATACGGCTTGTTGGCGCTCGCCTCCTTCTTCAGCCTGATCTGGCGCCATCCGCTCGCCGACGTCGCCGCAAAGACTGCCGCGCCGCTTGGCGCTCTCTTTACCGCGCTCGGTCTCATCACGGGTTCGCTGTGGGGTCGGCCGATGTGGGGAACATATTGGGTGTGGGATGCGAGGCTGACGTCGTTTCTGATCCTGCTCTTCCTCTACCTGGGCTACATCGCACTGTGGAGCGCGATTGAGGACGAGACACGTGCGGCGCGCGCGGCCGCGATCCTGGCCCTAGTCGGCGCAGTAAACCTGCCCATCATCGAATTTTCCGTGAACTGGCATACCCTGCATCAGGGCGAGAGCATCCTGCGTGCCGATGGCCCACAGATCGCTTCTGTTTTTCTCTGGCCACTCGGATTGACGGCACTGGGATATACCCTTCTTTTTCTTGCCCTTTGGACCGTCCGTATCCGCACGGAAATACTCGAACGACGCACCCGCACTCTCATGTTGGCAGAGCCGCAATGAGCGCATGGACCGACATGGGCGGCTACGGCGCATTCGTGTGGCCGGCCTATGGCGTAACGCTGTTGGCGCTCTCAGTCGCGATTGCAATAACACTGCGCGCCTATCGACGTGCGAAGGATCGCCTGGCGAAATTGGAAAAAACGTGAAGCGGCTCGTCTACATTCTTCCGGTAGTCGCCTTCGTTGTGCTGGCAGGATTTCTCTTTGAAGGATTGCGCGGGCCGGCGCCCGACAATCTGCCCTCGATGTTGATCGGCAAGCCCGCTCCAACGCTTACGCTGCCGCGTCTGGATGCCGCAAGCGAAGGTTTTGGACCGAAGGAACTTAGTGGCGGCCGCGTGACGGTGGTTAACGTCTTTGCATCCTGGTGCGTGCCGTGTCGCACCGAGGCTCCGCAACTTGCGCAACTCGGCCAGGCGCGCGGCGTACAGCTGTTCGGGATGGCGTGGAAAGACAGCCCGCAAAAGGCGCGCTCCTTCCTCTCGGATGTCGGCAATCCCTACGCGCGCATCGGCTTTGATGGGGACGGACGCGCCGGCATCGAATGGGGCGTGTATGGAGTGCCAGAGACCTACATCATCGACAGACATGGAGTCATCCGCGAACGTTTTGTCGGGCCGATCACGCCGGACAGCCTCGTGCTCGACATTCTTCCCGCGATCGCAGCCGCCGCGCGCAGTTAGCGGCGCGACCTCGTCGCGCGCGGACGTGACGTGGCGAGGACCGAGGATGCCACGGCGCGGATACGTATCGTTGAGCGCAGACAATCGACGCGAGTCTCAGCAGAATTTTTTGATCTTCGACCTGGCGTGACGATTCCTATCGCGGCGAAATCGCCTGACCAGAGGGGGCAGACCAACCACGCGTCGCAGCCGCTCAAACGGTGACCTTCAGATGGGCGCGGGCCGCGATATTCGTTTGGATTTCGAAGAGCTTAAGCGCGCTTGCGACGGGCGCGGCCGCGCGGCGCCGGATGGCCTTCGGAAGCGAAGTCTTCTCCCGCGCCGGCGATCTGGGCCAGCAGGCGGACGAAGCGTTGGCGCTCGGGCAGTGGCAACGCCTCGAGGAGCGCCTTTTCAGCGCGCTCCGAGGCCGTGCGTGCGGAGCGCAAAGCCTTTCGCCCCGACGGCGAAATCGCGACAGAGTTGGCGCGTTGATCGTCTTCGGTGCGTTCGCGTGATAGCAAACCTTTGTCGAGCATGCGGCGCACCATCTCCGCCAAGGTCGAACGATCGATACCAGTGATCTCGACGAGTGCAGTCTGACTCACGCCTTCATTGTGCTCTAGTGCGACGAGAAGCGTGAACTGCTGTTTGGTGAGTTCGCTCGCTCCAGCTTCGTGCGCGTAGAGATCGCCGAAATACTGCGCGCAGCGTCTGATCAGGTGAGAGGGCGACTCCGATAGTTCGAAGCCTCCATTCGCCTTGCGCTGACTCTTCGCCATTCACTTCCCCTGCTCAACAACCGGTCGACTCTTGTCGCTGTCCGATTGTCGGCCGTCCCCAATGTGCGCTCGCTGAAGAAAAAGCTTAGACGGCACTTCCCCCCGTCGCAACAATCTCTATCGCGTTTGCGCTAGCGTTGGCAACGCAAAGATTCGAATTGTGCTTCCGTTTCCAACTTGCGTTGGGCAGAATTGCATCATGTCCGGTCATCGCAGTGCACCACCGCCGCCCGGTCCACGTTTCGTTCGTCGTGTTCCGGAAGGAGACACGGCGGAACGTTTTGTGTGTGGCGACTGCGGGCATGTTCACTACTCAAATCCAAAAATCGTTGTGGGATCAGTTGTTACGTATCGAAACAGGTTTCTGTTGTGCCGTCGCGCCATCGAACCGCGCGCGGGATTGTGGACTTTGCCCGCGGGATTTCTGGAAGAAAACGAGACCCCTGAAGACGGCGCGCGCCGCGAAGCACGCGAGGAAGCACTGTGTGACATTGTTCTCGAAGGCTTGCTGGCCGTCTATTCCATCCCGCGCATCAGTCAGGTGCAATTGATGTATCGCGCCCGTCTCGATACGGAGGAATTCGGTGTGGGAGTTGAAAGCCTGGACGTGAAATTGTTTGATTGGGACGATATTCCGTGGACGGAGATTGCTTTCCCCAGCGCGCGATGGGCGTTGGAGCATCGTCGCGAGATCGGCAAGCGCAAGCTGTTCGCGCCGTTCTCAAATCCGCCGGGCCAAGACGGAAACCCGACGCAGACCGTCTGACATCGCGCATCTTTATGACGCCTACTGCTGAGGAGGATCTTTCGCCATCTGGTGACGCAGCAACAACGGCGCCTGCAGTGCACCGAATACCAGCAGTAGTGGCAGAATGATCCAGACCTTGAAGATCACCCAGTCCGCCGTCGTAAAATTTCGCCAGACGAATTCATTGAGCGCAGCCAGCGCGCCGAAGAACGCGCCCCAGCGCCAGGTTAACGTCCGCCATGCCCGCTCGGGCAATTCAAATTCGAATGCCAGGGCATATTTGAGGAACAGCCGGTTAAACATCATTCCGCCCAGAAGCACGATGCAGAATGTTGCGTAGATGATGGTCGGCTTGATTTTCACGAAGGTATCGTTTTTCAGATAAAGGGTCAGTCCTCCGAATACGAGCACGATGGCGGCGGTGAACAGCGCGATCGGAGAAAACTTCCGGTCCAGCGCATAGCCTGCGGCCAAGGCGGCAATCACGACCACCATGAACGCTCCGGTTGCGACAAATATGCCGAAGAACTGGAAGGCGGCGAAGAAGACGATCAGCGGACCGAGATCGAGCACCAGCCGGCGAACTTGGGTGTTCATTTCGCCCCCGTCAGCGCCCTGGCAAAGTTCTCGGCATTGAAGGGCTGCAGATCGTCGATGCCTTCACCAATTCCAATATAGTGCACGGGAACCGCGAATTTCTGTGCCAACGCAACGAGGATACCGCCTTTCGCGGTGCCGTCGAGTTTTGTCATCACCAAACCGGTTAACGGCACAATGTCCTTGAAAGCTTCGACTTGACCGAGCGCGTTCTGGCCGGTGGTAGCATCGAGCACGAGCAGCGTGGCGTGCGGCGCGCTGGCGTCGAGCTTTCGGATGACGCGCACGATCTTTTCGAGTTCGGCCATCAACCCCACTTTGTTCTGCAAGCGGCCGGCCGTGTCGACAATGAGGACATCGGCAATTTTCGCCTGTGCCGTCTCCAGCGCTTCGTAGGCAAGTCCCGCCGCATCGGAGCCGGCCGGACGCGAAATGACCTCGGCGCCCGCGCGCTTGCCCCAGATGCCCAACTGTTCGATCGCCGCCGCGCGGAAAGTGTCGCCCGCCGCCAGCACGACCTTCGCGCCATTGTCCGCGAGTTTCTTGGCGAGCTTGCCGATCGTTGTGGTTTTGCCGCCGCCGTTAACGCCCGCGACCAAGATGACGAAAGGCTTTTTCGAACCATCGACCGAAAATGGCTTTTCGACTGGCGAGAGCACGTGCGTAATCTCGCGGCGCAGGATTTCCCGGACGTCGTAGTCGCTGATCTCCGCCCCGTAGCGTCCTTCACCAACGGCCCGCGACAATTTGCTGGCGAGCGCTGTTCCCATGTCGGCCTTGATCAGCGCCTCTTCCAACTGCGCTACGCTCTCGGCGTCCAGCTTCTTCTTGGTAAAGATTCCCGCGATATTGTCCGACAACCCGGCTGTGCTGCGCGACAGACCTTCCTTAAGCCGCTCGAAGAATGTGGGCGGCGGTGGCGCTTCGCCAAAATCTCTCATGATGCGAGGTCTGCCACGAGTTCGCCGCCGCTCGCAGCGACGATGCGGGCGCGAACGAAGGAGCCGGCGGCATGGGCAGCATCGAAGACGGCCGGCGCAAAACACTCGCTTCGTCCCATGCCGCGATGTTCGACCAGAAGGGTCTGCAGACTGCCGATCAGCGACATGTGCCGCCGCTTGGTCGCCGCATCGCCTTTGGCGCGCAGCCGTGCGGCGCGTTCCTTGATATGGCTTCTGTGCAGTTGCGGCATGCGGGCTGCCGGCGTGCCGGTTCGCGCACTGAAGGGAAAAACATGCAGGTTCGTGAGGCCCGCATCGTCGATGAGGTTCATGCTTTGCTGAAACATGCTTTCCGTTTCGGTCGGAAAGCCGGCGATCAGATCGGCGCCGAACGCGGCATTGGGGCGGAGGCGGCGGACCTGTTCGCAAAATGCGATCGTATCCTTGCGCGCGTGCCGCCGCTTCATGCGTTTGAGGATGAGATCATCGCCGGACTGGGCGGAGAGATGGAAATGCGGCATCAGCCTTTCTTCCTCGGCGATGGCGCGCATCAATTCGTCGTCCACCTCGATCGTGTCGAGCGAAGATAGTCTCAGCCGCTTCAGGCCGGGCACGAGTTTCAGAATCTTGCGCACCAGTTGGCCGAGCGTCGGGGCACCCGGCAGATCTGCGCCGTACGCGGTGAGGTCGACGCCGGTGAGTACGATTTCAGGTGTGCCGGTTTCCGTAAGGCGTTTTGCCTGCGCCACCACCGCTCCCATCGGCACGCTGCGCGAGTTTCCTCTGGCGTAGGGAATGATGCAGAAAGTGCAGCGATGGTCGCAACCGTTCTGCACCTGTACGAAGGCGCGCACCCCGCGCGTCGGCCCTTCAAAACAGTCGACCATCTGGCTCGCGGTTTCGCGCACGCTCATGATGTCGTCGACGCGCACGCGTTCCGTCCGCTCCAAGTCGAATGCCGAATAGTTCTGTGCAACGAGCTTCTCGCTGTTGCCGAGAACCAAATCGACTTCGGGCATCTCTGCGTAGGTTTTCGGTTCCAACTGCGCCGCGCAACCGGTAACGATGATGCGAGCTTCGGGATGTTCACGCCTGGTCCTGCGGATGGCTTGACGCGATTGCCGCACCGCCTCGGCGGTCACCGCGCAGGTATTGAATACAATGACGTTATCCAACCGCGCCTCGGCGGCGCGCGCGCGTATCGCCTCTGACTCGTAGGCATTAAGCCGGCAACCGAAGGTGAAGATCTCGATCGTCACGACGCGAATGTTCCTAGATCGATTTCGCCGGTGAAGACGAGGGTTGTGGGACCGGTCATCAAGATGTGTTCGTCGTCCTCGCGCAACTCGATGTGCAAACTGCCGCCATCGAGCACGATCTCGATGTTACGACCGGTCAGCCCACGCCGGAAAGCCGCAACCGCGGTGGCACAGGCACCGGTACCGCAGGCGCTGGTTATGCCGACGCCGCGTTCCCAGACCCGCATGCGCAGCCGATCTTCGCCATGCCGACTTACGAATTCGACATTGGTGCGTTGCGGAAACATAGGATGGTTCTCGATCCTGGCGCCGAGCGCCGCCACGGGTGCGGCCTCGGCATCCTCCACGAACAAGACGACATGGGGATTTCCAACCGAAAGCGCGCTCGCGACGTGATTGGTACCATCGACGTTCAGATGAAACATGTTGGTGTCGGTCGCCCTGGCGAGCGGCACTTCGTTCCACATCAATCTGGGCGCTCCCATGTCGACTGACACCAATCCGTTTCCGGCGTCGCGGCAGATGAGTTCTCCGCCCGCCGTGTCCAGCTGGATGGTATCGCGCCCGGTCTCCTCCATCAGCAGGCGCGCCACGCAACGTGCGGCGTTGCCGCAGCTTTCCACATCGCCACCATCGGCGTTTTTGATCTGCATGACGGCATCGAACTTTCCATGGCCGGGCGCAATCACGATTACCTGATCGCAGCCGATGCCGAAGCGCCGGTCGGCAAGCAGACGCGCTGTCGCGCGATCCAGCGCAAGGTCTTGCTTTCGCGCGTCGAACACGACGAAGTCATTGCCGAGGCCGTGCATTTTTCGAAATGCGATCATGAACCTGTATATAGGCGGCGCGACCGTTCGGGGCCAGTGGCGCCTTGACCGCCGGGAGTGCTGTCTTTTATGCGGGCAAGCCACGTCGGAGGCCGCCCGCAATGAAAAAAAGCGTTTCGATCGCCGCAGCGATTTTTCTGGTCGCGGCGGCCAGGGGAGCAAACAACGTGGATGATCCCAATCTCTGGCTGGAGGACGTCCACGGCCAAAAGCCTCTTGCCTGGGTGGCCGAACAGAATGCGCGCACCAAGGCGGTGGTGGAGGCTGATGCCCGCTATCAGGGCGATCACGATGCCATCCTCAAGGTGCTAGACGCGACGGACCGCATTCCCTTAGGCGGCATTGACCATAACTTCGTCTTCAATTTCTGGCAGGACGCCGATAACCCTAAAGGCGTTTGGCGGCGGACGACTATTGCAGATTACGCGAACGCCAAACCCCATTGGCAGACCCTGCTCGACGTCGACAAGCTTGCGAAAGACGAAAAAGAGAACTGGATCTGGAAGGGCGCGAGCTGCTCGGATTCGCTCACGCGCTGTCTCGTCTTTCTGTCGCGAGACGGCGGCGACGCGCACGTCGTACGCGAATTCGATGTGGCGACAAGAACATTCTTGCAAGAGGGCTTTACGCTAGCGCACGCCAAATCCGGCGCGCGCTACTTTGGCGAAGACAAGGTTCTGTTCGAAACGGATTTCGGCCCAGGCTCGATGACGGCGTCCGGCTATCCGCGTATCGTCAAGCTCTGGCAGCGCGGCACACCGATTGCGTCAGCCAAGACGATCTTTGAAGGAACTCACGAAGACGTGGCCTCGCAGGGTTCCGTGGCGAGCGGACCGAACGGCCGCTACGCGCTGATCGAACGTGCCGTTTCGTTTTTCGAAACCGAATATTCTCACATCCGCGCCGATGGTTCGGTGCACAAGCTGGCGCTGCCGCTTTTCGCCATCGTACAAGGTGTCACGGACAAGCATCTCATCATCACGTTGCGCAAGGACTGGACGGTCGGGGGCAAGCTCGTCAAGCAGGGTTCGCTCATTGCGATACCGCTCACCGCTCTCGACGGCGGCGAAGATAAGCTCGCGATCGAAACACTCTACGTTCCCGGTCCGCGCAGCTCGATCGATCAGGTGTCGACCGGTCGGGACGCCGTCTACGCCTCGATCTACGACAATGTCACTGGCAGCATTCATGCGTTTCGCCTTGCCGGCGCCAATTGGACGGACACGAAACTCGATCTTCCGGCCAACGGCTCGACCAGCATCGCCTCGACCAATGATTGGGGCGGCGAGGCAATGTTCACCTTCGAGAGTTACTTAAGGCCGACCACTCTTTATTCCGACAATGGCGACGGCAAGCTCACGGCCATCAAATCGCTGCCGCAGCGTTTCGATGCTTCCAATCTCGTCACGGAGCAGTTCGAGGTCGCCTCCAGCGATGGCGTGAAGATTCCCTACTTTGTCACGCGACCAAAAGAATCGACCGGACCGGCGCCGACGATCCTCTACGGTTATGGCGGCTTCGAGATTTCGTTGACGCCCGGCTATTCGGCGAACTACGGCATGCTCTGGCTGACACGCGGCGGCACGTACGTCGTCGCCAACATTCGTGGTGGCGGCGAGTTCGGTCCCGGCTGGCACGATGCGGCACTGCTCGCCAATCGCCAAAAGGCCTATGACGATTTCGCGGCCGTGGCTGCCGATCTCGTCAAGCGCGGGTTCACGACGGCGAAGCAGCTTGGCATCATGGGCGGTTCCAACGGCGGTCTTCTCGTTTCCGCCGTCATGACTCAGCATCCCGAGTTGATGGGCGCAGTCGTTTGTCAGGTGCCGTTGATCGACATGATCCGCTACACCCAGATCGGTGCCGGTGCATCGTGGGCCAGCGAGTATGGCGATCCCGCCGATCCCAAGGCGCGCGAATGGATTCTCAAATATTCGCCCTATCAGAACGTCAAGCCCGACGTGAAATATCCGCCCATCCTCTTCACGACGGCGACGAGCGATGACCGCGTCACGCCCGTGCACGCGCGCAAGATGGCGGCGAAGATGGAAGCGATGGGAAACGACGTGCTCTACTTCGAGAACACCGATGGCGGTCACTCCGCCGGTGCCGATCACAAGCAGGCCGCAGAAATGTGGGCGCTCTCCTTCATCTATCTGAAGCAGAAGCTGGGATTGAAGTAACACTCCTGCCATCGCCCACCGAGAGTTG
>Ga0207693_10001207_pt1 | contig 23033 bp, 14 predicted proteins | sample LARL81metaG_FD_184347 | JGI IMG/M metagenome (GOLD analysis project Ga0207693, IMG submission 184347) | Corn, switchgrass and miscanthus rhizosphere microbial communities from Kellogg Biological Station, Michigan, USA - LAR L8-1 metaG... | ecosystem: Host-associated > Plants > Roots >... | reverse complement strand
ACCAACTCGCCACCGACTTCGGCGGCACGATCGGCATGAAAACGGTGCCGCGGCATGCCGCGTTGGCTGAGCCGGACGAGCGTGCCCGCCGCCACCAAGACAAAGCCAAATAAGGCCGCAACCAAGTGCCACTCTACGGTAGCCAGCATCGCCAGGGCGGCGCAGAAGTCGGCGCAGACCGGGGCAATATTGAACAACACGGCCGAAAACGCCTGCTGCAACGAATCCCCGGTCGAGGAGACTCGGTTGGCAAGCGATCCGCCCATGCGATCGGCGAAATATCGGCTGCTATGGCCAATGAGATGATTGAACAGGTCGAGTTTGGCCTCGGCCTTGTCGATGAGAATAGCACGGTAGCCGAACCAGCTGCCAAAACGCCACAGCACACTTTCGCCGGCCAGCAGGGCAGCAAACAAGCCCAGCGCCCACCACACCCGAGCGATTTGCTGTGGCCCGGCGGCCATGGCATCGACAATGAGTTTGAGGCCGAATTGCGAGACGCAGGCGAACGAAGCCGCGCCCACCACCGACACCAGGGCAGCGGCATGCAGCAACGGGCGCCGCCTTATGTAGTGCCACAAAAATGCCAACGGCCGGTCTGGAAATTCGGCGGCGCCGGGTGCGCTTCCTTGGCCAGGATTCGGGGTCCTCGTGAGATCTACGAGCCTCAGCGGAGCAGTCGAAAAACCCTCCGTACTATGCCACCTCGACGCAATCGCCCGCATCGCTCTGACGAATATCATCGGCTGCTGTCCTCAGTTTCTCGAGAAAACGCCCTCCACCGGCGGCATCTCTCCCCATTATCGCGCTGCGCGTTGGACTTTGAACTCGAACACGGTGGTCTTACCGCCGCCTGCGGTGATCATGGGCGGAGTTTGTCCCTCAACGCTGATGGCTGGCGAACTATTCCCGGGCAGATACCTGTTCCCTGCAAATCAGCTACCCTCAGAGCCGGCCCCGGGGGCGGAATGAACAACGGACCACTCACCAAGCTGTAGGTATTGACGGTTGTTCTAGTGCTGCGACACAGCGCCGCGCACCGGCAATGCATTTCTCGCCTGGGTGTCCACGTTGTCGCTTGTGCGTTGCTATTCCAGGCATCCAGACAAATGGAGCGAGCATGCGGATTGCTCAAATTGCGCCGCTGATGGAGGCGGTTCCCCCTAAGCTTTACGGCGGCACCGAACGGATTGTCGCCTATTTAACGGACGAGCTCGTGGCAATGGGGCATGAGGTGAGCTTGTTCGCGAGTGGCGATAGCGTCACGACGGCGCGCCTTGAAGCCGCTTACCCTCAGGCGCTTCGGCTCGACCCCACAATCCGCGATCACGTCGCTCCACTCATCGCAATGCTCGAGACAGTTGCACAACGAGCGCACGAATTCGACGTAATCCACCTGCACTGTGACTATCTGGCTTACCCGGTATTGGCGCGATCAGGTGTGCCGTTTCTCGCCACGCTGCACGGCCGCTTGGATCTGCCCGAACTGAAGCTAGTCTACAAGGCGTTTACCCAGGTGCCCGTGGTATCGATATCCGACTCGCAGCGCGAGCCGCTGCCGGAGGCACGGTACGTTGCTACGGTGTATCACGGATTACCGGAGCAGCTGTTGCGACCCGGTGACGGGGCTGGTGGGTACTTGGCGTTTCTCGGCCGTATTTCCCCGGAAAAGGCGCCGGATCGCGCCATCCGTATCGCGGCTCGGGCCGGGATGAAGCTAAAGATCGCGGCCAAGATCGACCGCGTCGACCGGGAATATTTCGCCGCCGAGATCGAGCCGCTTCTCGCACAACCGCACGTCGAGTTCGTCGGCGAGATAGCCGAGCACCAGAAGTCTGACTTTCTGGGCAAGGCGGCCGGTTTGCTATTCCCGATCGCGTGGCAAGAGCCGTTTGGCTTGGCGATGATCGAGGCGATGGCTTGTGGGACGCCGGTGATCGCGCTACGTAACGGGTCGGTGCCCGAAGTGGTCGACGATGGGGTCACGGGATTCATCGTCGATGACGAAGGGACTGCTGCGAGAGCTGCCGAGGAGCTTCATGTGCTGGACCGGACACTGATCCGCACTGTATTCGAGCAGCGGTTCACCTCACGGCGGATGGCGGAAGACTACACCAGGATTTATTGGGAGCTCATCTCCGCTGAAGGGTAATGGCCGTTCCACATTCCCGGGTTGTTTGAGCGCAATGCCGCCGATCCGCAATCCTTTCTTTAGCAGTTTGCGACTATCGCTTCTTGGTGCCGGCACGATCATAGCGGGTGCATTATTTGTGGGCTTAGCGGCGGCGCAAACGCCGTCCACTGCTCCGACCAATCAGGCGACGGGGGATGCCGCGCTGAACGGCGCCAGTCTCGACTATTTCCCGCGAGACCACCTCTTCCGGATATTGGGGAAGGAGGTGCTGAGCGCGAAAGGTGAGGATATGGGGCGGATCGTCGACGTGCTGTTCGACGAAAAAGGGGAGCCGCACGCCGCGGTCATCGACTTCGGCGGGTTCCTTGGCGTGGGAACCCGAAAAATCGCGATCAGCTGGAGCGCGCTGCGTTTTGATCTCGGAGAAAAGAAGAACGTGATCGCGCTCGATCTCGGTCGCGAGCAACTGAAGGCCGCTCCCGAATACAAATACACCGAGTCGGACAAGCCAATCCCGGTGGTAGCACAGCCGCAGTCGCCCCCGCAGGAACCCGCCCCCGATCCCGGTCGGTGACGTAATTCAGGATGACGACACGATTGCTGTCGCGGATCGGGTTGTGGGTGCGACCCGCTGCCGAGCCGATGACCCGCAGTCTACGGGGGCTCGATTGGTTGAACTTCTTTGTCGCGAACTTTCAAACCGGATTTGGACCGTTCATTTCGGTCTATCTTACCGGCATCGGCTGGACCCAAGGCGCGATCGGTGCTGCGTTGAGCGCCGGCACGGTCGCAGGGATGGTGAGCCAGGTCCCCGGCGGAATATTGGTCGATGCCGTGCGCAGCAAGCGAGCGGCCGCGGCCGCAGCGATCCTGGCGATCATGGCAAGCGCACTCTTGATAGCCTTGTGGCCTGCCTTGTTGCCGATCGCTTTGGCGGAGGTGCTGCATGCTTTTGCCAGCTCGGTCCTCGGCCCGGCGATTGCTGCATTGAGCCTCGCACTGGTCGGCCACGGTGCCTTTGGCGAAAGACTCGGTCGCAACGCCCGCTATTTGGCGATCGGCAACGCGTTCGCTGCTGGGCTCATGGGCACGTTCGGCTACTACGTCGGGGAGCGTGCCGTCTTTTTGTTGACCGCGGCACTCGGCATCCCCGCGTTGGCCGCGATCGAGATGATCCGAAACGCGGATCTCTCTTCAGCAAAAATCCAGCAGAGACCCGCAGCGGCGCCAAAGCCCGAATCTACCGGCTGGTCATGGCGGTTTCTTAGAGACCGCAGGCTGCTCGCCTATGCCGCATGCGCAAGCCTGTTCCAACTCGCCAATGCGGCGATGCTGCCGATTGCCGCCGGGATGGTGACAAAGCGGGCCGGCAGCGAAGCTTCATTGGTGATCGCAGCTTGCATCGTCGCGCCACAGGCGGTCACAGCCGTCATTTCCCCTTGGGTGGGGCGAGTCGCTGAAGGTCGGGGCCGCCGGCCGATCCTGCTCCTTGGCTTCGCGGTGCTGCCGATCCGCGGCATGCTGTTCGCCGGCATCACCGACCCGTATCTGATGGTCCTGATCCAACTGCTCGACGGATTGAGCGCGGCAGCCCTTGGGGTCCTGACCCCGCTGATCGTCGCCGACATCACGCGCGATACCGGCGGCTACACGACCGCTCTCGGAGTGGTCGGGCTCGCGATCGGCGGCGGCGCGACCTTGAGCACGATAGCAGCCGGCTTGGTTGCCGACCATCTTGGGAGCGAGGCGGCGTTCCTCGGCCTCGCCGCTGGCGGGCTCTGCGCGACTGTCCTCGTCGGAACCTTGATGCCAGAGACGCGACCCCCGGGAAATCACTCCGCGGCGATTAGAGGTGCCAGCGGACTTCCCGGTTTTTCCAGCTCGGCCGGAGGCCCCTGATCGACCAGCCGCCCATGCTCCATGACCAGCACCCGATCGAAGGCCGAAGCGAGGCGGGGGCGGTGTAGGCTCCATACCAGACTGCGCTCGGCGAACTCGGCCTTCAGGCGCTCGAGGAGGGCAGTCTCGGTCGCCCCGTCGAGCACTGCGGTTGCATCATTGAGCGCCATCAGGTCGGGGTGTTTGAGGACCGCACCGGCGATCGCGAGCTTTTGGCGTTGCACTTCAGACAGGCGAGAACCGCCGGTGCCGACAGGGTAATCAAGTCCGACCTCGATCAGGGTGCTGCGCAGACCGAGCTCATCAAGCACCTCGGTAATCGCGGCGTGTACACGCTCGCGACCGCCCGACTCGCCGCGCACGACAGTACCGAACAGAACATTCTCCTGGATCGACGCCGCTGCATTGTAGCGCTCGGGGTCGAAGAATTCGACCGAACCCCGCAGCTCCTCGGGCAGTCCCGCGGCGAAGGCGCGCCTCGCCTCCAGTACCCGCTGCTGTATTTTTTCGTCGATCAGATCCAGCGGGTCGCGGGCCGCGACCAGTTTGAACGCCAGTGAGAGAAGCCGCTCCCGCGGAGGCTGCAGCAGGTTCTCGACCCCGGCGGTCTCCATCCGCTTGAGAATGCCCTCGAAGACCGGCAGCTCGTCGGCGCCGATGAAGGAGAACTCCTCGAACAACCCGTCGGGGCGCATGCCGGCGAACAATTCGATCATCATCCGGGCGACCCCGGCGCCGACTTCGAGTAGATCGTGAGTGAGCCCGACCTGGTCGAGCACACTTCGAAGATAGGCGTCGCGGGCCAGCCCGTCGCCTTCGAAGGCCGGTCCGATCGGCGTCCCGAACAGCAGATTGACGGAAACCGGCGAATTCGTGTTGTAGCGGTCCGGGTCGAAGCGCTCGACGAGATGCGCAAGACCGCCGTCTTCGAGACGCTCGGAGAGCACGCGGCGCGCTTCGAGGACACGCTGCGTCGGCTCCGGCTGGCGATCCGGATCTAGCCGGCCACGCAGGCCGAAAAAGTGGACGTCCTCCTCGATGTCGACGAGCCGCAGGACCTCGACAATGCGCAGCTCGAGTTCAGCTGCGTCCGCAACGCCCGCCTGCCGATAGTCGATCCAGTCGGCGGCGATATCGTAATCTATGTTGCCCGAACTGCGGGCCTCCTCGATCGCGCGGCTGCGCGACCGTTCGTCGGACGAACCATCATCCGGCACCCTGTTCGGGCGGTGGCGCAAACCGAGCAACAGATTGTCCCTTACACTCGTCGAAAAGAGGTAGGTGATCGGGCCGACATAGCCGATGCGGCGGCCCGAAACCGCCAGGGGTACGCTGTTGAGGTCGGTATCCCCGATGGCGAGTCGGCCACTTGTCGGGGTAACGAGCCGTGCGAAGAGCTGCGGGACGAGATTCCTGCCGCTGTTGCTCTGCCCGACGATCGCCACGTCGGCGCCGAGCGGAAAATCGAAATTGACCCCCTCGAGCAAGTGGATGCCGTCGCTATCCGTCACCCCGAGATTGGCGGCACTGACCTCGCCGTGGAGGGGCTCGACATGCTCCGGCTCTTCGATCAGCAAACGCTTGTCGAGCATTTCGGGAACCTGGAACTGCTCGACGACCTGCTCATATTTGATCGCTACGTCCTGCTGGTTTTGGTAAAAGTCCAGCAATTCCTTCCACGGCGACGAGAGTTCCTTGTAGGCGGCGAGCACGGCGACCAGCGCGCCCCACGAAAGCTGGCCTTTGATGACAAAATACCCACCGATCACAAAGAACAGGAAAGGCGTCAAATTGCCGATCAGATTGTTCACGAATTTTACAAAGAACTTACGATTGTAGATTTCGAACCTAATATCGTAAATTTCGCCTAGACGATTAGAGATGTCGGCCAGTTGATAGACGGCGGAGTCGTTGGCGCGAATTTCGCCGCGTGCGGCGATCGTCTCGGCGATACGGTCCGAAAGCACGCGGACCTTGCGCACCCGTTCGCGCCCGAGGCGGCGAATGATGCGCTGCATCTTTGGTATCAGATAGCCCTGCAATGGATAGAACGCGACAGCCGCGGCGCCCAGCATCGGATCCTGCACGAACATGAAGACGAAAATCGTCAGCAAGGTGCCGCCCTGTGAGATCGGCAAGGCGAAGGCGTCTCCGATGAACCCGCCGACCGGCTCCAGCTCTCCGGTCATCATCGCGATGACCTGACCGGTTGCGGTGCGGTCGAAGTGGTGCAGCGGGAACCGTAGCACCCGCTCGTAGAGCTGGTAACGCAGACGGCGCAGCATGCGCTCGCCGACTTGTCCTTTCTTTACATTCAGATGCAGCTTGAACCAGCCGTTTATTAATACCAATCCAAGAAAAATGCAGCATAGGATCAGGAGATAGGGGATCTGGTCAAATTCCATCCCCAGAAACGGTTGGGGAAATTCCTTGCCGGAAATGGCCCGGTTGACGATCAACTTGGGTAGATCCAGAGAATAATAAAGGAACGGAAAAGAAAGTAGCGTGACGACCACGAGATAAAGCTGCTCAGGCAGGCTGTAATGCAGGATGTAGCCATAGATCGAGGGGTCGAGCCCGTCGGGCCCGGTTTGCGGCAACAGACGCCGCAACGACGCGGGAAGCGGGGGCGGCCACAGCGATTTTATGGACGCGGCGAGAGTACGAAGAAATCGCATACGCTGCTCTCTAGTCTTTGGCGCGACGAGGCAGTCCGGCTTCGCGCATCAACGCCGGCCCACTCGGCTCCATCCCTGGGCAAATAGTCGCGCCACGGGGGGCGCGGGAGAGGCGGCCGGGGGTATGACGGCAAATTTGATCCCGTTCGGCTGGCGGCGCGGGCCGCGATGTCTTTCCATGGGGAACTTTTGCCGGCGTCGCGCGATCCTCTTTCAAACCCGCATTGGCCGAGGATGGCTCCCGGGTGGATGTTTGCCCTCGATTCAAGGTTGGCTTGGATGACCCTCAATCGTACGCGATGGACCTTCGCAGGTGCGGCCTGTGCCGCAGTTGTTCTTGCCCCCATATTCTCGAATGCGCAATCCTCCGTTGACACCAGCGACAACACCGGCCGCAATCTCACAAAGCAGGCACAGAGCGAGATCAGCATCTCGCTGCCGAGCTTTGCCCCTCTGGCCGAACACGTACTGCCGGCCGTCGTCAATATTTCGGTCGAGCTGACGGAGCAGGCCGCCGCGCGGGACGAGCCGGATAGCGGTGCCTCGCCCTCGGCTCCTGGCGGAACGCCCTTCGACCAGTTTATGCGGCGCTTCTTCGACAATCCATCGCGCCGTCCCGACGAAAAGACAATGGCTCTCGGTTCGGGCTTTGTGATCGATCCTGCCGGTTATGTGGTCACCAACAACCACGTCGTCGCCAATGCCCAGAAGGTGACGGTGACTTTCCAGGACAACAGCCAGCATCAGGCCAAAGTGCTCGGCCGCGACGAGAAGACCGATCTCGCTCTGATCAAAGTCGACGCCGACCACAAACTCCCATATGTGACATGGGGCGACAGTGACGACGCGAAAGTCGGCGACTGGGTTGTCGCGGTCGGCAATCCGTTCGGTCTCGGCGGCACGGTCACCGCGGGGATCATCTCGGCGCTCGGGCGCAATATCAATGAAGGGCCGTACGACGACTTTCTGCAAATCGATGCGCCGATCAACCGCGGCAATTCGGGAGGTCCAACCTTTGACCTGCACGGCCGGGTGATCGGCATCAACACGGCGATCTATTCGCCCTCCGGCGGGTCGGTCGGGATCGGGTTCGCGGTTCCTTCGAACGTCGCCAAGAACGTAGTTGCCCAACTCAGGGAGCACGGCCACGTCACCTGGGGCTGGCTCGGCGTTACGATTCAGAACGTCACGCCGTCGATCGCCAAGAGCCTCCGGCTCGACCCGGACCACCCGGGCGGAGCGCTGGTCGCCTCGGTCAGCCCGGACAGTCCCGCCGAGAAGGCCGGCATAAAGCCGGGCGACGTGGTCACCGCTGCCGGCGGCCGCGACATAAAGACGATGCACGATTTACCGCGCCTCGTCGCGGCGACGCCGATCGGCAGCAAGCTCGACCTGACGATCCGACGCGGCGGAAAGCAACAGAGCGTCGCGGCGACGATCGGCGAGATGCCCGAGAAGGTTGCGTCCGCGCAGCGAGGGGTTGTGCAGCCAGGCAACACCATGGCCAGCGCGCTCGGCATGGAGCTGTTGCCGCTCGATCCGCAGTTGCGCAAGGAATTGCAGGTGCCCAAGGACGTGAACGGGGCGGTGGTCGGCCGGGTCGCGAGCGGCAGCCCGGCAGGCGAATTGGGCATCCAGCCGGGTGACGTGATCATGTCGGTCGATCAGAAACCGGTGACAACGCCCGAGGAAGCCGCAGCTCAGTTAAAGGAAGCGGCGGCGCAGGGCAACGTGCTGTTGCTGCTCAACCGCCATGGGGCGAGCCAGTTCGTTGGCTTTTCAGTCGAGAATAACGGGACTGCGGGAAGCAGCCGCTGAGCCAGGCGCGATCAATTAACCGACGACGCTGTACCGCCTACCCGCACGTCGTCATCGGGCAGGAATACCACGCCAACCTCCTCGAAGGCGCGCTGGATGGCGCCGACCGTAGCCGCGTCCGGCTGCTGACGCTCCAACTCGAAGCTATCGATGACGCTTTCGGGCACCGAAGCGGCGCTTGCCAGCTTACTGAGAGACCAGGTGAGCAGGGTGCGGGCGGAGCGGCATTGGGCGGCGCTAATAATCATGGTTTCTCGATTTCCTCGCCTTGCGGATTTGCCTTGCGGATTTCAGGCGTGATTTCGCCACATTAATCAAACGCGCGCCACAAAAGATTGTTGCCTCGGCCGAGGGGAGACGCTCCTTGGTACCGAGTCTCCCTTCTTTCGGCATCTTCCTCGCTACTAACGGCGCCAAAAAACCGGATTGCTCCCTGCCAGGCCAATTCCAGGTCTCGACACGATTTGCCGCTCGTCGCACCACACCTACAAGTAACGTTAACAAATGAATATGCTAATTCCCGCTGCGCGCGCGTGGTGATAACTTAGGTTTGTAAGCGAAGCGCGCGAGTCTACTAGACGGCTGCTCAGGTTTCTGCTACTCTTGCGTTTGACGGACAACCAGTTAATGCCGCCGAGCGTTAACATTTTTCAGCTCTCGATGCAGCTCAGACTATTCCGACATTTTGTCCCGGCTTCGGTCGTGCTTCTTGCATCATCGGACGCCTTGTTGATTACTGGCGCCTTTTATCAGCTCTTGTCGCATTCAGAGATTGGCACACCCCTCGTCCTCGGGGTTTCCAGCTTCAGTGCCCAATTCTCCGCGGGGTTATCAGCTGCGGCCGTTACCGCGATGGTTTCCGTCGGATTGTACGGACAGCAGAGCTTTTTGGATTTCCGACTCCTGCTCAGCAAGATAGTGGTCGCCTCTATCCTTGTGCTGATGCTCGTCTCGTTTTCGGCGACATATTGGCGAGACGGCCTGGATGATCTGGACTTCAGCCATTTCCCACTGAAGGCGACGCTGATTTGGCTCCTTTGCGTATCAGTGACGCGCGGCACGTTCTCGGTAACGTTGGGGCGCGGTCTGCTGAAACGGCGCGTGCTAGTACTGGGTAACGGCGCTCAGGCGGCCCGCATTGCCAGACTCGTCGAAACCGGGCGTAACGAGCATTTTTTTCCCGTATCGTTCATCGATGTACCCGCCCTATCGGGAACGGACGACTGGTCTGCCGCCGAGTCGGACACACTGATGGAATTGGGCTACCGGCTTGGCGCAACTGAAATTGTCGTAGCAGCCGATGAACGACGCGGTTTGCCGGTGCGCCAACTGCTGCACTGCAAGCTCGCGGGCATCAACGTGACCGACTTTCTTGATTTTTGGGAGCGCGAGACCAGGACCGTCGACCTCGATGCGCTGAAGCCGAGCTGGCTCTTTTATTCAGACGGTTTCCGGTGCGGTCCGGTCGATGAGTTTATGAAGCGCACCTTCGACATCCTCGTGAGCTCGAGTTTACTGGCGTTGACCTTGCCGCTGCTCGCTTTGACTGCATGTTGGATCAAGCTCGAAAGCGCGGGGCCGGTCCTCTACCGTCAGGAACGGGTTGGATTGCATGGCCGTGGTTTTACTATCCTGAAATTCCGCAGCATGCGGATCGATGCCGAGAGTGATGGCGGGCCTCGTTGGGCCGCGAAGAGCGACCCTCGCGTCACGCGCGTGGGAGCGATCATTCGTAAACTCCGCATCGACGAGCTCGCACAAATTCTCAATGTCTTACATGGAGACATGAGTTTTGTCGGACCTCGTCCGGAACGTCCGTTCTTCGTCGCCGATCTGGCCAAAACGATCCCCTATTACACCGAGCGCCATTGGGTCAGGCCAGGGATCACCGGCTGGGCGCAAATCAATTTCCCTTACGGCGCCTCAATAGAAGACTCCCGCCGCAAGCTTACCTATGATCTTTATTACATTAAGAATCGAAGCTTTTTTCTCGACGTCCTGATACTGCTGCAGACGGTGAGAGTCATCTTCTGGAATCAGGGAGCCAGATAAGCAATTGCATCTCGACTTCTTCATTACGGAGACAGTGTATTCGGGATGCGCGCTCGCCTTCGTGGCGGTGATCGTGTTGATGGTCCTGCACGGGCGCACCAGCAGAGCCGGCGTGGCGATCCTTGGCTGCTGTTGCGCCTCGCTGATTTGGGCGAGCGCGGCCGCGGCTGGCGCCCCGCTCGCCGTGCTGAGCCTTTTGGACAGCGTCAGGGTGTCGGCCTGGCTGTTGTTTGCAGTTGCGCTGGTCACCATACGAGCCAGCGACGGCTCCGGTCCCGGGCGAGCCTATCTGCTCGGAGCGGTCGGCTTTTGCCTCGCGGCGATCGCCAATGACGCGCGGACGTTGGTCGTCAACCCCGAAGCCGCGGCCCTCTATACCTCGCAGCTGTTGATGCGCATCGACTTTGGGGTTGCCGGCCTGCTTACGATCGAGAATTTCTGGCGCAATACCGGACCCGAACGGCGTTGGCACGTCTGGCCGCTGTGCGTCGCGATCGGCGGTTTGTTCGCCTACGAGTTGTTCCTGTTCTCCGACGCTTTCATTACCCGCGGCCGCGTCAACCCGGGTCTCGCCCTCGGGCGGCCGATCGTCGCGGGGTTCATGGCCCCCTTGCTGGCGTTGGCCATGGCCCGCAATCGCGAATGGCGGGTCGATATCCACGTGTCCCGACAAGTCGTGCTGCACACGGCCACCTTGGTAGCGAGCGGTTGTTTCCTCGTCGCCGTGGCTGTCGTCGCCGTCCTGCTGCGCGGATTAGGCGGCGAATGGGGGTTGGTGCTCCAACTCGCGATGTTGTTCGGCAGCATCGTCGTGCTCGCCACCGTACTCTCGTCGGGGAGCGTCCGTCGTCGCCTCAAGTTCTTGATCTCGCGCAATTTTTTTACGCATCGCTATGACTATCGTGTCGAGTGGCTGAAGTTCATCGAGCTGGTCTCCGAACCAAAGAACGGAGAGGAACTCTCGGTGAGGATCATCCGCGCCTTGGCCGAGTTCGTCGACAGCCCGGCCGGGGTGCTGTGGTCGTTAAGCCGCAGCATTGGCTATTACCCGGCGGCGGCGTGGAAGCAGCCACTGCCGGGTAACGGCAAAGTACCGATCGACGACCCGCTGGTGCTTGGCTTCCGGGATGGCAGCTGGATCCAGGAGCGAACCCTGGAAACCGCGCAGGATGTGTGGCCGGTCGGTTCCGGCATGGCGTGGCTCGCCGTGCCGTTGTCGCATCGCGGGGAAATCATCGGCTTCGTCGTGCTCGATCGTGCCGCCCACATGGTCAGCCCCGACTGGGAGGCCTTCGATTTGTTGCGCGCCGCGGGGCGGCAAGCGGCCAGTTATCTCGCCGAAGAACGCTCGACCAAGGTTCTCCGAGATTCCGAACTATTGACGAACTACAGCAAGCGTTTTGCTTTTGTCGTTCATGACATCAAGAATCTGGCGAGCCAGCTCAATTTAATCGTGTCCAATGCGGCCAGGCATATCGGCGACCCCGAGTTTCAGCGCGACATGCTGAGCACCGTCGAAGATTCAGTTGCGCGAATGAACAATCTTCTCAGCCAATTGAAGGCGGATACGGCACCGCGACCGCCGCGACTGCTCGACCCGGGTCTCGTCGTCAGTGAGGTCACCGCTGAGTTCGCCCATGCTCCCGTGGTGGTTGAGACCAACAACGAGATTGACGCGTGCGCCGTTGCAATCGACCCAGAACGCCTCAGATCCGCTCTTATCCACCTTGTCCAAAACGCGGTGGATGTCTCCTGTCCGGGCGATCGGGTGATCATATCCTCGCACCGTTTCGGAACCCACCTCCTGATCGACATCGCCGATAGCGGCCCAGGGATGGACGATGCCTTTATTCGCAACGAACTGTTTCTGCCGTTCCGCTCGACGAAATCTGGCGGTTATGGGATCGGAGCCTTCCAAACCCGCGAACTCATCCGCATGGCGGGCGGTGATCTCGAAGTAATCTCTGAAAAAGGGTTTGGTACTACGATGCGGGTTATCCTACCCCTCGTCTCAGAAAGAGAGCCGGCGAGTTCCCTCGTTGTGAGCTGAACGAAATGCCGCCCAATTCAAAACCGCTGCTGATCGTCGACGACGATACCGGACTTCTGCGCCAGTTCCGTTGGGCTTTTTCCGATCACAAGGTATTTCCGGCTGGAACGCGGCGGGAAGCAGTCGATTTCGTCAAGCGGGAAGCCATCCCGGTGGCCATTCTCGATCTCGGGCTGCCTCCAGATCCAGACGGAGCGTCCGAGGGACTGGCCACGCTGACCGAAATTCTCACGATTGCGCCAGCGACCAAAGTCATCATCGCGACCGGCAACGAAACTCGCGAACACGCCTTGCGGGCAATCGCGCTGGGCGCTTACGACTTCTATCAGAAGCCGATCGACATCGACGTGCTGCAGCTTATCGTCAGCCGCGCCGAGCGGATCTTCGAGCTCGAAGACGAGAATCGTCGGCTGGCCGAAAGCGCTCGAGCCTCTCCGGTCGACGGCTTTATCGCGAGCAGTTCGGAAATGCTGCGGGTGCTGCGCAACATTGAAAAGATAGCGCCGACGGACGTTGCGGTATTACTGCTGGGCGAGAGCGGCACGGGCAAGGAATTGCTGGCCCAGGCTCTTCATAAGATGAGCCAGCGGCCAGCGGGGCCGTTCGTGCCGATCAACTGTGCAGCCATTCCCGAGACCTTGCTCGAGAGCGAGCTCTTTGGTCATGAAAAAGGGGCCTTTACCGGGGCCTTGCGGCAGAACATCGGCAGAATCGAGAGTGCCGATCGTGGTACCCTGTTTCTCGATGAAATCGGCGATGTGCCGCTGACGATGCAAGTAAAGCTGCTGCGGTTCTTGCAGGATCAGATCGTCGAGCGGGTTGGCGGTCGAAAACCTGTACAAGTTGATGTGCGGATCGTCTGTGCAACGAACCAGGACCTCGACCGCATGATGGCTGAAGGCCGCTTCCGCGAGGACCTCTACTACCGTTTGAACGAGGTTGCGGTCCGCGTGCCGCCGCTTCGCGAGCGGCTTGGCGATCCGGTGGTTATGGCAAGTTTCTTTCTCAGGCGGTTCGCCTCGGAATATGGCCGCCCGATACGCGGCTTCGCCTCTGCGGCGCTGGCGGCGATCAACGATCATCCGTGGCCGGGGAATGTCCGCGAGTTGGAAAACCGGGTGAAGCGCGCGGTCATAATGGCCGACGGCACGCTGCTCTCGACCGCCGATCTCGGCCTATCGGCGCAAGGGGAGGAGGCGCCGTCGCTTGGCATCCGCGCCGCGCGTGCCCGCGCCGAGCGCGAAGTGCTCCAAATGGCCCTTGCCCAGACTGGCTCCAACCTGTCGAAAGCAGCAAAATTGCTCGGGATCAGCCGGCCCACGCTTTACGATCTGATGCAACAGCACCAGATCGGCCTCGATGCGTGATGGTGATTTGCGAGAAAGGGAAGGCAATGCCCCAGGGTCATAGCCGTTGTCCGTGGCGCAGCGCGACTTTCGCGGCCGCCATGGTCGTGCTCGCCTGCCCGACTGCATACGCCAAAGACTCCGCGGCCTCGGTGAAGGAGGCCGAACAATATGCCGCAAAGGGAAATCTCAAGGCTGCCGAAATCGAGCTGCGCAATGCCATCCGTGAAGCGCCGCAAGATCCGGTTCTTCATGCCCGGCTGGCCGACGTATATCTGCAACTCGGCGACGCCGCCGCGGCGGAGCGCGAGGCGCGATCCGCGCTCGAGCGCAATGGCGACGAGGCAGACTACCTATCGGTGCTGATGGACGCCCTGCTGCGTCAGGAGAAGTTCGCGAATCTGCTGGACTTGGTCAGGCCGGGCGACCGCACGCCGCCGCTGGAGAGCAAGGTCAGAACCGCGCTCGGTACTGCAGAGGCCGGGATGCGCGACCAGGACAAGGCCGAGGGGTTACTGCGCCAGGCGATTCAGCTCGATCCCGGCGCGATCAGGCCGAAAATTCAACTCGCACGCCTGTTGGTGGGAACGAAACCCAAAGAGGCCGACAAGTTTATCAATGAAGCAATCGCTGTGAACCCGCGGTCGGCCGAAGCTCTTCAAGTAAAGGGAGAGATGCTGCGGACCCGAGGCGACCAAGATGGCGCCATTCGCCTGTTCGACGAGGCGCTGAAGATCGATCCGAAAAACGTGCTGGCGCATCTGAGCCGTGCCAACGTCAATATCGCGCTCGGCAAATACAAAGCCGCCGACGAGGATCTCGATCCCATCCTCAAATCGTCACCCAACAATTTCATGGCGAATTACTTGCGCGGGTTGGAACTTGCCAAGCAGACACAGTATGCCGCGGCAGATCGCATATTCGATCGCATCAGCTCCGCCTTCCCGGTGTTTTGGGCGGGCTATTATTTGCAGGGCGCGACGAAACTGGCGCTCGGGCAATACGCCCAGGCCGAAACCATTCTGGCCAAATATCTCAACCGTGTTCCCGATGATCTGAAGGCGGGTAGGCTGATCGCAACCGCCGCTTTGCAACAGCGGTCCGCGTCCCGTGCGATCGAACACTTGAAACCAATGGTCGACAGAGTCGCGGCGGACGCGCCGACCCTGACGATTCTGGGTAATGCCTATATGGCGGACGGCAAGCCGGACCTTGCGCTGCAGCAATTCGAAAAGGCCGCCGCTCTCGACCCCGACAATCCTGGCATCAAGACACAGATGGGCATTTCGGAAATCGACGTCGGCCAGGGTAAGAAGGGGCTGGCGACGCTCGAGCAGGTGTTTGCCAGCGACGCCGGGGCGCCAGTTGCCGGTCCAACGCTCGTATTGACCGAGCTACGTGCCAAACATCTCGATAGGGCAGCCGAGGTGGCCAACTCGTTGGTCAACAGGGATCCCCGGAACCCGCTTTATCACACCCTGCTCGGGAATGTCCGCGTCTCGCAGCAGGATTATCAGGGAGCGGAAAATTCGTTCCAGGCCGCTCTTGCCGTCAAGCCCGAGTTCCCAGCTGCCGTTCGCAATCTGGCGCAGCTGTACCTGGCGACCGGCCGCGTCGATGACGCTAAGAAACTCTACGCTGACGTACTCGCGAAGAAGCCTGATGATGCCGCCGCCCTTCTCGGCTTAGCGGACATCTATATGTCCGAGAAAAAATGGACGGAAGCCACTGACGCGATCAATCGAGCACGTTCGGCAGCAAGAAACGATCCGGCACCCGGGCTCAAGCTGGTGGCCCTCTACGAGTCTCGTCAGGACTGGAGAAGCGCGAAAAGCGTGGCGGGGGAACTAGCCGCACAATTTCCCGGGGACGTCAACGTCCTCGAAGCGCAAGGTCGAGCCCAGGACGCGGCCGGCGACACGAACGGCGCGGTTTCCAGCTACAAGCGGGCTCATGAGCTGGCACCAAATTCGAATCCGATCTTGTCTCGCTACCTGTCCCTGCTCAATGCAAATAAATATTTCACCGAGGCCCGCGGCGTATTACAGGACGCTATTCCCCGCGACCCTCGCAACCTCTCCCTGAAAGCCGACTTGATCCGGGTCGAAGGCGAAACGAACGGAGTGGATGCTGCGGTAGCCAAAGCCCATACCTTGGCCAAGGACGATCCAAACAGCAACATCTATGATCTGGTATCGACCGAGCTCTATGAAAAGGCGGGGCGCACTGGCGATGCGATAGCCACGCTCGAAAAGGCGGTTGAGGCAAGGCCGTCCGATGACGCTTTGATCATCCCTCTGGCGCAGCTCTACGGCCGTACGGCAGAGTTCGGCAAGGCCGAAGGTGTCTTGATGCGCCGGCTCAAGGCCGATCCAAAGGACATCGCGATAAGCGGAGCGTTGGCATCTCTATACCTGACCACGGGGCGAGGCGCGGATGCTAAGAAGGTCTACACCGAGCTTCTTTCGCAGCGGCCAAACGATACCGCTCCGCTACTGGGTCTCGCCGACGTTGCAAGCAAGGAAAAAAACTGGTCGGAAGCGATCGATTACATCGGACGCGCACGTGCGGCCGCACCAAAGGATCCGGCTCCGGCGATCGCGCTCGTGAACCTCTACGGATTACGGCAGGATTGGAAGAAGGCTGCGGCGACGGCAGCCGAACTCGCGGAACAATTTCCCGCCAATCCTGATGTTCTGGATGCCAAAGGGCGGGTGCAGATCGCGACAGGAGACAAGGCAGGCGCGATCGAGACCTATAAGCGCGTATACGACCTCGCACCCAATTCCTTGCCGGCCTTGTCACGCTATCTCGCGTTGCTCAACGCGGCGAAGGATTTTGCTCAGGTACAAGCCGTCCTGCAGGGCGCTCTCGCTCGCGATCCCAAGAACGGCCCGCTGAAGGGCGACTTGATCCGCGTCGAAGCGGAACTCAACGGTTTGGAGGCGGGTCTTGCAAAAGCGCGCGCCCTTGCCCAAGAGGATCCGGGGAACCCCGTCTATGACTTGGTTTCCGCAGAACTATGGGAGAAGGCTGGACGCACCAGCGACGCAGTCATGCTGCTCGAGAAAGCGGTCGCCGCGCGGCCTACCGAGGACAACCTCGTCGCGGCGCTGGCCCGCCTCTATTCTCGGACGGGCGAACCCGGGAAAGCCGAGACGGTCTTGAATACCCGCCTGAAAATGGAACCGAACGACCTTCCAATCCGCTCGGCTCTGGCCTCGCTCTACTTGGATCAAAAGAATTACGACAATGCAATTAAGGAATATACGCAGATCACTGCCGACCATCCGGGCGATGCCGCCGCGCTGAACAATCTCGCCTGGCTTTATCAGCAAAAAGGCGATCTGGCAAAAGCGCGCCGACTGGCTGAGCGCGCGAACGCCGCCGCTCCGCGCGTGGCGCAGATCGATGATACTCTGGGATGGATCTTGCTGGCGCAAGGCGAGGCGGACAAAGCCCTTACTTACCTGAGCGCCGCGAGTCTGTCGGCCCCCAGCAATCCGGATATTCAATATCACCTGGCCGTCGCGCTCCATCGGCTCAGTCGGCAAGCCGATGCTCGGGCTGCTCTCGAAACGTTGCTGGGTTCCGGCGCATCCTTCTCCGACAAGGCTGAAGCGGAAAAATTGCTGCAGGAGCTGAAGCGGAGCTGAGTGGATCTGCAGCGCTAGCGGCCAGCATCGATCTCCTGCAGCAACCTCCGCAACTCTCGTGCGAGCGCCGGCGCAGGTGCTTGGCGTTGAGCAGGAGCGATATCGCCGGCGAGAGTAACGTCCCCGGTAGGCTCCGGTACCGCGCTCAACCGGCGCAGTACGGCTGTCAACTCCTCCACCGCGGCCTGCAGCTCCGGAAACGACGCAGTATCGGTGCTTTTGTCGTTGTCGACGGACCGTTGCTGCGCGGCAGCCCAACGCATTGTTATCTCGAGCGCTTCGACCGATTTCCGCATAGTGGCTTCGAGCGCCTGGCTATTCTCCGACAATTGGCCGACGGCATTGAGCAAGGAGCGATGTCCTTGCTCGAAAGCTGCGACCAGCCGCTCAGGAAGGCGAGCCGGTTCGCCCATCCTGTCAGTTGACACCGGGCCGTGACGAGCCGCCTCGAGCAACGCCACGACATGCCGCAGAAGTCCGACCTCGACCGGCTCGGCAGGCATTTGTCCGAGAGTTTCGAGCAACGGTTCCGCTGTGACGTCGATGGCGATGCGGCCGAGAACAGCGAGGAGTGCCAGACCAGCGACGATCAGGATCGCCGAAACCGTCGGGATTGCGCCGGTTTGAAGCGGCAGAGATCCATGGTCTTGTGCCACGCCGAGTGCGACGATTCCTAGCAGCACGATCAGTGCGCTGAGAAAATGGCAGCGGGCTAGAGAAATATAGAGATGCCGGCCGATCTCGCTCCTCGCCTCGTTTGCGGTAAACGGGCTCGGGGCGACGACGCTGTCATCCGCTGTCTCTGACCCTGCCCGCGCCCACCTCCTTGCAGGTTGCCGGAGCCCGCTGGTACCCAACGCGGCGCCCCAGTCGTGCCGGGTAGGCGCTCGACCAATTGCGGCACGCGCCAGACGCTGGCGCAGCCGAAGTACGCCGGTAACCAGCGTTGTTGTTGTCAGCAACATTGCGCCGAGGCCATAAACGCCGAGGGCGCCGACCGCGAGCGCCGGCAAATGCGGCAGCAGAATCGTTCCGATTTCGGAGCGCGGGGCATTCATCGCCCCGGGTATCGCCAGGGCGGCCATCACAACGATCGTCCCGATCGCACTCGACAAAGCTACGGTCCATGGTCGCATCGGCCGTCCTTCCCCGCTGGTCATCCGGCTTATCGGCTACCGAGCCGTGCGCCGCTGCCGGGCGTGGCATAAGCATTCTTGCATCCGCCGATTGCCGGTGACGCCGCAGTGTATCAAACGAGTGGTAAATATCCCCTATTGAGCAGCATTCGATTTCGGGCGGCTCCGCAAATGGCGTCAGCCGCCGCTCGCCCGAGCCTTCGCCCAGCTGTCGCGCAGCCCGACGGTGCGGTTGAAAACGAGACGCTTCGGCGTGCTTTCGAGGTCGGCGCAGAAGTAGCCTTGACGCTCGAACTGTACCGCCTCTCCCCGGACCGCCGCAGCAAGTGCGGGCTCTAGCCGGCTCTCGGTCAAGATTTCGAGGGAATGCGGATTGAGGTCGGCCATAAGATCACCGCCTGCGCCGGGGTCGGGGCGGTTGAAGAGCGGGTTGTAGAGCCGGACTTCGGCGGGCACGGAATGCGCTGCCGAGACCCAATGCAAAGTTGCTCTGACCTTACGTCCGTCGGGAGCGTTGCCGCCGCGCGTCGCCGGATCATAGCTGCATCGCAGCTCTACGACGTCGCCCGTGGCGTTTTTCACCGCCTCCCGGCAAGTCACGAAGTAGCCGTACCGCAGTCTTACCTCCCGCCCCGGCGAAAGCCTGTAGAAGCTCTTGGACGGGTGTTCCATAAAATCCTCGCGCTCGACATACAGCTCGCGCCCGAAGGGAAGGCGGCGTGTACCGAAAGCGGGGTCCTCCGGATTGTTGACCGCATCCAGCTCTTCTATGACCCCGGCCGGATAGTTATCGATTACCAGCTTCAACGGACGCAAAACCGCCATCCGGCGCTGGGCGGTCTTGTTCAGGCACTCGCGGATTGCATGCTCGAACATTGCGACATCGACGATGCTGTTCGCCCGTGCAACCCCGACCGAGCGAGCAAAGTCGCGTATAGCCACCGGGGGCACGCCGCGGCGGCGTAACGCCGCCAAGGTCGGCATCCGCGGATCGTCCCAGCCGCTGACCCGACCTTGCCGTACCAGCTCGGTCAGGAAACGTTTCGACAGTACTGTGAAATTCAGGTTGAGCCGGGCGAATTCGTATTGGCGCGGTCGTGACGGCACCGGCAGATGTTCGATTAGCCAGTCGTAGAGCGGGCGATGGTCCTCGAATTCGAGCGTGCATAACGAATGGGTTACGCCCTCGATCGCATCCGACTGGCCATGCGCGAAGTCATAGGTCGGATAAATGCACCATTTGGTTCCGGTGCGCGGATGCTCGGCGTGCAGGATGCGGTAGATCACCGGGTCGCGCAAATTGATGTTTCCGGCGGACATATCGATCTTGGCTCGCACGACCCGCGCTCCGTTCGCGAACTCGCCTGCCCGCATACGGCGAAATAGATCGAGGTTTTCAGAAACTGACCTGTCGCGGCAGGGGCTGTTGCGCCCGGGCTCGGTCAGGCTGCCGCGCATCGCCCGCATCTCTTCGGCGGGCAGATCATCGACATACGCGTTGCCGGCGCGGATCAAGTGTTCCGCCCAGTCATAGAGTTGCTCGAAATAATCGGAAGCATAGTAGAGGTGCGGACCCCAGTCGAAGCCGAGCCAGCGCACGTCGTGCTCGATCGAATCGATGTACTCCTGCTCTTCCTTGGTCGGGTTGGTGTCGTCGAAGCGCAGATGGCAGCGGCCGCCATACTCCTGCGCGACGCCGAAATTGAGACAAATCGCTTTGGCGTGCCCGATGTGGAGATAGCCGTTCGGCTCGGGCGGAAAGCGCGTCACGATCTCCGTGTTGCGGCCTGCGGCGATATCGGTCTCGATAATGTCCCGGATAAAGTCGCGACCCGACACCGCCGTTGGCGTTTCTTTCATCGTAACCTTCCCCGATTCCATCGGCTTTATGTGGAGCACCCCCAGGCGCCCGCCAAGATTGGAGGGGGGCTCAGAGCTCTCTGATCCGTCCGTCGGATCTCGTCGCTTCCACGATGGCTTCGAACGCCGCGACGGTGTCGAACATCTCGCTCGTCGAAATTGGATAGGGTGCGACGCCTGCGACGGCGTCGGCGAAGGCTTCGAGATTGGCGCAGACCGTATCGACCGGAGCGAAGTCCAAATGTTGAGGTTCGGCGCCGCTGCGCCGCAGCACGAGTTCGGTCCGGCCGAGCGCTTCGGCCGAAGCGCTGCGGCCAAAGGCATGCACCCGCAAATACATCGGCGTCGATCGCACTGCTGCCAGAGTGCCGCTGATGCCCGAGGCGAATTCGAGCAGCACCGAGAGGCTGTCGAGCGGATCCGGCGGCGGTTTGTGGGACAACAGCAGACCCTGGACCCGCCGAACCGGGCCCGCCATCGCGATCATCGTGTCGAGCACATGGATGCCTGTGCCGGTTAGGCCTCCGGCCGGCGACTCCTCGAGCGAATAGCGCCACTCAGTGAAGTTGCCCGCAACCTCGTTGCTGAAATGCGCCTCGAGATGCAAGACTCTGCCGAGCTCGCCGGTCTTGACCAGTCGTACGAGCTCGCGCAACGACGGGAAAAACCGCTTATCGGTGCCGACCCCCAGCACCACGCCGGCCTTGCGGCAAGCCTCGATTGCGCGTGCCGCTTCAACCTTTTTCAAGGTCAGCGGCTTCTCGCAGAAGACCGCCTTACCTGCCGCTGTGACCGATATGATCTGTTCGCAGTGCAACGAATGCGGCGTCGCCAGGACGACCGCGTCGATTTCGCGTTCGGCCAGCACTGGCGCTAGCGCGTCGACGAGTTCGAACCGGTGCGTTGCCGCATATTCGCGGAGTTTGCCGGGATTGCGGCTGACCGCATGGGTAAAGCGCAGCGACTGGCTTTTGCCCTGGACCGCCTCGACGAGGGTCTTGCCCCAGCGGCCGAGGCCGACGATCGCGGCGTTGATCATCGGCCAGGGCGACGGCAGCTAGGTGCGGGGAGCGCCGAGATGCCGGTGGAAAAAGTTGAAGACCTTGTGCCAGCCGTCGACCGCCTGTTCCGGGCGGTAATTCGGGCGATAGTGCGCGAAGAAGGCGTGCCCGGCGCCGTCATAGCGGTGGAACTCATAGTTCTTACCGTGGCGCTTCAATGCCTCTTCGGTCTTGTTGACGTGTTCCGGAGTGGGGTTGGGGTCTTCATTGCCGAACAGGCCCAAAAGCGGACAATTGATCCCTTCGGTTAGATCGATCGGTGCTACAGGCTGCGCCTTCGTCAGCCGCGACTTGTCCTCGACGACGACATTGCCGCCCCAGCAATCGACCGCGCCCTGCACGAGATGCGACAGCTTGCATGCGACGAGATAGGTCTGCCGCCCGCCTGAACAGAAGCCGATCACCCCGACCTTGCCACTGGCATGCGGCTGCGAACGCAGGAAGTCGATGGCTCCGGTCACATCCCCGAGCATCTGCTCGTCTGGGACGCCGCCGCTCTCGCGGACTTTGGCGACCACCGCCTCGTCGGCGCCGTCGCCGACCCGGAAATAGAGGCTGGGCGCGATCGCGGCATAGCCGTGATGGGCAAATTTGCGGGCGACTTCGCAGGTCCACTCATCCCAGCCCGGCATGTGGTGGATCACGACGACTCCGGGATGCGGCCCGGCATTGGTCGGGTGTGCGTAGTATGCGTCACCGCGGTCGCCGCCATGGCCGCGATAGGTCGCCATTCCCGCCTGTATGTTGCGAAACGCCATGTTGACCCTCCCTCCAAATAGCCGGCGGCTCTCTTGGCACCGAACCCCTGCAAAAGCAAGCCGCATCTCCGCGATCGCCCCCTTTCCCCAGCTCGTTTACAACCTGTTTACCATTACGAGGCTACCGATGCGCCTCCTGTCGATTATCACCCCTGGAGAATTGAATGGCGCCGCTTCCTGTTCACCGCTGGACCTTTGAGGAGAACGATGGCCCCGTGGCCCGTGACGAGATCGGACAAGTCAATGCTACACTGGCCAACGTCAGCCGCGTTTCGCCCGGATACTCGAGTTCCAAGGCCGTCCATACAGATGGATCGAACAATTCCTACATAAGTTTTGGCAAGGATGTCGGGCAGTTCGGCATTCGAGATTTTACGGTCTCCTTCTGGGTAAATACGACCGAAACGATCCGTCTGTTTGACCTGATCGGCAACCGCACTGCATCGTCCCACGGCAATTTCTTCTGTGTCCGAATGACCGGCAATCACGAGTCGATGCCGCACGGCATGGTCACAGCGGAAGTCGATGAAGACGGCAACGGCAAGAATTATGTCGCCGTGCAGAGCGCTGCCGCGGGCCTAAACG
>Ga0207693_10001205_pt1 | contig 23044 bp, 18 predicted proteins | sample LARL81metaG_FD_184347 | JGI IMG/M metagenome (GOLD analysis project Ga0207693, IMG submission 184347) | Corn, switchgrass and miscanthus rhizosphere microbial communities from Kellogg Biological Station, Michigan, USA - LAR L8-1 metaG... | ecosystem: Host-associated > Plants > Roots >... | reverse complement strand
CGGCCTGAAAGAGAACGTCATCGTCGGACGCCTCATCCCTGCCGGCACCGGCATGGAGTACTACCGCAACGTGCGCCTCTCGCCAGAAATGGAAGAGGCCGCTGCCAAGGTACAGGCGGAAGTCTCGGCCGCGTACGAAGAAGCCGAGCGCGCTCTCGAAATGATGCGTCATGAGGGCGAGAACGAAGAGCTAAGCGCGGAACTGCCCGCTGCCGAGCAATAAGGTGAATGATCTAAGGGTTCGGAGAACCTAAATCTAGGGTCTCCGAACCCGATTTCTTATTCATCAAAAACGAATGCACGCTACCCCCCAGCGAGTGCGTATCGAGGAACCTGCTCCACTTCCGTGTTTGCAGGTGGTTCCTCCAGGCCCTAAGCTAAGTAAGCGTATGGTGCGCCTACTCCGGCTGATTGGCATATCTTTCGGACGCGCTTTTGTCCACGATTCCTTCGCCATTGCGAAGGCATCGGCCTATTCTTCAATTCTGACTTTCTTCCCAGGCCTCGTCATTCTGGGATCAGTTCTTGCCAATTGGCGCAAGGGCGCTCCCTATCTGCGCGAGATCTCTTACGCGCTGGGCAGCATTCTTCCCGCGGGAAGTCCGACAGTACTCAATTACCTGAAAGCCGCGGGCAAGCACCCCGTAGGCTTTCTGCTCACCACTTCGCTGGTCACCCTATGGACTGCCTCCGGCGTGATGATCTCGTGGATGGAAGGTTTCCGGCGCTGTTACGAGCTCCCCAAGACCTGGGGCCTTGTGAAAGAACGCATGATCGCGTTCATGCTGGTGATCTTCGCGCTCGTGCCTATGACCTTCTCGACCATCCTGGTTGCGGTCGGAAGCAAGTTTGAAATCCGCCTCGTCCCCTACCTCGATCCCGATTTCAGCCCCTACGTGCTGCTTCTATGGGGCGGCCTGCGATGGGTCATCGCAACTCTGACCAGCATTGCTGTGATCGCGCTGATCTACCACAACGCAGTTCCCCGAACTCAGCCTTGGCACAGCGTGATTCCCGGCGCAGTCTTCGCGACGTTTGTCTGGTTCTCAGTGACAGTCGTTTTTCGTTACTATTTGCAACACTTCGGCGACTTCAATACCATCTACGGATCGTTAGGCTTGGCTTTGGCACTGCTCGTGTGGATGTACCTGATTTCCCTTGTGGTGCTGGTCGGTGCCGAGTTCAATGCGCTACTATTTCCTCGCGCCATGCTGGGGAAAGAATTAACGGCGATCAACAGCGCCAAGGCGTAGAGACGTTGCTTGCAACGTCTCTCTAACCACATTGGGAACGCCGCGCACCGAGACGTCGCAAGCTGCGTCTCTACATGTCAATTCTTGTCGAGGAATCTTGAAGCCAAGCTCGAAGCAGCCTGAGGAGAGCCCTATCCAAAAGAACGGTACCGCGTCGCGCCGCGCCAAAATCATCTGCACCATCGGCCCCGCCTGCGGCACCGAATCCGCCATGCGCGAGCTTCTCCGCTGTGGTATGGATATCGCGCGCCTCAACTTCTCCCACGGCACCCACGAAGATCACTCCCATAACATTCAGCGCCTCCGCCGCGCCGCCCAGCGCGAAGGCCGCACTGTCTGCATCCTGCAAGACCTTCAAGGCCCCAAAATTCGCACTGGCCTGCTGGAACAACGTAAGGCGGTCTTTCTTAAGACCGGCGCGATAGTCACCATCACGCCTGAGGAAATTCCTGGGAACGAAACTCGGATCTCGACGACGTTCCCAGATCTAGCCCGCGAACTATCGCTTGGCGCGCGCATTCTGCTCAGCGACGGACTGATCGAACTCCGCGTGCGCCGCATCCGTGGCAAAGACGTTCTCTGCGATGTCATCAACGGCGGCCTGCTGGGTGAGCATAAGGGCATCAATCTCCCAGGTGTTGCACTCTCGATTCCCGCCTTGACCGTGAAAGACCGCAAAGATCTGGAGTTTGGTCTGAAGCACGGAATCGACGCGGTCGCCCTCTCATTCGTCCGTACGGCGGCCGATGTCACCGAAGTCAAGAAGATCATCGCATCGCACCGGAGTGATGTACCCGTAATCGCGAAGCTCGAAAAGCCGCAAGCCATCGACCATCTTGAAGAAATCCTCGAAGTCGCCGACGGAGTCATGGTCGCCCGCGGCGATCTCGGTGTCGAAATGGCTCCAGAAAAGGTCCCGGTCATTCAGAAGCACGTAATCCGCCGCGCCGCCGCCTGGCGAAAGCCGGTCATCACCGCCACGCAGATGCTCGAATCGATGATCGAGAATCCGCGCCCCACACGCGCGGAAGCCAGCGATGTGGCCAACGCGATCTTCGACGGCACCGACGCGGTAATGCTTTCGGCTGAAACCGCCAGCGGAAAGTATCCGCGGGAATCCGTCGAGATCATGTCTCGCATCATCGTGGAAGCCGAATGCAATACTGCGGATCTCGGTCAGGTGCGACGCCGCCGCGATCGACGCGGCCTCTCCGTCGCCGAAACAATTTGCGAATCCATTGCCCATGCCGCGGAAGACCTGCCTATGGGTGCCATTGCCATCTTCACCGAGACCGGCAACACCGCTCGCATGATCTCGAAGTACCGTCCACCGGCGCCGATTTACGCTTTCACGCACGCGGAGCCTGTGGTTCATCGCATGAATTTGTACTGGGGTGTACACCCGGTTCGCTGCCGCCAGGCGCGCTCAGCAGAGCAGATGGTAGTCATGGCAGAACAAGACTTGGTGCGCCGTGGCGTGCTTCAACCGAAAGATGTCCTCGGAGTAGTCGCTGGAACCAGCCTGGCATCCGGTTCCACAAACCTGATGCGCCTGCACACCGTGACCGAACAGGAAGCGGAAAATATAGTTCATCCCAAAAAAGCGTCAAAGTGAGCACATTAACCACCAACTCCTCCAGCACGCGTTTATAGGAGACACCGTGATTCCGAGTCCCGTAACCGACCTTAAGACATTCGTACCAGCGAAGGATGCAGCGCTATCGAGAAAGTTCTATGCCGACCTCGGGTTCACCATCAACTGGAGCAACGACCAGATCGCAGAGCTTCAGATTGGTTCGTTCCGCTTCCTGTTGCAGACTTTCTACGTTGCTGAGCATGCAGGCAATTTCATGATGAGCCTCGCCGTCGAGGATGCAGATGCCTGGTGGGAATACATTCAGAAGCAGGAACTCGCCAAGAAATATCCGGGAATCATGTGCAAGCCCCCGCAAATGCAGCCTTGGGGAATTCGGGTGCTCTATCTGAGCGATCCAACCGGCGTTCTGTGGCACATTACAGACATGCGCAAAGCGTAAAGGAACGGGTGCCAATAGCACCGTCGAGCGGGTTACTGTGGGCGAGTCTCCAAAACGTGGGGTGCCCACCGATTTTGCGAGAAGTGGGAATCCACGCACGCTATAATTCCCGCTTATGGCACAAGAGATACTCTCAGTAGCCATCTGGGAGCCCGTCCCCAGTCACGAAACCGCTGCCTTAGAAACTTTCCAGGAACTCACATCCATAGTTGCCAAACGAGGCTACGGACGCGACCTCCTGTACCGCGACGGAGAGCATCACTATGTCTTTCTGCGCTACTGGAAATCCGAAGATGCCCGCCGAGCCGCCCTGGAAGATCCTGACATGCTTCGCTGCTGGGCCAAGCTAAGCAATGAGATCCAGATCGTGAAGGTGTACGAGACGCTCGCCGCAGTCGCGGTTGACTCTGCCTCTCAATAACTTCCTGACCCGCGCTGCCCTGCCATCCACAATCGGAGTGGCAGGGCATGCAAGTCACCCAGCGCTCTTACGGATTAATCCAGATACTGTTCCCTACGGCATTGTTTGTGAAATAGCCATCCGGCGTCGTCATCCGCACACCAGCAGTCGCCTGCCCCCATCCGGAGATCGTGGGAATCGCGCTGATGCTCACCATCTTGCTCGTTCCTGGAGACATCGTCCCCAGCTTGCAGAATACGGTGATTCCCTTCGTGCAACCCTTGGGCGCAGTTACGGATGTCGAGCCCTTGGGCAGCACAAGAACGGCAAAGACATTCCGGGCGTCGTCATCCTGAACGTTCGTCACTGTCACGTTATAGGTAAGCGTTTCACCGACCTTTCCTGGATTTGTCGACGTCATATCCACCTGCATCTCCGTCAGCCCAACCTCGGTGATCGTGCTGGTGATGAATGCACTGGCAGTTCCGCCTGCGGATTCCTTCGCGGTTGCGGTGACATCCTGCGGTGCTGTGTTGACCGGATGCACCGCGATCGTGAAGTCGTGCGACTGGCCCGCGGGTAGCGTCGCAAGGGAACACACCGCAGCCAGGTGCACTGGACCGGGGGTGAACAGACAGCCGCCGCTGGGAGGCGGTGAAATCGGCAGTTCGGCCGCAGGCAGCGTGTAAGTCACGGTCAGGTTCAGAGCATCCTGCGTTAGGCTGGCATTGATGACCGTGGCCTTGTAAGTTGGTTCCCCGTTCGCGTCGGTTCCTGGTGTTAGTCCGATGTTGAGCGGCACTTGCCCGTGTGCGATGGCTGTCGCCAGGAAGCCAAGAATGAACAGCGCGAGCACAAAAACGTTTCCCCGGGACGTCCCCCGGGCACTTGTACGAGACATGTTTTTTCCTCCGTATAGTTGTGCGCCGAGGGGCGAGCGCGTTTCAGTTGTAGGAAAGTTTGTTGCGAAATGCTCTATTTGAAAGGAGAAAGGGGCAGGTTATGCAATGCAGGCCGACACCCATCCTCTCCTGTTTAGAAAGGCGGAAATGATCTGCTGATTCGGTTCATCAAACCGCGATTTTTTTCTACAGGTGACCCTAGCATTTAAAATGCGATCTTGCCTTCCGCATCCGTCAGCGATTTCGTCGACAGCTCTGTCGAGCCCAAGGTTCGCGGATACCTGCACGTTCCTGAGACGTCCAACGGCACTGGACTGATCCTGACCCACGGTGCCGGGGGGAATGTACAAGCCCCGCTACTGCGGGCCCTAGCCGATACTTTCTCCGCCGCCGGAGTCACGGTGCTCCGCTGCGATCTCCCTTATAGGCAAGCCAGATCCTTCGGCCCGCCCGGTCCAGCCGACGCCGCTAGAGACCGGGCAGGGTTGAAAAACGCCGTAGTCGTCCTGAGAACGATTCTGGATTTTGCTCGCAATCAAGAGAAAGAGAAGCGGAATATCTTCCTGGGAGGCCACTCCTACGGCGGGCGCCAATCCAGCATGCTCTGTGCGGAAGAGCCTGAACTGGTAAGCGGACTCCTTCTTCTCTCCTATCCGCTACATCCGCCACGACGCCCCGAACAGCAGCGCACGCAGCACCTCCCCGACCTCCACACGCCAACGCTCTTTGTTCACGGCAGCCGCGATCCCTTCGGTACCACAGAAGAGCTCGAACGCGCATTAAAGATGATCCCGGCAAGAACGAAGCTGATAACGATAGAAGGCGCTGGCCACGACTTGGGATTCAAGGGAAAATCAAAGAAGGAAGAATTGCCGGGCTGGATCTTCTCAGAATTCTCGACCTTTCTAGGTGTCATCCTGAGCGAAGCGAAGGATCCCTACACTGCATAAAGCCTCAACGAAATCGAAGGGTACTAACATGGACGTGTTCAACCATGGAAATTCCCTGCAAGGCCAATGGTGCGGATAGCAGAATGGGATCCTTCGCTGCGCTCAGGATGACAGGCTAGGAAAGACATGAAGACTCTGAAACCTGGTTTAGTTCACCCAGCCCGACTTCCCCCCGCCATTCCCTTTGCGCCCCTGGTCCTCGGGAGGAATGTAATTCCCGTGCTCATCGAAGTGAACATCGCGGTCATGCTGCCGCATATACACTTCAAACTTTTTCGCCGCTCGCTTCCGTCTCCACCGGTAGTAGGAATTGCGGAGGCTGAAGTACCGCTCGCTCGAAAGGAAACCTATTCCGCGGCGTGGCACATACTTCACATAGAGGAATCCGAAGAGCAGCCCCCCTACATGCGCCACGTAAGCGACGCCTTGGCCGTGCCCGGGGCGCGCCGACTGGATCGCGCTGATTACCTCAATGAAAGCAACGCCAATAACGAAATACCTGGCTTTGATCGGCAGCAGGAAATAAAGCAGGATCTCGCGGTCTCCGTACAACATCCCAAAGGCTGCCAGTATGCCGAGAACACCACCCGAGGCTCCTTCCGTAGCCGTTTGCGGAGTGATCCCCCCAACTCCCGTGTAGGAGACAGCAATCGTGGTGAGCGCCGCACCGGCGACACAAAAAAAGTAAAACTCCAGGAACTTATTCTTTCCCCAATCCATCTCCAACGGTGCGCCAAACCACCACAGGCCCAGCATGTTGAAGGCGATGTGAAGGATACCCTGATGCAAAAACGAGTAGGTGATCAGTTGCCAGATCCACCCATGAAGGACTCGGTCCGGAATCAGCGCAAGGATGAATTCTGCCCAGTCGCCTCCGTTGCCTGTGACTGCCTTCAACACCGTAATCCCGAAGAAGACCGCGGCATTGAGCAGGATGAGCCATTTCACTGCTCGAGTGAACGGGGGGAAACTGAGCGTAAGAGTTCGGTCGCGGTACATAAAACAAGAAGAGCTTTCGGCCGAGCTTGTGAGGAATCGGCCTACGTAATGAATGTTATCAGTTCTCAACGCTCCGGTACGGGAGTTACCGCCCGACTGCGATGTCCCGCCGCATCCACTGCCCTGACCCCAAAAATCACATTATCCTTCGATATCTTCAAAGTCGCCCGCGTCGCGTTGCCAAAGCTCTGCGTGTGCTCCCACTCCGGGCTCGATGTCGCCCGCCAGACCACTTCGTAAGAACCCGCGCCTGGCGCCGCTTCCCAAGTCAGCGTCGAATCGTTTTCCAGGTCTTTTGTCAGGATTCGCACGTTCCCGGGAACTCCCGGTGCTGACGCCAGCGATGCCAACGTCGCCGCGTTCAGCCGCGCCACGTCCGCGACGTAATCGTAATCGACGAACTTGGGCACGTCTCCATACTCGATACCGCCTTCATTCCGCACATTCTGATGCTGATGATGGAAGTCCTCGCGAAACTCGGTGACCCGAACGGCAGCGAATCCCTGCTGATTGAACGAAGAATGATCTCCACCCCGGAGATACCGGTCCAGCCGAAAGACGAGCATCGGCGACACTGCGGTCTCGTACGTCCGTCCAACCTCCGCCACGTAACGCGCCAGTTGCCGCGATCCCGAGTCGCTCTCCCCGCCCAACCCGCGAATCCGCTTCACATCTGGTTCTGAGGCCGCCGCCGGCAGCCCCTCGGAAAATACGCGAACCACCGTATGATCCTGCTCCGCGCTCTTATCCCCGCCAACAATGTCGTTATTGAGCACGGCCTCCAGTTCCCATCCCTGATCCTTCGCCATCTTCGCAAAGTGACGGCTTCCGTTCAGTCCTTGCTCCTCACCAGCCACCGTGAGAAAGATAATCGTCCCCGGAAACTTCATCTTGCTCAACACTCGCGCGCACTCCAGGCTCACCGCGGTCCCGCTCGCATCATCGTTGGCTCCCGGCGCGTCTCCCCTTACATCCAGCGTGTCGCTGTTGCGCGAGTCATAATGACCCGTCACGAGTACAATGCGTTTTGCCTGCGCGGGATCTACCCCCTTCAGAACCGCATAAACATTGGTGATTTCCGTCGCCTTAGGAATACGATCCGCGGGCTGCTCCGTGAAGCTGTCCGTCTTCACCTCGAGACATCCACCGCAGTCCTTCGAATACCGCTCAAACTCCGACTTGATCCACTCCCGCGCCGCGCCGATTCCCTGTCCCTTCGCAATCGATTGTGGGTCCTGCGCTGAGAGCGTCAGCCTTGTTCCAAAGCTGACCAGCTTCGCAATGTTCTCTTGAATCCTCTGTGCCGAGACCCGCTGTAAGGCCGTGCTGATTTGTTTGTCCTGCACCATTTTCGTTGCATCTTGTGAAGCGCCATCTTGCGTCAGGCAAATGATTGCAGTAACCACTGCTGCGGCGCAGAGCGTCCATCCGTGATTTTGTTGGCTCATAAAGAAGTAGACTTTCGATGAACAACCGCGAGTGGTGTGCTATTTCACATCCTCAAAATATTTCTGATCCGAAGCCCCAGCCACTTGACCAACTGCCGGGGAGAATCTAAATATTATCAGGAGGCTCTAATTGGCATGGGAGGCCTTATGTTGCTCTGTCCGGAATGCGAAAACAATCTCGATATTGATGAAGACGAAGTCGACGAGGGCGAAGTCATCTCCTGCACTGAATGCGGCACCGACTTCGAAGTAGTCACTACAAGTCCGCTCGAATTGAAAGCCGTTGAAGAAGGTTACGAAGAAGACGACGAAGACGAGGAGGAGGAGAGCGAAGACGGTGACTACTCCTGACCGTCGCCCTCGTCCGCTTTTCCGCCAACTCATCATTGGCGTTGTAGGAATGCTGTTTCTCCTGCCGGGAGTCGCTCCTCAAAACGGTCTGCTTTCAGCCCAGAAACCCGAGGGTAAGCCCTACGCCGTCATCGTCGGCACGGTCTGGGGCCCGGACGATCACCCAGTCTACGGAGTTCCGGTCAAAATCCGCCGCGGGAAAGATAAGCCCGGCAAGGTTCGCTGGCAGGCCGTTTCCGACCACCGTGGAGAATTCGAAGTACAGCTGCCACCGAAGGAAAACGACTACATCCTCTCCGCCGATCTCAAGGGATTCAAAACCACCGACGGCAGGCAACTCCGCCTTGTCAAAGAAGTTACGGTCCACATCTACCACGACGAACGTCAGGATGTCGGACTCCACCTGGAATTCTAGCGCTGGAATACCAGACTTCCGGCTTCCTCCTCGTGAGACAATATTCTCAGCATGAATCACCACCGCTCAGTGATCAAACCTGCTGCTTTCATAACTCTGTTTCTCCTCGCCCTCTGTATCACCGTGAATGCCGCGTCCGACAAGAAAGAGAAGCCGGTCGGCCGTCTGCTGTTCGGCAAGGTTCTTGACGGCGGTGACAACCCACTTTCCGATGCTGTTGTGTACGTAACGAATACCCGTACTCGCGCGGTGAAGACCTATATCGTGGGTAAAGACGGCGCCTATCGCTTCCCAGCTTTGTCCAGTGCGGTCGATTACGAGGTTTACGCCCAGTTTAATAACCATAAGAGCGATACCAAATCAGTAAGCCAGTTTGACGATCGCCCCCAGGTGTACATGGTCCTGAAGATCGATAACCACTAGACTCGAATCCATACAGTTCGGTGCATACGGAAGCCGAGTTTGGCAGGCTTCCGTCCCGCGTCCACGCTTCCGAATCCGTACCATTCGATGCAACTTTCCCCCACCGACCCGGGTTCTAGATAATACGGATAATTGTCTGGAGGGCAATGTGAACCGATCGCGCACTTCTTTGATTTTCAACGTTTCTCTGGCCTCGATAGTTGTTTTTTTGGCTGCGTCCGCGTTCGCGCAAGGCGGCTCGATGAGCCCCTACCAGGGCGAACGCGACGGCGCAAACGCCGGCGGAAAATGGATGATGTTTGAAAGTGAAGACAAAATGACCGGCGCCAAACGCGTCCGCTTTGAACTTCTGGCTGAGAATTACTTTAAGGAAGATCCCGAATACAAGCCTCGCGTCGAACTGGTCTGCGAAAACGGCAAATTCAAAATGGCCAGCTTCAATCCGGCCGTCCGGGTTCCGCCCAATCGTCCGGGATTCTGGGGACAGCCGCAGCTCCAAGCCGAGGTCCGCGTCGATGACGTTCATTACTACCACGGTTGGAACTGGCAAGGGCGCTACGTCTCGATGGACAAGGGCACCGTTCGCGGAGTGATGCAGGCTCACATCTTCAAGATCGCGATTCCAACCCGCAGCGGGCGTCAGATCGCGGAGTTTCAGCCGGATGGCCTGGACATCGACCAGGTCCGTAAAGCCTGCGACCTGACCCCAAAAAAGCCCAGCAAAGACTAAGGCAAGCAAGCAAATCTGGATGCCCCATTTCTGGCCGGTTTTGCCAGAAGCGGGGATTTCCGAGCGCGAAAGTCGAGCGGTCCGACGAAAGAGGGCGAACCACCGCTACCAGGTCAGCTTTGCCCCCAGCTGTATGTGCCTCGATCCACCCGACCCGATGACAGGATTCGCCGCTCCAATGTCTGGCGTGTAGACGACGGTTCCGACACTATCGGGCGCTGACAGATCGGTGCTCAATCCCGCGAAATTCGCATGGTTGAGGATGTTGAAGACTTCGCCCCGGAACTGCACCTTTACGCGTTCACTCAGACGCCAAACCTTCGATAACGAAAAATCCCAGTTCTTGAAGCCCGGGCCTGTGAAGATATTGCGGCCCATGTTGCCCTGAGTTCCAAAAAGTGGAGGGGTCATCGTCGTAGATCCTGCGATGTAGCATCCGTAGTTCAACAACTGCTGAGCCCCTTCGCTGGCTGCTCCCCCGGCGGCATTGATGCACTGCGCGTTACCCGTTACGTTCCCGCTGTTATCCGTCGAAAAGTCGTCCCACGATATGAACGACAGCGGTCCTTTCGGCGACCAGTGAACATTCCTTGGAGACCCCGCCATGTTCCAACGATCGTTGAGTTCTCCGGTCAAACTGATGTCGTCCCCGAAGTCCCCCAGCGTGTAAGGTTCCCCAGCTTGCAGGTTCACGATGCTCGTCACCTGCCATCCCTCGAGCATTTGGCCCTTGGTCTTCAGCGACGGCAGATCGTAAGTGACCGACAGCGTGAAGCGGTGCCGGATGTCATAGTCACCGTTCCCGCGCTCTGCCGCGTAGTTATTGCTGTCCGGAGGCACGCCCGCAAGATTGCTCGTCGCGGTATCGATCGCATGCCCATACGTGTATCCCGCCAGCAGATACAATCCCCGCGAATACCGCTTCGTCAGCGTGACCTGTAGCGAATTAAAGTTCGAATTCGACTGATTGCTCAGATAGTTGAAAAAACCCAGCCACGGGTAGCACGGCCCGCCCAAACCCAATCCACCTTGCGATACGGGGCAGTTCGTTACCAGCGGCCTACCGATCGTTTCAGATTCATCGTCAAAATTCGGATTTACCTGATTGATGTCCGTTACGCTATAGAGGCTCACGCCGTGATTCGCAACGTACGCAATCTGCAGAAGCGTGCTCTTGGACAACGCTTGCTGTATGTTCAAATTCCAGTTCATTACGTACGGAGTTCTCAGGTGCTGATCGACGGCGAAAACGCTGCACTGGGCATCGAGGCTGCATACATTTCCTGAATTCGACACGTTGGGGAAAATTGTGGGCGCCTGGTTCGGTGCCAGCCAGTTAATCTGCGTGCCGTCGCTGGAAATCTGCAGGAACGAAGTAATGGTTCCAGCCGGGCTCTGCTGCACGCCGTTGCCGTCGATATAAGGAACTCCGCTGGGATTCAGGTTCAGTCCGCCGCCATTGAACATGAAGGTGCGAATCGACGGCTGCTCAAAAATCACACCAAATCCGGAGCGCAGCACAGTCTTTCCCGTGCCGAAGACGTCCCAGGACAGACCGACGCGTGGGGAAATATTGTTATGGTTGACTGGATACGGAGAGCTGATTCCCTGTCCCACTTGCACCAGTCCGCTCGGAGAGCCAGGCACATAGTTAGCCAGCTGGTCATGGGCGTCCTTGATCGCGCCTGTCACGTCATAACGCAAACCCAGGTTGAGATTAAGGCGCGGAGTGACCTTCCAGTCATCTTCCAGGAACAGCCCGATGGATTTCTGACTTACCTGCCGGTGCGGATCGCCATACAAGAATCTCCAGCGCCGCACGTCACCAGCCATAAAGTTCCACAGGTCCCGGAAGTCGATGCGTCCGCGCCCCGTGCCGGCGCGGTAGTAATCGACATTCCCCGAGCGGAACGTCCCACCGAACCGGAGTGTCTGCCTGCCCCGCGTGTAAGACGCCGTGTCCCCAAAGCTGTACGTTTTGATCGGGGTCGTATTCAGCGGCCAGCTCGAATTACCGCCCATGTAGTCGAATGCTGACGTTCCCGGATTGATGCGGGGGAAACCGAACAGCCGTGGATCCGTTACGCCCGTATTCAGTCCGTAATAGGCCAGCGGATCGCGCGTATGGTCCACCGGGACGATCGACTCGTCGAAAATGTTGTAGCTGAAACGGGCCTCGTTCGACCACGAAGATGTCGGGTTCGATGCCCAGTTCACGCCGAATACTTGCGTGATCGGAGCCGTTGTCGAAAGCCAGTCCGCGCGCAAGGGAAATGCGTCTTCCTCTATCTGATCCGTATTCGCGTAAATGAATCGCGCGCTCAGAATGTTCGTCTTGTTCAGGACGTAGTCGGTTTTTGCAACCAGGGTGTCCCCCCGGTTCACACTGTTGAAGTTGAAGTTAATTGCCGCGGGATCGTTCTGCGATGCTGTGAACCCGGGATTCGGAAGCAGCAGATTCGACAGTTGAACGCTCAGGGGGTTCAGCGAACACACCCCGATGTTGTCGAAGTTGTTTTGACAATAGGCAACGTCAGCCGCGTAGTTAACATAGTTCGGGTCAAAGTAAGTCATCGCGTCAGGCACACTGAAAACTGCCGACTCCGGCGTACCATCAGCAGCAGAGACACCGTCAGGGAACCAGTCAGTGCGCGACGCCAGCGAGCTCGTCACAGGGCTGTCCACAATTCCCGGATTGCCGACCTTGTCTCGTATCCCCTCATAGTTCACGAAGTAGAACCATTTGTTCTTCTTGATTGCCCCGCCCAGCGATGCGCCGAATTCGTGCATCAGCACGGCCGAAAGTGGCTGCGGCGCAGGATTAAAATAGTTCCGCGCATCGAATGCCGAATTCCGGTGGAAGTAATACGCCGAGCCATGGAGATCGTTGGTCCCCGACTTGATGCCAATATTCATCACCACGCCCGGCTTCACCCCGTAATCCGCCGTCGGACTCTCCTGCGTGTTGAATTCCTGAATTGCGTCGAGTGGAAGGAAGCTCGCCGGTGTCCCCTGGATGCCTGCATCGTTGACCACCGTCTCGCCGTAGTACGCGTCGTTGTCGTCCGCACCATCAATGAAGAAGTTATTGTCGTCCGGACGATTCCCGTTCGACGTTACCGAATGGAATCCTCCGCCCGGCGTCCGCTGCACTCCCGGATGCAGTTCGAGCAAGTTCTGAAAGTCACGCCCTTGTACCGGTAATTCCTCAATGGCTTTGTTCGAGAGCACGCCATTCAGTGTCGCGTCGGTCGTGTCGACCAGAGAGCTCTCCGCGCTCACCTCGGTGATCTCGTTTACGGCTCCGGGATGCAGCTTTAAATCCATGCGAACGTCTCGTGACACCTCCAGCACAAACGGCGTGCTCACAGCCTTCTTGAATCCCGCCGACTCGGCCGTCACTGTGTACGACCCGGGCTCAAGGTTCGAAGCCACGTATTCGCCCGTTCCGTTTGTGACCAGTTGCCGAGTCACGTTCGTGGCAGTGTTAGTGACCGTGACCATTGCTCCGGCCAGTACTGCTCCGCTCTGGTCTGAGACCGTACCCAAAATTCGGCCTTCCGACGTCTGCGAAACGAGGTGAGGAACTAATGCCCAGAGAACGGCCATTACCAGTACGAGAGTACGCGTGCGTTTCATAACAGCTCCTTAGTCACTCCAACAATCAACGAGCACTTAGACGGGGAGGGGTTTTAATTGTCAGTCGTCGGCTCAGAGGCCTGATTCCAATTTGCCGACATCAAGAAGGAACGATTTGTGCGCTAACAGAAGCAATGCCCCGTAGAGAGAGGTTCGAAACAATACAAGATCCACAATAGACACGCGCATCGCCCCAGCCAGGTAGGAATATGGCCGATCATTCTAGCAGTTCGGCCGCATTGCTGCTGCAGGCTGGAAAGAAAAATCTCATGCACTCAGTCGTCCAGAATCCTTGTGCGCGATATCACTGTGCCGTCAGCCTCTTTTCGAGTACTCTTTAGCCGCGACTGAGTCCCTCCATCGCCTCATTTGTCCCAGGAGCGAGTCTCTATGAGCAGGCTGCCAAAGGCAGTTGCACATTTGTTGGTGTTTTCGAGTTCTCTGGTTCTTTGCATGTGCACCCGAGTATTCGCGCAGGCGGCGCCTTCCGCCAACGTCGCTCTCTATCAACAGCTGCAAACATTCTCACTCGGATCCCGCAGCATCCGCGCTGAAAATCTGGTTCTGCACAAGGATCGTGCCATCATCACCTTCCGCGACGGTACGATTCACTTTCCCGCTCCGGTGGCTGGCAAGATTCGTGGCGCTGTTTTCGAAGGCGCTGGGTCTTTCCAGGCGGCGGCCCCGCCGAGTGAATTCGAACGCGACAATGTCCGCCGCCTTCTCGGCGCCGATGAAGTTTTCCTTGATTTCAAATCGGCCGTGCTGCGCTTCACCGATGACACCTTCGCCGCCGAACTAGAGGGCCCACAGCACTCGTCTCCCGTTCCCGCCAGTGCCGCCAAATTAGCGGCGTGGCTCGAGGGGCGTGTTCTCGAGGAAACTGGCGCCAACCTCTCGGCACGCCAATTGATATCCATCATTAACGAAGAGTCTCCGGGATTCTTCTTCGCCGAATTCGACGGTACCCGGAAGGGGCGCTTCGCCTATGTCTTGGACCACCAGGCGCGGATGCTCGTCTCGAATTTCCAGGTCAATGCTGGAGAACGTGGACTTGTATATGCCTTCGACAAAACCATATCGGGACCTGACATCTGGCTGGCTTTCTACACTGAGGACGACTACCGCAACGGCCGCTCCCGATATGCCGACGCCAACAACTTGATCTCCATTCCGAATTACGCGATGGACATCGATGTCACCGAACCGAAGAAGATGTTGCGTCTCACCGCCACCATGCATTGCCGCGCTCTCAGCGAAAAAGTTACCGCAATACCCATGGTCGTTGGGGAAGATCTTAACTATTTCGAGGACGAGCGCAGAAAAAAACAGCTGCATCTCACCGGCGCCCGCTTGTCCGATGGGCGCCCCATTGAGTGGCTGCAGGAGCAATGGGAAGGTGGCTTTACGCTGCTCCTGCCGGCACCACTGCAAAAAGATCAGGAGTTCACGGTCGAGGTCACGCTTGCGGGCGAATTCATGTTCCAATCCCAAAACGTAAGCGAAACCTATTTTCCGCTCCGAACCACCACGTGGTATCCACGCCACGGAGAACTGCAGCGCTCTGTTTTCGATTTGCGGTTCCGCCATCGGAAGAAAGACGTCGTTGCCAGCATCGGCGTGGTTGCGCGCGACGAAGCTGCCCCAGACAGCGATCAGCGGATCACCGAGTTCCATCTCGCAGATCCGGTCGCTCTGGCTTCATTCAGCGTCGCTGTCTACGAGATTCACAAAGACCAGGCAAAAATGCCTGACGGTCAGTCGCTCCCAATCGAGTTTTATTCCATGCCGGGCTACAAGGCTGCGATCAAAGAAGACTTTATCCTCGCGGAACTGAATAACTGCATTCGATACTTCGCGACTTTGTTCGGTCCCTATCCGTACCCAGTATTTCGCGCTGCCTACCACCCCTTTGGCTACGGACAAGGTTTCCCCACCACGCTGATGATTCCGGCCACCGATCGCGCTGTAAACCGTACATTTCATTTCATCGCCCATGAAACCTCCCACCAGTGGTGGGGAGACGAGGTGCTCTGGCGTTCCTATCGTGACCAGTGGTTGAGCGAGGGTTTTGCCGAATATTCAGGAATGCTTTACACCCAGACTCGGGAAAACACCTCGTCCGAGAAAGATTTGATCAAGCTCGACCGCGAGGAGCTAAAGCAGCCTCCTGAAACCCTGCAGGGAATTGGCAAGGGCCGCTTGGTTGACGTTGGCCCGCTCATCTTGGGACATCGGCTTAGCACCCGCGAGACCGGAGGCGCTTATACGGCGCTGGTTTACAACAAGGGGGCGCTCGTACTGCGCATGCTTCACTTTCTATTTACCGATCCTCAAACTGGCGACGGCCAGGCTTTTTTCGACATGATGAAGGACTTCACTCGCCAGCATGCCAACGGAGCCGCCTCCACGGAAGATTTCTTTGCCGTCGCCAACGCCCATGTTGGAACAACCTCCCTCGCCCGCAAGTTCGGGTACAAAGATCTCAACTGGTTCTATCGACAGTGGGTTGTGCAGACCTATCTCCCTTCTTACCGCGTGGGCTACGACCTTGAGCCGCAACCCGACGGAAGCATTCTGTTGAAAGGAACTCTGGTTCAGGAGGGCATTCCAGATTCTGAGCAATGGTTTATGCCGATTCCGTTGGTCATCACCATGGCAAAAGGCAGCAAGGGAGTCGTCGATATTGCCGTGATGGGAAAAGAAACGCCTTTCAAGATAAAGCTGCCGTCGCGGCCACAAAAAATCGAACTCGATCCCGAACTCTGGGTCCTCTCCGATCACACCTCGATCGGCATGAACAAATAGGTACAGTGGAAGTTGTTGGAGTCATGCCTGGAGAGCTTCATCTGCAACTGCTCGTGCAGGGACGGACGCCTTCGTCCGTCACGCGAGGGCGGAGCCGGGCGCTCCGTGTAACCTCTCGCTGTCTTAACTCAGCAGCTTTGCCGCGTCTTTCGCGTAGTAAGTAAGGATAATGCTGGCCCCCGCGCGCCGGATGCTGAGCAAAGATTCCATCATCACTCGCTCGCGCTCGATCCATCCGTTCCGCGCTGCCGCTTCAATCATGGCGTACTCGCCTGAAACCTGGTACGCCGCAAGCGGCAGATCGAATCGGTCACGCGCTGCGGCGATAACATCCAGATACGGCATCGCCGGCTTCACCATGATCATGTCCGCGCCCTCTTCGATGTCGGCCTCGATCTCGCGCATAGCTTCACGGACATTCGCACCGTCCATCTGGTATGACCGTCGGTCTCCGAACTGTGGCGCCGAGTCCGCGGCCTCGCGGAATGGTCCATAAAATCCCGAAGCGAACTTTGCCGCGTACGAAAGAATTGGAGTATTGATAAATCCCGCCGCGTCGAGCCCGCGCCGGATCGCCGCCACTCGCCCATCCATCATGTCGGAGGGCGCAATGATGTCGATCCCAGCCTTCGCCAGCGATACCGAAGTCCGCGCCAGCAATTCCAGCGACTCGTCGTTCACAATCTCATAACTCGCTTCCGAAGCCTTCGCCACGATCCCGGCAAGTTTGTCGATCGCCTTTTTCTTTTCCTCATCGTCCCGCACTGCCACCGCGCTCATTGAGTTTCGCGCTGCTGCCCCGAGCGATTGCGGCGCATGCGTTGCCTTCACAATCCCGCAATGCCCGTGCGACATGTACTCGCACAGGCAAACATCTCCCATCAGCACGAGCTCGGGAACTTCGCGCTTGATTGCCCTCGTTGCCTGCTGGACAATCCCGTTCTCCGCCCACGCCCCGGTCGCGACCTCATCTTTTTTGTCCGGCAAGCCAAACAGAATCACGGACGGCACTCCCACGGAATGAACCGCCACAGCTTCCTTGACCGCTTCATCCACCGACAGGTTGAACACGCCCGGCATCGACCGCACTTCCTTCCGCACTCCTTCCCCGGGACAAACGAACATCGGATACACAAATGCATCCGGCGTGAGCCGTGTCTCTGCGACCATGTTCCGCAGTTCGGCGGTACGGCGCAAGCGGCGTAAACGAGTAGTAGGAAATGCCATAGGGATCCCCTGGAAGCGACTCGACAATCGCGTATCCCTGATTCTAGAACACTCGACCGGATCCTGAAGGGACGAATATTGCCCGGTCCTGAAGCCAAACCCTAGAGCCGAAAGCCTTGACTTTCAGGTCCCGGTGTTACAAAAGTAATAGTCCTTGTTTCCAAGGGTCCTCGGATTCCCAACATAACTCTCATAGAATTGACTGCGGATGAGTCTGTTTAGTCGACATCGCTGGTTTGTCGTGGCAGCCGGAATTACTCTGGCCTTCGCCGCGGTATGTCTTGTGAACCACGGGCCTCATCCCTGGTTGACCGCTTTCGCCGATATCTACGGCGGTGTTTTAATGCTGATCGCATTGGCGGTGTCTACGGCGAATGCGCTGTCTCGCCCCCGCCATGAACGCAGCTTCTGGGGTCTGATGGCCCTTGGTTTCGCCCTGTGGCTCACCAATCAGATTGCCTGGACCATCTGGGAATCCGTTCTGCACCGGGCCGTTCCTGATCCTTTCGTCTACGATATTGTCCTGTTCTTCCACGCGGTGCCGATGATCGCTGCCGTAGCGTGGCGTCCGGATCTTGCCAACAAGCAGGGCAGAATCCTCTCGAGTGTCCTAAATTTCTTGATGCTGTGCGGCTGGTGGGTCTTCCTCTACGCCTTCATTGTGTTTCCGCACCAGTACGTTGTCCCGGATGTCGTCAAATACAACGTCTATTACGATGGGCTCTATGCCGTTGAGAACGGCCTCCTGATCGGCGTCCTCTTGCTGGCCTCCATCACCAGCACCGCCGGATGGCGGCGTCTGTATCTTCATCTTCTCGTTGCATCTGTCATATACGGCGTCAATTCCCAGCTCCTCGATCGGGCCGCCGCGAACAGCACTTACTATTCCGGAAGCGTGTACGACATCGCCCTGATCGCGACCGTCGCATGGATCGCCGCCGCTGCATATTCTTCGCGGACCTGGGATTTGCAGATTTCTGAGTTCAACCTCGACCGGATCTGGAGGCGGCTGATTCGTCAGCTGGCGATGCTGGCGATCCTCTCTCTGCCGCTGCTGGGTTTGTGGGCGGTGCTCTCCGATACGTCTCCCTGGCGCACCCGCGCCTTCCGGATCTTCGCCGTCCTCCTCGGAATGTTGTTCATCGGTTCGTTTGTATTCCTTCGCCAATACCTGCAGGATCAGGAATTGTTGTCCCTGCTGGGAGATTCGCGCCAAGCCTATGAAAGCCAGAAAGAGTTGCAGAGCCAGCTCGTACAAAAAGAAAAGCTGGCTTCCTTGGGAAACCTCGTCGCAGGAGCTGCCCAGGAAATAGACCATCCTTTGAGCGCGGTGATGAGTTATTCGGAGCAACTCTGGTCAAAGGAGAAACTGACGGAGGAACAAACGGCGCTGGTCCGAAAGATCGTCAATCAGGCTCGTCGTACGCGCGACCTGGTCGCCAATCTTCTTAGCTTTGCACGGCAGACACCGGGAGAAAAGATTGTTGTCGACCTGCGCGTGCTCTTACAACGCGCCATGCAGATCCTTGAGCCTCGGCGGCAGGCTGGCAAGATTCAGGTGCAACTTTCCATTGCTCCCGACTTTCCGTCCGTTCGCGCCAATGCCAATCAGATCTTTCAGTCTTTCGTCGAGATCATCGAAAATGCCATCGATGCGCTGGAGGAGTCGGGCGGTGGAAGCCTCGAGATTAAGGCGGAACGCCACGGCTCAGATGTCGTCCTGCAGTTCTCCGACACCGGTCCGGGTATCCGTGATCCGCAACGCGTGTTCGATCCCTTCTACACCACCAAGCCCGTTGGCAAGGGCACGGGCCTCGGCCTGAGCGTGGTGTACGGCGTAATTCAGGACCACAGCGGTCAGATCACCTGCCGCAATAAGCCTGAGGGTGGCGCACTGGTTACCCTGACTCTTCCAGCCGCTGTAGAATCCGCCCAAACCGCCAACGCCGCCGGCTAAATCCAACTGTTTATGTTAAGGAAAGCACACCAAGAATGTGGGGACAGCCGCCTCGGCTGTCCAGCGAAGCGAAGCGAGCAAGCTTTCCGAAGGCCGGAAGCCGAAAGCCGGAAGCCAACCCCTCCTGTACCATTGTGAAGTGCCTCACGAGCTAATCCACAACTCCGCGCGTGTCCTCGAATTCGACACTCTCCGCGATCTTGTTCGCGGATACTGCTCGTCTCCGCTCGGGCAGGCGCGCGTCGCGGAACTGGCTCCATCTACCGACCATGGCTGGATTGAACGACAGCAGACGCTCGTCTCCGAGATCCGCGAATTCCGCCGCGTCGGCGGGCGCTTCGATTTTTCTGCTTTAACCGACATCATCTCGTTGCTCGAGAAGTCCCGCATTGCCGGAGCCGCTCTCGAAACGACCGAAATCCGCGATGTCATTGCAGTCGTCGATCGCGCGGCAGAATGGCGTCAGATTTCGCTTCAACCGCCGGCAGCCATGCGCTCGGATTGGCGGGAAGTTCATTCGCTTTCTGCCCAGATCGCCGACTTCTCTGAATTCCTGCGCCACTTCCACAACAAGATTCAGCCCGACGGCACTCTTGAAGACAAGGCTTCCCCCGAACTGGCGCGTATCCGCCGCGAAATTGAAAAGCAGCGCCGCGTCATCCAGGAATCTCTCCGCGGATACCTTCGCCGCCTTGCTGAAGGCGACATGGTCCAGGATGAGCTAATCACAATCCGCGGCGAGCGTTTCGTCATTCCGATCAAAGTCGAGCAAAAACGTCGTGTCCAGGGCGTCGTCCACGGCGCGAGCTCCAGCGGACAGACGGTATTCGTCGAGCCGCTCGAGACGATCGAGCAGAACAATGAACTCGTCCGTCTCGGCGAAGAAGAGCTGATCGAAATTCACCGCATCCTGATCGAGATGACTCAACGAATCGGCTCTCAAGCCGCGGATATTCTCGCGGCAGCCGAAGCACTAGCAGAGCTGGAACTGCAATTCGCCAAAGCCCGCTTCGCCGAAGACTACAACTGCGTAGAAGTAAAGCTGACGAGCCATGTAGGAACAGCCGCCTCGGCTGTCCCGCGACGCGAAGCGAGCGCCCCTATTCCGACAGCCGGAAGCCGAGAGCCGAAAGCCGGAATCCTTCTCCTCCACAACGCCCGTCATCCCCTACTCGAACGCAATCTCAAAGCAAAAAATCTCTCCATCGTTCCCGTCAGCATCGAGCTAGAGGGCGACCGCCGCCAGCTCATCATTACCGGCCCAAACACCGGCGGCAAGACCGTCACACTGAAAACCGCTGGCCTACTTGCTCTGATGGCTCAATCGGGCATGCCGGTCCCCGCCGACCGTGCCGAACTTCCGGTGTTCGACGCTGTTCTGGCTGACATCGGCGACTATCAATCGATCGAGCAGAATCTGTCCACGTTCTCCGCTCACGTTACCAACATCGATTTCATCTCCCGGACTGCCACTTCGCATTCATTGGTTCTGCTCGACGAACTCGGATCCGCCACCGATCCCGAAGAAGGCGCGGCACTCGCTGTCGCTATCGCAAGTCACTTCGGCCGCCTCGGATGCATGACTATCATTTCCACGCACCACACGTCCTTGAAGGTCTACGCGGCCAATACTCCCGGGGTCCTGAATGCAGCCGTGGGATTCGACGAGCGCACTCTGCAGCCTACTTACGAAATTAAGGTTGGAGTTCCCGGAGCGTCCGCGGGCATCAACATTGCCCAACGTCTCGGACTGAATCCCTCAATTATCGAGAGTGCGCGCGCTCGCATCGGCACTCAGGCTCGCGACGTCGGCCAGTTCCTCGACAAGCTTCATGCTGAGTTGCGCTCCGCTGAGGCCGAGCGCCTGCGGATGAAGAAGCGCGAGGAAGAATTGGAGCGGGAAAAGACACGACTGGCGGCGGAAGGCAGGAAAGATCAACAGGCCAAAGTTCGCGAGATGGAGAAGAAACTTGAGAGCGTGCTGCGTGATTTCGAATATCATGCGCGCGAAGCTGTAAGTGCCATCCAGGACCGCGCTGCCGCGCAAAAGCTCTCCAAAGACGCTGAACGCCGCATCGCCAAGCTTCGGCGTGAATTTCGCGAGCAGTTCGACGCCACTGTCGTGGCGCATTCGACGGGTGCCGATCAGGGTGATCCGCATGCCCAGCCGCAGGTCGTAAAACATGTGCTCCAGGGCGATACCGTCAAGCTGAAGTCCACCGGGCGCTCCGCGCGAGTCTCCCGCAAGATCGACGAGACCCACTTCGAAGTGGAAATGGGTCCGATGAAGATGAAGATCGCTCGCGACGATATTGCCGAGGTGTTGGCGAGCGCCCAGCCCGTATCAGACACTCCGGTGAAGGCCGCGCGAGCCCGCGGCGTCTCCATCTCGCTCGAGAGTGAGGGTGCCAACGTCCCCACGGAAATCAACGTCATTGGCCAGACCGTCGACGATGCCAGCCGCGAAGTCGAAAAGTTCGTCGATCGCGCCTTCCTTGCGGGTCTTCCCCGCGTTCGCGTCGTCCACGGCAGCGGCATGGGAATCCTGCGCAAAGCCCTACGCCAGATGTTGCAGCAGCATCCGCACGTGGCATCAGTGGCCGAGCCTCCCCAAAACGAGGGTGGAGGTGGCGCAACGGTCGTGGAACTAAGGATTTAGATTTACGAAATCCAGGCGTAGCCTCAACAGCTCTTCACTTCCGCTCTTAAACCACTTTGCCATCGATCGGCAAGAAATACCAAATCGCGATCTATGTCGACACTAATGGTCGACCACACGTTGACTCCCGTTCGTCCTTTCCACTCCTCTCTTGCCCAAGTCTCGTGTCCAACTTCTCCAGGTCCGGAGTGTTGAGAGATAAAGCATTCCATCCACAAACAGTGGTGTCGTCTCACATGGCGCAGCTTGATGGCGGTCTGTTCCGTGCGCAACATCAACCTCGCAGTTGTGATAGGTCCACGCGCGCTTTAGGGTTCCAACATTATCGTGGTTGATTTGCTTCCGAGACGAGCATCTCGTGCCTCCTGTGTTGCCTTCATAGAACCGCCAATCCTGCGCCGATCCTATGCAGGGAACTAGCAAGAAAGAAGCATCACCGCAGGTTTAGTCGCCATCGTGGAGGCGATCCTGCCATTAATTTACTCACCCGTAAAGTTCGGCTCCAGGAGCTCTAAGAGTGCTCCAAACTGCGGACTGAAAGTACGTGAAACGCTGTTCTCATCAGCAAAAATGACGACACCGCCTACTGCCTCTCTTATGTAGCTTCATGTGGTTAGGCCCATGGCAAGCATCGTGTCAACGGAGCAGAATAGTCACGCTGCTTTCAACCCTGTCCTTCTGAGCTTACGTTGGCAGGCAAATTTCTGCTCGGGCTACACTGGAAGAGGCACCGTTTCGCCAGTTGCTCCTTCAAAATGATCTCTTTCTCAAACATCAATAAGCAGTATGGCAAGCAGTTGCTCTTCGTGGATGCTTCGTTTCAGTTGAATCCCGGCGAAAAAGTCGG
>Ga0207693_10001204_pt1 | contig 23045 bp, 21 predicted proteins | sample LARL81metaG_FD_184347 | JGI IMG/M metagenome (GOLD analysis project Ga0207693, IMG submission 184347) | Corn, switchgrass and miscanthus rhizosphere microbial communities from Kellogg Biological Station, Michigan, USA - LAR L8-1 metaG... | ecosystem: Host-associated > Plants > Roots >... | reverse complement strand
TGCCGCAGACCTTTTGGTGCGTTCCGGCGGGACTGTACTGATCACAGAAGTCCCTGAATTTTGCGGAGCTGAACACATTCTGGCTCAACGCGCGAAAGATGCCGCAACCGCCCGCGCGGTTTACGAAATGGTGGATTGGTACAAAGATTACGCGGGCAAATGGGGCGCAAACCTCAACGAAAACCCCAGTCCGGGAAACATCAAGGGCGGTTTGCTCAACATTACTATTAAGTCTCTGGGCGCGATCGCCAAGGCCGGCACCACCCGTGTGGAAGGTGTGACCGATTACGGAACGCCTCCCGCTGGCCGAGGCTTATTCCTGATGCAAGGTCCCGGGTACGATCAGGAGTCGACGCCGGGCCTGGTGGCGGCGGGCGCTACAGTGGTTGTTTTCACTACGGGCCGCGGGTCGACGATCGGCAATGCTATCGCTCCGGTCATCAAGCTGGCTTCGAATAATGACGTGTTCCGCCGCATGGCGGGTGATCTGGACCTCTCGGCAGGAGACATTCTGGATGGCAAAGCGACGATCGCCGAAATAGGAGCCGGAGTGTTTGATCATATTTGCCGAGTTGCCGGCGGTGAAGTGTTGGCCAAAGCCGAGGTCCACAAGCATCGCGAGTTTCAAGTGTGGACGCAGTCGGCAATATCGCTTTGAGTTGGGCCGCTCAATGCGCTGTTGCAATCAATTTCTGAACGATGGGTGGATCGATCTATGGGGCATCCCGCGCTGGACCTGAAAGACAAAACAGCAGTCGTAATCGGAGGGACCTCCGGCATTGGCCTGGCGCTGGCCAAAGGTCTGGCCCAGGCCGGGGCTAATGTTGTGCCAACCGGCAGACGCACGGACCTGGTTGAGTCTGCGGCTGAGCAAGTTCGCGCGTTGGGTCGGAGATCGCTAGTGATGCCGGCTGACGTGACGGACAAAGCGAGCCTGGAAGCGCTGCTAGTGGCGACGTCCATGGAGTTTGGATCTGTCGAGATCCTGGTGAATTGCGCGGGACGCACCAAACGGACGCCGACGCTCGATGTCTCAGAGGACGAATGGGACTGCATACTGAAGACGAACCTCAACGGAACACTTTACGCCTGCCAGGTTTTTGGCCGGCACATGATCGAGCGTAAATATGGGCGCATCATCAACATTGCGTCGCTCTCTTCATTCGTTGCGTTGTATGAGGTGGCGGCCTATTCGGCCAGCAAGTCGGCTGTGGCTTCTCTGACCCAGTCGCTCGCCATCGAATGGGCCAAACACGGTGTGTGCGTCAATGCGCTGGCTCCCGGGCTCTTTCGCACTGATCTGAACGCCCATCTGCTCGACGGCACCGCGCGGGGGCAGGAGTTTCTGTTGCGCACGCCTATGGGACGTTTTGGAAAACTGGAAGAGCTGGTAGGAGCGGCGGTCTTTCTGGCTTCAGACGCTGCCAGCTTCGTTACGGGACACATGCTGGTGGTGGATGGCGGAATCCTCGCCAGCGGAGTGAATCAGTGATGGTCCTATCAGGCGAACAATGCTTGCCAAGCCTTACACAGGAGTTTCAATGAGTAGCGCTCAAACAGGTTTATCGATGGAGCAGATGGTTTTTCGGAAAACAAATCAACACAAGGGACGCCACGTATCCGTTACGCCGGACAACAGCATGAACAGGCACTTGTCATACGGACGCATCATCTTAGATGCGAGCGTTCCCATTGTGTCATTCGACAATGACAACCAGGAAACCGGCTTGATCTGCCTTTCCGGGCAAGCGGCGATAAGAGTTGGCCAGAACGTTTTTGATCTCGGCCAATACGATTCCATCTATATTCCGCGCGACAGCCATATTGAAGTCGGCACGGATGAGTTCGTGGATATTGCCGAGTTCTCGAGCGATGTTGAACAACAGTACCCTCTCCAGTTCGTGTCCTACGCGGAGATTTCAAAGAATCCATCCTTGAAGTTCAGCACCGGAACGCCCGGCCAGTCGCGGCACCTGAGCATTTGTCTGGGTAAGAATGTTCAGGCGGGAAGGCTGCTTGTGGGTTTCACTTTTTCCGATCCGGGCAACTGGACCAGCTGGCCGCCGCATGAGCATGCCGCCATGTTGGAAGAGATGTACGTGTACTTCAACATGCCTTCACCGGCATTTGGGATCCAGATGGTTTACAAGGACACGGAATATCCTGAACTGCTGGTGCCGGTGCGCGATGGAGACGCGGTCCTGATGCCGGCCGGCTATCATCCCAACGTTTCAGTTCCCGGCCATAGCATTGGATTTCTCTGGGCCATGGCGGCCCACCGCGAACAGGAAGACCGTCAGTTCGGAGTGGTGAACGTTCAGCCTGCTTTCAATACAAATGGATCGGGTCTGGAAGCGAGCCGCAAGTAGACAAGCGAGCGGCTTATCACAAGGATTCACGAAATGAGGGTTGAGGACAGCATCGCAACGCCTGCGGCGGCCAATATTCAGGCCAGCGGTTCGCTCCAGGCGGGCCCGCGTTCAGGCACGGTGACGCAAGCCGTTGGGCACTATCGCTGGACTATCTGCGCGCTGCTGTTTTTCGGCACCACCATGAACTATGTTGACCGGCAGGTACTGGGCTTGCTGGCTCCGGAGCTGCAAGCCAAAATTGGCTGGACTGAAGTACAGTACGGCTATATCGTTACTGCCTTTCAGGCGGCTTACGCGCTGGGTCTGTTGCTGATGGGCCGTTTGATTGACCTCATTGGGACTCGCGTCGGCTATGCGCTCTCTATAGGAATCTGGAGTCTCTCCGCGGCGGCCCATGCGTTGGCGCGGACTCCCCTGGGCTTTGGCGCCGCGCGCTTCGCTCTCGGCCTGGGAGAGGCGGGCAACTTCCCGGCCGCGATCAAGACCGTGGCGGAATGGTTTCCTAAGAAAGAGCGCGCGCTTGCCACCGGCATCTTTAATTCCGGCACAAATGTAGGAGCGACCATCGGACCTCTGCTGGTGCTCTGGATAGCGCGCCGCTATGGATGGCAATCCGCTTTTGTTTCAACCGGCCTGCTTAGCTTTATTCCGATCATCTTCTGGGTTCGCTCCTATCGCCCGCCGCAGGAACATCCCCGCCTGTCAGCAGCCGAATTACAATACATTTGCAGCGACCCTTCCGAGCCTGCTACCCGGATTCCATGGGCCAAGCTGTTGCCGCACCGCCAGACGTGGGCGTTTCTCCTTGGCAAATTCTTGACAGACCCAATCTGGTGGTTCTTTCTTTTCTGGCTGCCCAAGTTCCTGAACACAAACCATGGGTTGCAACTCACAGCCCTGGGACTTCCGCTGGTGGTGATTTACAACGCGGCATGCGTGGGAAGCATTGGGGGAGGCTGGCTTGCGGCGCGTTTTTTAAAAGCAGGATGGACAGTGAATGCCGCGCGCAAAACAGCAATGTTGATGTGCGCCTTGACGATCATACCGATTGTTGCCGCGGCCAACGTTCACAGTCTCTGGGCCGCTGTTGCGCTTGTGAGCCTGGCAACCGCCGGTCACCAGGGATGGTCGGCCAACATGTTTACCTTTGCATCTGACCTGTTTCCTCGCAGAGCGGTGGCTTCTGTCGTGGGAATCGGCGGATTCGGCGGCGCCGTGGGTGGAATGTTCATTGCGGCACTTACCGGGTGGGTGCTTCAGGCCACCGGCAGCTACGTACCCATCTTCGTGATTGCCGGCTCCGTATATCTGGTTGCACTGCTCGTCATCCACCTGCTTACGCCAACGATGCGCCCTGTGGACCTTGAGTCAACAGCATGACTGCGGATATACGAACATGCCGCTAACCATCAAACCAAAGCACGGAAACGAATGGGACCTGGTGAGTCTTGGCGAGGTGATGCTGCGCTTTGATCCCGGGGATTACCGCGTGGCTACGGCGCGAACATTCACCGTGTCTGAAGGCGGCGGCGAATACAACGTTGCGCGCGGCCTGAAGCGTTGCTTTGGGTTGGAAACGGCGATTGTCACCGTTGTCGCCGACAATGCCGTGGGACGCCTGCTTCAAGATCTCCTTTACCAGGGCGGGGTCGACCAATCGCTGGTGCGATGGGTGGAATATGACGGCGTGGGGCGAAGGACAAGAAATGGACTGAATTTCACCGAACGCGGATTTGGGATTCGTGCCGCCCAGGGCTGTTCCGACCGTGGGCACACGGCGATCTCACAGCTTAAGGCGGGTGAGATCGACTGGGAAGAAATCTTTGGCAAGCGCGGAGCCCGCTGGTTTCATACCGGCGGAATCTTTTGCGCCCTGTCTGAGACTACGCCCGAGGTCGCTCTCGAAGCGATCCAGTGCGCCCGCAAGCATGGCACCGTCGTTTCCTACGATCTCAACTATCGAGAATCGTTGTGGAAAGCCATTGGTGGCAAGAAGCGCGCACAGGAGGTCAACCGGCAGCTTGCGCCTTTTGTCGACGTGATGATCGGGAATGAAGAAGATTTTTCCGCCGCCCTGGGCTTTGACATTGAAGGTGTGGACCAGCATATTGGCAACGTGGAAGCAGAGGCTTTCAAGAAGATGATCTGCGCTGCGACGAAGGCATTTCCGTTCCAGGTTGTGGCAACAACGCTGCGCCGGGCCACAACTGCCACACGAAATGATTGGGGGACAATCTGCTGGTGTGACGGCGCATTTCATGAAGCCGGTTGGCGTAATGATCTGGAGATATTTGACCGCGTGGGTGGGGGCGATTCGTTTGCTTCTGGATTGATTTACGGCTTTCTCTCCGGCCATCCGCCACAGTGGGCGGTGGAATGCGGAGCGGCGCACGGCGCCCTGGCCATGACCACTCCAGGTGACACCACGATGGTCACTCTCAAGGAAGTAATCCAGGTTATGAAGGGAGTAGGGGCGCGGATCGCGCGCTAACAAGAACTATGACGAGCGCACAGGTGCGGCAGCGGATTCTGGAGATAGGCATTATCCCGGTGGTCCGCGCTTCTTCGGCCAGGGAAGCGATCATGGCTGTGGAGGCTGTGACTGCCGGCGGCATTCCCATCGCTGAGTTGACGATGACTGTGCCCGGCGCTATCGGCGTGATTGCCGATCTGGTCAGAACGATGGGGAAAGATACGATCGTGGGTGCGGGAACCGTGCTGGATGCCGAAACGGCCCAGCGCTGCATGGATGCGGGAGCCGAGTTCATCGTTAGTCCGGGGTTTGATGTTGAGACAGTCAGGTCAGTCAAGCGCCAGGACAAACTGGTGATGGCAGGAGCGCTGACTCCCACGGAGGTGATCACTGCCTGGAAAGCCGGGAGCGATTTTGTGAAGATTTTCCCCTGCGGGAATCTGGGCGGACCTAAATATATCAAGGCCCTCAAGGGGCCGCTGCCCCAGGTCCCTATGGTCCCCACGGGCGGCGTCACACTGGAGACAGCGGCAGACTTCATCCGCGCGGGCGCGGACGCACTTGGCATTGGCGGGGAGCTTGTTTCTTCTGCTGTTCTGAAGTCCGGTAACGTTTCTGAGATCACCAGGACAGCGCGACATTTCCTTGAAGCGATTGCTGAGGCAAAACGACCGGCGGCATCAATCGCGCTGGCGAGGTAGCTATGGCAATGGATGAAAAGCGCTTGACGATGGAAAACTTTTGTTTAGTGCGCTCCGCTGACGCAGCTACTACTGCGCCTGAGAACGGTCTAGTCCGGCGCGTGGGCGCTTACAACGACAAGCTGCTCCTGGCTGAGCACCGCATGGAAAAGGGTTGGTTGGGGACCATTCACCAGCACGCACAGGACCAGATCGTCTACGTGGCGAGCGGGCAGCTCTCAGTCACGGTGGGCCAAGAAACGTTTACTGTGGGCGCTGGTGACAGCTTCGTCGTGCGGGGAGGCATCAACCATCAGGCGGCTGCGCTGGAAGACTCGGTTGTGGTGGACGTATTCACACCATGCCGGCACGACTACCTGTAAACCTGATTTGTTCCACGATTAGTCTGCTCTACACTCACGGATCTGCGCAGCCTGATATTTAAACAATCCCGCCAGGATCGAAACGCTTACTGCCCTGCTCGCACTACTGCCTGATCAGCGTCCCAACAGACTCTCCTTTGAGAGCGCGCGTAAGATTTCCGGGCGTCAATCCGTTAACGATGCGCACACTGCGCGCTAATTTCGCCCGCGTCAGCAGTTCCAGCACCACCGGTTCAATAGGAAGCGTGCGCAGTTTTTTATCGATTATCTCCTGCGCCCCGGCTTCAGGGATAAACTCCGCCGCAGGATCGATCTTCGGATCGGCTGTGTAGAGTCCATCAACATCCTTGAGCAAAATAACGCTGCGCGCGCCAAAAACCTCACCCACCAGATATGAGCCGGCATCGCTGCCGTGGGGCGGCAGCTTGCCCACCAGTGGCGGATGCTCCCATAGCGAGTAAGGCGGGATGCCATTAAAGACCGCGCCACGCGCAGCCACCAGCATTGCCGGAAGCAATTGCACTACAAAGGGCGCTTCCAAATAAACAAATCCATGTTTTGCCAGCAGGCAAGAAACCATGTAAGCATTCTGGGCGGAATCTTTTGCGCTCAGAGCGGCCAGTGCGCCGGTGGGCAAGCCTAGATCGAGTCCCACGGAGAAGATGTGCCGCGAACGCACTCCAGCCCCGACGCCAATGATCATTCGGTGCTCCGCTTGATTGGCAACAATTTCATCCAATAAAGGGAGCAAAGCCGAGCGTCCCCGGTCCATAATCGAACGGCCGCCGATCTGGACCACGTTTACATCGGGCAAAATCGCGGATACCGGAGCCTCGGTCCGGGCCATCACATTTTTATCGACCAGCGATTCGCGCATCAAACTTGATGTGACATGTTGAGAGCTGGAATGATCGAAACTCACTTGGCGTCTCCGTTTCTGTAGATGATGGTCCCCACAGCTTCGCCGTTCAGCGCCGCAGTCAGTTGTCCGGGTTTTAGTCCGTTGATGAATTGGATCTCGCGGATGTTACGCGCCCGCGCCATGAATTCCAGCACAGCCCGCTCCACAATCAGGTCTTCCAAATCGCGGGCCAGCAAATCTTCCACGCTGATGCGAGGGATATATTCAGAAGAAGGGTGCTTTTTAGGATCAGCCGTGTAAAGTCCGTCTTCATCTTTTACGTAAATCATCTTGCGCGCGCCGAATACTTCCGCAATCAGGAAGCACCCTGTGTCAGTGCGTTGCGGCGGAATGCGGCCAGTAGGCGGGTTAGGCTCCCACAGTTTGTAAGGCGGCATTCCCTGGCAGACTACTGCGCCGCGCTCCATCAGATAATGCGGCATGGTGCTGAACCCTTCCGGTTCGATGAACGGGATGCCGTACTGGGCCAGCAGGTAATGCAGCATCTGCGCGTTTTGCCAGGCCACAGCCGTGCCTAGCACGGTAAGGACTCCAGTGGGCAAGCCAAGGTCAATAGCTAGGCTGTAAATATGGCGTGCGCGCGTCCCCGCTCCGGTACCCAGGATCATCTTGTGCCGGGGAAGATTGTCCACAATTTCCTTCACCAGCGGATACACCGCGCTGCGTCCGCGGTCCATAATGCTTTGTCCGCCTATCTTCACAACGTTTACCCAGGGCAATATGGCGAAGTCGGGGCTGTCTCCAGTGGCCTGCTGAATGGCGGCGTCCGTTAAGGAGCCGGACAACAGCTCTCCGCCAAGTCCTGGCAGATCATTCTCGTTTTTGATTACGTTTCTCATCTCCCAACTTTCTTTTCAGAATTCAAAAATGCCCAGCTCGAAACTGTGTTGCTCGTCGAAACTTGCGTTCACGGAGCCAAAGCTTGTTTCGGCCCATGTGCGCAACTTCGCCAGTGCCTCCTCCTGGACGGCAAGAGGCAGCGCTGAAAATCTGGCGCCTGTTCGATGTCGCGATAAAAATTCTTCAGCACTGGTCATAACTTTCCATGAAGCCGCATCACGATACCAATGGCGCACCGATGCGGACTCTAGCCATTCGATGGCCTGGCGGCGCGATTCTCTAGGCTGGTGCCATGGAACCTGCTTTTCTTCAAGGATCGCCACGAGCTGGCGCTTGAGCTGCGCATCAATCCCCGATTCCGGGCTCCTCGTATGACCGGCAGCAATGATTCCGCCGGGACGCAGGACGCGCCGGCATTCCTCAAGCAACTCGCGCCAATTACCGGCGGCGCTCAGCACCTGCATGAGCAATACCAGATCAAAGCTGGCATTCTGAAACGGAAGCCGTCTTCCCTCGGCCTGAGCCAGAAGAGAGGTTTTCGATTCGCGAAACTCCGGCTTAACTGAAAACTCCTGCAACATGGCATGCGATGAATCCACTCCAATGTAAAAATCGCCCGCTGCCAGGAAAGCCTTGCCAATCCGTCCAGTCCCTGCGCCAACATCGAGGACCCGCGCGCGATCGGGAAGGCGCGCAGTGGTCCATATTGCAGAACGAATCGATTCCACTACGGAACTGGGTAGAGCACGGTGGCGCTCAAAGCTGGAAGCGGCGGTATCGTATGCGGATGTTCCCGGGGGCTTCAACGATATCCCTCCGCCTGCAGCCGGAACAGCTCCGCATAGAGCCCGTTGAGCGTGAGCAGTTGATCGTGCGTCCCCTGTTCCGCGATAGTTCCCTGCCGCAGTACAACGATGCGATCGGCCATGCGCACGGTCGAAAAGCGATGGGAAATCAAGAGCGCGATCTGCCCGGCAACCAGCTCCGCAAAACGCCGGAAGGTCTCATATTCGGCGCGCGCATCCAGCGCTGCTGTGGGCTCGTCCAGAATAATTATCTGTGACTTGCGGATGTAGGCTCGGCCCAAGGCGATCTTCTGCCACTCTCCTCCGGAGAGATCAAGGCCATGCTCAAAACGGCGGCCCAGCATTTGCCGGTAGCCAAGAGGAAAGCTTGCAGCCAGCTCAGCAGCTTGAGATTTCCCGGCCGCTTCAGCGATTGCCGGATCAGTCGTGGAGTTCGCATTGTGGTCCGATTGCTCCAGAAGCTGGTCCAGGTATTCCTGCACCTGGCTGATGTCGCCTACGCCAATGTTTTCATCCAGCCGCAGATCGTAGTGAACAAAGTCCTGGAAGATCACTCCTACGGCGCAACGCAACGAGGCAAGTTGGTATTCGCGCAAATCCACCCCATCCAGCAGAATGCGGCCTTCCGTGGGATCATAAAGCCGGGCCAGCAGCTTGGCCAACGTGGTCTTCCCTGCACCGTTCTCGCCTACCAACGCAATTTTCTCTCCCGGTGCGATACGCAAATTCACGTGTCTAACCGCCCAGGAGCTGCTGCCTGGATATTGAAATCCCACGTCATCAAACGTCAGCCCTTGTCTCAGCGATGAAGGAACAGGGCGTGAACCCGGCCGCGCATCGATAGTTGGCTGTAATTCAAAGAATTCAAAAAGATCGCGGACGTAAAGCCCTTGCTCATAAACGTTGCTTACTGACAGCAGCAAGCGCTCGGTGGCTGCGCGGCAGCGCAGGAACGATCCCGCAAGAAAAGTCAGCGTGCCAATGGTGATGTTTCCGTAAAACGCGCGCCACAGAATAAGGACGTAACCGGCGTAATAACCCACCAGTCCCAGCCAGGCCAGTAAAATTGCGGCCATTCCCTTGCGCAGTGCCAGGCGGCTATTTGCCTCATGCAGGCGAGCAGCCAGCCGGCGGTAGCGGCCCAGCAACCAGTTAGATAATCCAAACACCTGCACTTCTTTTGCGCTCTTGTCGCTCGCGCTTAGGAAGCGCAGATAATCAAGCTCTCGCCGCTCCGGCGTCATGCGATACAACAACGAATACTCAAGGGTGCTGAAGTGCACCTCGCCAAGAAAACCGGGCACGATGGCCACAATCAGCAGCACAAGCAGCCACGGACTATAAAACAGGATCGCCGAAGCAAGAGAAATCAGGGTTACGGAGTCCTGTCCCAGTGTGAGCAACTGCGTCAGCAGGCCAATGCGTCCTGTGGTCTGCCGCTGCGCCCGCTCCAGCCGGTCAAAAAATGCGGGGTCTTCAAAATAGTGAAGGTCAAGCGAGCCAGCGTGGGCGATAAGTTTTTCATTGATCCGGTTCGCGCACAGATCGCCAAAAAGTGCTTCCACAGCGGCAGAGCCCCTGTCCAACGCTTCGCCCACGGCGACGATCGTCAGCTCCACCGCCACCAGCAGCCACAATCTTTGAATGTTGGGCCGGCCCATGCGCGCGGCCACAACCGCGTCAATGATCAATTTCGCCACCCAGAGCGTGGCAATGGGGACCGTAGCCCGTAGCAAACGAAGCAAAACTGTAGCCGACGCATATCCGCGATGCGTTTGCCATGCCAGACCAAGGAATTGACGGATAGGGCGGAATACGCCAAATTTTTCCCGCCATGTGAGCACACTTCCATCGGCTGAGTGTGGAAGCTTCTTGAGAGTTGGGGTAGGAGGTTCCAAATCGATTGTATTGTAGTCCTCATATACGGGCGCAGGGAGTAGGAGAGTTCGGTAGTGGCTGGAACTAGCCCACTACCGAAAGGTTTTGTCCATCGCTTCAGAACTGTTGCTGCGGCTGTTTAATGGTGAATGACCTGGGTCTTGTTGTCTACCACTTCAATCAACTGCATCATCCCGCGATCTTCGTGTGCCAGAATGTGGCAATGGTTGACGTATTTACCGGCAAAGTCGGCAAAGTGAGTCCGCATTTTGAAGTATCCAGGAATCACCTTCCCGGTAGTAGCGTCTTTCTGGCCCAGCGGAATTGGGAAGGTGTCCCACCAGATCCATGGCTGCGGCAGTTTTAAAGGCTCTTTCATGGTGGCTGGATCAAAGACTTCAGTGACCTGGAAGGGGTTTACGTGAATGTGGAATGGATGCCTCACAAAGAGGCCGACCGAGTAATTTTGGATCGTCCATTCCTGTCTCGTGTCCAGGAGCATGGCCTCGTCAATCCGTCCTTCCTCGAACCGCCTGCCATTGATGAGAGGCGGCGAACCCGGTCCCTTGGAAGTATCCATCTGATATTTGATGATGCGGCACTCGGAAACCTCTTCGATATCATGAAGGAATGGCGGCATCTCCGGATATTGGTCTTTGGACTGCGGCCAGCGTTGGTTATAGGCCAGTGCGTCCGTGGGATCGATCACGTTCACTGTGACGATGATGTTGGTTCCGGTGGGTTGAGGTCTTACGTCCTTGTAAACCAGTGTGGCGGTACCCGCCTTGCTTGGGGCCTGGACAAGGATATCAACGCGATTACCGGGCGCTAGAGTAAACGTGGTATTCGGATTCTTAAGCTGCGGTTCATAGTTGTCCCAGTGGAACTGGACGCCATCCTGGGCCGTCTGGAAAAACTTTGGCGCATTTGCTCCATCAAAACCGCAGATAAAGAGCGCATCCTTACCTCCCTGCACCGTGCCGTTAATGATGCGCCACCACTGGACCTCGTTCGCCTTCATGGTAATTACCGGCTGAAGTTGTCCGTTCACTAGAGAACCGGCGAAGGCATTCGGCCCGGTGCCCGCGCCGCCAGCGCCGCCTGTGCGTTCGCGATTGGGCTGCGGCTGAAACTGCTGTATAACCAGGACCTTTTCCTGCACCCCTGGCATGGTCTGGCGCAGCTTGGCATCGTAATCACCTTCCAGAATCATTGCTCCGGCCATTCCGTTGTACACCTGAATGGAGGTGGAACCATGCTTATGGGCGTGATACCAGTGTGTGCCGGGCGCCTGACCCATTACATATTGCGGTTTCGGTTCTGGCTGCGGCGGACACGGCAGCTGATCAGGAATCGGCGGCGGCACGTATTTCGGGGGCCTGATGCAGTAAGGAAAACATCCTGACCAGTACTGGGGAAACTCGCCGTACTCCTGGAGATGGACGTTTTGAGCGGCCTGTCGGGTATGGAGCGTCTTATCGTTCGGTTCGGGTTGTATCTGATCGAGCTTCTTCAATCGGTCCTGGTTGCGATTCACAAGAGTTTGCAGCTCCTGTGCGCTTTTCGCATCAACATGCTTCCAGGCCTGAGGATTGGGATAGTCCTTGCAAGCGATCGTCTGGAAAAAATGGTCGCATTCGGCAGGTGTGGCCTGAAGGTCAGGGACCACTTCCACCAGAACATTATCCGAGAAGGCATTGGGGCTGACGTGCGTCCCGTGGAAATGCAGGTTCGTAGTATTCGAGCCGCGGAAGCAATCCGGATAACTGTCCGGACACGGAGGCTTGCCACTTTTCCCGGGATAAAGTTCAGTGCCGCTTGAGTTTCTCGCCACGTCACAGTGCTTATCTTCTGTTTCCGGGAAATCCTTGGGGTCAATGTGGTTGAGGAACGCGATTTGCAGAGTATCGCCAACGTGCGCGCGGAAAGTGGGCCCAGGATTGTAAACACCGGGCTTTGTTACCATCTGCGACTTGTCCACCTTCGTGCCCTTGTATCCTTCATAGGCGCGTAATTTATAGGTCCCGCACGCCGGGGGCGGATTGTTAGGATTGGTGCCATTCACATCCAGGTACGATATGAGGCGGTCTTCACCATGCACGCGCAACACAGCATGCAGTATCCCATCGGGGCCGGAAGGGATTTCGCCTGGGTTTACCAGCTCTTTCCCCAATATCGGAGCGCATTTTGCGCCAGATCCTTGTACCGGCGCAGCCTTCAAATGAGGGAAAAAACCAGAGAGCGCTGCTCCGGCTGATACGGCCAGAGCCTGATTGATGAACTGACGACGGCCCGCATCCCGCGGATCGGGCGCCTGATCTGTTGTTTCTGCCTGTACGTTGGTTATTTCCTGGTTCTGTTGCGTCTTGTGCTCCGACATTGTTATCGCCTCCTCACCTCTCGTTAGCTTTGTGGATTGACTGTAATGACGCCCTTTTCTGTTGCGCTATCCGGGTGTTTCGCGCAGTGGTAAGGGAACGTGCCGGTGTCTTCGAATACGACCTGAGAGGATTGCCCCTTGGGTGGAATGGGCTTCGATACCCATTGGTCGTCGGCCCCACCGTCAGGAGCGGGCTGATGAGAGTCGGTTGTCTCATTTGACCAGAAAACCGAGTCGAACTGATTGATGGTTTGGGGATTCGGTTCAAATATGGTGGTTTGCGCCGGCGCGTTTGCAATTGTCACTTTCACAATGTTTGGTTCAGCCATTATTCCTGCCTCTCTCTTAAATTGGCGATCTTACAATGTCGCGGCGAGTCCCTCTGCTTTGGCAAAGGACACAAGTTGGCGCCCGGTTTTCAGGCGCAGGTTTCACCTGTTCCATCGTGGCAGACTGCCTGACGTGGACCAGGAAGTACGCCCGTCCATGGAATTCCGCGCCCCGATCAAACCGGACCGCAGTCACCTATTTGTTTTGGTTCTCCAAACCTGGGTTTAGCGACTACTCATAAAAGCAGCTGCAATCACTTGCGGCAAGTTGCTCCCAGTAAAAGACTGTCAACTGAAAGCGTCATTAGTTTCCAGCAGAGTAAACCCACAATCGCGTGGGGTCAAAGGAAATTTTTACTGTGTTGTCAAAAAAACCGACACAGTGCTCAAGTTGTAATCTGGGCGCCCCATTTTTGAATGTAGTCCTGAAAACCTGCAACAGTTTTCACAACTCCTTCGCGCATGAGGTTGGTTACTTCAAAAAGAATGGATGGATCGGCCACGGAGGGATCACCGTCATTGAATGGCGGGTTGGGAGCGTATTGCATGGTAAGCTGGCCCTGCCGCGCGGTCTTTTTGTCCAGCAAAAGCGCCACCATCGCCATGGCTTCATCTAACCCTGAAGAAATGCCGCCGCCGGTAATTCGATTCGCATCGATCACAAATCGTGGGTAGCCATCCGCAACGGTCACGCCCGGGAACAGGGCCAGGACCGATTTGTAGTTCCAGTGCGTAGTCGCCCGAAATCCCTGCAACAGCCCCGCAGCAGCCAGAAAAAGAGCGCCAGTGCAGACCGACGTGATGAGCATCGGCTTCCCTTCTTTGTCAGGCTGGCTGATACGTCGCAGAAAGGCCAGCAATGGGTTCTGATCGGGCCCGCCTTCCTTCAGGACATCTTCGAGCATAATGCCTCCGGGAACAAAGAGGACGTCAAGCGACTTTGTCTGGTCGAAGGTGGCATGCGGCGTGATCTCCACGCCTTCAAACGACCGCACCGGCGCCTTGCTCGCGGCCAACAATTTTGGCTCAAGCCGGTCAGCCGCCATAGTGAAGGTCTGGAAAGGACCAAGCACATCAAGAGAATCAAAATTGGGATAGAGGGGGATGCCTATTGTTTTTCGTTCCGTGCCTGTTGCGGGCACAGCTTTCAGAAAACCATCTGCAGGAGACATGCGTACCTTTCAATAAATCCAGACAACCATACCATGATTCTTTGTTTTGATAATTTCAATGGCCTCCGGCTTCGCCGCGTGCCAGCCTGAACTTTAAAAAAACGGTCGGACGAGAGGCGCTTCTTTATAGACGCCAATCATTTTTAGGAAAGGCCAACATGCGGAGCGAGATCCCTGAAAATCGCGTCGAGGATAGGTTTCTCCCAGCTACGAAGAAAAAAATGTCCTGCCGGAAACATTCGCAATGTGAAGCGACCGGTTGTGTAATTTTGCCAGCCCTCCAGGCATGCGCGACCGCTCTTGTGGTCCTGCAGGCCGCCAAACGCGGTAATGGGGCACGGCAACGGCGGCTCTGGATCGCAAATGTACGTATGGCAAAGGTCCATGTCCGCGCGGATCACCGGCAGCAACAGCAGCATCAACTCAGCATTTTCAAGCACTTCTTTGGGCGTACCTTCGTAGCGCCGCAACATCTCGATGAGTTCATCATCAGAGATTTCGCTGGTATAGAGATCATCGACCTGTTGCGGACAGCATTTTGCCGAAATAAAAAGATGCGCCGGCAACGGGCCGCCTTCTCTTCTTAACTGGCGGGCCAATTCAAACGCGATCAGCCCTCCCATGCTATGGCCAAAGAATGCAAACGGCAGCTCCATCTCTGGCCGTAGGGATTGGCTGAGCGCCTGGACCATAGGAGCGAGTCTGGTAAGTGCCGCCTCCTTGATGCGCGTGCCGCGCCCGGGCAGCTGGATGGGCAGGACCTCGACGGTGTCCGGCAGATTTTTCTGCCAGGTACGGAACGTGGCTTCGCTGCCGCCCGCATAAGGAAAACAAAACAAGCGCACTCTCGCTTGCAAGTTAGGCCGGCGCAATCCGAGCCAAGGACTTTTAGCCACGATCGTCAAATCAAGTTTCCCCGTGCATACGCCCTAATCTGCCAGCGTGAAACAGACATCATAGCAACCCGGCATTTCTTGGCGGCGATTACCTCGGCGTGATTGAGTAAGGCTTTTCAGCGCGGAGTCCACTGTGGATGTCCGCTGAACAGTCCGCTGCCAAACCCGATCTGATATACCAGCAGCAGGCCAAAGGCGAGACTAAGGAGTCCGGACACTAGTCCCAGCCGCACGCTGAAGTTTGCATGTTTTCGTCCAAAGAAAGTGAAGGCGGATGCGATGCTCATGGTAATCAGCATCATGCCGGCGACGGTGCCAACACCGAAAACCAACAGATACGCAATGGCCCAGCGTGGATCGCGAATGGTGGTCAGAACCAGCAGCGCCACAGCAGCCGAGCCTGCCAGCCCGTGCACGATCCCAATTAGAAGTGGCCGCAACTGTCGATAGATGCCGATCTTGCCGAAGAGCTGGTCCATCCGCGCTACCGGCGTCTTGTCCGCGGCATGAGGATGTGATTCCGGCGCGTGTCCGTGTGGGTGCGTGTGGATGTAGTCGCCATGGCTGTGCGGGTGTGAGTGCACTGTTGCCGCGGAGCTTTGGACTTTGGCCACAGATCGGGCGGAACGCAGAAACGCCGCCACGTTCATCGCGCCTAAAAGCACCAGCATGAACGCGACCGACAATTCCATGCTCAGGCCAAGCCGGGCCGGAATCACCACGCCGAAAAGAATGATGGCTGTCCCCACGACAAAAATCGTGAGCGTATGGCCCACGCCCCAAAAGATTCCTGTCCAGGCGGCGCGGCTGACCCTGTTTTGCCGGCTCACAATTGTGGTCACAGCAATCACGTGGTCAGGATCGGTGGCGTGCCGCATCCCGAGAAAGAACCCGATGGCGATGATGGAAAGAAAACCGATCATTGTTCTTTAGATCGTTTGTTTAACTATGGTAAACCATCACTGCCAGACGCAACTCCGAACACCGTTGCCAAATCCATCTTGATAATCGAAGCTTCGGCGCGCTCCGCTAACAGTGCGCGCGGATCTACCCCAAGCCTGCGGCACAAGATCAATGCAATACGCAGGCGAGGGCACCTGCGCTCCACAAGATTAATCACCGGCAAGAGTGCCGGTGCCACAAGACCCAGGGGCTTTGTTTTTTTGCTCCCAACCCTTCGCCAAGTCGTACAATCTCCTTATCGCCACGGAGAAATGCATGACTAAAGACGAGATCGTCAAAAAGCACAAGCAGTATCTCTTCCCTTCCATCTCAACTTATTACACCGATCCGCTGGTCACCGACCACGCCAGCATGCAGCACCTGTGGGACGTGGAGGGCAACAAGTATCTGGATTTCTTTGGCGGGATTGTGACCATATCCGTGGGGCACGCCAACCCGCGCGTGACCGGCAAGATCAAGGCGCAGATTGATAAGTTGCAGCATGCTTCCACCGTGTTCCCAAACGAGGCGGTGGTGGCGCTGGCGGAAAAGATTGCCCAGATCACGCCGGGCGAGATCAGCCAGAGCTTTTTCTCCAACAGCGGCACTGAAGCTAACGAGTTTGCCGTGCAACTGGCGCGCACATTTACCGGACGATTTGAGATTGTTGCGCTGCGGCATGGCTATAGCGGACGCTCGCAGCTGGCGCAGTCGCTCACGGCCCATGGCACCTGGCGGAAGTCACTGCCCGTGCCCGCGCCGGGTGTGGTGCATGCCATGAATGCATATTGCTATCGTTGCCCGCTGGGCAAGACTTATCCGAGTTGCGAAGTGGCGTGCGCGAAGGAAGTTGAAGCGGTGATTCAGACTTCAACTTCTGGCCAGATCGCAGGTTTCCTGGCCGAGCCCATTCAAGGCGTAGGCGGGTTCATTACGCCGCCCAAAGAATATTTCAAAATCGTTTTCAAGATTGTGAAGGACTATGGCGGACTGTTTATTGCCGACGAAGTGCAGACCGGCTGGGGACGTACCGGCAAACGCTGGTTCGGGATCGAGCAGTGGGAAGTAACGCCCGACATTATTACCGCCGCCAAGGGAATGGCCAACGGCGCGCCCGTGGGATTGACGGCGACGCGTCCGGATATTGCCGCCAGCTTCAAGGGGCTGCATATTTCCACCTTTGGCGGAAACCCCGTGACTTCCGTGGCGGCGAAAGCGACGATCGACCTGATTGAAGAAGACCGTCTGATGGACAATGCCGAAACGGTTGGCCGCTACTATCGTGACGCGTTGGAAGGCCTGAAAGAAAAGCACGAACTGATTGGCGACGTGCGTGGCATGGGTCTGCTGGTGGCGATTGAGCTAGTGAAAAATCGCGCGACGAAAGAACCGGCGCCGGAAGCCACCAACCAATTTATGGAGCAGTGCCGCAAGGGCGGCTTGCTGGTGGGCAAAGGCGGCTACTACGGGAACGTGATTCGCACTTCGCCGCCGCTCAATATTTCCAAGGGCGACGTAGATGAAGCGATCCGGATTATGGACCAGGCGTTCACGGCGATGTCGCCGCAGATGGCCGGAGCGGGAGCGAGAGGCTAGGGCGAGATCGGGTGATCGCACGTGATCGGGAAATCGGATTTTCCGGAAATCCCAAGCGGAGCGAGGGAACCCTATTGCCTAAATAATTTCAGGTTGAAAAGATAATAAAGTGCCAGTAGAGATTGAAAGAAGGTAGCGATCCCTCATGCGCAAAAACCGCGCGCATTCGGGATTTCAGAACCGATCTCCAGATCATCAGATGCTTTCAGTCTCCCATGACGGTCTGCACGTCGATGCGTGAAATATCGCGGTGCAACTCGGGACCATGAGTCGCCACCGAGACAAATGCTGCGGCGTTGACCGGCACCGGATGCTCCCACACATAGCCTTCTTCGCCGTGCTGCGTAAGATCGAGACCCTGAATTTCGTGGTCTTCAGGCACGCGCAGGCCAACAGCAACGTCAACAACCTTCAGGATCACCAGCGTTCCCACGACTGCTAGCCCGGCGGCAATACCCACGCCGATGGCCTGGTTCACAAACTGGTGTGCGTTCCCTTCCAGCGCGCCAGAGGCGAGAACGCGACCGTTTGCGTCTTTGAAGATCGGATTTACGGCGCTGCTGGCAAATACGCCGGTAAGCAGAGCGCCGATTGTTCCGCCAGCGCCGTGCACGCCGAAGGCGTCGAGCGAATCGTCATAGCCGAAGCGCGCCTTTACGTGCGCGACCATCAGGTAGCAAAAAACGCCGGCGATCGAACCAATGCCGAGCGCGGCCATGGGGGTGACAAAACCCGCGGCGGGAGTGATCGCAACCAGTCCGGCCACCGCGCCAGAAATGGCGCCGAGTGCGCTGGGCTTGCCGTTGCGAATCCACTCAGCCGCGCACCATCCGACGACGGCGGCGGCAGCGGCAAAGTGCGTGGCCACAAAAGCGCTGGTAGCGAGACCGCCTGCGCTCAGAGCGCTGCCGGCGTTAAAACCAAACCATCCTACCCAAAGAAGACACGCGCCAATAAAGCTCAACACCATGCTGTGCGGCGGCATGGGCTGGCGGGAATAGCCCAGACGATGGCCGAGATACAAGGCGCAGACCAGCGCGGACACTCCGGACGTGATGTGGACGACGGTGCCGCCAGCGAAGTCGAGCGTGGGAAAACGCCCGCCCAGCGCGGCGTTCAGCAGGCCGCCCTTCCCCCAGACCATGTGGGCCATTGGGCTATAAACAAAGACGGACCACAGGACCATGAATAGGACCATCGCGCCAAATTTCATGCGCTCGGCAAAAGCGCCGGTGATCAATGCAGGCGTGATGATGGCAAACATCAGCTGGTAGACCATGAAGGTTTGCGCCGGGATGGTTCCGGAATAGGCCGCATCGGGCTGGGTGCCAACGCCATGCAGAAAAAGATTATGCAATCCGCCGATGAAGCTGTTGCCTTCGCCAAAAGAAAGACTGTAGCCCAGGATGGCCCAGACTACGGTCACCACCGCCATTAGGGCAAAGCTCTGCATCATGGTGGCCAGAACGTTTTTCTTGCGCACCAGCCCGCCATAGAAGAGCGCAAGGCCGGGACCGGTCATGAGCAGAACCAGCGCGGAGCACATCAGCATCCACGCGTTGTCGGCGGAACCTTTGGAGTCGGCTATCTGCTGTTCGAGCCTGGCGATGCGGTCGCTTTGCGCATCGATGTGCGCGGGCGCGGCAGCCTGCGCTAAAAGGACAATGGGCGAACACAAGCAAATGAAAGCCAACCAACAGCGCAGGAACCTTGGCATAGACTGTTCAGCTCCCTGTTCAGATCCTTCTTCAGGTCCTTTTCAGACCCTTTCTTCAGATCGAAGACCGCGAACTGACCGGCTTGATGACAATCTAGCGGCTGCCGAACGACGAGGGAAATCGAAAATATTTATGGATGCTATAAACAGTTTTGCTTTGCATGGGCGAAAACGCATCATGGGTGCGCGTTGCATTCTTGATCCACTGGATAAGAAATAGTTTCCAAAGCCGTTCAGATAGTAGACTATTGCAACAAGGCGTTGTTCGCGCGTGCACGTATTTTGTAAGCTCGATGATGCTACCTGAGGTGTCAAAACTTGCATCGACGCAAAACCCCTTCACGGAAACCAGATCGCCTTCTCGCGCGCCTCAACCAGGTTGAGAAACAATTGCAGGAATGGACCAGCAGTTCAGCGAAGAACGCCCGATGGTTTCGCCGCGATCCTCTGAGCGCCATGCGCGCCGCCGGCCTGGACATTGAGGACGACATCATGCTGGAACTTGAGTTGATTACCAGTAACATCGCCAAGAAATTGAAGCGATGAGCGTTTTGCGGCGCGCGCATTCCATGGTTTAATCCGTCCATGCCACAAAAGCCCGACTATGGAATTGATGCGCCCGGAGTGATCCGTAACCTGCTGGTGATCGGCACAGCTCTCATCATCTTAGGCTTCGTCTTTCCCGCCATTCATCTTGGTAACGTAACAATTCTCTGGAGCCAGAGCGCGTTCTGGTCCGGGGGAGGGTGCCTTACCGGCGGCATCTTGATGCTGCTGTACGCCAAGTGGGGCAAGTTTCGGCATCGGGACAAGATGCTCAACATGATTCCCTGGCGCGGCGACGAGCAGGTTCTGGATGTAGGCACGGGGCGCGGTCTTCTGCTGATTGGCGCGGCCCGCAGGCTCACCAGCGGCAGCGGGACCGGCATTGACGTGTGGAGCGCCAAAGATCTTTCCGGCAACTCGCTAGCGCGGACAGAAACCAACGTGGAAGTTGAAGGCGTGAAGGAGAAAGTGACCCTTAAGAGCGAAGACGCCCGCAAACTCAGCTTTCCCGATGCCAGTTTTGACGTTGTGCTCTCAAATTTGTGTATTCACAACATTCCGGACGCGGAAGGGCGCGCACATGCCTGCCGCGAGATCGCCCGCGTGCTCAAACCCGGCGGCACGGCCCTGATCTCAGACTTTATCAAGACCGGTTCTTACCAGAAAATCTTCGCCGCGTCTGGATTAAAGGTGAGCCGAACAGGAATGAATTTGTTGTCATTTCCGCCGCTTCGGGTGATCAAAGCAGAAAAGCCGTAGGGATTGGCGAGGAGTCCTGCAATCTACGGTTTCGACGGAAAATACTCGGTCACAGACGGCAGTCCTTCCACGCGTCCGGCGATAATGGCTTGAAATTCCCTTAGCAATTCGTCATGCAGCAGAGTGTTGCTGCCCAGGACCTCGCGGCTGTCAATATTGAATGGGCCGCCAGTAAAGTTTGTGACCTTGCCGCCGGCTTCTTCCACCAGCAGCACGCCCGCAGCCGTGTCCCACGAGTTGAGATTGAATTCCCAATAGGCGTCGTAGCGTGCGCACGCCAGATAGCAGAGGTCAAGCGCGGCGGATCCGGCGCGGCGCACTCCGTGGGAGCGCAGCGTGATCTGGTGATAGAAGTGGATGTTTGGATTTTTGTGCCGCTTGTGGCTGGGGAAACCGGTGGCTACCAAACTCTCTTTCAGGTGAGCGATGCCGGATACATGGATCGGGTGGCCGTTGAGAAACGCTCCGCCGCCCTTTTCCGCCGAGAACATCTCGTCGCGGGAAGGGTCATAGACAACGCCGGCGATCCGCTGGCCTTGATATTCCAGCGCAATCGAAACACAAAATACGGGATAGCCATGGGCAAAATTCGTGGTGCCGTCGAGCGGGTCAATGTACCAGCGAAAGTCGCTGCCGGTTTCGCGACGGCTGCCTTCCTCGCCAATCAAATCATGCTCAGGCCACTGCTTGCGTATGCGCTCAACGATGAGCTTTTCTGAGGCGCGGTCCGCCTGGGTCACCAGATCGGCATCGCCCTTGTATTCCACGGCCACTTTGCCGAAATACGACATGAGCAGCGACCCGGCTTCGCGGGCCAACTCCTGCATGGGATGGACGTAGTCTTGCCGTGACGGCATTAGCGCGCGCGGCGCCCGGTATCTTCAGCGATATACATGATCTCGTGCTTGAAGATGAACAAATTGGGAGAGCCTTCACGGGTAAGCCGGACCATGCTGACATCGTAATATTCAATCCAGCCGTGCAAGGTTTCGCCGCCGACCAGCTTAACGCTTACCGGAGTCTGCTTCTCACCCAGGGCCTTCAGGTATGAAGACTCCATACCCGTATCGTCCGGAGGCGGAGTTTTGGTGGTCTTTTTGCTGAATGTTGGAGCAGCAGTGCGGAACGACATGCCCCGTATTGTAGCGTAAAAGCGGCCAAGAGTCGCTGAAAAAGCAGTTACTAATAGTCAGCCAAGTTAAAGACTTAACCGCAAAGGACGCCAAGGTCGCAAAGGAATCAAAGGTAATTCCCGGTTTCTTCGCGTTCTTTGCGGCCTTTGCGGTAGCTGTACCGGCTGAGCGATGGCTGCTATTTCGCCGGCGCCGTGTAATATCCTGCGCGATGGCGCACCTGATAGGGCCTGCCCTCAGGGTCTTTCTTGCCGAGCTCAACCTGGATACGCCGGAAAGGCGAATCTGAAACCCTGCGAGTGGGATAGAAAGCAATCAGGTATTGCGTGCGCAGCTCATCGCTGATCTTGCGGAAAGCCGCGTCCAGTTGCTGCTCGCCTTCCGCGTAATAATATTTGCCGCCGGTATCTTTTGAAATCTGGATCAGCGCGTGCTCGCCGCCCAGGTTGCGGCCGGCGTCGGCTTCAACCGGCACAACGATAATGCTGTAAACAATGGCTTCAGCCTGCTGGGCCCGGCGCAGCGCGGAATTGTAATCGGCCTTGCTGGTGGTATCGCCGCCATCTGTAATCAGCACCAGCACCTTGCGGCCTTCGCGATCGAGCAAAGCGTCTGAGCAGAGAAAAATTGCGTCGTAGATGGACGTTCCCGGGCCGGTGTGCAGGGCGTCAATACCGTGCTCAATCGTTCTCACGTCAGAAGTGAAGTGGGTGAGCTGATCAATGGTCTCCGTCACCTCAAAAACTGAAAGCCGGTCTTCCGCCCGCAGAATGGAGTGGACGAACTTGCGCGCGGAAGAAACTTCCAGCTTGAAATCGCGCAAGGTGCTGGGACTAGTATCAATGGCCAGCGCGATGCTCAAAGGGATCGCCGATTCCTTCTCAAAGACCTTGATGGTCTGGGGAACACCATCTTCCAGCAGCCGGAAATCGTCTTTTGTCAGGTCCGCCACCGGGGCCCCGCGCGAGTCAGTAACGGTGGTAAAGACGTTCACCAACCGCACGTTCACACGAAAAGTGGATTCGTCCTGCTGGGACCTGGACCCCGGCGGGATACGGTCACCCTTCGGCGGGTCCTGCTTCTGCGGGTCTTGCTTCTGCGGGTCCTGGGCCAGGGCGAAAGCGCCCAGCAGGCAGAGCAGGCACAACAAACTGAACCACGGCGGCAAAGCGCGAGTTCGTCTCATAGTTATCTGCGGGTATTCTGGAATGCTTAGATGCA
>Ga0207693_10001202_pt1 | contig 23078 bp, 13 predicted proteins | sample LARL81metaG_FD_184347 | JGI IMG/M metagenome (GOLD analysis project Ga0207693, IMG submission 184347) | Corn, switchgrass and miscanthus rhizosphere microbial communities from Kellogg Biological Station, Michigan, USA - LAR L8-1 metaG... | ecosystem: Host-associated > Plants > Roots >... | reverse complement strand
ACCGCTCGCCAGCACCCTGCTTCAGGTGCTGACCGAAACCGCGCCTTCAAGCCCGGGAGCCTGCCCGCTGCCCGCCGACCTTTACCGGGCATTCGCACGTGCGCTTTTGTCCCGAGCTGGGATTCACGAGGATACGCAGCTGAGGGCGGCCCTTGCCTATCCACTCACCGATGCGCTGCGTGAGGTAGAGGTAGCCGAGTCCCGTAAGGGAGATCGTTCCCCCGATGGGAAATGGGTAACGGGGTTCCGCCGCTTGGCGGACGCATGCGTGCCGATGTGCGGCACGCATCAGTCTCCGAGCCCGCCTGAGGCAGCGGCACTGAGAATTGTCGCACTTGCCCTAGCCGACAGCGCCACAGCGCCAGGGTCCGATGCCCCTAGCATCTTGCGAACAGTCGCCGCCACCGTCACCCTGATCGAGAACCGGCGTAAGGGCGAGTCCCAGAACGGCGAGTCCATAATCCTGGCGCTGGCATAGGGATTATGTGCCCCGGGATCGGCCACATTAGGGAATCGGAGACTCAGCCGGGAGGGGCTGGGCATCGTCGTCAAAGGCGGCTTCGGCAGCTGCCGCGCGTTCTTCTTCGGCACGGCGGGCCCGCGCCTCGCTCATCCGGACGGCCTACCGTGCCCAGCGCCGGTACGCCGCGATCCACTCGGCAGCTTTCGGGGGCGGATCAGGAAACGGCAGGTCAAGGACGTGGATCGGCTGCCGGTGTCGGCCGCGGACACAGTCGGCCACTAAGCGTACGGAGAGCACGCCGCCGAAGGGTGCGAACACTCGGGGTCAGTGTCAAGGTTCGGCCAGCACTGCCCGCTTCCGCTGCTCATCGTGGTCCATCGGGGTACCTCGAACAGACGGAGCCTTCGCCGCCGGATGACTACTGGTCGAGTATCGCGATAGCTAATCTCATCATCCGCAGCGAGCGCCCGCTGACTACGAGGACGCGGGCCGACGACCAGCGCGATCAGTCTTTGCGGCCCACGCCCGCCAGGAGGTCCGCCGGGCGGGGGCCGTCATCGGCCTGCGGCCGGGGCGGCCGCCAGTGGCGCGCCTCGGTCAGGCCAGGCTTCACGAGCTCCAGGCCCGCGAAGTAGCCGGCGATCTGCTCACGGCTGTGCAGCTGCACCTGGGCGGCGCTGTAGGCCTTGATCCAGTCCTGAGCAAGGCCGGGGTCGTTGCTGACGCCGATGGACACGATGAGGAAGCTCCCGGCGGGCATGGCGTACCGGAACGCCGCCGCGATCCCCGCGGCCTGCGCGGGCTCGAAGAAGTCCAGGATCGTGGCCAGGATCACGCAGAACGGCCTGCCCGTGTCGATCAGCGCCGTCAGAGCGGGGCTGGCCAGGATGTCCTGGGGGCGGCGCGCGTCCCCCGGCACGGCGGCCACCCGGCCGGGCCGGGCGACCAGCGCGGCGGTGTGCGAGATCACCACCGGGTCGTTGTCCACGTAGGCCACCCGGGCATCCGGGCTGGCCAGGTCCGCGATTTCGTGCACGCCGGGACTGGCCGGCAGGCCCGAGCCCACGTCGATGAACTGCGCGACGCCGTGCCGGGCCGCATAGCCGACCGCGCGGGCCAGGAACTCCCGGTTCTCCCGCGCCAGCACCGGGGCCAGCGGGAAGATCCCCTCGAGCTCCGCGGCCATCTCGCGGTCGGCCGCGAAGTTATCCTTCCCGCCCAGGGCATAATCGTGCAGGCGCGCGACGCTCGGCTTCCCGGCGTCGAACGGCACGAGCGGACCACTGCCCATGCAAGTGCACGCTACCGCCTTTCCCGGCGTGGGGCATGGATGGGGCAGTCCTGGGTCACGCGGGCCGCCAGATGTTGCGGCGAGCCACCGACATCGCCGAGGACGCCAACGACATCCCGCTGCACGCACTGTGCCTGTTCAGGCCCCGGGGGCGGCGCGGCTCCGCCTCGGGCTCATGATGCAGCCCGGCGCGCTGCCCGCCCCCTCAGCCGCCGGCGCCTCCACGCGATCGGGAGGCCGCCGCACTACGCGGACACTACCGAGCACCGGTAAACGGTTGTCAGACGGTGATGAAGTGCCGAGCGGCCGGGATGGAGAGTGACCAGATGACCCTGGTCGGTTCGGATCCGGCCGACGGTGTCCGGCTGCCCGAGTTCATCGCCGTGCAAATACCGCCGTGGTCGGCTCGGCCAGAGCTCAGCCGCCGCCGTCGCCTGGGCATACTGGCCGTCTGCTGCTCGGCCGTGTTCATGGTCGGACTCGACAATACGGTCGTCAACGTCGCGGTGCCGTCGATCGGCCGCCAGCTGCATGCTTCCGTCGCCGGCCAGCAGTGGACGATCGCGGCCTACACGATCGTGCTCGCCAGCCTCATGCTGCTCGCCGGCGCGCTGGGCGACCGCATCGGCCGCCGCACCGTCTTCCAGGCCGGGCTGGCTACCTTCACCCTCGGTTCCTGGCTGTGCAGCCTGGCTCCCAGCCTCGGCTGGCTGGTCGCCTTCCGGGTGCTGCAGGGCGTCGGCGGGTCCATGCTCAACCCGGTGGCCATGTCCATCATCGCCTGCACCTTCACTGACCGGGCCGAGCGGGCCCGGGCTATCGGCGTCTGGGGTTCGGTGCTCGGCCTCAGCATGGCCCTCGGACCGGTACTCGGCGGCGGCCTCGTCAGCTCGGTCGGCTGGCGGGGTATTTTCTGGGCCAACATCCCGGTTGGCCTGGCTGCCATCGTGCTCACCGCGATGCTGGTGCCCGAGTCAAGGACTCCCCGGCCGCGCAGGCCCGACCCGGTGGGCCAGATCCTGGTCATCGTCCTGCTCGGGGCGCTCACCTACGCGATCATCGAGGCCCCGGTCGCCGGCTGGCACTCGGCGCGGATCTGGGGGCTGTTCGCCGTGGCGGCAGCGGCGCTGGTCACGCTGGCCGGCTACGAGTCGCGCCGCGCCGAGCCGCTGATAGACCCCAGGTTCTTTCGCAGCGTGCCGTTCAGCGGCGCCGTGCTGACCGCCATCTGCTCGTATGCGGCGCTGGGCGGATTCCTGTTCCTCAGCCCGATGTACCTGCAGGACGTCCGGGGCCTTTCCGCCCTGAACGCGGGCCTGCTGCTGCTCGTCGCGGGCGCGGCGCTGGCGATCTGCGCGCCCGTCGGCGGGCGGATGGTCGCCCGCCGCGGAACCCGGATTCCCCTGCTGATCGCCGGCGTCGCGCTGACGCTGAGCAGCGCGGCCCTGTCCCGGCTGACCAGCGTGTCGCCGGGGGCCGGGGTAGAGCTGAGTTTCGCGCTCTTCGGCATCGGGGCGGGCATGGTGAACACCGCAATCACCAGTACCGCCGTAGCGGGCCTGCCGACGGCACAGGCGGGCGTCGCGGGCGGGATCTCCTCCGCCAGCCGGCAGGTCGGCCTGGCGCTCGGTGTCTCCATCACCGGGTCGGTCCTCAATTCAGGCCTGCACGGGCCCATCCGGGCCGGCTTCGTCGGCGCCAGCCACGCCGGATGGGGGCTGCTGGCCGGCTGCGGATACCTGGTTCTCATGCTCGGCCTCGTGACCACCAGCCGCCGGGCGCTCCGCACCGCGGCGCACCGCTCAGGGCTGGCCGGCCAGGCCGCCCCGGCCGCCAGACCGCCCTAGGGGTAACGAGGGCAAGTCCCCGCACCCCGTTCGTTTAAATGATTTTGAATTTGATGTGCCGGATCAGCGTGCCTGGCTGAATTGCCTTGACTGGGGTCGCAATGGATACGAATAGCAATCAGCTCGACTGGCGATGTCATCCAGATCCCTCAGAAGAACCGCCTCCTGAGCGTGCACCCGGCCGGGACGCGCCGGCCGACCCCTGGGTAATGCGTCCAGCGGACTGGTTTCTCCGCCAGCTCGGGTTGGCCTGGCGAGGCGCGGGCCAGCCGGACGACGCCGGCCCGACCAGGACCGTCGAGGACGACCGCTCCGGCCAGCCGTTCGTCCCGCCGCCCGGGAGCCAGAACCCGGATTCGGCCGCCGGTGACTGGCATATGCCGGAGCAAAGATGGACCTACGCGGGATTCGAATGGGAGAAGGCGGACCCGGCGGGCAGCCGCGAGGGGAGTGCCAGCGGGCAATCACCATCGGCCCCGCCCGCGTCCGGATACTCTGCTGACCGGTGGTCTGACGACCGCCCGCCGATCTGGCCGCGTCCGCCCGGCCTGGTCGGGCCGCCCGGGCCCGGAGGTGCCGGGCTCGGGCCGCCCGGGCCCAGAGGTGCCGGGCTCGGGCCGCCCGGGCCCGGAGGTGCCGAACGGCCGCCGGCGGGCGATACCCGGCTGCTCACCCGCCCGGCGCCGGGTGGCCCTGGTCGGCCCGGCCGCCGCCAGCGGCCCCGCCGCCGCTCCGGCCGCATGATGATGGGTGTCATGCTGCCGGCTGTGCTGCTGACGGCAGTGGCGGCCCTGGCGGTCGCGCTCTTTACCGGCGCCTGGCCGAGGTCAGGGCCGCTGGCCGGGAATGAGCAGCAGGCTTCGGGCGCCGCGAGGATGCCGGCCGCGGCTTCCTTCGGCATCTATCCCGGGCAGCAGCAGCGCGGAGTGGTCCAGGCGATCACCCGCGTCGTGACCGTGGGCAGGACGATCGTAGCGACGGGATCCCAGGCGAGCGACGGGGTAGTCCGCCCCCAGTTCCTGGTCTCGGCGGACGCGGGCGCGAGCTGGCAGCTCGCCCCGGTCGACGCCCCGGGCGGTGCCGCGGCCGCACTCGGCCATCCGGCTACCCTGCTGGCCGGAAGCCAGGGCGGCTGGGCGGCGGTCGGCCCGCATGCCGTCTGGACCAGCCGGAACGGGCTGGCCTGGACCTTGGCCTCCGCACACGGGATCAGCCCGCAGCAGCCAGGCGACTCGGTGTGGGTGATGACCCGGACGGCCGACGGGTTCCTGGCCGCCGGCGCGAACGGGAGCATTGGGCAGGGGGTCGCCTGGACGTCGCCTGACGGGGCGCGATGGCAGCGGATGACGGCTGCTCAACTAGGCCTGGCCGGTCCGGGCGAGACGGTGCTTAACCTCTCCCACGCTGCCACCCACGGGAACGCGACGGTGATATCCGGCACGGTCACCAGGGGCGGTACGTCCTACGACGCGGCGTGGCTCAGGACGGCCGGCCGTACCGCATGGACCCGGATAACGATTCCGGCCGGTCCTGGCACCGGACCCGTGATCACCGGACTGGGTTCTGACCGGGCCGGGCTGCTCGCGGTACGGCCGGGCCTGGCCGTCGACGGGGCCGCGGCAGGCGTGGCGTACTTCTCTCCGGACGGGCTGACCTGGCAGTACGCCGCGACGATCGGCGCGGCAGGCGGGTGGAGCCCGGGCGTGGTCAAGGGCAGCGACTCCGGCCTGGTGGTCACCGGGACCAGCGCCTCCGGTCAGCTGACGTCCTACACCAGCGACGGCTCAGGCACGGCCTGGCGGCAGGCCGGCCTGCTGGGCGAGGCGGCCGCCGAGTCAGTGGACGGTGCGACCGTCGCCCCTGATGGCACCGTCATCGCCGTCGGCCATACCGCCGCCGGCCCGGACGGCCAGCAGCCTGTCCTGCTCAAGGCGGGTACCGACGGCACCGTCCGGCCGGTCTCGCTGGCCCGCATCCCCGGTGCCACCGTCCCGGAGATGCGGATCAGCGCCACCGCCGTGGCCGGGGGACTGCACATCGCGGTGGGCAGTGTCAACGGCTACCCGGCGGTCTGGCGCAACCGCGGGGGCAGCCACTGGACCCTGGTGTCCTCGCCGGTGCCAGACGGCGCCGGCCGGGGCCTGCGCGCGCTGACCAGCGTGGCGCACGGACCGGCCGGCTGGCTGGCCGTGGGGGTACCCGGTCCTGTCGTCCTGACCTCGGCCGACGGAACCAGGTGGACGGTCGTCGCCGGCGGCATCACCGGCTCCGGCCAGGTGCTCGCGGTCGCCGCCAGCGTGCATGGCTTCGTCTCGGTCGGCGCGCGCGGCGGTCACCCCGCGATATGGACCACCGCGGATGGACGCTCCTGGGACGCCACCGTCCTGCCCGTGCCCGGCGGCGCCAGGACCGCCGTCCTCCGGCAGGTCGCGGTCAACGGTCCGACCGTGGTCGCCCTCGGCCAGGCCGCCGTGCCCGGCCAGGCCAGCACCGTGCCGTTCGTCGAGCTCTCCGCCGACGGCGGCCGGACCTGGCGGTGGGCGCCGTTCGGCCCAGCCGGACCGGGCACCACCGTTACCGCCCTGACCGCGGGCCCGGCCGGCTTCGCCGCCGGGGGACTGACCGCCTCACACGAGGTCGTCATCTGGACCTCTGCCTCCGGCGTGAAATGGAAATCGTTGTCAGCGGGGGGCGTCAGGGGATCCGCGATCTGGCAGGTCGACGCGCTGGCCCCGGATGGCCCGGCCGTGAGCGGCATCGGCACTGTCGTCACCACGCGAGGCCAGCAGATCGTGACCTTCACCATCCACCCCTGACGGTTCGTGATGGCGGGGGTTACGGTCATTCCTGGTCCCAGCCGTCGCTGTGGTCCCGGTGTCACCCGGTCCTGGCCTCCGGCAAACGACATGGATGTGGCAGCCATGTCGCAGGAACGACATGGATGTGGCACTCATGTCGTTCGCTGTTGAGATCCCTCAGGCGGATCGTGACCGGGTTACGGCGGTGATCAGCGGGATGGCTCCGGCCCTGCGCTCTGTGTCCTGACTGGCGGCCCGCACTGCTGCCGGGGCGTCGTCGTCGGCCAGGATGCGCTGGTACAGGCCACGCAGCCAGGCACTTGGCTGCGTGCCGAGTTCCTGCCCCATCGCCTGGTAGCCGACCCGGTAGAGGCCGAGTGCGTCGGCCCGGCAGCCGAGGCGGTGCAGGGCCAGCATCGTCAGTCCGAGCGACCGTTCCCGGAGCGGATGCGTGATGAGCCAGGCGGAGAGTTCCGTCACCACCGTGGCGTACCGGCCGAGCACGAGATCTGTTTCTGCCTTGGTTTCCGCCGTCAGCAGGCGCCGGGAGTCCAGGTGCTCCGCCGCGGTCCTGAGGGATCCGGACCTGGCGTCGCCCAATGCCGGTCCGCGCCACAACGCCAGCGCCTCGCCCAGCAATGCCGATGCGACCGCCGGCTCCCCCCCGTCGGCGGCCTGCATCCCTCGTGCCGTCAGGTCGTCGAATTCGGCCAAGTCAATTCCCACCTGGTCCGGGGACAGCAAGTACCCGGGGGGGACGGTGAGCAGCGCGCCGTCCGGATCCCGCGCGCTGCAGTTCATCGCTTGGCGAAGTACCGATATATGCGCCTGGATCTTGGTACGCGCCGTCGCTGGCGGCGTGTTACCCCAGAGGACCCGGATAAGCGTCGCTACCGGCACGACCCTTCCATGTTCGAGGGCCAGGGCCGCGAGCAGCGACCGGAGCCCGGGCCCGGCCAGGTCGATAAGCCGGCCTTCGTCGTTCGTCATCTGAATGGGGCCGAGCACATTGACGCGCATAGTTCCCGTTTCCTATGCCGACTGCCCTGCCAGGCGGTACTGTAACCCCATTTAAACTTGAACTAGCCCGGTACTGCGCCCGTAGTATTTGAGTAGGGGCGCAGTAGGCAGCCGGAGTGCCCGCGGCGCCGCCGTGGAGGCAGGCATGTGGCTGGCCGTGCTTGGCCCGTTGCATATTTGGTCCGAGGACGCTGAGGTAGCTATTCCGGCGGCCAAGCAGCGCGCGGTTCTCGCGGCTCTGCTGGTGCGGGCCAATCAGGTGGTGTCGTTCGGCGAACTCGCCGAGAACGTCTGGGACGGCGCCCCGCCGCCGACCGCGCGCGTGACCCTGCGGAACTACGTCAAATGCCTGCGCCGGCTTCTCGGTCCCGCGGATGGCGCGCGGATCATCACCCGGGATCCCGGCTATCTGCTCCGGGTCCGCGAGGACGAGGCGGACCTGCTCCGGTTCGGCAGCTTGTCCCGGCAGGGCGCCGAAGCGATGCAGGCGGCCGACTGGCCCCAGGCGGCCGGGATCCTCGCCCAGGCGCTGGCGCTGTGGCGGGGCGAACCGCTGGCCGATATCCCGTCGGACACGCTGCGGCGCGACGCCGGGCCGCGCCTGGAGCAGTTGCGCCTGCAGACGCTGGAATGGCGGGTCGATGCCGACCTGAACCTCGGCCGGCACGCCGACCTGGTCCTCGAGCTGCAGGCTCTCGCCGCCGAGCAGCCACTCCGCGAGCGGTTCCACGCACAGCTCATGCTGGCCTTGTACCGGTGCGGCCGCCCGGCCGAGGCCCTGGCGGCCTACGACCAGGCTCGCAAGCTGCTGGTCGGCCAGCTTGGCGTCGAACCGGGGCCGGAACTGCGCGACCTGCACATGCGGATCCTGCGGGCGGACGAGGATCTGGCCGTCGGCAAGATCACGGCCGGGCCGGCCGGACCCGGCCGCCTCCCGGGTACCGCCGGCGCCGGGGAAGCCGCGGCGGTGGTACCACGGCAGCTGCCGGCCAGCGCCCGGCACTTCGCCGGGCGCGTACGCGAGCTGGATACGCTCACGGCGGTTGCCGACAGCACCGACAGCACCGACGGCGCCGCCGGAGTGGTCGCCGTCTGCGCCGTCAACGGTCCCGCCGGGGTGGGTAAGACGACGCTGGCGATCCGCTTTGCTCATCAGGTTGCCGACCGGTTTCCTGACGGGCAGCTGTACGTGAACCTGCGCGGGTTCGGGCCGGCCGGACCGCCGGTCAGCCCGGCCGAGGCGATCGAAGGCTTCCTCGGCGCCCTCGGCGTGGAGCCCATGCGGATCCCCTCCGACCTGCCCGGCCAGGCGGCCCTTTACCGGAGCCTGCTCGCGGGCCGCCGCGTCCTCATCGTGCTCGACAACGCCCGGGACAGTAGCCAGGTGCGGCCGCTGCTACCGGGAAGCCACGGCTGCCTGGTGATCGTCACCAGCCGGAGCCAGCTCGTCAGCATGCTCGCGGTCGAAGGAGCTCATCCGGTTCCCCTCGACCTGTTCACTATCAGTGAGTCACGGGAACTGCTGGCCCGGCACCTGGGAGCCGGACGCATCGCGGCCGAGCCCGGGGCGGCCGAGGATATCGCCCGGCTGTGCGCGCGCCTGCCGCTGGCACTCAGCGTGGCAGCGGCCCGGGCCGGCTCACGCCCCCGGCTGCCCCTGGCCGCCACGGCCGCGGAACTCCGGAGCGCCGCCAGCCGGCTGGATGCGCTCGGCGACGGGGATCCGCTCACCGATTCCCGTACCGTGTTCTCCTGGTCTTACCTGCAGCTGGAAGCGCGCGCGGCCCGGGTATTCCGGTTGCTCGGCCTCCATCCTGGCCCGGATATCTCAGTCAGCGCCGTCGCGAGCATGGCAGGAGTCCCGCGCGACGAAGCTCACCGGATCCTGGACGAACTAACCGGGGTGCACCTGGTAGCCGAGAGCGCGCCGGGCCGGTTCACCCTCCACGACCTGACGCGTGCCTACGCCGCCGAGCTGGCCTGGTCGCACGACGACGTGCGGGCAGGGGCGCGCCGCTATCTTGACCACTACCTGCAGTCGGCCTACGCCGCCGACCGGATCCTCGCCGCCGCCAGGGACGCCATCACGCTGCCGCCGGCCGCGGCCCGGGTAGTGCCGGAGGAGGCAGCCGACGCCCGCCAGGCGCAGGCCTGGTTCCTCGCCGAGCACCAGGTGCTCCTCGCCGCCGCCAAGCAGGCCGCGGAACTCGGATTCGACGAGCACGCATGGCAGATCCCGTGGACGCTGGTGACGTTCCTCGACCGGCAGGGACACTGGCGCGACTGGGAGAGCAGCCAGCAGGACGCACTGGCCGCTGCCAGCCGCGCGGGTGACGTGACCGGCCAGGCTCATTCCTATCGCCAGCTCGGCCGGCTGCTTATCCGCCAGGGCCCCTACGCCGAGGCGGAAAGCCCGCTGACGGCGGCGCTCGACTGTTTCCGGCAGGCAGGTGACCCGGTGGGTGAGGCACGGGTCCGGCTGGATATCGCTCAGGCGATGGAGCGGCAGCGCCGTTACCGCGACGCGATCACGCACAGCATGGAAGCGCTGACGCTCTTCCGCGCGACCGGCCACCAGGCTGGGCAGTCCAGGGCGCTCAACGGGATCGGCTGGTGCCACGCGTGCCTGGGCGAAGCCGAGCTGGCCCTGCCCTATTGCGAGCAGGCTCTGTCCCTGGACCGCGCTCAGGAAAATCTTCAGGCCGTCTCGTCCAGCCTGCACAGCGTGGGTTACATCCACCAGATCCGCGGCGACCACCGCCAGGCGGTCACCTGCTACACCGAGGCCCTCGACCTGTCCTGCCGGCTCGGCGACCGCTACGGTGAGGCCGACTCCCAGGCCTCTCTCGGCGACACCTACCACGCCATGGGCAACCTGCCGAGGGCACGGTCTTCATGGCAGCATTCGCTGGTCATTCTCGACGAACTGCGCCATCCCGAGGCGAGCGCGATCCGTAGCAGGCTGGGTAACGCCGAGGCGCCGGCCGGCGCCCGGACCGGGTGAGCCGGGCCGAGGCGCCGGCCCTGACGATCAGCCCGTCACGTTGGTAACGGGGCCGGTGGCATCGGCTATCGCGACCATCGTCGGGGTGTCGGCTGGCTGGGCGGTGTCGGCGGGCTGGTCAGGACCAGCCGTCTGCACGCTGGCCGGCGCGTCCGCGAGGGCCGGGTCTGACACCGCGGGCGGCTGGGCCGGCGGCTGCTGAACTGCCGCCTGCTGGTCTGCCGCCTGCTGGTCTGCCGCCTGCTGGTCTGCCGCCTGCTGAGCCGGGGGCTGCTGAACCGGGGACGTGACCGTGGCCGGATCGGCGGCTGCCACCGCCGTGCCGGTGTCGGCCTGTCCCTGCTGTCCAGGTGGGACCGGGGACGGCGCGTCCGTGGGCTGCGTGGCCGGAGGCTGCCCGGCCGGAGGCTGCGCGTCCGTGGGCTGTCCCGCCGGGGACGGCGTCGCCGACGGCTGGCTGCCCGGTACGGTGGCGTCCCAGGCGGCCGGGGTGGCCGATCCCAGCACCTGGCCGTCCGCGGTGACCCCGAACCGGTTGAGGATGTCCTGCATCGACGAACCCGGTGCGGCCGCGCCGGCCAGGCTCGGCGGCGGGGTCCCAGTGCCTGCCAGACCGGTAACCTGGCCGGCTCCGTCCTGGGCCGCCGACGGCATGGTCAGGGTCTGCCAGGTCGGGGCGGTGACCAGGCCGTGGATGAAGCCGGCGGCTGACCCGATGCCGGCGCCGCCGATAAGGCCCAGCTCACCGCCGACGTAACCGCCGCCGACAAGGCCGGTCCCGGTGCCGACTCCGGGGAAGGCCACCGTGCCGCCTGCCGCCCCGACGGCGCCTCCCACGACGACGCCGATGCCGGTGCCGGCCGCGATGCCGGTCTCGAAACCGTCCTTCATTCCCTGCACGGCGTACGGGAACGCCTGGACCAGACCTCTGGCCAGCATCTCGTTGGCCTGGGCGTTGGCGATCTCCGCCTCAGCCTGCTGGCTCATGGCGTTGCTGAAGCTAGTTCCCACCTGACTGGCGAAGTTCGAAACTGCGTTCGTTGACTGGCTGAAAAGGTTGTACACCCAGGACGCCGGGGCGACCACTGCAGGCGGTACCTGGACGTCGGCTGTCAGTACCGCGGTAGCGCTCGCCCTCGTGACCGGGGCGGGGCTTCCTGCCGTCACCGCGGCGGCGCCACCGGCGGGAAGCGCCGCCAGGGCTCCCGGCCCGCCGGAACCGGTAGCCGCGTTTGCCGTCGCCGGGATGGCCAGGACCGCGCCGGCCAGGCCGGCGGCGAGGATGGTCGCCCCCGTCTGGCTTCCGAGCGCGGCCGTGCGCGACGGACGCCGGTGCCGCCCGCGGGCGTGCCGGGTATACGTGCCCGGCTGGCCTCCCCGGGGAAGGCGTTTGCTGTTACTCATTTGCTCTGTTCTCCTCCTGAGAGTTAGCGATGGCTGGTCGCGCCGTTACGGGGCGCCAGCGCAGCCCGGCGTTCAGGCCGCCGGGACGGCTTCGGACCGCCCGGCGGTTTCCCCGGACCGCCACGAGGTGATGCCGAGCAGGTCAGCGAGCATGCTCATCCGGGTGGCCGCCGTGGTTACCGCGGTGGTACCGGTGTCGCAGTACCGCAGCTCGCGGCGGCGCAGCGCGACATTGAAGTTGGCGGTCCCGGCGATCACCCGTTCCCAGGTACCGGCCGACCCGGTGATCTGCCAGCTGAAGTTCCCGGCGGCGCCCACGTCGCCCTTGCTCGCGTCGACCAGCGTGACGGTCCTCGCGGCCAGGTCGACCCGCCACCTCGCCACGCCGACGTCACCCGGCGAGGTGGCGATGACCAGGAAGGATTCTGCGGCGTGGGCCGCCCATCGACGGGCGAAGCGCTCACTGACCCGGAACAGGCCGGCCTGGAGCAGGTCACCTAGTACCAGGTAGGCGCGGGGCATCTGGCGGGTGCTGTCCGCGGGAACGGCCCGCGGGGACTCTGGCTGCGCCCAGGAGCCAGGCAGGCGAAGATCGGGGGGCATGTCGGCGACGCTCCACCGCTCGTCGACCCGTACATAGCCAAGGCTGTCGGCCAGCTGGTTGACAGCATCGATAACGGCCGGTTCGATCAGGCTGGCCGGTATGGACCACCCCCGGCCCTGCGAATCGGCGGTAATCCGGGAGGTCTGCCAGATCTTGTAATCGCCTGGCCCGTTCCTCTCGCGGTCGGGCGTGAAGCAGGAAGCCGAAACGCCGGGCGCCGGCGGCACGCCGAGGAACCTGAAGATCCGGTCGGCAGTAGCTTCCGGATCGGCGACAAGATCTTCGTAGCGCACGCGGTGGCATCGCTCGGGAAAGCGCTCCTCGACGGAGCGGATCGCGGTGGTGTGATCCGCCCAGAACCGGGCGAGCGCGAGCACGGAGTTGTTCGGGGAATCGGCGGCGTAGGAATCGAACCCGAAGCCTTTAAGACCCCACGGGCACGCCTCGATTCCCGAGGCGATGACATCCATGGGGTGCCGGTACAGGCAGATGAATTTCACCCCCGGGAACAGCTGCAGCATCAGGTCCGCATGCCTGGCCGTGTACATGCTCTTGTCGCAGTAGCGTCGCTTGCCTCGCCGCTCCAGGTGCTGCCCGATCATCTGGTTCGCCGCGTTCCTGACGCCCGTGAGCACGGGCTCGGGAACCGCGGGAACCATGCCGCCACGGTCTTTCAGCAGCGGTGTCCCCGCCAGCAGGGACCACGTCCGCGCCAGCTGGGAGCACATCGCGGCCAGGTCGGTCTCCGGCGGGCAGGCCAGGTCCTGGTGGGCGTCCAGGAGGAACCGCAGCAGCGTGGATCCCGACCGGGCCAGGCACAAGACGAAAACCGGATCAACGAACGAGGCCCGGCTCACGCTGGCCCCGGAGGCGAGAGGAAACGATGGCGATCTCGCCTCCGGGAACCGCGGCGGCTCCATGGAGGGATCCGGCTGCGGGCTTGCCAGGCTGCGCATCAGGTCAAGCAACTGCGCCGCCGACTGCTCCATGACGACCAGCCTTTCCGGGCCCGGTACGGACCCTTGCCCAAAGGGATGTGCGGGTAGTGAACACAGGGAGGTCGAGCGCGTGCCGATCGCTCCGGATCGGGCCCGGGCTATCTAGGACTCAGCCCGTGGCAAAGCCGGTGGGACCAGCCAGAGTGCCGCTGAAGTCCGGGACCGCGACCATCACCGGCGCGGGGGCGGGGGCCGGATCCGGAGTCGCAACGGGGGGCGGATCCGGAGCCGGGGCCGGGGCCGGGGCCGGGTCGGGGGCCGGGACCGGGTCGGGGGCCGGGACCGGGGTTGGGTCCGGTGCCGGGTCCGGTGCCGGGGCCGGTGCCGGGGCCGCAGCCGGTGCTGGGTCCGGAACCGACGCCGCCACCTGTGCACCCGGTGCCGCCGCCTGATCGGGAACGGAGGCCTGATCCGGGGCGGACGGTGTCGTGGGGGCCGCCGTCATCGCCGGAGCCTGGGGACCCTGGTCGCCTACCTGGCTCGGAGGAGTCGCCTGGTTCTGCGGCGACGCGGGTACCGGGGCGGGCGGGGCGTCCGGGGACAGGCCAAGACCTCGGGTCTCATTGATGATGTCCTGGGCCGGGATCTGGATGTTCCCGGTGGTGGCGGGCGCGATAGCACCAGCTCCGGGGACGTCGCCGCTCACGCCCGGGGGCGCCGGAAGGAGCAGGACGCCCGCGCCACCGGGCGTCATGACCGGAGCGAAGACATTCTGCAGGCTGGAGGCCGGGACGGACACGCCGTCAGGGAAGGTGATCGCGGGCCCGGAGCCGAGCGGGGTGAACTGGATAGCCGGCTGGCCGGTGTCAGGGTTGGTGACTCCGCTGACGATGCCCGGCGGCAGGCCATAGCCGGGGATGCCCTGCGGTGTCAGCGACGCCACCTGCGTGTTCGAGTCGGCCGGCTGTCCTGGGGGAGTCAGCGCCGCGGCGATTTCGGGACTGCTGCCGAAGGCGCTGAGAAACGCCTGGGCGGGGTCGTCGGATGCCACGGCGACCGAACCCGCCGGCAGCTGACCGGGCTGGTTCACATCCCCGCGTACCTGGGAGGGGAAGACCTGTTCGATGGTCGGCAGCGGCGGAGGCTCGAAGGCCGGAACCGGAGTGGCCTGATTGCCTATGGCCTGGATGAGCCCCTGGTAGATCGGGTCGTTGAACTGGTTGAACTGCGGCATCGGGTCCAGCTCGAAGGTGCGCGGGCTCGCCGCGGGCAGGCTGGGCGACGACACCGGGGCGGATGAGCCGAGCGCGTTGAGCAGGGGACCGATAGAGAGCGGCACGCTACCGCCGGTGCGCACGCCGCCGATGGTGGGGGGCGGCGTCACGAATATCGTGCCGGACGGGCTGGGGGCGCCGAAGCCGTTGACCGGATCGAAGGGCACGCTGACGCCGATGCCGCCGCTCACGGTCGGGCCGTTCCTCGACGCCGGCGCCGGGCCGACAGGAACGGCCGGCCCGGAATTGCCCAGGGCCATAGGGACGGGGTCGGCTCCGCCCGGTGTCCCCATGCTGGCGGGAGCCGGCCCGATGCTGGCGGTCAGGACAGCCGGCTGCACCCCGCCAGCGCTGGGCGAGGTGCTGACGGTGCCTGCGGCGTCCCCCGCGGGCATGGTGTCCACGGCGAGGGCGGCCGTCTGGGGACCAGCCGGCTGCGCGGCGGCCTGATTCATTCCCGCTGCGGCGAGCGCCGCATCGCTGGTCGCTGCGGTCGCCGATGCGCCGGAGGACATCGCGGTGCTCCCCGCCGTCGGGCCAGGCGCGACCATCGGCCCGCCAGCGCTGCCCGGGGGCATCATTCCCGTCGAGGTAACGGGGGCGGCCGGCGGCGCTCCCGTTCCCTGCCCGGCGGGAATGAAGGTGATAACTTGCGTCACTTCGAGGGACCCGAGCACCGAACCGCCTTGCCCGACCACGACAGGCGCGCCGGTTGCCGGATCCATCACCACGCTTCCCAGCGGAGCGCCGTCCTGGCCGGCGAACTGGATGGTCCCTGTCGCCTGGTTCAGCGTCAGCGTGCCCGCGGGCTTCCCCTGCTGATCAGTCACCGGCACGGACATACCGCCCGCCACGCCATTCGCGGCCGCGGGGGGAGTGGTGCCTGTCATCGCGCCCGTGGTGGTGACACCGGGCGCGCCGGGCGCGGCCGGCGCGGTCGGGGCGGCTGGAGCGAAAGTCACCGTGCCGTTGGCCTGATTGAGCGTCAGCGTTCCCAGCACGGTGCCGCCGGGCCCGGCGACCACGACGCGGCCAGTCGCCGGATCGATCATGACGCCGCCGACTACGGTTCCGGCCGGGCCGATCAGCGCCACGGCCCCCGCCTGCTGGCTCACCGCCAGAGTCCCGGCGGGGTTACCGGCGGCATCGAAGACCGGTACCGACGCGATGCCCGGCGTCGTGCTCGTAACCGCCGCCGCCGCGGTGCCGGCCGTGGCCGCAGTGCCGGGCGCCGCCGTGGTGCCGGGCGCCGCCGTGGTGCCGGCCGTGGCCGCGGTTGAGGAGCCCGCTGCCGCGGGCACGAAGGTCACTGTGCCGGCGGCTGAGTTGACCGACAGCGTTCCGAGCGTGGTCCCGGCCGGGCTGACGACGACCGGAGTTCCGGTCGTCTGATTGACCAGCACATTGCCCACAAAGGTTCCGGTGGGGCCGACCAGTTGAACTGTGCCCGCTACGTAGTCAAGCCGGATCGAACCGGTCGGATTTCCGTTCTGGTCGGACACCGGGATGGTGGTCGGCACTGTGGTGGTGGGCACTGTGGCCGTGCCAGCGGTTACGCCAGCCGCGGGGGCTGTGGCGGTCCCGGTCGCGGGGGCAGCGGCGGTCCCGGCCGCGGTGCCCATTCCCGGACTCCAAGACGCTGCGCCTGTGGTCTGGTGAGCCGCGCCTGCCGGGTAGGCAGGAACCGGACCTGGAGCACAGTACTGCCGGGAACTGATCGCCATGGCGTGGGGCAGGTGGCCGTTCGCGGCGGCACCTCCCGCGCCCGCCCATTGCAGTGCGGTGTCGACGCAGATGCCAGGATGGGCAGTGGCCGGGTACGAGGGGCTGACGATGGCAGGCGTCGGGGTGGGGCCGGCGCCGTGCCGGCCGTCGCTCGCGACCCTCGTGCCCTGAGACCGGGGCGGCGGGCTTGGCTGCTCCCACCAGTTCTTGTGCTGACGGTGATCATGATGGCCACCTGCGGAATTTCGAACCCAGCTCGGCTGTGCGTCATCCGGGCCACCCGGGTTCTCCTGAACGCTCCCGGCAGTGGCCTGCGGCTGACCGGACAGCCACGCGGGCTCAAGGGCTCCAGACCCGCCCGGCGCAGTAGCAGGCGCCACCGCCGGCGCAGCATCTCCCTGAGAGTTCATCGGCGAGACGGCCGAGGTCAGGACGACAGGAGAACTCTGAGGCGCTGGGCGCTGAGTAACTCGCAGCCGCTGCTGTGACAAGTGGTGCGCGGGCTTTCCTGGCAGGCGTGAACCTGGATGGCGCGGAGGAACCTCCCTCGTGACCGAGCCGCCCGGCCGCGCAGCCACTGTCTGGCCGACACGGTAGACCTTGAATGGCGCGCCTGGGCCTACCAGGTCATGGGCGGTGTACGAGACTGCTCCCAGATGTGCCAGTGCGATAGAGCTCGGCGACGCCCATGCCGCCACCCCCGGGCTGGCCAGGGCAGCCGAACCAATGAGTCCAGCGGCGGCCAGTTTCCGTCCGCCGAGGGCGGCCGGAGCCACTTTCTCCGCTATGGTCCGTGGCGGCTGCCTGTGCATGCCGCCGTGCTGCTGGGTACGCGGCGGTCCCGCGACAGCCCCCGACTTGGCGCTCATCTCTGCTGCTCCTCCGTAACCGGTAACTGCAAAACAAGGTCAGCGGAATTTCTTCGGTCACCGCTTATGATCCGCTCCGCCTGCAAGAATGCGGCCTTTCGATGAGGAAAGAAAGGATCTGGGCGAGCGGTAATAACCCGGAAACGGTGCTATCGCGGCGCTATCGAGATACTTCCCGAATACTCAAATTGCTCTATCAAGTAGTACCTCGCCGAATATCTGCGCACTGCGGCACGGAGCGCATCGCCGAGCGTGTTCGGGCCGGATCCAGGCCGCATGATGGTGCCACCAGGCGGCGGCCTGGCGGCCCGGTTTTGAGGCACATGCGGTCGCGGTGCGAAGATTGCCTTGCCGCCGGCCCATGGTGAACGTTGGCCTTGGCGTCGGCTGCGACCTGACCAGCCGGACCAGGAAGGACGACGCGCTGCGATGAGGACCAAGCCGTTGCTGGGCCGGAAGGTCTGGTTCGGGCCAAGGCAGCTGGGCTGGGGACTGTCGCCGGTCTCGGCCGAGGGCTGGGCCGTCACGGCGGCAGCCGCCGGGGCTATTGTCGGGCTCGCCGTCGCGGACCGCAGTGACCGCTGGACCGCCCTGCTAGCGCGGAAAACCGCGATCGTGGTGATCCCGCTGGTGGGAATCGTATTCCTGAAGGGCACGTCGCCGGGCGGCCGGCGGGCGTGGGAGGAGTTCAAGGCCAGTAGGGAACGTGGCGGCCTGTGAGCCGGCTGCCGCTGTCAGGATAAGGACGGGGTAAAGGACCGCGCTCAGCTCATCGTCATCGCCTACGAGTCCGGGTTCGCGACCCCGGCTTAGGCCTGCGATCGGAACCGGCCGCCGGCTCCCTGAGTCGGCGGCCCGTTCCCGCAGCGGGAAATCCCTGGAGGCGAGGCCCTAACCCGCGCTGGCCAGCGCTTGCTGCGCGGGCTCGATGGCCAGGTGAGGGAGCCGGCGGTCGAGCCAGCGGGGGAGCAGCCAGCTGGCGGCGCCGGACATGTGCATGATGGCGGGGACGCAGACGGTACGCAGGACGAACGCGTCGAGAGCGACCCCGATCGTGAGGCTGATGCCGAACTCGGCGACACTGCGCTGGCCCATGAGGGAGAACGCCAGGAACACGCAGATCATGATCGCGGCCGCGGCGGTGATGATCCGTCCCGTGCCGACCTGCCCGGCGCGGACGGCGCGGTGGCTGTCCCCGCTGCGCGCCCATTCCTCGCTCATCCGGCTTACCAGGAACACCTGGTAGTCGGTGGACAGGCCGTACAGGATCGGCAGGATGAACACCGGCAGGAACGACTCGACCGGGCCGGCCGTGCCCAGGCCGAACGCACCGAGCCCCCAGCCCCACTGGAAGAGCGCGGTCATCACGCCGAACGTCGCTGCGGCGGTGAGCAGGTTCATCACAGCGGCCGTCACCGGGATCAGCAGGCTGCGGAAAGCGATGACGAGCAGCAGGAAGCTGAGCCCGATGATGGTGAGCAGGAACCACGGAAGCTTGGCCTTGACCGCCGAGGTGAAGTCGGCGATCGTGGCGCTCTGCCCGCCGACGTATACCCGAAGCGTCGTCCCCCGCTCGGCCGCCGGGATCGTGGTCGTGCGCAGCGTGGTGATCAGCGCGGTGGTGGCGGGGGCCTCCGGTGACGTGCGCGGCGTCAGCTGGATGACGGTCGTCCCGGACGCTGCCGTGTCGGCGGCGACGCTAGCGACGTCCGCCAGCCGCGGCAGGCGTGCTTCCAGCGCCTGGAGCGCGGCGGCGTCAGCCGGCGAACTGGCCTGCGCGACCAGCACCAGCGGCCCGTTGAAACCCGGCCCGAAGCCCTGGGCCAGCAGATCGTAAGCCTGCCTAGTGGTGGTCGAGGCAGGGTCGTGGCCCTGGTCGGAGCTGCCGAACTGGAGCCGCCACACCGGGATGGCGAGGACCACCATGACCGCGACGGCAACCGCAGCCAGCACCGCCGGGCGCCGCTGCACGATGTCCGCCCACCTCACCCACGCGCCGGCCGCGGCTGGCTCCGGCCCGGCGGCCGGCCCCGGCTGCGTGCCCAGCGTGCTCAGCCGGCGGCGCTGCCGCCGGCTGAGCACCCGGTGCCCGAAGAGGCTAAGCAGCGCGGGCAGTATCGTCACCGTCGCGAGCACGGTGAGGACCACGGTGAGCGCGCAGGCGATCGCCAGCCCGTTGAGGAAGCCGAAGTCGAGCACCAGGATGCCGAGCAGCGCGATGCACACCGTGCCGCCCGCGAACAAGACGGTGCGCCCGGAGGTGTTGAGCGCCGTGACCGCCGCCTCTTCCGGCGTCAGTCCCGCTTCCAGGCCGCGCCGGTACCTGGTGACGATGAACAGCGCATAGTCAATGCCGACGCCAAGCCCGATGAGCGCGGCGATGACCGGCGCGAGGGGCAAGATGCTCATGGTGTGCGTCAGCGGGGCGATCACCATCAGCCCGCCGACCACCCCGGCCAGCGCGGAGATGAGCGGCAGCAACGTCGCGAGCAGCGAGCCGAACGCGATGAACAGCACGATCGCGGCGGCCAGCACGCCGACCACCGTGCCGAGGGACAGCGGCGGCTGCTTCTCGATGGCCTGGCCGCCAAGCTGGACGTCGAGTCCCGGTTCGCGGGCCGCCTGCGCCGCGTCGATCACCCGGGCGACGTCCGCCGGGGCCAGGTCGAAGGACTGCTTGGTGAAGTTGACGACGGCGTAGGCGGTGCGGTCGTCCCGGCTGATCTGCGCGGTCCCGCGCGGACCATAAGGGCTGATCACGGACGCGACCTCAGGGAACGTCGCGATCCGGGTCAGCGCCGCGCTCATCCGCGTCATGACCGCCGCGTCGCGGACCGTCCCGGTGCCGACATGCCAGACGATCGTGTCCGAGTCCCCCGACTGTGCCGGGACGGTGCTGGCCAGCAGCTGCTGGGCGGTGGTAGAACCCGTTCCGGGCAGCGAGAAGGAGATGTCGTACTCGGCCTTGACGACCTGGGCGAGCGCGGTCAGGGCGATCAGCGCCAGCATCCAGGCCGCGATGACGGCGAACCGGTGCCGGAAGCACCACCGTGCGATGAAAGACATGAAATCTCCCGAGTTAGACGGATTCGGTGATGTCCATCGTTCGGGGGTGAGGCATCATGCGTCTTCGGCCCGGCGCGGCGACTTGCGCCGCCACGATCGCGGTAGCCAGCGGCCCGGATTACCGCGGCCGGATCGCCGGCGATAGCGGGCCTACCGCGTTCGCAGTAGTTTGCTCGCCGGGCGTTGCCGGCCGGCCCGGGCGCTGCTTACAGTCGCCCCGTGGACCCTTACAGCCGCCCCGTGGACTCCTCCATCGGCTTCGCCGGCCAGTCGTGGAGCTGGTGCCGCCGCCTGGTGGCCAGGCACCGCGTGGCGGCCGTGCTCGCGGGTACCGTCGTGCTGTTCGGCTGCGGGATGCTGACCGCCGCCACGGGCCACCCGCCGGTCCGGCTGACGTCGGCCGACTTCGCCTTCGCGGCCGTGACGTACGCCGCCTTCGTCGCGATCGTCCTCGCCCGCTGGCCATCGTGGCTGCTGGTCGCGGCCGGGACCGCGGCGGCGGTGGCGTCGATGGCCGCCGGGACCCATCAGGTCCTGATCAGCTCGGTGCTGCTCATCGCGGTGCTGGTGTTCTCGCTGCCCAGCGACCTGCCGCGGGTGACCGTCGGCGTCGTCATCGCCGGCGCCGCGCTCGGGCTTGGCCACCTGCTGTTCAGCCGGCACGCAGCGACCGGCCTGGCCGATCTGGAGGTGGTGCCGGCGCTCGTGGTCGCGGCCGCCATCGGGCAGGCCGTCCGCGCCCGCCGGATCCAGCGGGTCCTGCTGGCGGAACGGGCCAGGCACGCGGCGGAGCTCCGCGAGCAAGACGCCAGGCAGCGCATCTGGGAGCGGGTACACGAAGAGCGGCTGCGGATCGCCCGGGAGCTGCACGACGCGGTGGGCCACCAGGTCGCGCTCATCAGCGTGCAGGCCGGCGCGATGAGCTACCTGCTCGGCACCGACCCGGCCAGCACCGACCCGGCCAGCACCGACCTGGCGAAGGCGCGGGAGTCGCTCGGGCACATCCAGCGGGCCAGCGGGGCCGCGCTTGAGGAGCTGCGGCTGACCGTGGGGCTGCTGCGCCAGCCGGGCGAAAGCGAGCCCACCGAGCCGGCGGCCGGGCTCGCCGGGCTAGAGGAGCTGATCGGCTCCTTCGCCGCCACCGGCCTGAAGGTGACCTGCGAGGTCATCGGCGAGGCGCGGCCGCTGCCCGAGGCGGTCGACCTCACCGCGTACCGGCTGATCCAGGAGTCGCTGACCAACACCACGAAGCACGCGGCCGGCGCCTGCGCGTCGGTCCGGCTCACGTACCGGCCGGGCGTGCTGGCCTTGGCCGTCGAAGACAACGGCCCGCATGCCCGCGACGATGACGATGGGCCGCCGGCACGCCGCGACGATGGCGCGGGCCACGTCGGCGCGGGCAACGGCGAGGTGGGCAACGGTGAGGTGGGGCACGGCCTGATCGGCATGCGGGAACGGGCCGCAGTGGTGGGCGGGTGGGTATCCGCCAGCCCGCACGACGGCGGCTTCCTGGTCCTGGCCGAGCTGCCGTTTCCGACCGGCACGGCGGCATGACCGGCGGCGCGGCCGACGCGACCCCAGTCGGCCCGCCCCCGACCCGGGTGCTGCTCGCGGACGACCAGGAACTGGTGCGGGCCGGCCTGCGGATGATGGTCGACAGCGCGCCCGACCTGACCGTGGTCGGCGAGGCGGCGACCGGCCGGCAGGCGATCAGGCTGGCCAAACTGGAGCGCGCTGACGTGGTGCTGATGGACATCCGGATGCCCGAGCTCGACGGCCTGGCCGCGACCCGGCAGATCACGGCCGACGAGAGCCTGGCCGGCGTCAAGATCTTGATCCTGACCACGTTCGAAGTCGACGAGTACGTCTTCGAGGCGCTCCGCGCGGGCGCCAGCGGATTCCTCGGCAAGGGAGCACGGCCCGACGTGCTGATCGAGGCGATCCGGACGGTGGCCCGCGGCGACTCCCTGCTCTCCCCGGCGGCGACCCGTGGCCTCATCGCGCGGTACCTCACGCTGGATGACCGCGCGCCGCAGGCACCCCCCGGACTGGTCGACGCGCTGACCGAACGGGAGCGCGAGATCGTCGCCCTCGTGGCGACGGGCATGTCCAACGCCGAGATAGCCGACCACCTCACGCTCAGCCCGCTGACCGTCAAGACGCACGCCAACCACGCCATGACCAAGCTCGGTGCCCGCGATCGCGCCCAGCTCGTGGTCTTGGCCTACCAGGCCGGCCTGGCGGGCCGGCGGTAGCCGCTCCTCGCGCGGCAGACCTTTTGGCCCGAACGACTCTGACCAACTCGCCCGCCGCCAGCCACGGTGTCAACCGTCATGCTCCGCAGTAGATGCTGTGAACGGGCGCCACGGTACCGCCCTTTCCGCGGCTTTGCGGGGCAGTGCTGCTCGCGTCAGGTGGGCCGTGTAGTGGCGCGTCGAGCCTGAGTGTTAGCGGAGGATTCGCCCTCCTCCGCGAGCAGCGCGAAGCCCTGACCAGGCAAGGAATACCGCACGATTCAATATCACCTTTCCGCCGGTTAGACCATCAGCTGGCGAGGGGTCTTCGCGCCCAGCTCACGCGCCCTTATTCAGCTGCCGCCCTGAACCGATCACCAATCCACGTTGGCCGCTCCGGCAGCAGATAGGCCGATGCCGCCGGGCGGCCAGAGTCCCCGCCTCGGGCCACCAACCGCTTACGCGGGGAGGAGGCCAGCGAAGAACCTCTGGGCATTCGTGAAGTTGCAGCCGTATACCTGCATCCAGAGCCCGGGAAGGG
>Ga0207693_10001201_pt1 | contig 23106 bp, 25 predicted proteins | sample LARL81metaG_FD_184347 | JGI IMG/M metagenome (GOLD analysis project Ga0207693, IMG submission 184347) | Corn, switchgrass and miscanthus rhizosphere microbial communities from Kellogg Biological Station, Michigan, USA - LAR L8-1 metaG... | ecosystem: Host-associated > Plants > Roots >... | reverse complement strand
GTGCATCGTTCAGGAGGCCGCCCCAGGAGGCTACGTTGGGCGGTACGCCGAGGCCCAGGTACGACAGCGCGGCCTCGAAGAGGATGCTCTGCGGGATCAGCAGGGTGGTCCAGACGATCATCGGCCCCAGCAGGTTCGGGAGGATCTCGCGGAAGATGATGCGCGCGTCGCTGGCGCCGAGCGACCGGCTCGCCTCGACGAATTCCTTCTCCCGCAGCGACAGCGTGAACCCGCGCACGATCCGCGCCACGTACGGCCAGGTGAAGAGCACGATGATGGCGATCACGAGCCCGAGACCGGGCTGGATCGACACGTGGGCCCAGCTCGGGCCGATCACGCATCCTTCCTTGCTCGACGAGCACGCCGCGACGATCCCGATCGAGATCAGCAGCTGGGGTATGGCGAGCATCACGTCCCCGGCCCGCGAGAAGACGGTGTCGGCGGCACCGCGGAAGTATCCGGCGGTGAGGCCGACGACCAGGCCGATCAGCACCGCGATCAGCGAGGCGACGATGCCCACGATCAGCGAGGTGCGCGTGCCGTTCATCGTGCGGACGGAAACGGGCTACATGGATCGCGACCAGTACCAGATCTCGGCCCTTTATCAGCCTGGCAAGCCCTGGAGCGCGGTCGCGCCCCAGCGGCAGTTCGATCACAAGCTGCTGATTCTCCACGGGGCATCGTGCGGAGTCGATTACCAGACTGGGACGGCTCCGCGGACTACGGGTGACAGCGCCGGCGACTACGCGCTGGGCAAGGGGTTCATCACGATGTCGACCGCGCTGGACAACACCGGTCACAACTGCGACCTCCCGCTCGAGGCCGAGTCGCTGGTAATGGCCAAGGAGCACGTCATCAAGTCCTACGGGACGCTCCGGTACACGATCGGCACCGGGTGCTCGGGCGGTTCGCTGGCCCAGCAGGGGATCGCGAACGCCTACTCAGGCATCTACCAGGGAATACTGCCGACGTGCTCATTCCCCGACGCGTGGACCACGGCGACGCAGTTCCTCGACTACCACCTGCTGCTGTCCTACTTCACGAACATCACGAAGTGGGCGCTCGGCGTCGCATGGACGCCGGTCCAGATGGGAGACGTCCTCGGCGGGCCAGACGGCGTGCAGAACGCCGAGGTCTCAGACAACGCGCAGTACCACGTCGCTGTCCCGACCGACGCGTGCTCCGGCACGACTGACGCCACGCGTTACAACCCGACGACCAACCCCGGCGGCGTCCGCTGCGACATCCAGGACGCCGCGATCAACGTGTTCGGCCCGGAGCCGAAGGCGTTGTGGTCCGCGAACGAGAAGAAGCTCGGCCACGGCTTCGTAAGGCCACCGATCGACAACGTGGGCGTTCAGTACGGGCTCGACGCGCTGGAGAAGGGCGTGATTACGCCGGCCGACTTCGTCGACCTTAACGCGAAGATCGGCGGGCTTGACATCGACGCCAACCCAATCGCGTCTCGCGACACCGGCGGCGGCTCGCCGTCGCTGGCCAGGGCGTACCGCACCGGGATGATCAACGAGGCCAACAACCTGAACCAGACGGCGATCATCGACTGCCGTGGGCCCAACCCTGGGCTCTTCCACGACGCGTATCGCGCCTTCGCCGTCCGCGCTCGCCTTGACCGCGAGCACGGCACGCACGCCAATCAGCTGATCTGGGAGGGCCCAGTCCCGCTGTTGGCCGACAGCAGCTGCGAGCTCAACAGCTTCATTGCCATGGACCAGTGGCTGACCGCCGTCGAGCGTGACCACAAGCGCGCCTCGGTGGCGCAGAAGATCATCCGCGACAAGCCCTCGGGTCTCACCGACGAGTGCTTCGACGGCAGCGGCCAGAAGGTCTCCAACAGCCTGTGCCCGGCCGGCGTCGTCAACGTCGAGGGGACGCCGCGCACGGTCGCCGGCGACCCGCTCACCACCGACACGAACAAGTGCGAGCTAAAGCCCCTGAACCGGTCCGACTACGCCGGCGTCACGTTCACCGCAGCTCAGTGGACACAGCTCCAGCAGATCTATCCGAACGGCGTCTGCGACTACTCAAAGCCCGGTGTTGATCAGCAGCCAACCGTACCCTGGCTGACCTACCAGAACGCGAAAGGGAAGGTGATCTACGGCGGCAAGCCGCTGGGTAACCCGCCCAGGTCGCGCGAATTTCAGGCGCGCGCGAAACGCCACTGACGGACGGCCGAAAGCCTCACGCGCTCCTCGCGGCCGATCCCCAGGAGTAACTTGCCGGTAGTCCAACACGCGAGGAGCAGACATGACGGAGCAGAGCGGCCCGCCGGAACGCGACGCACACGATGCGCTGAACAACCCGGCGACGGACCCGGACCCGACCGAGTGGCCGGACCCCTACGACAAGCGCCCCGATCCCCTCAGCCCCGACGCCGAAAACGAGGAGATGGACTTCGGCGAGGTCCACACCCCGACGGGCGCAACGAGCACGAGCGAACCGCACCACGAGACCGACCCTGAGGTCGATCCGCGCAAGGCCAACCCGCACGAGCAGTCGCGGCCGGAGCGCCGTCGCGCCGGCCACTAATGTCGGTCGGCTTCAAGGACTACTACGAGATCCTCGGCGTCCCGCGCGACGCCAGCGCCGACGACATCCGTCGCGCGTACCGCAAGCTCGCTCGCCAATACCACCCGGACATCAACAACGAGACCGGGGCAGAGGAGCGCTTCAAGGAGGTGGGGGAGGCCTACGAGGTGCTCTCCGACCCCGAGAAGCGCGAGCGCTATGACCGTCTCGGCGACCCGCGGAGTGCGGGTGCCGAGGGTCCCAACCCGGCCGACTTCGAAGACCTCTTCGGACGCGGCGGCTTTGGCTCAGATGTCCGCGTCGAGTTCGGCGAGGGCGGGTTCTCTGACTTCTTTGAGAGCCTGTTCGGCGAGGGTCGCGGGAGGGACGCCGGGGGGCCGCTGCGCGGGCGCGATCGCGAGGCCGTGCTCGACCTCTCGCTCGAAGAGGCGCTTGCGGGTGGGCGAAGGCGGCTCTCCCTCGATGACGGCGAGAGCTTCGAGGTCAACATTCCGGCCGGGGTCCGTGAGGGTCAGCGGATTCGCATCGGCGGTAAGGGCGCCGCGGGTCGAGGGGGTGGTCCCCCGGGGGACCTCTACCTGCTCGTGCACCTCAGGCCCCATCGTCGCTTTCGCCGGGAGGGCGACGACCTGCAGGTGGACCTGCGGGTCACGCCGTGGGAGGCGGCACTCGGGGCGACCGTGCCGGTCCCGACGCTGAGTGGCACCGCGCAGGTCAAGGTGCCGGCAGGGTCCTCGAGCGGCAGGCGGCTGCGCCTCCGAGGTCGTGGGCTGCCGACGCGCAATGGAGAGCGCGGCAACGTTTATGCCACGGTTCAGATCGCAGTCCCGAAGAAGATGTCAGACGAGGAGCGCGATCTGTTCGAGAAGCTCGCTGCGGCTTCGGATTTCGACCCGCGCGAGGGTGGACGATGAGCGAGCAGGCAATCGAGCTGACCGTGGTTGCGCGACAAGCTGGGGTCCGGGTCGCTCTCGCACGCCGCTACGTCGCCTTTGGGCTGTTCGAAGCCTGTGCCGGCACCAGCGAAGCACCGCTGTTCGAGCCCATCTGCGCAGCGCGGCTGGCCAAGGCGGAGCGGCTGCGGCGCGATCTCAGCCTGAACTACGCCGGCGCCGTGCTCGTGTGCGAGCTACTCGACCGGATCGAAGAGCTCGAGGCCGTCAGCCGGCGGTGAACCGACCGCTGCTGTCGAGCGGCGTGCCGGCCGCGATGCGAGGCAGATAGTCGTCGAGAAAGATGCGAGCGACGAGCTCCTGACGTGAGGCGACGCCGGTCTTCTCGAGCAGGCTCTTGATGTGGTCCTGGACGGTGTAGGGGGAGAGGACGAGTTGCTGGGCGATCTCCGCGTTGGTCAGACCCGCGGCGAGACAGCCGGCGATCTCGCGCTCGCGCGTGGTGACGCCGTGGGCTTCGAGACGCACGGCGGTGGCAGCAGGGCTGGGACTGCGCTCGACCACGATCGCCACTCGGCCCGCCGTGCTGCCATCAGGCCGCGAGGCGTGCAGCGTGACCCATCCGGCGCCGGTGGGCACCGCGACCGTCCTGGCTTCATCGTCGGCCGGAGCCCGTCGCGTGTACTCCGCAAGCGCCAACACGGCGCTTGGCGGAATCTCGCCGCTGCCGGAGCGAGCCCCCGAGGACATGAGGTCCAGAAGCTCTCGGGCAGGTGGCGTGATCATCTCGACCTCGTTGCGCGGGCCAAGCAGCATCAGCCCGGGCGAGCTGGCTTCTGTTTCACCCCGGCGGCCGGCGTCGAAGCGCAGAGACGCCCGGATGCCCTCCGCAACGATGCCGGTGATGCTCGCAAGCGCGGAGACGTCCTCGGCGGTGAAGTCCGGCTGCCCATCCAGCCGCGCGATGTGCACTGCTCCCCAGCAACGTCCTCGCGTTACGAACGCGGCGCGAAGCTCGAAAGGTATGCCCGCCGGCTTGAGGACCTGCTGGTAGCGAACGCTACGGTCAGGCTTGCCGCCGGTCGCCTGGGTGAGCGTGCCGACGGGCACTCGCTTGCGCGCGAGCGACCCGAAAGTGTTGACGTCGCGCACGAAGTACTCGCTGGCGACGATCCCCTGACCGGCCTCGATCGCGCTCTCTTCGGTGAGGATCCCGCGGCTGATGAGCTCGCCCGGCGAGTCGCTCGTCAAGAGGCGAGTTCCGGGGTCCACCGTGTGCCAGCAGGCGGCGGCGCTCGGCACGACGCGGCGCAGTCGCGCCGTGACCTCAGCGTAGTACTCCTCTCGCGGCAGGCCGCGCGCTCCGATTCGCGCCACGTCGTCCACGAGCCGATCCGTCGCCCACTTTGCCCCCGGCATGCCACGAGTATGACGTCAAGCCGAGCGCGGCAGGAAATTGCGTGCAGGAAATATCCCCGCGCTCGAGGGATCGACGGGACAGCCCTGACACGGCAGGCTGCAGCAAGTCAGCCAGCAACGCCAGATCAGGAGAAACACCGTGAATCAATCAATCGCCGCGCCCCCCGTCGAAGAACTCGCGCCGATCTCGCTCGCTCCGGGTGAGGGCGAGTCGCTCTGGTTCCTCGGATCCCACACCTCCGTCAAGGCTTCCGCCGAGACCACCGCCGGTCGCGTGGCGGTAATCGAGCATCTCTCCCCGCGCGGCTCGGGGTCGCCACTGCACGTGCACAGCCGCGAGGACGAGTGGTTCTACGTGATCGAGGGCGAGCTGACGTTCTGGGTCGGCGGCCAGGTCATCGACGCGCCCGCCGGTTCGTTCGTCTACGGACCGCGTGGGATCCCGCACACCTTCCTCGTCTCCTCCGAGACCGCACGGTTCCTGCTCGTCACCGAGCCGGGCAACTTCTCGGGGTTCCTTCGCACGCTCGCGCAGCCCGCCGACGCAGTGGTGATCCCGCCGCCGGCTACCGAGCCCCCTGACGTTGCGGCGATGAGCCAGGTGGCCGCGGAGTACGGCATCGAGATCTTGGGCCCTCCCGGGATCCCGGCCTGAGCTCGCTCAGGTTGGATCTACGGAAGCGGCGTCGGCTGGCCGTCGTCGAGGATCGGGACCGGCGTCCGGTCGCCGTTTGACGTGCAGCGCACGAGGCCGAAACGCTGACCAAGCAGGTTGCCTTGAGCTTTGAGCTTGTTCAGCGACGCCGCCAACCGTAGGGCCGCCGCACGATGGTTGTGCGCGTAGAGCGCGACGGCTTGGTGTTCGACTGAGACGCGGTGGCGGAAGTTGGCCAGCCACGCGTCGTACAGCGCGCGCGCCTGCGGCGGCGGCCCAAGGCGGACGAGACTGCGCAACTGCCACGCGTGCAGGACCGCGTGGTACGCGGAGTCTCGCAGCACGTGATCCACGAAATAGCTGTTCTGCTGCGCCGCTTGCGCTTCGGCCCTGAGCACCTCGCGGTACGTGCCGACGCAGACTCGGTCGACGACACCGATGAACGCCAGCCGTCCCGGCGACGGGTCGGTCGCCAGACTCGGCACCGGCGGGTAGTACTCGCTGACCTCGTGTCCGACGGGGACCGCCTTGAGCCGGCGTGCTGCCTGTGCACCGGCGGCCCACCGCACGTCTAGCGAATCGCAGGCGTTCCACTCCCGCTCCCCTCGATAGAACCGGGCGACGAGCCGGATCGTGCCCTGCGCCGAGTCGCGCCCCGTCAGCGTCCCTCGTATGGCAAAGCCGATCCGGCCGACGAGCCCTCCTGCATAGCTCGGGCTGACGTTCTCGCGCGTGACGAATGACTGGCCACGCGTCGTGAAGTGCACCGGATTGCCCTCCGAGGGCGACCAGCTCTGCCGCCAGCTCCCGCCGCCGGCACAATGTGCGCTCAGGCTCGTGCGTAGCCACACGACGCGTTGCCCTCGGACTCCGAGCACGATCTTCGTGCCCTTGGAAGTTATGCCCGACAGGGTCTGAACGGACGCGCCGCTCGCCCCGCTGGTGAGGACCGTGTAGCGGACGGTCAACCCGGCGATCGCAACGATCAAGGCAACCACAAACGGCCACCGCACCCGGGGCCACCGGCGATCTGGCACAACATCCATGAGGGGACAAGATCGGCAGCGATCTCGCCACGCTTGACCGGCCACGCGGTGGTGCTGGACTGGCGCCGCTTACGAGGCGGCCGCGGCGGGTGACGTTCGTCTCAGGAGGATCACACTGCTCGCCAGCACGAAGAACAGGAACAGCACGAAGGCGATGAGGTCTAGGACAAGCCCGAATCCGGCGATGACGCCGCCGAGGCCGAAGCCCTGCAAGAAGAAGAAGACCCCAGCGACTATTGACACCCATCCAAGCCAGCGCGGCAGGACGTCGTTCTTCATCACGAGCAGGCCGGCCGCGACGGCAGCGAGACTGCCGAACACATCCCCGACGCTGTCCAAGGCGTACGTCACGAGGTACAGCGCGTACGAGAGACCCGGGTCGTGTTGATCGCCGTACGACGCAAGCTTTGCGCCCAGCAGTCCCGTGAGGCCGACGTCGCTGACGGCGTGCAATGCGACAAACAGCACTCCGCCGACCAACACCAGGTAGGTCAGGAGCCGCGCATCGTCGGCGTCGCGTCGCAGCAGCTTGTACAGGCCGCAGAGATAGATGACGAACGCGACGGCATAGATGGCGGAGAGGTACGCGATCACCAACGCCCGCTCGCGATGCTCGTGGAGCCCGCTTGCAATCTTTGCCGCTGAGTCGTTCTGGGTCAGCCCGATTCCCGTCGCGACCACAGATTCCGCCAGGAGGGCAACGACGAAGACGATGCCGGCGACCCAGGCATACCGCTCCCAGGCCGTAGTGGACCGAGTTGTTGCAACCGCACTCACGATGACTCCAATCCGCTCGTCGGCCCCGAGCGCAGCCTAATGACGGAAGCGTCCCCCGCGGACGAAATCTACGATGAGCCGATGGCCGATGAAGACCTTGTGCAGCGCCCCCAGGCGACTAGCCGGCGCGATCATGTCCGGGTGGCCGTGGTCCGGATCATGCGGGCAGACGACGTGCACGACCTCGCCGAGGCGGTGGTTGACGCTCATCGGAAGGTTGTGCTCGAGCTGGTGCCCGGTGCGGAAGTGGAGCATGTGGGTGCGACTGCTGTGCCCGGTGCGCTCACGAAGGGAGACGTCGACGTGCTGGTGCGCGTCGGTGAAGCCGAGTTCCCGGCGGCGGTCGAGGCCTTGTCTTGCCGCTACGCGATCCATCAGCCACACAATTGGACGCCGACGCTCGCGAGCTTCACCGACCCGGACGCAGGTGAGCTTCCGGTCGGCATCCAGTTGGTGGTGAGAGGCTCGAACACAGACAAGTTCTTCGGGCCGTTTCGCGACGCGCTCATCGGTAGTGACGCGCTGCTGGCGGAGTACAACGAGCTGAAGCACCACCTGGATGGCCTGGAGTACGAGCGTTACACCGAGCAGAAGGGTCAGTTCGTCGAGCGCGTACTGCGCGAACTCAGCTCGCGTTCGGCTGCTGGTCCTGGCGCACGCTCGTACGGGACCGTCTTCGACGAGGTCGCCGAGGACTACGACCGGCATCGTCCTAGCTACCCGGACGTACTGGTCGACCGGGCGTGCGAGTCGGCTGGGCTGGGCGCCGGCTCCCGGGTGCTGGAGATCGGCTGTGGCACCGGACAGCTGACGCGCAGCCTTCTGGCCCGCGGGCTGCGAGTCACGGCGGTGGAGCCCGGGCGGCAGCTGCTCGCCCGTGCGCGCGAGCAGCTCGAAGGGCTGGGCGATGTGCGTTTCGTCAACGCGGGACTGGAGGACGCCTCGCTGCCGGCGGCCCGGTACGCGGCGGTGTTCTCCGCGTCGGCGATTCATTGGGTCGACCCCGATGTGAGCTGGCGCAGAGTGGCTGATGCACTGGACGACGGCGGCAGTCTCGCTCTGCTCTCGTATTTCGGGCTCGAGGATCCCCGCAGCGCCGCCGACCAGCAGGCGCTCCATGCCGCTATCACCCGCATCGCTCCCGAGGTTGCCGCCGACTGGCCTGCCTACCGGGACCTCGACAGCACCATCGCCGGCGTTGCCGCCCGCCGCCACAACGTCTCGGAGGTATGGGGGTGGCTCGGGAGCTACGCGCTCGCGCGCTCGTACGCCGCCGACCTGTTTGAAGATGTCGAGATTGCCACGGTCCCGGCCCTGCTGGAGCACAGCGCCGACGAGCTCAACTCTCTGCTGGGCACAATGTCGTTCTGGGCCCGGCTGTCAGCTCGACAGCGCAATGACCTCGCCGCCGCGAACCAAGCGCTCCAGAAGCGGCTGTGCCGGCCGATCTGCTCCAGCATGGTCGCCTGTCTGGTAGTTGCGCGACGCAAGGCCGCCCTAGCGTCATGCGGGCGCTAGCCGGCAGAGGACGACAGACACCGACGCAGCGCCTCGTGCCCGTCTTGCAGCACGGGCTCGCCGTGAGAGACCACCACTCGTTCGATCGGGAGCTCGAGCAAGGGCTCGAGCAGCGATCGCAGGCCGTCGAGATCGACGCGTACCCAGTACAACCACGACTCAGGACAAAGGCGCAAGCCGCCATCCGGAGCGCCCAAGATCCGGTCTCCCGGGACGAGCGTGCGGATGTCCGGCAGCCAGAACATGGTCTCCGAGGCGCCTGGAAGCGGGATCGGGCGCACCCCGGGCGGAAGGTTGGCGCGAGCGCGCGATCTTGACGCGCCGTACCGATGCGCGACCTGCTCGCGGTTACGGCGGTGGGGTTCGAGCGTCGTGACCACGTGAACGCGCCGCCGGCCAACTTGCTGGTCGGCCCACTCCCAGAACGATGCGGCGTCGGGCGGGATCAGCGGGTCGACGAAGACGACCGCGTCACCGCACTCGTACAGCACGCAGCCGACCAGCTCATCCCAGTCGTCGGGACTCTCGGGTTCGGCGCCGGGACGCCACGCCGGATGTGGACCGGTCCACCGCCACAGCCCGGGCACGATCTCTTCCATGCACCGACCGTATCGGCTGCGCGCGCGCTCAATGCTCGACGCCGTCCACCGGCCGCCCGTCCTCGAGATAGACGCATTGCTCGGCGCCCAAAGCAGCCGCCACCCGACGGCGAATTGGTCCGCTCAGAAGCTCCCCGGCCTCGTCGAGCTCCACCAGCCGATAGTCGTCGATCTCCTCGGCCTGCAGCGTGATGGCCTGCAACTCGCTGTCGGCGAACGTGCCGCAGTCAAACAGGAACCGCAGCCCCCCCGGCCGCCGCGGCTTGGGCGTGCGGAAGTCGACGCAGACAAGCCGCCCGCGAGCGACCTTGAGGCCGCACTCCTCTCGCGTCTCGCGCCGGCACGCGTCCCAGGGCGACTCGCCGCCGGCGTCGATCTGGCCGCCGGGGATGGTCCAGCCTTTCTTGTAGTTCGGTTTGAGGATCAGCAGCCGACCGGACCCGTCGAAGATCAACGCGCCGGCCGAGGCGGGGACGCGTGGAACCTCGTAGTGATGCTCGGTCGCGGTGGTCATCGCACCATCATCGCTGAGCGAGCACGCCGAGCACATGCAGCGCGGCGAGGTGGGAGGATCGGCCAAGGCGAAGCGAACTACCCCGAGGAGTCCTCAGATGGCCGAGTTCCCCGCACCCCGCGAAGGGTTCGTGCTCACGCACTTCATCGTCTCGAGTGACCTCGACCGCTCGCAGCAGTTCTACACGGAGGTGCTCGGCGGCGAGCTCGTACTGGACACCGGACCGGTGATCGTGCAGCTGGCAAACAGCTGGGTGATCATCAACACTGGCGGCGGCCCGACCGACGACAAGCCCACGGTCACGCTCGAGCCTCCGAGCGACCCGAATCTGACCAGCGCCTTTCTCAACATACGCGTGGCCGACATCGCCCGGATCTACGCCGAATGGAGTGCTCGCGGCGCGCAGTTCCTGACGGAGCCCAAGGACCACGGGCACGAAATCCGCTGCTATCTACGAGACCCGGACGGGCATCTAATCGAGGTCGGCCAGGCGACCGGAATCCTCGAATGGCGCGGGACCTAGCGTCAACGCTGGCGCTTGGCAGCGACCGGCTCCCGGCTGCTCAGCGCGCGGCGCCAGCGGGTCGGGAGCCGGATCGCAATCCGCTGACGCATCGGCGCCGGCCGCTGCCAACGCTTGGGATCGAGGTCGGCGCCGCAAAGCGCACAACCAGCGGCGAACGGAGAGACGTGTTCTCCGCACTGTGGGCAATGGCCGGGATGCATGTGAACAGGATCCCGCCGTGCGATCACGGCCCGATAAACGAAATTTCGGGGCTAGCGAAGAACGTTTGTGAGAGCTAGGGCATCGTCCCGGGAGGACCGAGGATCTCGATGCCGCGCTCGGCGGCCGCTTCGGCAACCGCCTCGGGGGTCTGCTCGTCGAGAGCCGCGACGTCCTCGACGAATTGCTCGAAGCTCGGTGGCATCGAGACAATTAGCCAGCGCGCCGGAGCGTTGCCGACCTGGTAGGTGTGTGGGACGCCGCGCGGCGCAAGCACGAACTCGCCTGGGCGCAACGCGATCTCGCGGTCTGGGAACAACAGCGAAACCTCGCCTTCGAGGATCAGGAAGCCCTCGTCGTGGGTGTGATGAACGTGCAGCGGCGGCATGTCGCCGGCTGGGACCTCGATCATGTCGACGAGGCCGTACGCGCCGGCGGTGCCGTCGGAGTCGGCCAGGATTCGGGCGCGCGCGCCGAGGAACGAAAGCTCGTCGGCCGGAGTGACTGTGGGTGCGGTGGTTTGCATGCGAGGCATGGTCGCCCGCATCAAATATCGGCGCAACTGGATCTACCAAAGATAGAATCGGCACACCCGATGCTAGATCTCCAACGGCTTCAGATCTTTCGCACGGTCGCGAGGCTGCGCTCGTTCTCGGCCGCGGCACTCGAGTTGTCGTACACCCAGTCCAGCGTGTCGGAGGCGGTCGCGACGCTCGAGCGCGAGCTCGGGGTCACACTGCTGGACCGCTCGAGCCGTCCGGTCCGTGTGACGCCGTCCGGTGAGGTCGTGCTCGGCCACGCCGAGACGCTGCTTGCCCAGACCGCCGCCATCGAGACCGACCTTGCCGCCCTGACGAGCGGTGACGCCGGTCGGCTACGGCTCGCCGGCTTCTACACCGCTTGGTCGACGTTCTTGCCGAGCGCCGTCGCCGACTTCGCCCGCGCCCATCCGCGTGTCGACCTCGAGCTCGAGCAGCTCGACCCGCCGGCAGCGTTGCGCAGGCTGAGAGCCGGCGAGCTCGATCTCGCGGTGATTTTCCGGTTTGAGCCCGGCGACCCGGCCCTCAATCCGGACTCGCGCCTCAGCAGCACGTACCTGGGCCACGATCCGTACGCGCTCGCAGTCCCGGCCAAGAGCAGGATGGCGCGCAAGGGCCGACTCAACGTGACCGACCTGGCTGAGGCGAATTGGTGCTGCGCACCCCTCGGAACCCCGGCCACGACGATCCTCCAAGAGTTCTGCCGGGAGCGCGGCGGCTTCGAGGCGAGGCTCGAGTACCCGACCGACGATGTCGCGATGGCGCAGCCCCTGATCGCCGCGGGTCTGGCCGTCGCCCTGTTGCCGTCGCTGAATCTCGCGTCCAGGCATGCCGGCGTCACGGTTCGAGAACTGCCCCACGTCCCTCCCGGACGCGACGTGTGGTGCGTCCGTCCGGCTCATCAGAAGCTCCCCGCCGCGACCGCGATGATCGAAGCACTCGTGCGGGCGACGAGCCAACTCCGGAAGCTTGAGCTCAGCCGTGTCCGCTGACGACGGCCAGATCCAGCTCCTGCAGGCGGGCGGGGTCGGTGAGGATGTTCATCTCGACGATCCTCCCGCCTGCCACGGTGAATCCGACCACCGAGAACGGCTCCTCACCGGCGAACGACACGACGCCGGGCGCGCCGTTGACGAGCGCTCGACGGGCCTCGTAACCGAGCCGGTTGAACGTGGTCGCGCCGGACGCCACGGCGCGCGCCCCGCGGATGACTCGCGATCCGCCAAGGCCGGTCGCGCCGCCGTCGGCTCGCAGCACGACATCGGGGTCGAGCACCGTGAGGAGCCTGTCGAAGTCGCCTTCGCGCGCGGCCGCGAGGAATGCTTCGACGAGCTCCCATTGCTCGGCGAGGTCCGCTTCCGGCGTCGGTGTCGTGCTGAGACGGCGGCGTGCACGGCTCGCCAGCTGTCGGGTGGCGGGCTCCGAGCGATCGATGATCGAGGCGATCTGCTCGAACGGCACGTCGAACACGTCGTGCAGAACGAACGCCAGCCGCTCGGCGGGAGCGAGCGTGTCAAGCACGATCAGCAGGGCCAGTCCGACTGAGTCGGCGATCAGCGCCTCGTCTTCCGGGCCTAGCGCGTTCACCGGCGAGACGATCGGGTCGGGCATGTGTGCGTCGATCGGCTCCTCGCGTCGCGTCTTGCGAGACCGAAGCGTGTTAAGGCAGATGCGCGCGACCACCGTGGTCAGCCAAGCCCCCAGATCCTCCACGGCGCTCGTGTCCGCGCGACTGAATCGCAGCCACGCCTCTTGGACGGCGTCGTCGGCTTCGCTGAGCGATCCGAGCATGCGATAGGAGACCGCCCGCAGGCGGGATCGGTGCTGCTCGAAGCGGTCCGCAAGCCAGTCTTGTTGATCCATGTCACATCCCTCGTTGCACGCGTGTCTTACAGCCAGACCCACTAGACGGCGGGAATGTGACAAGGGAGACAGCAATGAGCACAACCAAATCCAAGCATCGATCAGAGCAGACGATCAGCGGCAGCTGGCAACTCGATCCGCAGCGCTCGAGCGTCGAGTTCCGTACGAGGAGCATTTGGGGGCTGGCGCCGGTGAAAGGCCACTTCGAGGACTATCGGGGCCGCCTGGACCTCGGCGCCGCTCCCGCCATCGAGCTGACAATCGACGCCGCGAGCCTCGACACCGGCAACCGCAAGCGCGACAAACACCTGCGCTCGGCGGACTTCTTCGACGTCGAGCACCACCCGCGGGTACGGTTCGTCTCCGATTCGGTGCAGCTGCACGGCGACGCGCTCAGCGTGCACGGCCGGCTGACCGCCGGCGGACGCTCGATTCCGGTGGCGCTCGACGCGGAGGTGCGCGAGGCGGGCGGCGAGCTTGAGATCGAAGCGGTTACGACCGCACCGCACCGCGAGCTGGGGATGACCTACAGCCCGCTGGGGATGATCTCGTCGCACAGCAAGCTGGTCGTCAAGGCCCATCTGGTTCCGGACACGTCCCCGCTGCCTGACACGGCCCGCGCCGCCTGACCCAAACCCCGGCAGGCGGATAATTCGCGATCGCGGGGGCCGTTGCGACGAGAGGAGGAATCATGGGCGTTGCGCTTCCGGGTGAGTCGCGCGAGTACCGGGCTGCGAGGGACCGGCTGCTGGAGCGAGAGATCGAGCTGCGCCGCGCGATGGAGGCAGTCGCCGCCCTGAGGCGCGAGCTCCCACTGGGCGGCCGGGTCCACACCGACTATGTCTTCCAAGGCAAGGGCGCGGACGGGGCGCCGGCGGATGTGCGGCTGTCGGAGCTGTTCGAGCCCGGCAAGGACTCGCTGGCGATCTACAGCTTCATGTTCCCTCGCGACCCCGGCGACGAGACGCCGGGCCCTCCAGACGGTGACACGGCGCGGCTGCCGCTCGCCGAGGGCCCGTGCCCGTCGTGTACGGCGCTCTTGGACCAGCTCGACGGGGCGGCCGAGCACGCCCGCCAGCATCTGAACTTCGTCGTCGTCGCGAAGGCGCCGCTGGCGCGCCTGCTGACCTTCGCCCGCGAACGGGGATGGCGCCGGCTGCGGCTGCTGTCGTCGGCCGGCAACACCTACAACGCCGATTACCTGGCGCAGACGTCCGACGGTGCACAGATGCCGATGCTGACCGTGTTTCGCCGCGACGGCGACGTGATCCGGCACTTCTGGAGCTCGGAGCTGTTGTATGCGCCTTCGGATCCGGGTGAGGAGCCGCGCCACGTCGGCACGCTTGAGCCGCTCTGGAATCTGCTTGACCTGACCCCCGAGGGGCGCCCGGCCGACTGGCACGAGCAGTTCAGCTACGCCTGAGCGGCGGTAGGCTCGGAGCGACGACTTGACGAGAGGAGCGGGCGTGGGTGCGATCGAGCTGGATCGGATGGCGTGGCCAGAGGTCAAGGCCGAGCTCGAGGCGGGCCGTGACACCGTTGTGATCGCGTTCGGCGCCACCGAGCAGCACGGTCCGCACCTGCCGTTGGCCACCGACGCCCTGATCGGCGACCATCTCGCGCGGCGAATCGCGGACCGGCTGGATGCGTTCGTCGCGCCGACCGTTCGGATTGGATGCTCGGAGCACCACCTCGCGTTTCCCGGCACGCTGTCGGTGTCCGAGGACACTTTTCACCACGTGGTCGCCGACATCGTCCGCTCGCTCGCTCGTGGCGGCTTTCGGCGCATCGTCTTGCTCCCCACGCACGGTGGGAACTTCAGGCCGCTGGGGGCGGCGCTGGACAAGCTCGGGCCGATAGAAGGGGCGGAGATTCGCGCGCTCACCGACCTGGGCGCGTTGTTTGCGATCGCGGAGCTCGGGGTCCGGGAGCACGGCGTTGCGCTGGGCGAGGGTGGATTGCACGCTGGCGAGTGGGAGACGTCGATGATGATGTCGATCCACCCTCAGCTCGTGCGTCTGGACGAGCGTCAGGCCGGATACACCGGCGACATGGAGAGCGCGGTCGGCGCGATCTTCGGCGCCGGAGTCCAGTCGATAGCCGCCAACGGCGTGATCGGAGATCCCGCGCAGGCGAGCGTCGAGCACGGCGCGCGCTACTGGGAGGCGGTCGAGGCGATCGCGCTGAAGGCGATCGACGCGCCTGGCTGATGCAGTTCTACCTGAGCGGCTACAGGCCCGGCGACCCGTCCATCGATGACCCGCATCCAGCCGTCGCCGAGCGGACCGGAGGGGTGCCCGAGGATGTCGATCTCCTGATCGTCGGGTGCGGGCCAGCCGGACTCGTCCTGGCCGCGCAGATGGCCAATTTCCCCGACATCAGGACGGCGGTCATCGACCGCCGAGACGGGCCGCTCGAGGTCGGCCAGGCCGACGGCGTCGCCTGCCGCACCGTCGAGATGTTCGAGGCGTTCGACTTGGCGGGTGGCCTGCTGAGCGAGGCCTACTGGGTCAACGAGGTCTGCTTCTGGCGCCCGGACCCGGACGACCCGGCCAGGATCAAGCGGGCCGGCCGGATCCAGGACGTCGAGGACGGCTTGTCGGAATTCCCGCACGTGATCGTTAACCAGGCGCGGATGCTCGCCTACCTCCTCGATCACATGCAGCGGTCGCCGAGCAGGTTGGCGCCGCTCTACGGTCTGCACGCAAGCGATCTGGAGATCGACACGAGCGGCTCGTCGGAGTACCCCGTGAAGGTCATCCTCCAGCACGTGAAGGGGCGCAACGCGACCGGCGACAGCGCGACGATCCGGGCGAAGTACGTAGTCGGATGCGACGGCTCGCGCTCATGCATCCGTGCCGCAATCGGCCGCGAGCTCGTCGGCGACGCGACCAACGAGTCGTGGGGTGTGATGGACGTCCTCGCCGTGACCGACTTCCCCGACATCCGCGTCAAGTGCGCGATCACCTCCGCCGACCAGGGCAACATCCTGATCATTCCCCGTGAAGGCGGATACCTGGTCCGCTTCTACATCGAGCTCGACGAAGTCGGCGACGACATCGTCGACAAGCGGAGCGTCACGCCGGAGAAGCTGACCGAGGTCGCGAATCGGATCCTGCATCCGTACAGCGTCGAGCTCAAGGACGTCGGCTGGTGGTCGGTCTATGAGATCGGCCAGCGTCTGTGCGAGAAGTTCGACGACGTGCCGGCCGGGGAGACGGCCGCTCGCCTGCCGCGCGTGTTCATCGCTGGCGATGCCTGCCACACGCACAGCGCCAAAGCGGGCCAGGGCATGAACGTGTCGATGGCCGACGCCTGGAATCTCGGGTGGAAGCTCGCTGCGGTGCTTAGGGGCGCGGCCCGGCCGGAGCTTCTGCACACCTACTCAGAAGAACGCCACGCGGTCGCCGCGCAGCTCATCGACTTCGACCGCGAGTTCTCCAGGAGGTTCACCGCCCGCGCGCCTCGATCTGGCGACGCCGATCTCGAGCGCGTCGACCCGGAGGAGTTCCAGGCGTACTTCACCGCGCAGGGGCGCTTCACGGCGGGAGTTGCGACCAGATACGCCCCGTCGGTGCTCACCGCGCAAGCCGCCGACCAGCACCTCGCCGAGGGCTTCCCGGTAGGGATGCGGTTCCATTCCGCGCCGGTCATCCGGGTCGCCGACGCCAAGCGAATGCACCTCGGGCACGCCGCTCGGGCGGATGGCGCCTGGCGGCTGTACATCTTCGCCGACGCGCTGCACCCCACCGACCGACGCTCCCACAGCTTGGGCCTGTGCGAGTACCTGGCATCGGACGCGTCGCCGCTGCGCCGCTTCACGCCAGCGGGCGCCGAGCCCGACTCGGTGATCGACGTTCGCGCGATCTTCCAGCAGGGACATCGACGGCTGAACGTCGATGAGATGCCATCGGTCCTGCTCCCGAGGAAGGGCAAGTTCGCCCTGATCGACTACGAGAAGGTGTTCTGCCCAGTCATCGACGGCGACGACATCTTCGACCTGCGGCAGGTGAGCCGCGAGAACGGATGCGTGGTCGTCGTTCGCCCCGACCAATACGTCTCACACGTGCTCGCACTCGACCAACACGGGGCGCTGGCCGACTTCTTCGCGGGCATCCTGATCGAGGCCGAATAGGCGTGATCCGGATCAGGCACGCTGCCGCCGACGAAGCGGACGCACTCGAAGAATTGCAACGGCGGTCATCCGATGTCTGGGAGGCGTATCGGGAGCAGCTGGCGGCGAACCCCGACGCGATCGAGTTGCCGCAGACGTTCATCGACGAGGGCTGGGTGCGGGTCGCCGTCGCCGACGATGGAAGGCTGATCGGGTTCTCGGTCGTTATCCCGGCCGACCACGGCGTCCACGAGCTGGACGGACTGTTCGTCGAGCCTGACTACCTGCGTGGTGGCGTGGGACGAGCTCTGGTCCAAGACGCCGCCGAGCGCGCTGCACGGGACGGCGCCGAGTTGCTCGAGGTCACTGCCGGCCCCGCCCAGGGCTTCTACGAGAAGGTCGGCTTCCAAGTCGTCGGAGCTGCCAAGACCCGGTTCGGCCCTGCTGTACGCATGCGCCGACGGCTTCGGAGCACCTGACGACGCCGGCGTGCGCATCGGTAGTGTCGGCTAATCCCAATTCACATCGATCCTCGGCCACGGAACGTGGCTCCTAGCAATTCCGCTGCACTAAAGCTCCATTCTTTCATCGGCGGCGGGCACGTCCGAGGTCCCCGCGTCAAGCTCTGGCCATGCCGGTGAGTGCCGTGGCAGACCGCTCCGACACCGGAATGGAGCTGCGGCTGTCGGAGGTCCTGGCCGGCCTCTCGCACGCGCTCGACATCACCGAGGGCCAGCCGCGCGGCCACACGGAACGCAGCTGCGTGATCGGAATGCGTCTGGTCGGCGCGCTGGGTCTGGACGACGCCACCCGCTCCTCGGCCTTCTACGCGCTGCTGCTGAAGGACGCCGGATGCTCATCAAACGCCTCCAAGGTCGCGGCGCTGTTCGGCGCCGACGATGCGGTGGTCAAGAGCACGCGACGCCTCACTGACAGCAGCAGCAGGTCGCAAGCGGTCGGGCACATGCTGCGAACCGTCGCGCCGGGCCAGTCGCCGCTGAGCAAGGCCCAGCACGTCGCCGCGGTACTGAGGTTCGGCTCCGACGGCGCGCGGTCGCTTGTGGCGATGCGCTGCGAGCGGGGCGCCGCCGTGGCGCGCGCGATCGGTCTCGGCGAAGTCGTCGCCCGCGCGATCCTGGACGTGGACGAGCACTGGGACGGCAAGGGCTATCCCGCCGGAACCGCGGGCGATGAGATCTCGCTGGTCGGGCGGGTGCTGTGCCTTGCCCAGGCCACCGAGGTGTTCTGGCGCCACGGTGGAGCGTCCGCCGCTTGCGCGATCGCTCGCGAGCGTCGCGGTACGTGGTTCGATCCCGAGCTCGTTGACGCGTTGCTCGCGCTCGAGCACGCCGACGCGTTCTGGTATGGGCTCGAAAACCCGGTCGTCGCCGGCCTCGAGCCGCCCGATCGGGTGCTGCTCGCCGATCCCGGACGGCTCGACCTCGTGGCGGAGGCGTTCGCTTCCGTGATCGACGCCAAATCGCCCTACACCGCCCGCCATTCCGCGGGTGTCGCCGAGATCTCGGTCGCGCTCGCCAAGGCGTTGGAGCTTGGGCGTGAGGACCGTGCGACGCTTCGCCGAGCCGCATTGCTGCACGACATCGGCAAGCTCGGTGTGTCCAATCGAATTCTCGACAAGCCCGGTCCGCTGACCGAAGCGGAGCTGGAGGTCGTACGCCGGCACCCTCGCTGGTCGCGCGAGATCCTCACTCGGGTGACCGCGTTCCAAGAGCTTGCCCGGATCGCCGGCAGTCACCACGAGCGGCTTGACGGCAGCGGCTATCCCTCCGCGCTCACGGCAGCGGAGCTGGACCTACCGACTCGTATTCTCGCGGTCGCCGATGTCGCCGAGGCCCTCGGCGCCGAGCGCCCCTACCGACAGGCACTCAACGCCGACGAGGTGATCCGCACGATTCGGGGCGAATCGGGGCGCACACTGCACGCGGACGCATGCGAGGCGCTCGAAGACATCTTGCCCGCTCGCATCCAGATCTGAGCGGTCTCGTTCACGCCATCCCGGCGTCCACAGGCGGCCAGCCGAGCGTCTGAACCGTCACCGACTGAACGCCGGCGGGGGTGGCGGTCATGTCATCCGCCACCCCACCGGCGCGTCTGTATCGCGGTCCCGAGCGACGTCAGGCGGCGGCGAGCGCCTTGGCCTTGATCGCGTCGAACTCGGCCTGCGTGATCGTGCCGTCGTCGAGCAGCTTCTTCGCTCGGTCGATCTCCGCGGCGGGACCGCCCGAGCCGGCCGTGGCGCGCACGTACTGGTCGAATTGCGCCTGCTGGTCCTTAGCGTCCTTGTAACGGCGCTCGTTCATCCCGTCGTGGTTCGCGATCAGGTAGACCAGGACGCCGATCCAGGGGATCACGACGACGAACACGACCCAGGCGGCCTTGGCCCACCCAGACATGTCGTGACGCCGGAAGATGTCGATCAGCACCGTGATCGCGATCCAGATGAAGATCACCCATGCGAAGAAGATGAGCGTCGTCCACAGGATGTCGAGGAAGGGATAGGAACTTGCGATCAGCGTCACGTGTCTCCGATCTGTTGGTTGCGGACCATCCGCGTGTGGTGTGAACACTTAGGCCAACGCCTGGCAATGGCATCACCCAACCCGGGTGATCCCGCCCGCGCCGTTCCGGATCATTCAGCGGCGATGTAGCTCGCGTCAAGTGTGGTCGCAAGCGTGCGGTGGGCCGGCGAGCAGCCAATCAGGACCGAACGCGACGGATCGAGGCCGTGCCTGCGCGCGAATGCGAGCGCCAGCCCGGGCAGCGGCGGGCGACACCAGCACGCCGGAGGGCCTGCCTGGTGCGGGCAGACCGCCGCTTGCACCACCCCGCTGACGCTGGTCGCGACGCGCGCCACCTCGGCGGCGAGCGCACTGGCGTCACCGTCGGGTCTCCAGTCGTAGACCAGGTGCGGCGCAGTCGGGTCAGCGGCCGCGAGCGCGCGTTCAAAACCGGAGCGGTGCGCCGCGGCTGCGCCGATAAACACACCGCTGCTCCCGGCGCCGCTGCGCTTGCGTGAGAACGGCACGGTGTCGACCGAGGCGAAGCCCTCGTCGGCCGACGGCGGCTCGAGCTCGCGCAACGCGCGCATCTGAGATGTCGGAAGCATCAGCCACGGCTCCGATCGCGACGCGGCTCGGATCTGCTCGGGCGTGGGAAGCGAGTCGAAGCGCTCCAGCAGCCGCTCTACGAGGTTTACCTGGGCCTGCGCGAGCGGCGTATCCAGCCACACGCAGCGCGCGGCGGCGCCATGCCGCTCCGCGGTCTCGATCACGCGGTTGCGCGCCGCGCGCGTCAGATACGTGTTGTCGAGCACGACGCGGCGGGCGTCGGCCGCCAGCTGGGCGTCGAGCTCCGCGGCGAGAGCGCGCAGCGATCCGCCGCGCTCATCGCGGTTCAGGCGCGCATACCCGCGTTCGATGTAGTCGGCCGCCAGGCGGCTCTTGCCTGCGCCTGGGATCCCCATCACGAGCACGACCTCGCTTCGAGCCCCGGTCCGCGCGAGGGCTGCGCGCCCACGCCCGCCGCCACCGCCGAACGCCACCGACAGAGACGCCTGGTCGTCGGCGCCAAGCCGCACCGCCGCCGCCCGCGCGGCCGACCGTGCGGTCGCGGGCCGCCTCGCCCCCGGAATCGCGACGACCTCGGGCGCGAGCCCGAGCAGCCAGCCGAGCGCCGCCTCGGCGGGCGTGGCGTCGTGGCGCGCGGCGATCGCAGCGAGATCGTCGCGGCGCTCCAGCATGCCGGCGTGTCTGGGACCGCCGAGCGGCGAGTGCGCGATCAACGGCAACCCCAGCTCGGCGCAGCGCGCGACGACGCCTCCGCGCAGGGCGCGGTCGTCGAACGGGCTCAGCGCGATCTGCACGGCCGCGATCGGCGCCAACTCGAGCGCTTCGTCGAGCTGGGTGCGAGTTACGTTCGCGACGCCCACACGCCGCACCATCTCGTGCTCGACGAGGCGCGCGAGCGCCCGCACGGACGTTCGCCATGGCGTGCGCGGATCGGGCGCGTGGATCAGGTAGAGATCGATCGGCAGTCGCCCGACCGCTTCGATGCTCGCGCGGCAATCGGCCGCGATCGTCTTCGCGCGACCATCCGGCACCCACGCGCCGTTTGGTCGCGACATCCCGCCCTTGGTCACGATCCGCGCGGTCCCCTGCAGACCGGCCGCAAGCAACGCCTCGGCGACCAGGCGCTCGTTGTGCCCGGGCCCGCCGCCTTGGTCTGTCCTGTAGGCGCGCGCGGTGTCGAAAACGGTTATGCCGGCGCCGGCCGCGGCGGCGATCGTGTCAAACGCAAGCTGCTCGTCGGCCGGCAGCCGCATGCAGCCAAGGCCGATCCGCAGCTCGTCGGCGTCAAGCCACGTCATCGGACTCCCAGCCGAGTGCTCGGCGCCGCGACCGCGGAAGCTTGCTCACGATCAGGTCGTATGAGTCCTCGATCATGTCCCTGACCACCCGTTCGGGCAGCGACCCGTCGATGATCACGGTGTTCCAATGGCGCTTGTTGAGGTGATATCCGGGGCTGACCGCGGCGTGTGCCTCGCGCAGCTGTTCGGCGAGCAACGGCTCGCACTTGAGACTGACGCGCAGCGGATTCTCGCGTACTCGCGAGATCGCAAAGATCTTGCCCGACACCTTGAACACCGACGTCTGCGGGCCGAACGGGAACGTCTCCACCGAGCCGGGGAACGCCAGGCAGTGCTCACGCAGCTTGGACGGACGCATCAGTCACTCAGGCGCGAGCGACCGATTGCGGTTCCACTCGACCCAGGCGACGCCGTCGCGGCCTTCGCGATCTTGTACGGCGCACATCGCGCGCGGGAATTCGGAGACGCGGCCATCGGGCGCCTCGAGCCGCAGCGGGCCGAACGCCAGCGGCTTCACCTCGAGCTGCAGATCGTCCAGGCCAATCCGGGCGGCGGTGATCAGGCCATCCTCGCCGACTTCCTCAGATGCGGTGACGTTGTCGGACTCGGTGATCCCACCGTCGGGCGGCTGGAGGTAGCCGACGCCGATCGGCGGCGTGTCGGGCAGGCGAAAGACGACTGCGTGAAAGCGGGTCCCGTCGTGCAGCCGCCCGGCTGACCACATCCACTCAGCCGACCACCAGTCGCGCGGGGCCCAGGAGTGATCGCGCTGTCCCGGCCCCGACAGCGCCAGCCTGCGGCTGCCGACCGTGAGCGTGCCGTCCACGGCGCACGGGATCTCGTAGCGCGTGGTGATCCGATACGCATATGGCTCGACCATGGTCTCCCAGACGAGGTTGAGCTCGACCGGCACCGGAGCGCCCACCTCGCCGCGCAGCAGCGCCGCAGGGTCGTCGTACCGCCTGCCCGTCGCGACCAGACGGACGCGATAGCGCTCGAGCTCGGCTTCGCAGCTCAGCTCGAGTCGGGTGTCGCCGCTCGTGACGTTCACTGGCTCTCCCGCCGGCAGCGGCGCCTGGAAGTCGACGACGGCGACCGTCGGGAGGTGCGGGCCGCACACGATCGCGGTGATCCACGAGACGCCCAGGTTCGGATACAGGCCAAGGCGCACGTATGCCCCGTGGGCGCCATCGTCGCCGACGACGTCGAAGTACCAGCTCTCATTCCACAACTCCTCGCCGCCCGGCTCGTGGCGGTGCTCGTCGGCGGGAGCGGGTCGCGGAGGCACCGCGCGCGAGCCGCGCCGTGGCAGCAGTTCGAACGCATCGAGGTCGAGAACCTGCTGGGCGTAGCGCGCGACGCTCGTCATGAACATGTCGTCACCGCGAGGCGTGCGCTCGACGATCACTGCCGGGCCCACGGTCATCAGCAGGCCGAGGAAGCTCTGGCGCCGGTAGCTGAGCCAACACTCCTCCCAGCTCAATCCGCGGACGCCATGCGCTTCAAGCTGC